>Ga0315281_10011692_pt1 | contig 12014 bp, 10 predicted proteins | sample YL17G07_0_MG_FD_204540 | JGI IMG/M metagenome (GOLD analysis project Ga0315281, IMG submission 204540) | Sediment microbial communities from Yellowstone Lake, YNP, Wyoming, USA - YL17G07_0 | ecosystem: Environmental > Aquatic > Freshwater > Lake > Sediment | place: USA: Wyoming | collected... | reverse complement strand
TTTTCATCGCTTCGATGTGTGCGTCCGCGGAAAGATCAATCGAGCGGCCTAGAATGACCATCTCGCTTGCGGACTTCACCTGCCGCATGGTGGCGATCGGCTGTGAGGCGTCCTTGAGAGTGATTGCAGAGAAATTTGCGCGCAGCCAGTTGTTCCAGTTGGTGCGGTGCGGGTAACCGTTTTCGACCCGCCCGGGAAGCAGTGTGTAGAAAGTCGTGTAGGTCCTGGCCAGCGACTCGAGCGTCTCCTTCAACTTGGCGAATGGCTCGACGTTGGCGAAGCCGGTCCTTTGCCCGGCATCCGAGTCGTCGAAGCCTATGCGCGGGCCGTTCCAGCGCTCCATGGGCTTATTGCGCGGCGGGAGAAAGAGGATTTCCTTCGGCCCGCCTTCGGATTTTTCCGGGAGCAGCAGCAGCGCAGCGCCTTCTTCGTTGTGCCCGGTGAGGTAGTAGAAGTTTTCTTCCTGGCCGAAGATGTAGGAGGGCGACGCGTCCTCCCGGCCGGTGAAGCCGAAGATCACCACCGGCACGTCCACCTGGGCGCGCAGCCTTGCGCGGCGCTCGGCATAGGAGCTGTTGGGTTCGCGCTCGCGAGGATAGGCAATCGAAAAGCACAAGACCATCGCGACGAGCACGAGGGCGACGCGGGTCCAGCCTGTTCGACGAATCATGCAATCACCTCCGGGAATGCGAGGATTGTAGCAGCGAGCGACAGTCCAAGACACGAAAAACGAAATGTAATAACAGAAGATGTGGGTATTACTTGGATTCACCAAACGATATGGGCAGGCCGTCGGGGTCTGCGTAGACCGAGAGGCGCGCGCCGAAGTCCTGCATAGTAGGAGGCATGACGCAACGCACGCCATTGGCGGTGAGCTTTTCGTGCAGCGCATCGAGATTGGGCACGTGCAGGCCGAGGCGGCAGGAGCCGGCAGGATTCACGGCAGGGTCGGCGCCAGCAACGGCCGGCGTGCCGGCTTTGTGCAGAGCCAGCGTGGTGCCTTCAGTGGCGAATTCAGTCCAGCCAGGAGATTGAAATTTGAGCGGCAGGCCTAGGACGTCGCGGTAGAAGGCAACGGAGCGCTGCATGTCGCTGACAAAAACCATGGTGTAGGCAATTTTTGCCATCGGGCGTCTCCTGAGTTATTGAAAAAGTATGGGGCGAGGGTACGCCGGAAGCGGTGGTGAGTCAATCGAGGACCGTGGTTAGTAGCTGTTGGGCTGGACGCGAAGCTGCGCGAGTGAAGGCTGATCTGGAGTGAGCGGACGATTCACGTAGAGCGCGCGACCGCCCATTTCCGCGACGAGGTAGCTTGATTCGGGCGGGAGTCGCATGAGCACTTCACGGCGGAGATTTTGCGGGGCGAATAGAAATACGCGCTGCGGGCCGCGCCAGAAGGCGGGGAAATCGTTATCCGTGAGAAAGACTCTGGGCGCGTCGGGGGAATAGGACCCGAATTCGAGGCCGTTGTAGCGGCCGTTGTAGAGCCATACTTTCTTGTGCGTGTAGAAGCTCATCGTGGGGCCGCCGTAAAATTCGCCGTAGATGACGAGCTGGTCCTCGGGCCGAAGCAGCGGGCGCAGTTTTTCCGCGAGAGGGCGCGAAGACATTTGCGGCTCGAAGGCCGCGAAGCCGGCGTTCGCGGCGAACATGAACGCGCCCATGCCTAGCGCCATGACCATGGTTGCCGCAACCGCATGGCCTTGGCGGCGCACAAACCAGGAAATCACCAGCGCGATGAAGATTCCCCCTGCGGCGCCGAGCGCAGGGCCGCGCAACGCGGCGAAGGCCTGCACGGTAAGAAAAGAAAAGCTGTCGAACGCGGTGGTGTTGGCAACGGGCCGGACTTCGAGGAGTTGCGCGATGTCCCCGCTGGCAGGGACGTCGCGCGAGAGCCACAGCAGCGTGCCGAACGCCACGGCGATGATTACGCCGAGGATGGCGAGAGCTGCCGTGACGCGCGGCAGCCATTTGTCCTGCTTTTCCTCCATGCGCGCGAGCGCCAGGCCGGCTAGCAGCGCGAGCGCAGGCCATGCGCCGAAGCTGTAATACTCCATGCGCTTCGAGACGCTGAAAAAGAACAAGATGAGCCCGGCCCAGAGAAAGGTGAGCAGGCGCGCCTGCGCTGCGCGGTCAAGCGATTGCCATTCGCGTGGGCGGGGAAGCTCGCGCAGGGCAAATGGCAAAAAGAAACTCCACGGAAAGAGCCAGACAAGATGCTCCGCCCACCACAGCAGCAGAGGAACAGAGCCGTAGTCGGCGGGGTAGCGCCAGCCGAGCGCGCGCAGAAAATGCTCGTTGAAGAAATAGAAATTGAAAAAGCCGGGCGCGCGCAGGCTGACGAGCACGTGCCATGGAGCGGCGACGAGCAGAAACACAAGCGCGCCTGTCCAGACAGGTAGCTCGCGCCAGCGTGATTTGCCGTCGGCTTGGCCGTGCGTGGCCAACACGAAGAGCGTAATCACACCGAGAGGGAAAATCACGCCGATCAGGGCGCGCGTGAGCGCGGCTAGGCCAATCACCGCGGCGCAGCCCCAATAGCCAAAACGCGTGGGCAGCGTCCCTTGCCACGCGCGAAGAAAAAGATAGAACGCGGCGGTGAACTGCAGCGCATAAATCGCTTCGGGGATCATCGCGCGGGTGTAAATCCAAGTGCCAATGCCGGTGCAAATGGCCAGGCCGGCGTAGAAACCGGGGCGCTCGCTGAAGAAGTGAAGGCCGAAGAAATAAACCATCAGCACGAGTCCGGCGACACCGAGGGCCAGTGGGAGGCGCGTGGAAAAGGCGCTTTCGCCGAGAAGCTTGTAACTCGCGGCGACGAGCCAGTAGTGCAATGGTGCTTTTTCCAGCCAGCGCACGCCGTTCATGTGCATCACGGCAAAGTCGCCGCGCTCGAGCATTTCGCGCGCAACGATGGCGTGGCCGCCGTCGGCGTCGTCCAGCAGCGCGGGCGTGGCGGCGGTGCCAGCGTAAATGGCCAGCGCCAGAGCGAGCAGAAACAGAATGTGGAATCGGCGAGTCATCGCGAAGCAGAGCATTATCGCGGAAAACTCCGGATGTGGCAAAGGAGGTGGAGGAAGTTGAGGAGAAGCACAGCGGCACTTGGGGTGCGGTGATAAACTGCCCGGAATCGAACCAGATGCTCTGCGGAGGCGCGAGGATGCATGCGTTGCGAGTGGCGAGATGGCTAGCGTGCTTTCTCGTCGTGCTGGCCAGTACCGGCGGCGCGCAGGAGAAGCCGGCGAGTGGAACGAAAGTAATTCTGTTGGGGACAGGGACACCGAATGCGGACCCGTCGCGTTCGGGGCCGGCGACGGCGATTGTGGTGAACGGCAGCGTCTACCTGGTGGACTGCGGGCCGGGCGTGGTGCGGCGTGCGGCCGCGGCGGGTTTGAAGATGCCGGAACTGAAGCGGGTCTTCATCACCCACCTGCATTCCGATCATACGGCGGGTTTCTCCGATTTGATTTTCACTCCGTGGGTGCTCGAGCGAACGGCGCCGCTGGAAGCCTATGGCCCGCCAGGACTGAAGAACATGAGCAAGCACATCATTGCGGCGTATCAGGAAGACATCGAGATGCGCATCAAGGGGCTCGAAGGCGCGAATCCCACCGGGTACCAAGTGGACGCGCACGAAGTGCTGCCCGGCGTGATCTACAAGGATACCAACGTGACGGTGAAGGCGTTCCGCGTGCCGCACGGCTCGTGGAAACATGCGTACGGCTATCGCTTCGAAACACGGGACCGCACAATTGTGATTTCGGGCGATACCACGTTCACGCGAGACATGCTCGAGCAGGCCCGCGGCGCCGACCTGCTCATTCATGAAGTGTATTGTGAAGCAGGATTTGCCACGCGTTCAGAAAAGTGGAAGAAGTATCATGCCAGCTTCCACACGGCATCGCGCGATCTGGCGCGGCTTGCCGCGGAAGCGAAGCCCAAGCTGCTGGTGCTCTATCACATTCTGCTGTGGGGACATAGTGAGGGACAGTTGCTGAAAGAGATTCAGGAAATCTACAAGGGGCCGGTGGCATTGGGGAAGGATTTGCAGGTGTTTTGAGAACGGGGATCAGGGAAAGAACAAGCGAGTTTGGGACAGTCAAAAGACCGGCCTTTAATTCTTAATTTCGACACTTGATGTGTGGTCGGAGACGATGCGCCAGCCTTCGGGGAATTTTCGCGCGACGAGGGTGAAGACGCCACCGGCGCGGTCGGGCTTGCCGTCCTTTTCGCGGTCGAGCGCCCAATGGCCGAGGATGAAGGCGGCGTCGCGGCCGAGCATATTGATTTCAAACTCGCTGAAGTCGAGCGTGCCCATCGTTTTCTTATCCGGATAGCCGCGCTTGTACCGATCGAGCAAGGCCTGCCACCCACGGGCAACGCCGCTCGAGCTGAGAAACGTGGTCTTGTCTGATTTCCAATAGCCGCCCATGAAGCCTTCGATATCGCCGCGGTTCCAGGCTACGACTTGCGCGTCAAGGACGGCGCGGATTTCGGATTCTGGTCCGGACGGTTTTTTTTGTGCTTCTGCGGCGAATGGTACAGCCAGGCAAACCAACAGCGCAAGACGAATGAGCTTCATTTGTGCACCTCGAAGGTGAGGGAACTGAAAGCGGACTGCCAGTCGGCTTCGGGATCGTTTTGTGCGGGGACAATGCGGTGCGTGCGCACATACCAAGCGCCGGCGCGGTCGAGCTTTACGGTGGCGCGGCCCTGCGCGTCGGTGAGCAGGTTGACCGGATAATTGTGGCCTGTCGGTCCTTCATATCCAGCGGCGAGGTGCGCGCCGGCGAACGGCCGGCCTCCGAACAGCACGCGGACGGCAATCGAATCGCCAGTCTTCAGGCCGCAGGTGCTGCGCTCGGGGATGATCTCAAGCCAGAGGTTGTCGGGCTGGGCGAAGGCTCGGTCTTTCGCGTCGCCCACGCAGAGAATGGTCTTGGTGATCTTGCGGTAGCGCTCACGGCCGGGCGCATCGCTATTGCCGCCCGCCGCACGCGCCGCAAGGACTTCCTTTGCCCCTTCCTCCTTCAGATACTCGGCGAACTCGGCAGGCTTCATCACTAGGACGCGCGGCTTGGTTTCCAACACGACGATGGCGTGACCGGGTTGCGTTGGAGTCACGTCGGCGACGAGGAATTTTCCCTCGACGCGGTAGCCGGCGACGACTTGCGAACCGGAGGCAGTGCGCAAAGTGAAGCGGGCGATGCGATCGGGGGCGGCGGCGCCGTCGCTGGTGGGGAAAGCCATGCTGGTCGCAAGTCGCAATTGCATCGCGTCGCCGGGTTTTGGCGCAAATGTAGAAGGAATTAGCCAAGTGTCGTGCGCCAAGAGCGTGAGCGGCAGAAGCAAAAGAGGCAATGTGTGGAGGACTTTGTTCATTTGATTTCGATTCCCTCCAGCGATAGAAAGGCGAAAAGCCAGCCCGGGTGCCGATTGGAGGTGAAGAGCATATAGGCAAAGACCCTGCCAGAGCAAGGACACTCGAAATCAAGGGATGGGCGGCAAGCGCTTCGATTCCAAGGTCGTGCCTCTTTTGTATAATTCATTGAAAATACATGGCTTACTATCAAAGAGCCGGTGGTACTTGTGTTCTATTGCGCTCCGCGCTGGGCTTAGGCATACTCACATACGGTGAATGAAATGGTTGCAGCTATCATCCTCGCGTTCGCTGTCGTCGCGGTCGCCCAGTTCTGGATGATCTGGTGGCGGGCGACGGTCGGCAGCCTAGCTGCCTCCCCGCTTTCGGACAAAATGCGGGTGGCGGCGGGGTTCGATGGAGATGTGGTACGCGGCAACGATTTTCAGGCCATTCTTAGCCTTTACGAAACCTGTCCGAGTTTGAAGAAAGACTCGAACGGGTTGGGCCCAGTGCGGGCCTACTACCAAGTCGTGAACGGGTTGTCGTGCATGTTCACCGCCATCCCCGCGGTGGCCAAGTGGGCGCAAAACGAAATGGCCATCTGCGCGCGGTACGCGGCGGTCTGCGTGGACCAGCGCATGCAGCGCACACGCACCATGTTGGCTGAGATGCGGTCCTACTAACCTGCCTCTGTAAGTTTTGACTTCCAAGAGCGCCTGCCTGTTTTTAGATTTCAGCAGCCTGAGATGCATGACGAGAAAACCCCAGTTGCACCATCGCCTGCTCGACGTTGTGCAGCGACGAAGCAAGGAGGGTAGAATGCGCGGCGGAGGGAGTGATGAGCGCTGCGCAAGAAGCGGTCAAAACGGTCAGGCTGCTGCACAGGATTCTCCTTGCCTCGATCGCGCTGTATGCCTACGTAGGTGAGGTTTTTCCTCACACAGAAGCAGCGCCGGAAGCGCTGAAATTGCTCCGGATTTTTTCTTCGCCGCGGCAGCCGCAAACATTGTGCTTGCTCTGTTTTTCCGCCGGAAGATGGTCGAGGCGCCGGAGGAACAACTCATGCGCGACGCGGCGGACAGTGACGCGCTTGCGCGATGGCGCGGGGGAAGCCTGGTCACGTTTGTGTTCTGCGAGACGGTAGCGCTGTTCGGTTTTGCGTTGCGATTTCTCGGCGCGCCGCTCCGGGATGCCGGGGCGTTCTACGTGATCGCAGCCGCACTGCTCGTATTTTGGGCTCCGCGGGGGGAATTTGCACGGCAGACTTAACAGCGTGCAATACGGCGCAGACTGGAAAGGCTGCGCCTCTCAGTATGCCCAGCGGAGGAGGATGCCGCTGGTGGTGAAGCCGGCGCCCACGGCGACGAGCAGCACAAGGTCGCCTTTGCGCAGGCGGCCCTCAGCAAGCGCGTCCATCAGGCCGAGCGGAACGGTGGCAGCGGTGGTGTTGCCATAGCGGTCGATGTTGACCAGCACTTTGGAGTCATCCACGCCGAGGCGTTCCTGCATGGCGCGAATGATGCGTAGGTTGGCCTGGTGGGGCACCACCAGCGCGAGGTCCTTTCCGGAAAAGCCGTTGCGCTCGAGCAGCATGGCAGAAACGTCGGCCATTCGACGAACAGCATACTTGAATACCTGCGAGCCTTCCTGGTGGACGTAGTGCATCTTCTTGTCCACGGTCTCGTGCGACGGCGGGTTGAGCGAGCCGCCGCCGGGCATGTAGAGGTGGCAGCCGCCGGATCCGTCCACGTCGTTGTGGAAGTCGAGAATTCCTTCAGTACCGTTTTCTGCTGGTTCGAGGAGCACGGCGCCGGCGCCATCGCCAAAGAGCACGCAGGTGGCGCGATCGTCGTAGTTGACGATAGAGGTCATCACGTCACTGCCGATGGTCAGAGCCTTCTTGTGCGTGCCGGCACCCACGAACTGTGCGGCCACGGTGAGCGCGAAGAGGAAGCCGGAACACGCGGCGGAAAGGTCGAAGCCCCAGGCATTTTTTGCGCCGATGCGGTCCTGCACCAGGCAGGCAGTGGCGGGGAACAACATGTCCGGCGTGACGCTGGCCAGCACGATCAGCTCGATTTCTTCTGCGCTGAGCTTTTTGTCGGCGAGCAGTTTTTTCGCCGCCTCGGTGGCCATGTGCGAGGCGGCCATGCCTTTGTCCACGATGTGTCGCTCGCGGATGCCGGTGCGCGTGCGGATCCATTCGTCGGTGGTATCCACAAACTTTTCAAGATCGGCGTTGGTCAACACGCGCGGCGGGAGATAGCCCGCGACGCCAGTGATTTTTGCTGCGATGCGTTTTCCCATGAATCCTCGGATCCCCTGTCGTTCCCTGCGAAGAAAATTGCACGCAAAAGACCAGCGATTCTAACTCACCGAGCGCTTGGCTGTCAGCATGTAGGCGACAGAACCAGAGTACTTTGATGGCCAGGATACCGAATGACTAAAAGCGGAAAAGGTAGCTGAGCTTGATGAAAACCTGACGGCCGGTGGAATTGCCGGGCGAGCGGGTGCGGCGAAGGGTGCGCAGCGGCGCGGCGGTGACGGGATCAATCTCAAGATTCTCGTAGAGATCCGAGTAGCCGATGTAGAGCGCGGTGCCGGGGTTAAGCAAGTAGGTGAGGAGCAAGTCAGCTTTGAGAGACTTCGTGCGGCTGAGCGCGACGAGCTGCGAATTGGGCAGCACGGAGTTGTAGTCGAGGATGGCGCGAAGGGAAAGCTCCTTGGTGAACTGGTAGTTCAGCTTGGAGCGCAGGATGTGGTTGTTGAAAATGGGCGTGGCGAGAGAAAAGCCCGCAGGCGTGGAGCCTTCGCGGGTGGCGAGTCGCGAATAGATGTAGGTCTCGTCCACACGAAGGCGAGGCTTAGGCCGAAGCGTGAGGCTGAAGCGCGCCGCGCGGGAATCGGCGAGAAAAGGCGGCAAACTCGAACCGGGAAAGTAATTGACGCCGGCGCCGGCCTGGATCTGCCCGGATATGGCCAGCCACCTCAGCCACTCAGTGGAAGCGCTGGCGCTGGTGATGTGTTTGCGGAAGCCGAATCCCTGAAACAACTCGAAGGCTTCATTGCGCCTAACAGAAAAAGAAGTTTGGCCGCGGAGGCCGACGTCGAAACTGGCATCCACCACCCAGTCCTGGATGTCGCCTGCGCGGTTGCCGTTGACAATGACATCCACGGCGGGCCCGTAATATTGAACGAGCTTGCCCTCCGGCCGCCAGTAATAGCCGAGAAACTGCTCGGTGAGACGCATGTCCACGCGGGAGACAAAGCCCAAGTGCGTGCGGAAATCGGGACTGCGATCCTGAAAGCGGCCGTTGTAGGTGAAGTGGCGGCCGCGGTGTGCCAACTCGAGGAAGGCGCCGGGGCCGGTGCGGTGCGAGCCGTCCTGGCGGCGCGTGAAACTGCGGTAGAGCTGGCCGGAGAAAACCCAGTTGGCATTGAGCTTGATGCGTGTGTCGAAGGAGACGACGCGGTTGGAGCAGGAAGGGAAATCGCGGCTGCTAACGAACACGCCCACCGTGGATTGCGATGCAAACTCGCGCTGCACGCGGAACACGCCCATGCCGGCGCGGCTGTCGTCGAGCGGATCGCATTCCGAAAATATGCCCGGGCCCGCGCCGGAAGGCACGAACGCGGCAGTAGGCTGGCGGTCGTCCATGCCGAAGGCGGCGAGGGTCCACGGCCCGGCCTTGGTGGTGACGCGGACGCCGAACTGCGGGTCGGCGATGCGGCGGGAGAAAAACAGATTCACCGGCGTGCGGAAGAAACCGGCGTTTTCGATGAAGAAAGGACGCTTTTCCGGAAAGAAGACTTCGAAGCGCTGATTGATCGTTACCTGCGGCTCGTCGGATTCCACCTGGCTGAAATCAGGATTTATAGCGATGTCCAGCGTGACGGCGTCCTTCAATACGATTTTGGCGTCGAGCCCGCCGCGGCCTTCGTCATTAGTGCGGAAGTCGGGGCCGCCAGGCAGGGCGTTGTCGAGGAAATGAGAGTGCGTATAAATGCCGTAGGGAATGAATTGAAGATTGCGGCCGGGAGATAGGTGTTCGAGACCTTCGAGGAGTGCGAATTGGTTGGTGGTCCCTTCTTTGCGCGGAGTGATGTAGGGCCAGAAGGAAACTTCATTTTGGCGAACGATCTCGCGGCCCAGCGCAATGCCCCACACTTGCAGGTCCGCGTTGGAGAATCGGAGGCTCTTGAACGGAATAGCCAGCCACACGACGTATCCGTCCAGAGTCAGCCGCCCTTCGGAATGCCACAGGGTGTCAAAACTGGAGTCCAACCCCTGGCCTTCTGTGAAAACGCCGTCAAGCTGGATGCCGAGCGGGTTGGCCCAGAAGTAGTAGTGGCGGCGACCGTCATGAAACGTGTCGAGACTCACGCCCACTTGGTCGTCGCTGCCGATTTCCTCGCGCTTGGCCATGTGGGCGCGGACCTTGCCGGGCTCGTCCTTGCAGACAAAGACAACGTACAGATTCTTGTCATCGAATGAAAGGTATGCAGTAGTGGGTTGCGAAACGGGCGTGCCATCGCCGGGCTCGCGCTGGCGAAAGCCGGTGACACGCACGCCGACGGGCGCGCCGCCGTCGAGAAAGTCATCAATCTTCGGTGCGCGGCTGACGCGCGGGATGAGCAGACTGGCCGCTTCGGGCAGTGCTGTCTTTCCTGATGAGTGCGCACCCGAATCGCGCGAGGTGCCGCCCTGTGCCGCCGTCTGCGACGCCGCCAACGCAACCAGCAGAAACCCCCAGAAGCTCCGCCGGGAAAAGGACATAGTCGGGCTATGTATACCTTCTGTGTACTGTTTACCGCAACAGAAAAAGCGGCCTGGTGACACAAGTCTTTGTGCCGTTGGCCTCTTATGGGCGGGTATTCATGTTCTTGGACGGATCGAGTTTTCCGTCGGCGCCGCTGGTGAGCGAAATGAAAGCGGGATCGTTGCGCAGGGAAGTGAACACGGCATCCACGCGTGCCTCCATCATCTCCTTGCTGCGCACCGCCTGGTAGCGCTCGTATTCGAAAAAGTGACGCTTGAGAAGCGAGAGAGCTTTTTCGCGCTGCCCGGCTTGCGCGTAAATGGCGGCGAGATTATACGAGGCGGGCAGCAGGGCTTCGTTTTCGCGGGCAATCTTCAGGGCTTCCTCGCCTTTTCCTCTGTCGGCCATGAACGCGGCGACAAAGATGAGGTTGTACGGATCGGTCGGATCCACAGCGAGCGCTTTTTGAAGATAGACGTCGGTTTTGGCAACGTCGCCTTCGGAGTTCCAATAGACAGCCAGGTTACGGTAGGCGAGGGCCAGTGGAAAAACCTCGACTGAATTTTCCATGAGCCCCAATCCCTTCTTGAATTCGCCGTCGTGGATGGTCATCTTTCCGAGGCCGTGCAGGGCAACGGCGCGGGAGAGCGGGTCGCTGGGCATTGCCAGGATCTTTTCAAATGTGCTGCGTGCCTTGTCCCACGCGCCGGTGTGATGACGATAGAGCTCGCCCAGGTAGCGCAGTGGACCGGGATCGGCGGGATCCATGCGATGCGCCTGCGCGTAGAGGCGTTCGGCATCGGTGTAGTTTGCGCTGTCCTCGGCGCGAAGGCCGGCACGCATGGTGCGCTCGATGCGCGCGCTCGTGGCCGCATCGAAAATCGGCGCATCAAAGAGCTGGCCGACTTCGGTGATACCGAGCTTCTTCAATTCCTTGGCGGCATCTTTCGCCAGCTTGGGGAACAAGCATTTCTGTTCGAGCACGCCGCGAAATTCCTGAATGGCGGTCTGACTGCCGCCGGCCTTGGCCTGGCTCTTGGCGGCTTCCATTTTTTCCTTGAGTGCCTTTTCGCGATTCTTCACCTCGGTCTCGACGAGCTTTTCCACTTGCTCGACTTTGAGGAAACCGTTCTTGTTTTCAGCTTTGCCCAGCACAGTGCCATCAGGCTGAGCGAGGACGGCGACAGGCAGTTTATCGTCACCGACGAATTTCTGTCCGAGGGGAGTGCGCGCGTCCACAACGCCCATTGTCACGCACTGCGAGGCATACAGCGTGAGCGTGCGTGAAGTCCGCAGGCTGGATTTGCTGAGCTCTTCTGCGCCAGTCGGAAACCAGTAGAGGACAATCCCCGCTTTCACCGGTGGCTCTTCGGGCTTAATCAGACGCCATGGCACATGATAGACCTGCTCATCCGGCGCCGAGCTGCTATCCGACCCCGACCTCATGCCGCCCGTTCCGCCGCCACCTCCGCCTCCACAAGTAGCCAGAACCGGCTGCGCAGGGAAAAGCAGCATCATAATCAAAACGGCAGACACAAAACGAGCCAGTAATGTTCGCATGTGCGTGATTATAGCAGACGGCGCTTCCATCAAGGCGATTGGAGATCGGAAGGCGCGGCTGTGTTACACTACCCGCCATCGGGCGAGGAAATTCCATGTACTTCCAGCAGTTCTACCTATCGTGTTTGGCGCACGCGTCGTATCTGATCGGGTCGGAAGGGCAAGCGGCGGTGGTGGACCCGCAGCGCGATGTCCAGATTTATCTCGATGAAGCCGCGCGGCAGGGACTGAAAATCACGCACGTGTTTGAGACACACATGCACGCCGACTTCGTTTCCGGCCACCAGGAGCTGGCGGCGAGGACTGGAGCGAAAATCTACGCCGGGCAGAAG
>Ga0315281_10011691_pt1 | contig 12014 bp, 14 predicted proteins | sample YL17G07_0_MG_FD_204540 | JGI IMG/M metagenome (GOLD analysis project Ga0315281, IMG submission 204540) | Sediment microbial communities from Yellowstone Lake, YNP, Wyoming, USA - YL17G07_0 | ecosystem: Environmental > Aquatic > Freshwater > Lake > Sediment | place: USA: Wyoming | collected... | reverse complement strand
CAGGTCCCACAGTGTCTTTGTTGATACGGTGCTACCAGAACCATCGGCCGCCCCTGACGACAGAAGATTTCGCGAGTCGCCCACTTGGTTGTTGAACAGGTCAACCTTGCGGCTGAGGAGTTTGAAAGGGGCTTCTTGCCTGCCCAGCAGGACCGCGCCGAAGCCACCGCTCAGACCGGCATAGCTAGCGCCACTGCTCAACAAATCGTTGGTAGCGCCAAGGTTGCCTCCGCTACCAAGGGTCATGTAGCTTTGCACTTGCCAGACGGCTTTCAGACCGTTGCCGAGATCTTCGTCGCCGCCGAACACGATGTTGGAAGCGTTGCTGGAAACGTTCCAGGCGCGTTTGTTGTCGGTGCCGGCGGCGGCGGCGGGCGTCCCGGTAATACTGTCCACGGACAGGTGCAACTGGCCGGAAATCTTGACGTTGGCGCTATCGGCCATGGCGGCCGGAGCTACGAAGGCGCTGGCGATGGCCAAAGCGATCAGTTTCTTGTTCATTGAGTCTCTCCTTGAGATTAGGTTCGAGTTGGCGTTTTGCCGCGGTGTCCTGCCGCAAAACTCACCTCTCTGTGTGAGAAGTTGGGGCAATTCTGCCAAAGGGGTGGGGCTGGTGGCAAGCTTTTTGGGGGAATTCCGCAACATGCGCCGATGCGCTGTTGTTTTTTTGCAACAGACGACAACCATCGCCAAACGTTGGTTGATGGCGTATTGCATCATGTGGATATATTATCCATAATCCAGCATATGAAAGCGCGATTGGTTTTTGAGATGAAAGAGGAACATCCAACCGGGCTGGTTGCCCAGGCCGTGATTTGGCAGATGCCGCAACCGACAGCGGAAAGGCCGCACAGGATTAAACCTAAAAACCGCAGTTCAAGCCACAGAGATCACAGAGGACACAGAGATGAAGCGGGTTTCGCATGTTTTTCCAGCGCACCTGATGGGTGAAGCCAATATCTACGGCAACCCATTGCTTTTACTCTGTGCGCTCTGTGTTCTCTGTGGCCAACTGAGTTTTCAAGGTTAAATATCGTCTTTTCTGTGGTGACTCCAATGCCTGCATTGTGCGTTACGACAATGAAACCGGCAAAGGCGATCATGTCCATTATGGAATGGCGGAGCATCCTTACCAATTCATGTCGCTGGATCGATTGGTGACGGATTTTCTCAGTGATGTGGAACGTTTGACTGGATGGAGGTTATAGGCAATGAGCACTGCGATTATAGGGATTACGGAACCGGGCAAAATGCGTGCCGAACTCGTGGAGCTTGCACGGCGCCTGGACGCGGGCGAGAAATTACCCGAGGCGGATTACCGCCTGAATTTCGCCAGCGCCGGACAGCTTTTTTCGGAGCTGACCCCACGCCGGCTGGCGCTGCTGGAAGACTTGAAGCTGCATGGAGCATGTTCGATTTATGCGCTTGCCAAGCGGCTCAGGCGCAACTACAGCAACGTACACACCGATGTGGCGCGACTGCTGGAGCACGATCTGGTGGCTAAGGACGAAAAAGGGCGAGTGTTCGTGCCGTGGGAGGATATCCGCATCAGCGTGTCGCTGGCGCACGCAGCCTGAGCCACAGAGAGCAGGCAAACGCACTTTAATTTGCCCATATTATCCATTGGCAGGCTGTTAAAAAACCGCTGGAAACGGCACGGGGGCCACATCGAACGGCTCACAGCTCACCGTTGGCTTCCCCGTCGTTTTCGGATGCCCACTCCGTCAAAGTACCCGTGAGCGCTTTGGCGTACTCGACATCCAGCGGCGTCACACGACGCAACGACACCCTGCCATTCCCGATTTCAAACGACACCAAATCCCCCTGCTTGATGCCCAGCTTCTCGCGGACTTTGGCGGGGATGGTGGTTTGGTACTTGCTGGTAACTTTTGAGGCGAGCATGACGATGAAACTCCTTGCGATCCCAGTACGGTATTGCGGCAATACCGTATGGCGAGCCGGTCAACCCGGCCGCGCGATCCTCAGGAAAAGAGCCGTGCCAGCTCCGCACCCGGGTCTTCAGCGCGCATGAAAGCTTCGCCCACCAGAAAGGCATTGACGGCGTGTCCGCGCATGAGCGCAACGTCTTCCGGCTTGTGGATGCCGCTTTCGGTGACGACGATGCGCTCGGCGGGGATTTTGGGCAGCAGGTCGAGGGTTGTTTCGAGGCGCGTTTCGAAGGTGCGCAGGTTGCGGTTGTTGATGCCGATGAGGGGGGTTGTGAGCTGGAGCGCTGCGTCGAGTTCGGCGGCGTCGTGGACCTCGACCAGGACGGCCATGCCGAGTTGGTGGGCGATGGCTTCGAGTTCGCGCATGGCGGGAATCCCCCCCAGCCCCCCTTTTGCAAAGGGGGGGGTATTCGTGGTGGCTTGCCTGTCCGCGGTTGCCAGGAAGGCGGCGACGATGATGAGGATGGCGTCGGCGCCCATGGCGCGGGCTTCGTAGACCTGGTATGGGTCCAGCATGAAGTCCTTGCGCAGCACGGGGAGGTCGCAGGCGGCGCGGGCTTGCCTGAGGTAGTCGGGGCTGCCTTGGAAGAACTGCGCATCGGTGAGTACGGACAGGCAGGCTGCACCGTGCTGCTCGTAGCTTTTGGCGATTTCAGCGGGGTTGAAGTCTTCCCGCAGCAGGCCCTTGCTGGGGCTGGCTTTTTTGATTTCGGCGATGACTGCGGGCTTGCCGGCAGCCAGCCTGCCGCGGATGGCGCCGGTGAAATCGCGAGCTGGGGGAACGGCCTGCGCCTCGGCACGTATTGCCGCGAGCGGCTTGGCGGCTTGGGCTGCGGCGATTTCTTTGGCCTTTACCGCGAGGATTTTTTTCAGAATGTCGGACATACTCAATTTACCGCAAAGGACGCGAAGGTTCGCAAAGGAGAATCGTTCATAGCCCGTTGACTACGCGCTTAATGCCGTCTCGCATATGGAGAACATTAAAGTTCAATATATACCCCAGCTTGTACCGACCAAGCTTCAGATAGCTCAGCAACTGAGCCAGGTGAATAGGCGCAATCTTTTCCACGGCCTTCAGTTCCACCACGACACAATTATCAACCAACAAATCGAGCCTGTAACCGGCATCCAACTCCACCCCATCGTAACGTATTGGAAGAGTCACCTGGCGCTCAATTTGTAGCCCTTGCTTACGTATTTCATGAGCCAAGCACGCTTCATACGCACTTTCAAGCAAGCCACACCCTAGCGACGAGTGCACCCTCATGGCAGAAGATAATATAATCTTCCCAACCTGCTCTTCCCCGGCTGCCATCCCTTTGCGTGCCTTCGCGTCCTTTGCGGTTCAGCTCTTGAAACGGCGGGTAAAATCGACCAACTGATGCAATTTGGCCTTGGCCGCGCCGCTGGCCATGATTTGGATGGCTTTTTCCACTCCAGCCTCCAGCGTTTGCGCCAACCCGCCAACGTAGATCGCCGCACCGGCGTTGAGCGCCACGATGTCACGCGCCGGGCCTGGTTGCCCAAGTGCTGCACCAAACATCGCTTTGGCTTCGTCGATGTTGTGCACGGCGAGGCTTTCCGATGCACTCGATTGCATGCCGAACTGCGCCGGATTGAACGTGTATTCGCGGATTGCGCCGTCCTTGAGTTCGGCGACGAAGGTGTCTCCGGCCAAGGAAATCTCGTCCAGGCCGTCGGCGGCATGGACCACCAGCACGTGGCGGCTGCCGAGTTCCTTCAACACCTGCGCGAGCTTGCCCACCAAGTCGCGGTGGAACACGCCCATCACCTGGTTCTGTGCGCCGGCCGGGTTGGTCATGGGGCCCAATAGGTTAAAGAGGGTGCGCACTCCCAGCTCGCGCCGCACCGGGGCGGCAAAGCGCATGGCGCTGTGGTGGTTGGGGGCGAACATGAAGCCGACGCCGATTTCCTGCACGCACTGGGCAACCTGGTCGGGGGTGAGGTTGACGTTGACACCCAAGGCTTCCAGCACGTCGGCGCTGCCGCAGGTGCTGGAGACGGAGCGCCCGCCGTGCTTGGCGACCTTGGCCCCGGCGGCCGCGGCGACGATGGCGCTGGCGGTGGAGATGTTGAAGGTGTGCGCGCCGTCGCCGCCGGTGCCGCAGGTGTCGACCAGATGTTCGTCCACGCCCAGCGGCACCTTGGTGGCGAGTTCGCGCATGACCTGCGCGGCGGCGGCGATTTCGGTCACGGTCTCGCCCTTGCAGCGCAGCGCGATGAGGATGCCCGCGATCTGCACCGGGGTGAGCTCTCCGTCCATGATCTGCTGCATGACGGAGAGCATCTCGTCGCGGGTGAGATCGCGTTTTTCGATGAGGGCTGTAAGGGCCGCCTGGGGCGTCATCGCGTTGTCTCCTTCAGGAAATTCGCCAGCATCTCATGCCCGTATTCGGTCAGGATGGATTCGGGGTGGAACTGCACGCCTTCCACCGCAAGGGTCTTGTGGCGCACGCCCATGATTTCGTCGTCTTCGGTCCAAGCTGTGATCTCCAGGCAGTCGGGCAGAGTCTCGCGCTCGATTACCAGCGAGTGATAGCGCGTGGCCGTGAACGGGCTCGGGATGCCGCGGAAGACGCCGGTGTCCTTGTGGAATATCTGCGAGGTCTTGCCGTGCATGAGCTGTTTGGCATGCACGATGTTGCCGCCGAAGGCCTGGCCTATGCTCTGGTGGCCGAGGCATACGCCGAGGATGGGAACCTTGCCGGCGTATGCCTTGATCAGCGGCACGGATATGCCCGCCTCGTTGGGCGTGCAGGGGCCGGGCGAGATGACGATGTGGGTGGGGTTGAGTGCTGCCACACCGGCCAAGTCGATCGCGTCGTTGCGGTGCACAGCCACTTCCTGCCCCAGTTCGCCGAAGTACTGCACCAGGTTGTAGGTGAAGGAGTCGTAGTTGTCGATCATCAGAATCATGGTTTACTCCGCTTCCCCATCCAGGCCGAACTGTGCCATCTCGGCGGCGCGCAGGACGGCGCGCGCTTTGTTCCGGGTTTCGGTCCATTCGCTTTGCGGCACCGAGTCGGCGACGATGCCGGCGCCGGCTTGCACGTACAGCGTGTCTTCCTTGATGAGCGCGGTGCGGATGGCGATGGCCAGGTCCATGTCGCCGTTGAAGCCCATGTAGCCGACCGCTCCGGCATACACGCCGCGCTTGGTCGGTTCCAGTTCGTCGATGATTTCCATGGCGCGCACCTTGGGGGCGCCGGATACGGTGCCGGCGGGGAAGGTGGCGCGCAGCACGTCCATGCTGCTGAGCCCCGGTTTGAGCTTGGCTTCGACGTTGGAGACGATGTGCATCACGTGCGAGTAGTTCTCGATGTTCATGCTTTCGGTGACCTTGACCGTGCCGACCTCGGCCACGCGGCCGATGTCGTTGCGCCCGAGGTCCATCAGCATCAGGTGTTCGGCGAGTTCCTTGGGGTCGGCGAGGAGGTCGCGCGCCAATGCCTCGTCATCCTCGCGGGTGATGCCGCGCGGGCGTGTGCCGGCGATGGGGCGCACGGTGACGGTGTCGCCCTCGCGGCGCACCAGTATTTCCGGCGAGGCGCCAACCACGTGGAAGCCGCCCATGTCGAAATAGAACATGTAAGGCGACGGATTCAAGGTGCGCAGTGCGCGGTAGAGCGACAGGGGCGAGGCGCTGAACGGCCGGCTCATGCGCTGCGACAACACCACCTGCATGATGTCGCCGTCAACGATGTAGCGCTTGGCCGCTTCCACCGCCTGCTTGAAGGCGGTTTCGCCGAATTCGGACGCGGCCTCGGCCGGTGCCAGCGGGACGTGCAATGGCGCCGATACCGGCTTGCGCAATTGCTGGCCCAGTTCGCGCAAACGGGTATGGGCGAGCGCATAAGCATCCTGCTCGAACGGGTCGGCGTAAACGATGAGATAGAGCTTGCCGGAAAGGTTGTCCACCACCGCGAGCTCTTCCGACAACAGCAGCAGGATGTCGGGTGTGTGCAGGCTGTCGGGCTTGACCGCGTGGGCGAGGCGGCCCTCGATGTAGCGCACGGTGTCGTAGCCGAAATAGCCGACCAGGCCGCCGCAGAAACGCGGCAGCCCCTGGCGCGGCGCGGCCTTGAAGCGTTCCAGATAGGTCTCGACGAAGGCCAGGGGATCGGCGCTTTCGTGCTGCTCCTGAACGGCGTGGTCGGACTCCACCGTGACCAGATGGCCGTGCACGCGGATGCGCGTGCGGGCGGGCAGGCCGATGAAGGAGTAGCGCCCGAAGCGCTCGCCGCCTTGCACCGATTCCAGCAGGTAAGAGAAAGGCTGATTGGCGAGCTTGAGATACGCCGACAGCGGCGTATCGAGGTCCGCCAGCAGCTCCTTCACCAGCGGGATGCGGTTGTAGCCTTGCTTGGCGAGTTCGTAGAATTCCTGTTCAGTCATGATTTACCCCGAAGATGGTGGACACAAAGACAGAGCGTTGGCGTCACGCAGCGTGACGCGCAGCAATCCGCCATCGCCAGCATGGGGATTTCAGCATTGTGTCTTTATCATCTCCGCGGTTCATGAACTCAGGCCTTGGCGATCAACTTGGTGGCTTCCAGCAAACTCGGCACGACGGCGTCCAGGTCCAGCTCGCGCACGTCGCTGCCCCGATTATAGCCGTAGGGCACGCAAAACACATGGCAGCCGGCGGCGCGCGCGGCCTGGGTGTCGTTCAGGGAATCGCCGATCAGCAGCAATTCCTGCGGCGCGATGCCGAAGTGCTGGCAGGCGTGCAGCAGCGGCAGCGGGTCGGGCTTCCTCTTGGGCAGGGTGTCGCCCGACAGGATCAGCTCGAAATATTCCAGCAGGCCCATCCCTTCCAGCAACGGCAGTGTGAAGCGCTCCGCCTTGTTGGTGATGCAGGCCAGGCGGAAACCCGATTTGAGCATTGCGCGCAGGCCTTCGACCACGCCGGGGAAAACCGTGCTCTTGCGGTACAGCACTTGGGCGTAGTGCTTTTCGTACAGCGGCAGGGCGCGGGCGAACAGTTCCGCGTCCGGCTCGGCGCTCATGTCGCGCGTCAGCACGCGTTTGACCAGCCGGGACACGCCGTTGCCGATGTAGGTCTGCACCGTTTCCGGGGCCACCGGCGGCAACCCGAGTTCCTCCAGCATCAGCAGAGCGGCATCGGCCAGATCCGGCGCGGTATGCAGCAGCGTGCCGTCGAGGTCGATGACGACGGCTTTGACAGCCAGAGGAAAATTCGCGCTCATTGCCCTCAAACCTTGGCCAGCTCGGCGCGCATGGCCGCGATCACGGTATCGTAGCGGTGCGCGTCGGTGTCCTTGCCGGCGCCGAACACGGCCGATCCGGCCACGAAGGTGTCGGCACCGGCGCGGGCGATCTCGGCAATGTTGTCGACCTTGACGCCACCGTCGATTTCGAGCCAGATGTCGCGGCCGGAAGCATCGATTTTCTGGCGCACGGCGCGCAGCTTGGCGAGCGCCTCGGGGATGAATTTCTGGCCGCCGAAACCGGGGTTGACCGACATGATCAATATCATGTCGAGCTTGTCCATGACGTGGTCCAGATAGTGCAGCGGCGTGCCGGGGTTGAACACCAGACCGGCCTTGCAGCCGCACTCCTTGATCAGGCCCAGGGTGCGGTCGATGTGCTCGGACGCTTCCGGGTGGAAGGTGATCATGTTGGCGCCGGCCTTGGCGAAATCGGGAATGATGCGGTCCACCGGCTTGACCATCAGATGCACGTCGATCATGGCAGTGGTCAGCGGGCGGATCGCCTCGCACACCAGCGGGCCTATGGTCAGGTTGGGCACGTAATGGTTGTCCATCACGTCGAAGTGAACGATGTCGGCGCCGGCGGCGAGCACGTTGGTGATCTCTTCCCCGAGCTTGGCGAAGTTTGCCGAAAGGATGCTCGGCGCGATTTTGTATTTGGACATGACAACCCCTCAAAAAGGCAAAAACGCCGATTTTACCCAGTTTTGTCCGTGCTGGACATAGGCGCCACGCAACAGCGGCCCGGAAAGCGCGTCGCCCTTGCCTCGCGGGCCGAAATCGTGTGCAATAGCGGGATGGCTGAAAGCAAGAAATACGAAATCACGGTGACGACACAGTCCGTTTTCATTCCCGAGCAATCGGACGAAAGCAGCGACCGCTACGTGTTCGCCTATACCATCACCATCACCAATTCCGGCAACGTCGCAGCGCAACTGATCAGCCGCCACTGGATCATCACCGACGCCGAGAACGTGGTGCAGGAAGTGCGCGGGCTGGGGGTGATCGGGGAGCAACCGCTGCTGAAGCCGGGCGAGAGCTTCGAATATTCCAGCGGCGCCTCCATCGCCACGCCGGTCGGCACCATGCGAGGCTCCTACCAGATGGTCGCCGAGGATGGCGTGCGCTTCGACGCCAACGTTGCCGAATTCACCCTGAGCATGCCGCGGATACTTCATTGAAGTGCTGAGTGCTGGCATTTTTGATCGGGAATCGCGCGCTTGTCCCTGAAGTTCAGTTATTCCCTGCTGGCCCCCTTTTACGACCTTGCGGTTCGCCGCGCCTCGGCTGCGCCGCGCCCTGAGCCCGCTTTCCGGGCAGATCGCCACGCGCCTGGACGTGGTGTTCGAGGAGGTGCTGGCACAGGTGCCGGAACTGGAACTGGTAGCGGACGAGCCGGTGCTGGCACGCGGCTGGTTCCGGGCGATACGGCTGGTCAAGCATTGAAGCCTGCCTGCGCGCCATCTATAATCAGCTGTCTTTCAGAAGCACCCGCCCGACCACCCCCCTTGCCGAGCCCAACCATGCTGTTTCGCCTGTTGCTTTTAATGCTGCTGGGCGGCTGTGCCGCCGTTCCGCCGCTTCCTCCGCCAGCACCCCCGGTCGCACCGCCCGCGGTTCTTCCGCCCGCCGCCCCGGCCCTGCTGCCGGCCAGCTGGGACACCGTGGCCGGCTGGTTTGAGGACGATCCGGCGCAGGCGTGGGAAGCCTTCCTGCAAAGCTGCGCCGCACTGAAGAACCAGCCGGCCTGGCAGCCCGTGTGCACTGCCGCCGGGGCGCTGCAAGGGCGCGACAGCGGCTCGCTGCGCGCATTCTTCCAGACGAATTTCACCCCGTACCAGGTGAGCAATCCGGACGGCAGCAGCCAGGGCATGGTTACCGGCTACTACGAGCCGCAGCTCAAGGGCAGCCGTCGCCCTTCCGCCAAATACCGCTACCCGCTGTACGCGGCGCCGGAAGATTTGCTGGTCGTCGACCTGGCCGCAGTCTATCCGGAGCTGAAAGGCATGCGGCTGCGCGGGCGGCTGCAGGGCAACCGCGTGACGCCCTACTACACCCGCGCCGAGATCGAACGCGGCGATGCACGGCTCGCGGGCCGCGAGATCGTCTGGGTGGATGACCCCGTCGACCTGTTCGTCCTTCAGATCCAGGGCTCCGGCCGGGTCGTGCTGGACAGCGGAGAGACGGTGCGCGTCGGCTATGCCGAGCAGAACGGCTATCCCTACAAGTCCATCGGAAAGGTGCTGGTGGAGCGCGGCGAAATGCCTCTGGAAAAAGCCTCCATGCAGGGCATCAAGGAGTGGACCATCAGGAATCCGGACAAGCTCACGGAACTGCTCAACCAGAACGCCAGCTACGTGTTTTTCCGCGAAATGCCCAACCACCTCGCCGGCCCGCTGGGCTCGCTCGGCGTGCCTTTGACGGCAGGCCGCAGCATCGCGGTGGATGCCCGCACCGTCCCCCTGGGGGCGCCGGTATTCCTCGCCACCACCTGGCCCAACTCGGGCCGCCCGCTCAACCGCCTGATGCTCGCGCAGGACACCGGCGGCGCGATCCGCGGTGCGGTGCGCGCGGACTTTTTCTGGGGTTTCGGCGACGACGCTGCGGCGCTGGCGGGCCGCATGAAGCAGAACGGGAAAATGTGGGTGCTGCTGCCGCAGGGCTTTGCGGTGCCGTAAAACCTACTCGGCGGGCAGTTTCAGCAACCGTTTCTTGAGCTCCGGGCGGTTCAGGTCGTAACTGACGCGGATCAGCACCCGGCTTTTCACCGCGCGCCCGTCCTTGATGGCCGGGGTGAAGTGTGCGTTGCGGAAGGCGGATAGCGCGGACTCCTCGAAATAGCCCGGCGGGGCCGCCTCGACCACCGACAGGTCGCGCACCTTGCCAAACTCGTCGATAAACAGCAGCACGGTGACCCCGCCTTCCACGCCCGCGTCGGAAACCGCATCCGGGTAGACGGGAACGATGGGCTGCAGGGCGGTTGGGTGCACGTCCACCACCTTTCCCGGGTAGTAGGTCGGGTCTTCCGCGACGGGGATTTCCAGCGCAGGCAGCGGCGACGATTGGCCCGGCACCGCGGCGTCCGGCGGCGGCCCGGCCTGACCTTCCTGCGCCGGCTTCTCCGGCGCGGCTTTTGCGGGTTGTTCCTGCTCCGCCGGCGTCTGGATTTCCGCGATGGCCTGCGGCTTCGGCGCACTGGCCGGCTCTGCGGCGGCGTGACGTTGCGCCAGCCGCGCTTCGATCACTGTTTGCGGGGCAGCGGTACTCTGTGGCTTGATGCCTATGCCGGCGATCAGCGCGAGATGCAGGGAAGCCGAGGCGGCCAGTGCCAGCGCCAGCGGGCGCAGATGGGCGGCGCTTCTCGTGACCACGGCATCACCCGGCACCGCCATCCCGCGACTTCCCCTTATTTGCGCGCGACCATGTCCACCAGGGCGGACATGCCGTAGTGCTTGGTGCCTTCGGCGATGAAATCCTCGTGTTCGGAGAGGTGCAGGATTTCCATGTCGGCGAAGGCCTCGCGCAGCATTGCCGGGGTGTACATGTTCTCGGCGACGGGCGGGCCGCCGGTCTTGTACTCCAGCTGTTTCGGGGTGTAGCCCTGGAGAATCAGCAGGCCGCCCGGCTTGAGCGCCTGTTTCATGTGCTGGAAAATCTTGCTGCGCTCTTCGGGGTTGGCGAACTGGATGAAGATCGCGACGATCACGTCGAAGCGGCTTTCGCCGAACTCCCAGGTGCGCAGATCGCCCACTTCCGCTGCAATCTGCACGCCGTGCTGCGCGGCGAGCTTCTGCGCCTTCGCCACTGCGTTCCCGGAAAAGTCCACGGAAAGCACGTCCAGCCCCTGCCTGGCGAGCCAGACGCCGTTGCGGCCCTCGCCGTCGGCCACCGCCAGCGCCTTCATGCCCGGTTTCAGCAGATGCTGCCGGGACACCAGGAAGACGTTGGGCTCGATGCCGAAGATGTAATCGTCGACCGAGTAGTGCTGTTCCCAGAACTCCTTCATGTTACTTTTCCGGGAAAATCGTGCTCAGGATTTCCTCTACCTGCGCCGCGGGAATGGCGCCCGGCACGCGCCGGCCGTTGGCGAAAAACACCGTGGGCGTGCCGCTGACGCCAAGCTTCTTCGCCAGCGCGGCGACCTTGGCCACCGGCGTTTCGCAGTCGCTGCCGTTCTTCGGGGCGGTTCCCTGGATTATCCATTCCTCCCAGGCTTTGGCGCGATCCGGGGCGCACCAGATGGCCTTGGCCTTTTCCGTGGCGCCACTGTGCAGGCTATCGATGGGGAACAGGAACGTGTAGATGGTGATGTCCGTGACCGATTTCATCTCGGTCTCGAATTTCCTGCAAAAGGGGCAGTCGGGGTCGGCAAACACCGCGATCTTGCGTTTGCCGTTGCCTTTAACCACCTTGATGGCGGAATCCAGAGGCAGCGAGTCGAACTTGATCTGCGTCAGCTTGGCGACGCGCTCCTCGGTCAGGTTGCGCTGCTTCTTCACGTCGATGACGTTGCCGAGAAACAGGTAGTCGGCATTTTCGTCGGTGTAGACGATCTGGCCTTCCATGAAGACTTCGTACAGGCCGGCGTAAGGCGTTTTCGTCACGCTCTTGACCGCGGCGTCGGGAAACCGGACCTTCATGTTTTTCCTGATCGCCGCCTCGTCCGCAAACGCGGTTCCGGTGACAAGGGAGGACAGCAGGATGGCTAGCGTGATCGTTCTGAATGACATGATGGGCCCTGAATGATGGAAAAAGTGTTGATTGGACAAGCTATCTCAGCGCTTGTTGCATCAGCCGGTTTTTAATCCAG
>Ga0315281_10011690_pt1 | contig 12014 bp, 7 predicted proteins | sample YL17G07_0_MG_FD_204540 | JGI IMG/M metagenome (GOLD analysis project Ga0315281, IMG submission 204540) | Sediment microbial communities from Yellowstone Lake, YNP, Wyoming, USA - YL17G07_0 | ecosystem: Environmental > Aquatic > Freshwater > Lake > Sediment | place: USA: Wyoming | collected... | reverse complement strand
TGCGTAATGTCGCTGGGTTCAACCGCCGGATGCCGAAAACGGCACGTCCGGTGGTGTGGGAGGGTTTGCGGGCGTAATCCCGCAAACTCGACCCGATCATAAAAGCTGGACTCCCGCTTCCGCGGGAGTGACAGATATGACAGTTTGCCACCCATAAGTAACCCCTTACGGTGCAGAGCGATTTATTGCTGCATATATACAGGTAATTGGCCTATTGTTGTGTAGTGACAACCAAGAGGTAGGCCAATGTACTTTCGAACGAAGCGTACGGGGAAGTATAAGTACCTGCAGATAGTGCGGAGTTTTCGAGAGGGCGGCAAGGTATGCCAGAGAGTGCTTCTGACGCTGGGGGAGATGACGGCATTGCGCGCATGTGGACAGATAGAGGGCCTCATGCGGAGCGGTCTTCGGTTCTGTGAACGGCTGGCGGTGATAGAGGCACAAGGCAAGGCCGGAGAAGTGGCAGGAGGATTACTGGATACCGGGGACGGAGAAGCTGGAACTGCATCACGTGTACCGTGCGATGGGCTTTCTCGGCGAAGCGTTGCCCGCGGAGGAACAGAAGGACGGCGGCCCCTTTGGGTCTCGATACGTGAAAGACCGGATAGAGGAGATGCTATTTGAGCGGCGGAGGGATTTGTTCAGCGGACTTGAGATGGTGTTTTTCGACACGACCTCGATTTATTTTGAAGGGGAAGGCGGTGAGAGCATAGGGCAGTACGGGCATCCGAAGGATCATCGGCCGGATCTCAAGCAGATGGTGGTAGGGGTGGTGCTCGACGGGGAAGGGCGACCGTTGTGCAGCGAGATGTGGCCGGGGAATGTGGCGGATGTGACAACGCTGGTTCCGGTGGTGGATCGGTTGCACACTTACATTGGTTGGGAATGTCTGGGTTAGTGGGTTAAACGAAATAAATAATTATATGTTAATATTATGGCGATAAATGTAATAAATGGAATTGTAACCATTTCATTCATTGTTATAAAAGGCAAGTGTGTAATTTTTGAAGTATTCTCCATGAATGAATCTATCATTCTATTCTTATGCATTAGAGCAAATAGTGGGCTTACGATATAGCTTATTAATAGAGGTTCTATTGAAGAATATAGAAATCCTAAAATTAAAAAGTTTGTTTTAGGTTTAATAAGTTCGAATTTAAAAACTTTAGTTATTGCGAGAGTGATTAAAATAAAGATTGCAACTTGAATTATATGTAGGATTAGATTATATTTAAACCAACTCATAGCTTCCCAAAATCTTCGAGTTTCAATCTTTGATTTGCTAATAAGCATAATTAATCTGATAACACCAATAACAACAAAATTTCCAATCAATATTCCTATAAAACCAAATATAATTTTCCTTAACATGATTTCTCCTATCTCTACTTCTATTTTCCTAATGGGATTGGTTTAGGCCAACCGGGAAACCATAACTCTTCGGTTGGTAGGGGTGGATTATCAATACCAATATCCTTAAGAACTCCTCTTGTATATGAATTTGAATTGTAGCACCAGCCCGCTGCTATTGGATCATAATATAAATCATTTTTATATTTACTTGCAGAATCAAGAATATCATTAAACAATTCAATATCAGAACGACCCTTAGGATCTTTTATTGGCTCACTGATATATTTGCAAACACTACCTTTTCTATCTTTATAAAAAGGATATGCTTTTAATTTAGATCCAATCCATCCTGCACTTACATCACATTCTAATCTTCCTGTAGAAGGGTTTCTTTTAAAACGATTATCGTTTAGAAAATATGGTTCATCTTGGGGTTCAACTTCAAGTATTATTGCTGTATGACCACCATGGCCAAAAAATACTTCATGTCCACCTATATAAGCTTTAAAGCCCCTTGGGTCTGTAAAAATTATGGGATTGTTCAGGCAATAAGTGTACAAATTTGATGTACCGGATTCACCAATCGGATCCCTCTGCAAAAATCTCCCCATCGTTGGTGAATAATACCTCGCCCTGTAATAGTAGAGTCCCATCTCACTATCATACTCCCTTCCCGTAAACATAAATCTATTTCCTAAGGTGGAGGTGGTTGAGGGATTTCCAAAGACATCATAGGAGTAAGTTTCCAGGGTAGTGCCAGAGGAGTTGGTGAGGTTGGTAACTGAGCCTAAGCCGTCAAAGTGGTAATACCACTCAGGGACAGTCCCCTGCGGGGACAGTCCCTTGATTACCTCATCAAGGCCTGCGCCATAGATGTATTTGGTGGCTAAGTTGCCTGAGCTATCGTATTCAGCGATAAGCTGGTCGCCATCGTAGAGGAACTTGGTAACTGTGCCATTCACCTCCTTTCTTATTCTTCTGCCAAAGGGGTCATAGGTGTAGCCGGCGCTCATTCCGGCTTTGGTGGCGCTTTTGAGGCGGTTTTCGTAGTCGTAGGTGTAGGTAGAGGTGCCGTCAGTGGTGAGGTTGCCGTTGTTATCGTAGGTATAGGTTGTGCCGCCTACAGAGTCGTATTGGTTCATCTGGTTGGGGGTATAGCTTGTGGTGCCCCCGTTTACTGTGGAGGTGCGGTTACCCACCTTATCATAGTTAAAGGTAGTGTCAGGGGATGAGTATCCTTGAGGATAATCTACAATTTTGAGTTGATAGATTTTATCGTAGGTGTAGGTGTGGGTATCGGTGCTGTTGACTATCATAGACTTACGATTACCTACTTTATCATAAGTTGGATATTCAAAACTAGAGATGGTTTGTAGTGCAGCAGTCTGATTAATCAAGCTGGTTAAGCGGTTGATATCGTCATACTGATAGGTGGCCTGGGTATTGTTTAACAGGTCAAGTTGGGTCCTTCGAGAAAGGGCATCGCAATCGTAGTGGGCGATGGTTTGGGCAGTTTGATTCTTGATATCCGTAAGGCGATTTAGTTCATCATAAACATAAGTAATATAAGTTGTATCAGGGTAGATAAGTTTTGTACGGTTGCCCATGGCGTTAAACTCATAACCAACTGTTCTACCGCCGGGATAGGTTACCAGGCTAATACGATTTAATGCATCGTAACCATAATGTATTGTGCCGGATGAATCCGTTACAGCGGTTAAGCGGCTTGCCTGATCATAGCTGTATGTAATTGTGCTTGCATCAGGATATGTTTTGTTGGTGAGGCGGTCCAGGTTATCGTAATTATAGGTTATAGTTTGAGATTTTTGGTCGGTGTGGGTGGTGCTATTGGAATTTTTATCATAGGTATAGGTTTCAGTGGCGCCATCTTCATAGGTGGTAGTGATCAGTCGGTCGAAATCATCGTAGGCATAAGTGGTCGTATTTAATCGGGCATCCTTTATCTCTTTTAGGTTGCCATTTCCGTCATAGGCGTATTCCGTCGTAGTGCCAAGAATATCAATTGCCTTCCAGAGTAGATTTCTTTCATCATATACATATGTAGTGGTATTTTCTTCTGCATCCTCGATTGTGGTTTTGTTTTCGTTGGCATCGTAGCCTAGGGTGGTCACATTACCAGCAGCATCGGTAGTTGTAGATAATTGGTCTAAACTGGTATAAGTGTACTCTGTAGTTTGCCAAAGTGTGCCCAGGGCATTTGCCTGTCGCTCCGCTTTCTTTAAATTGCCATTCTCGTCGTAAGAGAACTTGGTGGCATAATTAAATGGAGGGGGTGAGGTAACCTTAGTGGCTTTATTTAAGGCGTTATAAGCGAAGGTCGTAGTGTATCCTCGGACATTCTTGATAGTTTTAATATTTCCCACTGAGTCATACGTTATTTCAGTAGTGTAATTGAGCTTACCTTCACCAAAATCATTGATAACCTGTTTTAAGTATCCTGTATCCTGATAATAAACGTATTTGGTGATTATTCCGTTGGAGTCAGTAATAGTCTCTGTTTGACCGTAAGCATTAAAACTAAAATTTAGCTCGGGCGTTACATTGCCAACAGTGGGGTAGGTTATTTTTACCAGATTGCCATATTCTCCATCGCTCGGGTCATGCGGGTCAAGTTCATAGCCATAGGTATAAGTAGTGACATTTCCCTTGGGTTCGGTGATGGTCTTGATGAAGTTAAAGCGTGGCTCATAGGTGATAGTGGTAACGATGTCATTTAGGGGGTCATCTATATCGGATGAGCCCGCTTTCTTTTCCCTTATCTCAACGAGGTTACCCTTGGCATCGTAGCTATATTTAATCCAGTTTCCTCTGGGATAGGTAATTTTAGTCAGGAGCATATGGTTATCGCAGTCGTATGTTGTAACGTATGATGCAGGCTCAGGCGGGCGGCGCAGGCCTTTCGTAAAAACCTCTTTCTTTAATGGATTTCCGTTAGTCTTATAGGTCCACTTGGTTACGAAGCCCCTACGGTCAGTAATGGTGGTGATATTGTTTTGTTCATCGTAGGAAAAATGGGAGGTTCCGTCCCCGTAGGTCTGCTCTACAACTCGGTCCTGATCATCGTATTTGTTGGTAAGATAAACCTGACCTTTGGGATCGGTGATCTTCTCCAGATTATGCTCGGCACTATAAGCATAGGTAGTTAAAACTTGAGGAAACTCCGGGGTGGAAGGTGTAGTAACCGAGATTAGGTCATTGGCCTCGTTATAACCGTAGGAAAAGAGCCTTCCGGCAAAATCGGTTATGCTTTTAAGCCTTCCGCTCTCATCATAGTCCAGGTTTATGTAGCGATTGAGCCCATCGCATATCCTTGTAAGTTTGGGGACGTAGGCTATTATTTTTGGTGTTTTATCCACGGCATACATCCCCACCCCGATAATGGGTAGTTCAACCTCTGATGCGTATTCAAACTGGAGATAGTTTCCGTTGCGGTCTGTGATTTTAGTGAGCCAACCCTTTTGGTTGAAGATATATTTTGTGCCTTCTTTTTTGGTGAGGGTAAAGGTGCCGTCCTGGTTTAAGACAAGTTCATCAGATCTATAAAAAGGAGGTACATATCGAGTGCCGTCGAGATACATATAGAGATGCCGCCCTCCCTCGCCGTCAAAGTAATATATATTACCATTGGCTAAAAGCACCAGACGCTTGTTAAAATTAAATTCCCAGCCAAACCCAAAGCGGCCATTGTACCGGGATTGGGACTTATATGTCCGGATAATTTCAATGTCTAGGCCGCGGCCAGGAATAATGAGGTCTTTTTTGGTATGGACGTAATCACCGTTGTGAAAGAATACAGGATCAAGGACCTCTTGCTGGTTGGGCAAGCAGTCGTTGTGACCACTTTGGTCAGACTGCTTCTCTATTTCTGCCCTGGCCGAAGGAAGGCCCTTCCACCAGCAGGCCCGGGCTTCGGGCTGGCTGACAAGCGAAGAAAAGATTAAAACTAAAATCAGCAAGATAATTTTACTAATTCGATTGGATCTCTTCAGGAAAAACATATGCATGCTTCACCTCTTTCTTTACATAAACCGGTATCGAGCCAATTCCGATATGGTCTTTAAATCCGCTTAAATTAACCACTAATAGGTGTTCACCTTGATTTAAGTTTTTAGGGTCGCATACCCACGTATAAGGTGAGTAGCCCTCGAGCTCTCCACTTATAAAAACTCCGTCAACGAACATGTGGATACTATATCGCTCTCGGCGGAACCACTCCTCATCGACACCTGCAACACTGATTTCAATAGGCACCTTATCCTCGAGTATATATGATCCCTTTTCTGTCTTTAATATATTCTCCGGTAAAGAAAGATTCACCCGCGGTTCATGGCAGAATTGGCGCGGATGTTGTTTGTGCATCATGTTGATTTGCAATGTGGGAGCTGAACGGCCAACAATCATATTCTCCGGTGGCATCATAAAATCACCTATGCCTGCCCTCTCGATATATTCATTGCCAGCAGTAAAATAGTTAAAGGTAAAGACTAAAGACTCCTTCCTCGGTAGTTTTACTGTCCCCGAGAGGTCCAATCCGTCCCACTTTTCTTCGTGCCTTTCGGCGGACCTCTTTTCCCAATCAACCAGAGTCTTGCACATCGGACCTTCTTTCAACCCCAATCTTATTCGCACCCAGGCCGGGGTAGTCAGTTCATAGCTCACAATGCCTTTTTCTCTATCGAATTTCAGGTCCTTTACGAGGAGCTTTTCCTTGGATTCCTTTTTGTTATCTTCGGTATAAGCGAGAATAACGAAAAATAAGATTGTTAAAGTTGGAAGTAAAGTTAAGACACGCTGACTGAACTTCTTCATTTTACCTCGTATAGAGAAAGATCACGTAAGTCCGTCCTTGCCCTGGTCATCTGTTCTGGATTGCCGCCGTCTACACCCATCCGCCAGATTTGCACACTGCCACTCCGGTCAGAGAGAAAATATATACTCTCACCAACTTGGCCGACTTGAGGTGCTTTATCATCTGCTGGGTTTCTGGTTAAATTCCGGGGATCCTGACCAAACTTATCCATTGCCCAGATGTCATAATTTCCGTCTTGATTCGATGAATAATATATATTCTCTCCATCAGGCGAAAAACAGGGTTGCATATCAAAATCATAAGGGCCGTTATCGGTCAGTTGAGTGATATCTTTTGTCTTGTGATTCAGCTTGCGTATTTCCTGCCCGTATAGTTCCGGGCCATCAACAAAGATAATATAATTCCCATCGGGAGAAGAGACGGCGTTGTACTGGAGCCAGGGTCTGCTCACGATCTTCTTTAGGCTGTAATCCTCTATATCCACTGTCCATAATTCAGTATCCCCATGGTATAGATCCTGATACGAGGTAAATATCAAATTTTTCCCATCGGGTGCAAATCGCGCTTCAGCACAATTTATTGGGAGGGGGATTTTACGTTCTTCGCTGCTGGCCCTGTCAAAAATCCAGAGTTCACCCGCACTATTTACATAGGCTACTAACCTTCCGTCGGGCGAGAAAGCCGGACTTGATTTGTCAATGGAGCTGGTCGTTATTCTCCGGCTGTTTGAACCATCCAGATCGGCTATATTTATCTGCCAATAGCCATCTACGCGTTGACAGAAAGCAATCGCGGGTGAGAATTTTTTCCCCCTGACTGTATTTGAAACCGCCTGCTTTCTATACTCATAAGAAATAAGCATATTCTTATAAGCTACCCTTGAACGCTCTGGTACCGGCCAGGCGTTTATCGATAAAAGATGCTCGCCCGGAGAAAGCTTTACAGGGTTTAACTTAAGCCTATATGGTAGATCACGCCCATTATCCACCTTCACAAACTCACCGTCTATAAATGTGCGCACCTCAAATCCGGTCTTGGCAAACTTCTCCCTATCCTTCTTCTCTATATCGATATTTAGAGAAAAATTCTGGTTTACCGTAATAACCCCCTTCCCCTTGGCTACCCCTGAAGGCAAGTCCACTAATAACTCCAGGTCTTTTTCCAATTTTGGCAAAGGGTCAACACAGAAATGAAGATCGCCAAACTTTATAAAATCTATTAAGCCTTTTGAGTCTTTTCCGCTCCAGGCTTCTTTATGCTTGCCCGCTTTTCTTTCTTCAAGATTTACCAGTGTCTCATATACGGGGCCAGACTCTCTTCCCACACGTATCTTAACAATTGAATCTCGAGGCAGTGTATATGAAAGGCTTCTTTTTTCAGCGTCCCAACTAACGTCTTTTGCAGTTTGACCCTGGGCAAAGGGTCTTCCACTTGATAGTATCGACAGAGAGCAAAAAGCTGTAAAAGTAACTATGCTTTTCATTCGGTTATCAAGATAGTTAATTTTTTAATATCTTGTGAGTTCTGAATAAAGGTAGTAACCTCTAATGCGGCCGTGCCGGCTCTAACCGCCTTCAGTTGTAATGAATAGTTATCAGAATGTATTCTCTCTAAAAGGCGCTTGTCGAAATTCCAGAACGTCTTATCAATCTCAACCTGGACAGCTACATCACCTTTCTTGGTCTTCTCAAAAGTAGCTAACTCTAAAGTTACAATATCGGCTACCCGCATTTGATAGACTCCGCCCTCTGTAACCGGCTGAAGCTTGACAAGATATTGGCGACCACAGATTGATTGAAGAGCCAAGCCTAACAAAGTTAAAAGCGCAAAAAAACGCACAGGAATACCCCCTTATTCTTATTAGCGATTTACAAAATCAATTGTTATGTTTCCCTGGCGAACGACTGTTTCGCCATCGGCCGCATTTAACTTAAGCTTTATAATATAATCACCGGCATCTGAGGGCACTTTGCCGGCTGAATCCTTACCATCCCAGGTGATAGAGTAATTACCGGCGTCCTTATGTTCGTTATCTATCAATGTCCTGATCAATGTGGAAGGCGGCTTAAGAATAGATAAGGATACCGTGCCGTCCTTGGGAATGCTATATGAAATATCGGTAATCTCACCGTAAGAAGGAATTATGGAATAAGGGTCGGAACTTACTCCCAGTTGCGACCTTTTGCTTGTAACCACGATTGTATTTGGCGGCAAATCATAGCAATCATATACAACGACAAGGTAGAAGGCGGACGTGTAGTAATCAAGGATAATGCCATTCCGATCACGACCATCCCAGTAGATCAGGTGTGTTCCTTTAGCCGTAGCCTTTTGATTAATTAACCAGATGTAGGTTGCGTAGTTTTCGTGTTGTCCTACGCCAAGCGAAAACAGAGCATTCTCGGAAAGCGTAAATCTTATTTGACACTGTTCATTATTATAAGGATTGAAGGTTGAGGGAGTTACTGTGTATTCAGTGACCAACCCCCAGTTACGTCCATAACCACCCGTTGCCTGGTACCACCCCTCGGCTGTGGCACCTGTCGCCTCAATAGTGAAGGTATAGCCTCCGTCTGGGACAATAGCTGCTGAATCATCTTTGCCGTTCCAATCTTCTGAGTTGGCTCCTGCCGACCGATGGAGAGAATTAATCAAGGTTCGCTTCAGGTTATTATCCAGATCATAAATCTTAATGGTTATATCAGCGCCTCGGTCAAGGGTATAAGAGATAGTTGTTTTTTCGGATCGGGAAGGATTAAATGCGCTGGGATTTATGGAGACGTTGGTAATCTTTATGTTATCCAGAGTTACAGTCACGGAATCCGAAGATGTATGGTCAACAATATCCCTTACTCGCAAGCGAATAGTGTAAACGCCGTTATCTAAAGCATTGGTTTCCCAGTTGGCTAATACTCCGTTATTAACGGAGGAAGAGGAATTTGACGTACGAATTGTTGTCCATTCTGTAGGTGTATTACCCATGCCGTATTCTACTGTGTAAGAAGTCAGGTTGCTGTCGGAGGCAGTGCCAATAATGGGAACTGCACCGAAGAGAACCTGGCTTTCTGTTGGAGAAGTTATCTCTGCTATGGGGGCCTGCATATCCAGAGTAACAGTGCCGGATACACTGTCGGTCTTACTAGTTACTGGGTCTTTAACATCGATGGTGTAGCTATAGACACCATCGGGAACAACAGTGTTGGACTCATTTTTACCATCCCAAACTTGAGCAATATTGTCTGCGTGTCCAGAGAAGGCCTTCACTGTGGCTTTGGCGCTATCCTTTATTTTAATTGTCCAATCAAGGGACATGCTTAATGTTGCTGAAAAAGTTGTTGTTTCTTTGAACCCATCTCCATCAGGTGAGAAGGGGTCGGGTGCATCAGAAAACTCAAGTATTTCTACATTATAAATAGTAACCGGAACCAAAGATTCGTTCCTGTTACCAGCAGTATCCGCTCCCGCTAAACGAAGAGTATATATGCCACAAACTAAAATGGTTGTATTCCAGGTGGCTAGTTTAGCCTCGGTAGGAACGGGATTGGATATATTAACAATGTTATGCCATCCTGTAGGTGAGGCGCCCTGGCCGTAAGCAAGCTCACAATTATGGGTGTCAAAGTTGGCGTCATCCACCATTCCTCTAACTTCCACTATACCGCCGAGTTGCTCTCCAGAAGATGGATACGTTATCCCGGTTGTCGGTGCCGTATTATCTACCTCTACAGTGCCGGAGCCCGTAAAAATAACCTCGCCGGTAGTGGGATGGACCCCGCTGAGATGATAAGTATACACGCCGTCACTAACGACATTGCCGCCTGATTCCCGCCCATCCCAGACTTGATTAACCATCTTGCCGCTTCCTATAAAAGACTGGACCGGGTTGTCGCTGGTGTCCTTGATTTCAATCGTCCAATTTAGACTGCGGGAAAAGTTGGCGATAACTGCTGTGGTATCCTTTACCCCGTCGCTGTTGGGCGAGAAAGGGTCCACTGTATCGTAAAAATCATTGGCTGCACAGATGTTTATCGGCAGAGCAACTGTAGTCGTGTTTTCAGCATGGTCGCAGATTTGCATCCGCAGAGTATAAAGTCCGCTGGCTAACGGCGAGGTGTCCCACTCATAGATTTTGCCTTCCTGGGCCACGGGAGAATAAAGCGTAGTAATGTAGTTCCAATTAGCCGGAGAAATCCCTGCTCCATAGGCCAGGTAAGAATGACCCCCTGCTCCTGTATAAGGAGCAAAATGTAAGTCCGAAGCTACGCCTCTGATTTCATATATCCCGCCGATAATCTCATTGGCTTGCGGTTGGGTAATAGAAGCTATGGGCGCAGTATTATCTACCTCTACGGTGCCGGATACCTGCGCCGCCGTGGTGCCGGTGTGAGCATCTACGGCATTAATAGTATAGGTATAAGTTTCGTCGCTGACCACTTCTGCACCGGATTTCTTACCGTCCCAAGTCTGATTAATAATACTTCCGGCGCCGGTAAAAGTGCAAATCGGGGTTCCGCCTGCGTCTTGAATATTGATGCTCCAGTTAAACGCAGCGTTAAGCGTAGCGCTAATCAAGACATTATCTTTCTTACCGTCCCCGTTCGGTGAGAAGGGGTCGGGAGAGTCGCTGACGTTATAGATATTCACGTTGTAGAGTTTAACTGGAAGGTCAGTGACTTTAATATTGCCTGCCCTATCATAGACCTTTAATCTTAAGACATAGTCACCATTGGTAAGGTTAGTAGTATTCCAGTTATAGAATAACGCGGGTTCAGGGCCGATGGCTGAGTAACTATAAGTTATATAATTCCACTGTGTAGGAGATGTGCCTTGGCCATAATAGAGGTTCCAATAATAGAAGTTAGTGTCCTGGGCAGTTCCTCTGATGGCTACAGTGCCAGTTAAGGTTTGACCAGAGGTTGGCTCAGTGATACTTCCGGTAGGTAGGGTATTGTCCACAGTTACTTGACCTGAGACCTGAGCAGCAGTTGAGCCAGTGGCTGGGTCAAGAGCATCAATGGTATAGGTGTAGGTGCCCTCAGCTACCACTGCGCCTGATGTGTCTTTACCATTCCAGACCTGGCTGATAGTTAGGCCAGTGCCCGTAAAGGTGCGCTTGATTGTGCCAGATGAGTCCTTGATGTTGATGGTCCAGTTACAAGAGAGAGTGATATTGGCGTGAATGGTAGTGGTGTCATATTGACCATCATTATTGGGACTAAAATAATTAGGTGAGGCATAGTAGTTATAAATAGCCACATTATAGAGCTTAACTGGAACATCCGACCTCTTTATATTCCCTGCTCTATCATATACTTCTAATCTGATTGTGTAGTCACCATTGCTAAGGTTAGTAGTATTCCAATTGGCTAAGAGTCCTGGCTCAGGGCCAACAGGTGAGTAGATGTATCCTATCCAACCCCAGTCTGTAGGTGAGCTACCTTGGCCATAGTAGAGATAGGCATAGTAGAAGTTAAGGTCTTGAGCAGTTCCTTTAATGGCTACAGTGCCGGATAAGGTCTGACCTGAGGTTGGTTCAGTGATACTTCCTGTAGGTAGGGTATTGTCCACAGTTACTTGACCTGAGACCTGAGCAGCAGTTGAGCCAGTGGCTGGGTCAAGAGCATCAATGGTATAGGTGTAGGTGCCCTCAGCTACCACTGCGCCTGATGTGTCTTTACCATTCCAGACCTGGCTGATAGTTGTGCCAGTGCCCGTAAAGGTGCGCTTGATGGCACCTGTGGGGTCATTGATATTAATCGTCCAGTTACAAGAGAGAGTGATATTCGCTGTGATGGTAGTTGTGTCATATTGACCATCATTATTGGGACTA
>Ga0315281_10011688_pt1 | contig 12015 bp, 16 predicted proteins | sample YL17G07_0_MG_FD_204540 | JGI IMG/M metagenome (GOLD analysis project Ga0315281, IMG submission 204540) | Sediment microbial communities from Yellowstone Lake, YNP, Wyoming, USA - YL17G07_0 | ecosystem: Environmental > Aquatic > Freshwater > Lake > Sediment | place: USA: Wyoming | collected... | reverse complement strand
CTCTCTGACAGTGGCGTTACTTTTATATGAACCCTTCGGAAAAAATACCTGGGCGAGGCACTGCCAGATTGGATGGAATCTTGTCCAAATGTTAAATACGGAAACGCAAGTTACAAACAACCATGGCGGCCGCGTTGCGCATCGGCAGAATCTTCGGCATACCGATCTACCTCCATCTCACATTCCTCATCATTGTGCCGCTATTCATCTACCTCTTCTCGGCTCCGCCCAACCCGGTCACCGTGCTCGGCGTGCCCCTGAGCTTCAACGCTCTCTCGGCCGCATTGTGGGTGAAATACTTCTTCGGAACTCTTGCGACGGTTCTCTTCTTCATCACCATCCTGGCCCACGAGATCGCCCACTCCTACCTGGCCCAGAAGTACGGGGTGGAGATCAAGAGCATTACGCTGATGATCTTCGGAGGGGTCTCACAGATGGAGGAGGTCCCCAGGAAGGACGGCCAGGAATGGAAGATGGCCGTGGCTGGTCCCATGACCAGCCTCGTCATAGGGGTAGGTGGGTACGTTGCCTGGCTCGGTCTGAAGGGAATCTCGAATCCCCCTGTCTGGCTTGCAGGCACCGTGATCCTGCTCGGCCTGACGGGCATCTACAACCTGCTCCTGGCGGGGTTCAACCTCATCCCCGCGTTCCCGATGGACGGCGGGAGGGTCCTGAGGTCGCTGTTCGCGGAGCGCATGCCGTTCCTCGAAGCCACGCGAAGGGCCGCCAGGATAGGCAGGTACTTCGCCATCGGCATGGCGCTGTTTGGGATATTCTTCAATTTCTTCTTCATCGTGATCGCGCTCTTCGTCTACATAGCAGCGACCGAGGAGGAGCAGGCCACTGCGATATCAGAGAGCCTGCAAGGCGTGACGGTCGGCAAGCTGATGTCCGCCAACGTGGAGGTCGTGCATCCCGACACGACTATCGAGCAGCTCCACGACCTCATGCTCTCGACGAAGCACATGGGATTCCCCGTCGTGGACAGGGGCTTGGTCGGGATCGTGACCCTGACCGACACGCACAGGATACCGAAGGACAGGTTGGCCCACGCGAAGGTGGCGGACATCATGACCCGGGATGTCGTGACCGTCCCCCCTGACATGGACGCCGCGAAAGCCCTGCACATCATGTCGGAGAAGAGGATCAGCAGGCTGGTGGTCCTTCAGGGATGGGACATAGTGGGCATCGCGACCCAGAAGGACTTCCTGAGGGCGGTGAACGTCCTCTCTGTGCAGAAGCAAACCGCCCACTGGGGTCAGCAGTTCGACCAGCCTCCGCTGTCACCGCCTATCTGATCATCCGGTCATTTCTTTTCTTCTGAACAGCACCATGCTGATAGCCACAGCAACCACCGCATACACGAGTATCACGATGGCCGCAGTTGCCGGGTCCGGAATGTAGTTGTGGATTGTAATGCCCGCCCTCGAGAACTCACTGATGCCGTCGGTGGGGTAAGGACTGGTCAGTATGTTCGACATGACCCCAGCTGAGAATGTGACAGACCATGATGGCTTAGACGCGGAAAACCTGCCGACCGAGTCAACGATCGGAAGGATCATGATGAACAGGAAGAAGGTCAGGACAGTCGCCCCCGTCGTTCCCTTCATTAGCGTGCTGATCAGGTAAGCCATCGCCATTACCGCTAGCAGGTACTCCAGCGCGAATGCGAACGACAGGAGGAAGTTCTTGTCGAGACCGCTCACGAAGACGAATGACAGGATTCCTGTCACCGCATAGAATATCGTGATCACGAGAATGCCGGCCGTCATGCTCGCGCCGAACTTCCCCAGATACAGGCTCGTGCGCCTGATCGGGTTGGGGAAGATGAGGTAGCCAGTCCTGGCCTGGTACTCGCTGACGATGGCGTCTGCACCGAAGAACGTCGCACAGATGACGATCAGGAGGGTCGCGAAACCGACGAAGCCAGAGGCGAATGACTCCGATGTATTGTGCCATTGGTATGTTGCCGTGTAGGTGTGGCCAGTGGTGTTGTGCGCGAACAAGACGACATTGGTGCTTTGTCCGTGGATTGTAACGATCGAGAAAGTCCAGTTCGCATAGGGGACTCCGTCCTGGAACACCTCGAGGCTGTTCGTCACCACCACGCTTCTGTTGATGAACCCCACGCCTGACAATTGCAGGCCCGGGATGGATATGTTCTGGGACTTGGCGCTGACGACCCATATGTTCACGGCCTTGTCGGTCCCGCTGTAGGGGCTACCGGTGGCGGGCGGGATCACGAAGATGAGAGCAATGACCACCGCCGCGATGACGACGGACCCGACCAACCTCTTGGACCTGACATACTTCAGGAGCTCGTACCTCCAGACGATCGGTATCTGCTCGATGTCGGTCGGGAGTTTCCTTGCGTGGTGCTGTTGTTCTGACATCTTGGATCACCTCGAGTCCTTGACGAGATCCATGTACAAAGATTCCAGCGGCACTCCGACCGTGGTGAAGCCCGTCACCTTCACGCCTGTCGAGATTACCTGTTGAAGTAGGTTGGCCCGCTCCACGAGGCCGCCCTCAAGTGAGACGACGAACGTATTGGAGGTAGACCTCTCCACTTCCTTGACATTGGTGAATGTCCTGACCTTGGAGAGCACCGAGTCTCCGACCTCCCCGAGGACCGTAACCTCGAGCCTTACGACCTTGATGAGTGTGCCGAGCTTCTCCAGAGTATCGTATATCAGGAGCTTGCCGTGGTCGATGAGCGCAGCCTTGTCGCAGACCTCCTGCACTTCGCCCAGGAGATGGGAGCTCATGAATATGGTGTACTTCTGCTTCTTCAGCTCCTTGATGATCTCCCTGACCTCGACCATGCCCCTTGGGTCGAGGCCTGAGGTCGGCTCATCCAGGATGAGTATGTCCGGCTCGTGGAGCAACGCCTGAGCGATGGCGAGCCTCTGCTTCATGCCCTTGGAGAACTTGCCGATCCTGGTGGTCGTCCACTGCTCCAGCTTGACCTGCCTGATGACCTCGTTCGTCCTGTCCTCGATCTCATGCGTATGCATTCCCCGGATCCTGCCGAGGTATGCTAGGGTCTCGATCGGGGTCAGGTAGGGATAGAACTCCGGGGTCTCGACCACCGCTCCGACGTTCTTGAGCGCCTTCTTGGGGTCCGTCAGGACATTGATTCCCTGCAACATCGCCCGGCCGCTGGTGGCGGAGATCAGGTCTGTGAGGATCTTGATCGTCGTGGTCTTGCCCGCACCGTTCGGGCCGAGGAATCCGACCGTCGTGCCTTCATCCACACTCAAGCTGAGGCTGTCGACCGCCTTGATGGGGCCAAAGTTCTTGGTCAGGTTCTCGAGCTCGATCATCGCCAAGTCTTTCACGCACCTTTCTCGGATGAATATTGAATCGATATTTAAGCCAAACCTCGGAAGCCCTAATTTGGGTAGTCCCGAACCGCTAGTTGCCGAGATCGAGATAGAGCTGTCTGGCGACCCGCTCGGCGTCCACCCTGTCCTTGACTGGATGCATGAGCAGGCGACCGGCCGGGTATATCGTTATCTCGACATCTTTCTTGACCACGAGCATCACTTTCGGGTTCGACAGTATCTCGTAGCCACGCTCGGACAGGACGCTCTCGGACCTATCTAGATCGAGCGAGACCCTTCCCTTGGGAACGGCTTCATAGGCGTCGTACTTGCAGGGCTTGATCGTGAGGAACTCCAGGACGCCTCACCTCTTCGCCAGTATCTTGTCGAGCAGTCTGACGACCCCCACTTTGAGATCATCAAGGGTACCTTCGTTCACGACCATATGGTCCGCGGTCGCGATCACATCGCCGAGGCCCCACGCGAGCTCCCTCTTCTCCCTCTGCTCGAACTCCCCGATGGTTGTCGGGCAGTCGCCACGGCATCTCGCCTTTATCCTATCGAACCTCGTCTTTGGCGAGGAGTGTATCGCGACGACCTGAAGGTCTTCGCCGAACGCGTGCTTGAAAGCCTTGACCTCGTCGGGGCCGCGCGTGCCGTCGATGACGACGAGGTCTCCTCCTACGAATGGGATGGTCCTCTTCGCCCAGATGTCCATGCCATATCTCTTGCGTTCCTCGTTGGCAAGCGTGCCGACGCTGTTGTCCGAGGAATCAAGCCCGAGTTCCTTCACCCTCTCGCGGACTATGTCCCCCATCCGGACGACCTTCGCGCCTTTGGCCTTGCATATCAGGAGAAACTCCTCCTTGCCAGCTCCAGGCATGCCCGTCGTCACGAGAATCCGCATCGTATCGAACGGGCTACGAGCTAGCTGTTACAAAAAACCTTTGCGCCAGTTGTGGGTTCAGCTATCTTCGATCGGGACGGTCCTTCCCAGGGTGTCCTGGGCGAACGAGCCTATCTGGAGCATGTCGAATCCGGCCTTCGCCCAGTATCTCGGACAAAGGCCCAGGCCCAGGCAGGCCCGGTAGGTATCCGCACTATCAAAGGAGGTTTCGAAGTTTCCCGGCGGATGCTCGACCCTGCTGCGCTTGGCATCGGCAGGATTCACGAGAACCTCGTCCACGGATCCCATTGTAACCTTCGACGAGATCTCGGACGCCCACTTCAGGACCGTATGCGCCTCCGCACCTGCCTTCGCGCATTTCATCAGAGCCACGGTAGCGTCCTTGGCATCGAAGCCGACTCTGAAGGCTTCCCGGAGCGCTGGGATGTCGTAGTGCAGATACCCAGGTTCCTTCGCCACCAACCTCATCTCCGCCGGATCCTCGGCGATCTTCAGATATGACCGGCACGGGAACGGGCACCCATAGCATCCGACATTCCTGTGAAGAAGCTTCTTGAAATCCCCACGGTCCGCGACATCTGAATACGATGCCAGCCCGTGGTTCTCCCCGAGCTTGACAACATGTTCCCTCATCAGAAGGATGGCGTCCTCGAAGTGCCCTTCAGGCTCTGCGAGCGCGAGCTCTCCCATCCCCCGGAAGGCGATCGCGACCAGGTTCTTCTTCCCGAGCTCCCCACCGATCCCTGATTTGTCGTCCCCTCCCCAGTAGTCGATGACGGCCTGGGACTTTGGATGCTTCGAATCACACCAAGCGCCCCCGGCGATGACCTGTATCTTCGGATCGCCTTGATCGGCCCGGACCTTGTCCGTCCTCGCCCAGGAATCCAGGGGACGCAGCTCCTCAGCGTTCACGATATCGATCATCCCGTCCCTGATCCAAAGGTAGCCAGGCCTCTCGGCGACTCCCTTTATCACGATGAAATCAAAACCCGACAGCTTCAGCTCGAAGCCCGCGAACCCCATGATCGGCATCAATCTCGGACGTCCATCGGCATCATTCCGTCCACGGACTATGCCGGCGCAGGATGCGGGAACGAAGCTTCCAGTCAGCACACCGGTCCCGAGGATAAGCGAATCCTCGCCGTGCTCGGATGCGAGGTCGTCGGCGATGGATATGGACGACATCTTCTCCCACGTGGTCCCCTCGGCGAGCTCCTCCTCTCCGATCTCCTTCGAGCCCAGGTCGAAGATACCGATCTTTCCGTTCCGGAGATACAATCAGTCCACCACCGTGATGCAGAGGGTCGGGCAGATCAGTGCGCACCTCGGGCTCCCCTCGCAGAAGTCGCAAGCCTCTCGGAGAAGGATCGGCTTCGCCCCGGGCCCTCCCGAGCCCCCAGCCTGCTGTCCGGTCGAAGTCCCTTCCGGTCTCGCGAGGATAAGGCAGCTCCCACCGGACTTCAGGACCAGGCCGAAGTAATTGGCCTTGTCATCCACGTGCAGCATTATGCTTGAGGTCATCGGCGTGAGCACAGAATCCCTGTTGAGGCTGCAGGCGACCTCGCACAATCCACAGCGTACGCACTTCAGCGGGTCTATCTTCAGCCTCATGGGTCACCAGCGGCTACTGTATGTTCTCGGCTATATCCGTAGTCAGCCTGTCGCAGTAGACGCATCTGAGGGTAATTGGCTTCTTCGATTCCACAACGAACTCGGGCTCCACGGGCTCGTTCTGGTTCGTTATGCAGCCCGGGTTGGAGCACTTCATGACGCCCTTGACGATGTTCGGGACCTCAACGACGAATTTCTCGGCCACGTTGTAGTCCCGGATGATGTTGATCGTGGCGTTCGGGGAAATGAGGGCTATCCTGTCGAGCTCCTTCGGGTCCAGCTCCCGGTCCTCTATCTTGACGATGTCCTTCCACCCGGCCTTCTTGCTCGGGACGTGCATCAGGACGCTGACCGTCGAGCTGACATCCTCCGCAACGCCGATGATCTTCAGCACCTTGAGCGCCATGCCCATGCTGATGTGATCTATGACCGTGCCGTTCCTGATTGGCGTGACCTTGAACTCCTTCATTTCAGTCCCCCCAGGACAAGGCCCAGGAGGGCCATCCTGACCGGCACACCGTTGAAGGCCTGTTCGAAGTACTTCGCATAGGGCGTGGCGTCGACCTCCGGGGCGATCTCCCCGACTCTGGGCAACGGGTGCATGATGATCAGGTCGGACTTCACGTCCTTCAACATAGGCATGTCTATCCTGTATGTTCCCGCGACCTTCTGGTACTCCGCGAGGTCCGGGAAGCGCTCCTTCTGTATCCGCGTCACGTAGAGCACATCCGCATCCTTGAGAGCCTCCCCGAGCGTGCTGCTTATCTTAGGCTTGTGGCCCATGGCCTCGATCGCCTTCAGGTGCTCCTTCGGTATCTGCAGGTTCGGAGGCGCGACGAAAGTGAGCTCGGCGCCAAACATCGCAAGAGCCTCAGAGAGCGAGTGGACCGTCCTGCCGTACTTCAGGTCCCCGACGATGACGACGTGGTTCCCCTCGATCTTCTTCTTCTCCTTTCTGATGGTGAAGAGGTCGAGCATGGTCTGAGTCGGGTGTTGGCCGGCTCCGTCGCCGGCGTTGATGACTGGCTTGCGGGCGAAGTGTCCGGCCAGCCTCGCAGCGCCTTCCTGCGTATGCCTGAGGACGATGGCGTCGCAGTAGGAATCGATCATCCTGATAGTGTCCGCCAGAGTCTCGCCCTTCGCCACTGATGAAATCTTTGGCTCTCCGAACCCCAGGCATTTGCCTCCAAGTCGAGACATAGCCGATTCGAAGGACAGCCTCGTCCTGGTCGATGGTTCGTAGAAGACGGTCCCGAGGATGCGTCCCTCAAGCATCACGCTCCTTTCCTCCCCCTTCGCGATCGGCACCATCTTCTCCGCCAGGCGGAGGACATGCTCGATCTGCTCCCTTGAAAAATCACGGATGGAAACGACGTCCATCCCTTTGAAGTCCGTCGACATCAAAGGACAATCGGTTGATAGGATTTAAGTCTTTCAGGGTGACGATGCAGCTGCCTCGTCCTCACTATCCTCACTATATAGAATACGTTAGAGACTCAAGGGACATCTCAGGCTAGGTCGAAATCCTCTATCGCTTCGTTCATGTTCTTGAACCAATCGTCCGCGCACTTGTGGAGCTTCGTCCTTAGCTGATCGGGCGACACCGCGAAATAGACGTGATAGTAACCTCCCCTCTCGATCGACTTCGTGTCCCTGAAGGCGAGTCCGGATGCAACGAGTTTCTGGAGTGCCCTGTAGACCGTGCTTCGGTCCTTCTTCAGCACGGGCGAGAGGTCGTCCGCCCTCTGGGGACCCTGCTTCACGAGCTTCTTGTATATGACGAGCTCGAAATCCGTGAGCCTGTAGAGGCATTTCACTATGTCGCGGCAAGATGCGTCCCCGCTCAGGATCTTCTGCGGTTCCACCATGTCGCACGGTAGTGCGTGAAGTATACTTAACCGTTGTCACTGACGCCCTGCCAGTGTGTGTGACGTGAAAAAGCTTATCTAGCCGCTAGCAAATCGGGTTTGCACGGTATTGTCATAACCGTGAAGGTGTGGTCTTGGACAAGAACGCAACGCTTGATGCGAAGGGTCTGATGTGCCCCATGCCGATCGTGGGGCTCGCGAAGAAGGCCAAGGAAATGAAGTCGGGACAGGTATTGGAACTCCTGTCGGACGACGTGGGCGCAAGGGAAGATGTCCCAGCCTGGTGCAGCAGGACCGGCAACCAGCTCATAGGGACCGAGGAAGAGGGCAAGCTACTGAAGTTCTACATCAGGATCAAGTGAGCAAGGATTAGGAGAGGTGATTCACAATGACAGACAGGTTGAGCATGGTTGTTTGCGAAGGTACGTTCGACAAGGCGATGATGCCGCTCATACTCGGCACGACAGCGGCCTCGATGGGGAGCGAGGTGAACGTGTTCTACACGTTCTTCGGCACGAAGCTTCTCACGAAAGGCGTGAAGCCGAAGCTGCCCGGGATGATGAGGTTCTTCACGGGCATGATAGTGGGCCGCATGAAGAAGATGGGTATCCCAGACTACGAAGGGATGATGAACCAGGCCATGGAGCTCGGCGTCAACTTCTACGCGTGCAGCACGACGCTCGGACTCATGGGGATAAAGGAGGGCGACCTCAGGCCTGGAGTCAAGGTCTTGGGAGCAGCCGCATTCCTGAAGATGGCCCAAGAGTCGAACGTGAGTCTGTTCATCGGCTGAGCAGTGATGGCGATGCCGAAGACAGCGTTCATCGTACTGAAGTCACCAGTGGAACTGGACCCGACGCATCTCATGAAAAGACTAGCGGATAAGCAAGATGCGACCGCTCTGCTGCTCGAGGACGGAGTGTACCAGGCAGTTCAGTCGATGGCCGCCGATCGTCTGGGGAAGGTGGCCGGCGAGGTGCTCGTCTCCCATGAGGACCTCGAGGCACGGGGCTTCGGAACATCGGACCTCAAGCTCGGAAAAGCCGTCGGGTACCCGGAGATCGTCGATTGCCTGATGGAGCGCACGGAAAGGAGCATCACGCTCTGAGGTGAGAAAATGACCAAGACACTCACTATTTTATTCAGGACCGGGTCGATGATGGCGATGGACGCCAATGTCGCAGTAAAGATTGCGAAGGCCGCCCTGGACAAAGGATATCGAGTCCACCTCTTCGGGTACGGAGAAGGGGTCACTGTTGTGAAGAAGGGGCAGAAGCCAAAGCGGTTCCCCAATGTCGGGGAAGAGCTCCAGCAGATACAATCAGGGGGCGCCACTACGGCCGTGTGTGAGACTTGCTTTGCCGCGCGCGGGTTCGAGAGAGGAGAGGAGATAGAAGGCGCCAAGGTCGGTAGCCTGACGAACGACCTGTTCAAGTTCGTGGCAGAGTCGGACAGGTTCGTCACCATCGCGAGGTGAATGAATGGCATCATCGATTCTAGTTCTGATCACAAAACCGCCATACGGGCTCGAGGAGGCCTTCGCCGGACTGAGGCTAGCGCTTGCGATGGGGGTCAATGGCATGAAGACCTCCGTGCTCTTCGTCGAAGAGGGCGTTTACAATGCCGTCGGGGCGCAGAAGGCGGAAGTCCTGAAGATGCCGTCTAACATCGACGCGACCAAGGACCTGTATGAATTCGACGTGCCCGTCTACGTGGTCAGTGAGGACCTCGCCGCCAGAGGGATACAGGAATCCAGACTATTCGAGGGGCTCAAGGTCATACCCGCAACGAAGGCGAGGGAGCTGATGGCCGAGCACGATATCGTGACCACCTTCTGAGATCGGGTCCGTCAGTCAATTCCTTTTTTTAGTATCCGGGCAATCCCATGGCGTGAAATTCGGGATATCGGAACGGGACGGCCTGGCAAGGATAGGCTCGCTCGAGATAGATGACATCAGTGTCAGGACTCCTGCCATAGCCTTCGTCGACACCGAGAGATACCCTGCACCCCCAGGCGCGCTCAAGCTGAAACGGGAATGGACTGGGGGCAAGGGCGACGTCGTCATTGCCTCATCATCATTCTCAGCAGAACCAAGACGGTCGGAGAGCCACGCCCTTCTCCATCCTGGCTTCCGCGAATCACCATACGCAGATGAACATCCTAGCGATGACTTCGCCCTTCTCCGAGACCCTGCTGGAATGCTGCTCGATTCCGAGAAATTCATCGCTGCCCTCTCTGGCTTGAAGGGCGGACAGGACCTCATCCGACCCACGTTCTGCTCGGTCATGGGGACGCCGCAAAGGCTCGCCTTCCTGGCATACTGCGGGTTCGACGTCTTCGACTCCATCCCGTTGATCATGTCAGCGGAGAACGGCTGGTACTTGACCCCCACTGGACAGCTAGTGTATGACAAGGTGGAGGAACTGCCGTGCTCCTGCCCCGCGTGCTCGGCCGGGAGAAGGGGAAAGGACGAGCTGCTTCATCACAACTACTTCACAGCGATCAACGAGCTGAGACTCGTCAAGCACTCGATCTCTGAGGGCATGCTCAGGGAGCTGGTCGAGTCCCGGATCAGGTCTGAACCGTGGATGGTCCAGAACCTGCGCTTGCTCGACCTTCACCACCACGATCTGCTCGAGATGCATGCGCCCATCAAGGGAACGAGGTTCCACGCGGGCTCGAAGGAGTCGCTCACGAGGCCGGACGTCCTCCGATGGCGGAAGCGCTTGGAGCAGAGGTACAATCGGCCAGAGGGAGCCCGCGTCCTCCTGCTGATCCCATGCTCCGCGAAGAAGCCGTACTCGCTCTCGCAGTCGCATATGAGATTCAGGCAGGCCATCTGGGACAGCGGGAAGGCGAACCTTGTGCACGAGGTCATCGTGACCTCTCCCCTCGGCCTCGTCCCCCGCGAGCTAGAGTTGTTCTACCCTGCAAAGGACTACGACATCCCCGTCACGGGTCACTGGGACCGCGATGAGAAGAAGATGGTCGAGGAGATGGTGAGCTGGCTGGTCGAGAGCCAAAAGTACGACCTCGTCATATCGCACCTGGGAGACGAGCGAGAGCCTGTCAACTCGGTCCTGAAGGATTTCATAGACACCTCGCAGGGAAGCCCCGGGTCAAGGGAGAGCTTGCAGAGACTGACGGACGCCATCAAGGCTCAGGCTCCGGAGATGCAAGGTCCGAAAAGGGGAGCGAGGGATGTCGACGACATGCGTTCTCTCTGCAGGTTCCAGTTCGGGGACTCAGGTGCTGACCTTTGCGAGAATGCGACCGTCTACGGGAGATGGCCGAACCTGAAAATAACCCTGGACCGCACTCAGCTCGGAATGCTGACCGGGGATAGAGGGATGGTCTCCCTGACCTTGGAAGGCGCAGCAGTCCTGGCCAAGCGGGATTCGTACTGCGTCGAGATCGAGGACTTCATGCCGAAAGGCAATCTCTTCGTTGTTGGTGTAAAGAAGGCAGGCAAGGAGATCCGAATCGGCGACGATGTCGCGGTGGTTCACGACAAGGAGGCACGAGCGGTCGGCGTTGCAAGGATGACCCCTGTCGAGATGGACCTGGCGGAACGCGGGGAGGCTGTGCACATCAGGCACGCACTAACGATGCCTATTTGACGAGCCGGACTACTTTCGCGCACCCCCTGCTGTCAGGTTATTGACCTTTGTTTCCACTAGAGATACTCAACAGGTGTGAAAAATGGTAGATGCCGACCACTACAGCTGGGAAGAAGTATACGATCTGCTCGGGTGCGAGCCCGAGATCGAGCCGACAGCACAGGCCGTTGAGAACTGAAGATAACCAACCATCCCAGATAGGTAGGAATTCATGCTCCTCCTACCTATCGACCTCCTTTTTTACAGAACCCGCCCATTTCGCCAACCCACCCTACATAAAGGATTCTCCTCGAATCGGTCCGCTATGTCTCCGAGAAATGAAAGACCTTAAGATTCATCCATCTGAGGCTGGGAGTGGAGAACTGTCCTTTGGACTTCGATACTCTTAAGACGGTTGGCGATATTATTGGGCCGTCAGATAATATGGGATGCGAGCACACGCTATTGTTACTGGGAGGTCTAGAAGACCATTTCAGCCGGAGCGCTCGCGCCCGAAGTCCGCTGATAATGTCACTCTCAAAGATCGAACCTGGTTTCGAACCGGACGGCGGGGTCGCCGAACGAGAGAACAAGGCGAGGGTCTTCGTCGTTGACGACGAGGACTACATCAGGGACCTCTACAAGGACGTTTTCGAATCTGCCGGTCTCACCGTCTTCTCGGCATGCAGCGGAGACGCGGCTG
>Ga0315281_10011687_pt1 | contig 12016 bp, 14 predicted proteins | sample YL17G07_0_MG_FD_204540 | JGI IMG/M metagenome (GOLD analysis project Ga0315281, IMG submission 204540) | Sediment microbial communities from Yellowstone Lake, YNP, Wyoming, USA - YL17G07_0 | ecosystem: Environmental > Aquatic > Freshwater > Lake > Sediment | place: USA: Wyoming | collected... | reverse complement strand
GCGTGTACGCCGCTCTCCTGCCCTTTTCTGTCATCATTTCGCGTCTCCTTGACCATCAAAGTAACACCCGGTTAAGAAGTACGTTTTTCAGGGGCAACCTCACTCCATGCGATCAGGACTTTAGAAGTGAAGAAATGGATATATTTGAAAGACACAAAGACATACTCTGTATTCATCGATCCAACGGGCAATGTGGCCTATGCAGTCCTAGGGTTAACAGATCGTATTCGCGATCTCGCTGGCGTATCGGGCGTGATACTGGAAACGGGCATCGTCAAATACCGCGGGCGATTTGTATGCGACGGCATAGTTCAAGGCCCGGTGTTACTTGGGCCGAATTACAGAAAGGACTTCAATGCGGCGCTCAAAAGCATCAAACTGAAGGGCCAATTCTATGCAACGAGCGACCCCTAACTCTAAATGCGGCGTACCGCATTCGGCGGCCGCTGATTATTGACGTTGGGCGCCTGACAATCACCAACGCACAGCCCTGGTTGCCCTTGACGGCAACATTGTGGCAACCTATATGTCAATCGTAACCCGCACCCGGAGATGGCCATGTCATCAACGATCGAAGCGCTTGAAGCTGAAGCCCTGCGGTTGACCGCAACAGAACGTGCGCGCCTGATCGAGCGGTTAATCGCGAGTCTCGATATTGATCCCGAGGTCGAGGATGCTTGGGCCGCAGAAGTCGAGCGGCGCAATGCGGAAATCGAAAGTGGCGCCGTTTCACTGATCTCAGGTCCAGAAGCTGTGGCTAAGCTGAAGGCCGAGTTTCGATGAACTACTGGCTGCACCCCGGGGCACAAGAAGACCTCCGGGAGGCAGCAAAGTTTTACCGAGAGCAGGGAGGCACAGCTCTCTCGCAGTCCTTGTTGGCGGAGTTTGAACACGCCGTCAGCCTCTTGCTCCAGTATCCGGGCCTCGGCGCGATTTGGCGTTACGGCAAGCGTCGTCTCGTGATGCGGCGCTTTCGCCACGCGCTGATCTATGCTGTCATCGGCGATCAGATTCGCATCCTCGCTGTTGCCCACCATAGTCGGCGTCCTGGTTACTGGAGAGGTCGAAAGTAGCATCGTGACGCAGGTGCCCAACTTTAGGTGGTGCGGACGGGCCGGAGGCATCGCGCCACTATTGAAGTCCGTAGCGGCCCGCCGCACACCACAACGTTGGGCCTCTCATGCCGTGACCACTCGCCTTACGTTCAGGATTGCGTAATGGTATCCAATCGGATACAATATAGCGCATGCACACCTTTGAGCGCTCCGAGGAATTCGACGCTTGGCTCGGCGGCCTGAAAGACAAAGTCGGTCGCGCTCGGATCGTCCATCGTATCCGGTCTGCCGAGCACGGTAATTTCGGCGATTGCGAGCCGGTGGGCGAAGGGGTCTCCGAAATGCGCCTTCACGTTGGGCCCGGCTATCGCGTCTATTTCACGCGGCGTGCAGAGGTGGTCTATTTGCTTCTGTTGGGTGGCGACAAGTCCTCGCAGAAGCGTGACATCAAACGCGCCATCGCGATGGCGCGGGCTTTGGATAAGGAGTGAACCATGGCTAAATTTGCCCCCTTCGATGCTGCCGACTACCTCGATAATGAGGAGACCGTCGCAGAATACATAACCGCCGCACTGGAAGATCCCAATCCCGATGTATTTCTAACCGCCGTGCGTGATGTGGCCCGCGCCCGAGGCATGGCACAACTCGCCAAAGATACCGGCCTTGGTCGCGAGAGCCTTTACAAGGCACTTACGCCCGGCGCTAAGCCACGCTACGACACGATGCTCAAGCTGTTGCATGCTCTCGGCGTCAAGCTCTCGGCTTCTCCCGTCCATTAGTGAGCAACTTGCTGCTCGCCATCGCGAGGCCCAACTACTCATTAGTGCGGACGCCTGTCGGCGCCGCACAATTCAGACGTTATGCCGCTTCAATGTCCGGGGAGTAGACTTCGCTAAATGAAGGTCGGCGAACTCATCTCCCTGATCGAAGCCGACGGGTGGTTTCAGGTTCGAACGAAAGGCAGTCATAGACAGTATCACCACCCGACAAAGGCGGGGACCGTCACCGTATCGGGGAAGCCAAGCGTGGATATACCGCCTGGAACGCTGAACAGCGCGCTAAAGCAAGCCGGTCTAAAGAAGCAGGAGTGATTTCTATGAGATACCTCGTTGTCGTTGAAAAAGGCCCTTCCTCCTACGGAGCCCACGTTCCGGACCTTCCTGGGTGCATCGCTGCCGGGGAAACGAAGGAAGAGGCTCTTTCGCTCATCCGGGAGGCCATTGAGTTCCATCTCGAAGGCCTCAAGCAGGAGGGCCAGCCAATTCCTACTCCTGCTTCGACGAGCGAACTGGTCGAAGTGCAAGCTGCATAACTTGCTGCTGCACCCGACTCGCGCCTACGGCGCTCGCGGGTGAGCGCGACGTTGGGCGTCTTGTAACGCGTAACCACATGCGTTACACTTTGATACACGATCCGCGATTTCAAGCACAAGGGATTGGCCAGGTTTTTTCAAACCGGCTCGAAATCTGGCATCCAGGCGCAGCATGCCGAACGGCTCAAACTTATTTTGGCCAGGTTGAGCGCGGCGACAACGCCAAAGGATATGGGGCTCCCCGGATTGGGACTTCATCCCTTGAAGGGGGATCGCAAAGGCATTTGGGCCGTAAAGGTCAGCGGCAACTGGCGTGTAACGTTCCTTTTCGTTGGAAAGGACGCGGACGACGTTGATTGCGAGGACTACCACTGAGGTTAAATCATGAGAATGCACAATCCGCCACATCCCGGGAAAATCATCAAGACTCTTTGTCTCGATCCACTTGGCCTGACTGTCACCGAGGCGGCAAAGGGACTCGGCGTTAGCCGGAAAACGCTGTCCGGAATTCTGAATGGCCGGGCCGGCATCAGCCCGGAGATGGCTGTTCGCCTTTCGATTGCCTTTGATACCTCCGCAGAAAGCTGGATCAATCAACAGACTCAGTACGACTTGTGGCATGCGGAGCAAGGTCGTAAACAGCTTCGCGTACTGAGACTCGCAGCTTGACGAGACGCCCAACACTGCGTTCGAGCAGGCGCTCTGCGAGCGCTGCTCAACGTGGACGTGTGTGCCGGGCATGGCACGTTACTTAGTCGGTGCAAGTCCGATTGCCGGGTTTTCGCAGAGCCGAAGGCAAGGAGAAGGGCAAGGGCGTCGTCGCGAGGCGGGGTCTGAAGGAAGCCCAATCCAAAAGCGCGGGGCGAGGTACACCCGAGGTGTGGCACGTTCGGGACGAGCGGGCACCTAACCGCGAAGTCCTCCATTCTCCCTTTGGGGCGTGCTTTATAAATCCGGCGTCTACGCGTGGAACGTTCTGTGTCTTACCCCGGGAGATCTGCCGGGCTGTTGGCGCTAGTGAATTGACCCACGCCAACTGGGCGAAGCGAGAGCCGAGCCGAACGAACGGCAGAAGTCTGCAGAGGGCGTATTAGGTGGCGCGAGTCGCTGAAGGCCCGAACGGTTCCCCGCGAGGGGATTGAAAGAGAGGAGAAGTCGCTTGCCAAGGAACGACGGCATTGCATCCGGCGAGCCCATGGGCCGCAAGCCCGGTGGCCGGGATGAAGCCGACGTTGGTGCGGCTGGAAATGACGCTCCGGTCGGCGTGCATAGGCCCTATGCTATGCACATTGACTCAATCTGCCGAACCGCCGTATACGTGACCCGTTCGTACGGTGGTGTGGGAGGGGGAAGCCGCGAGGCTTCTCCCTATCCCGAATGATTTCTGAAGATCGAGCCGGTGGTAACATTGATAAATTGATTGGAGGCTGAATGAGCACCCCAAAAGCGGAAGTTGCAGCGATGCTTGAGGCGTTGCCGGAGAGCAGTAGCTTCGAGGACATTCAGTACCACTTGTACGTCCTCGAAAAGGTCAATCGTGGAGTGGAGCGTGCCGATACGGAAGGCGTTGTTTCCCACGAGGACGCCAAGACACGCCTTGGCAAATGGCTCTCCACCTAGGTTGGTCGCCGGAAGCAATTGAGGACATCGAGGCGATCGCGTCATATATTGAACGGGATTCGCCATGGTATGCCAAGGCGGTCGCCTCAAAGATAGTTCAAACGGCAGAGACGATTCCCGATTTCCCGGAAATTGGTCGAATTGTCCCTGAGATCGGAAACCCGTCGATTCGAGAGCGTTTCGTCTACAGCTATCGCATTATCTACCGCATCGAAACAGAGCAGGTTCTGGTTGCTGCGGTCATTCACGGCAGACGGCTGCTTCAATCATTCCTTCAGCGTATTGAAGGTGAACAGAAATCTGACTTGTAGCTGCTGCGGACGGGCCGGAATCGCCGTGCCAGTGTTTGCCACCGTGCCGGCCCGCCGCACACCACGACGTTCGGCGTCACTTGTTCATCCTGTGCCCATGCGGAGTATCATTCAGCCATGAGAGTCGCCACAGGCACTGTATTTAACCGCACGGTCATCTCGTGGACGATCCGGAGTTCAAAGATGGAACTGATGTCTTCATTCTCACACGCGAGCGTGAAGACGAGGTTCATCTCTCCCCCGAAGACCTGGCCGAGCTCGAGTCCGGCATCGCAGAAGCCGATCGGGGAGAAATGATCCCGGGTGACGAGTTCTTTGCTCGTTTGCGTCGCTACGAATAGGAATGCCGCTTGCCCTAGCTCGCTTTTCTGGCCGCCCTGGCCTGCATCTGGTCGAACTCGATCCTCGAAATCAGCCGATGGGCAAGCGGGAACACCACGTTGTCCTCGCGAAAAACATGGAGGCGCAGCAACTCGACCAGGTTCCTGCCCTGTTCGAGCGCGGCATCCAGCACGATCATCCCCGATCTTTCGTCAGGAAGGCGGAAAACAAGCCCCAGGAAATTCACGACCACCGCGGCCAGTTGCAGGGCCTTGGCGTGTTCATCCTCCATCACGTCGATCGCCGTGGCGGGATCGCTTCCATTGCCGTGCTCTCCGCTCGCAATCAGCCGCTCGTGCAGCAATGGGAACAGGGTCGCCTCTTCGCGCCGGTGGTGGGGGCTGAACTCCTGGTCGAAATAATGGAAAAAGTGCCTCAGCCTGGTGTCTGATTCCTTGGTGTACCCGGCTTTCTGTATCGAAAGAATCGCCTCCTCAAAGGCGTTCAACTCCTCCATGAATGGAACGTGTTCTTCCCTGAACTTCCTGAGAAACGGATGCATGTCTTCCGCGGCCACCGGCTCCACGCTCGGCGGCGCGTAGGCATCCGGAGGATCCATCGGCGACAGACCCTGCCCGCCATCCATGCCCGCCTCCGGTTGCTTCCGGAGAGGATCGATTCGATTCAGTATGTGCACGGCCATGATGGTCAGTTGTTCCTCGGACGTGTTTCAGTCCATGGCGTTGCCGGGTTACGGATCCGCTTGCGGTCCCAGTACCAGATGACTCGCTGATACGGACGCCAGATGTAATGAAACGGCGCCACCAGGAAATGCACCAATCGCGTGAACGGAATCATCCCGAGAATGACGAAGGCCCCGACGATATGAGTCTTGATCACCCAAGGCATGGCGCTGACGGCTTCGATCTGGGGATTCAATTTCAGGATCGACCACAGGTACGGCGACATATCCGACGCGAACCAGTAGTATCCCCAGCGATAACCCAGCGCGATCCAGAGTCCGAAGACGATCTGCGCGAGGAGCAGAAGTTCAATCACGATGTCCATCCGGCTGGTCACCACCCAGATGCGGGGGTGTGACATTCTCCGGATGAAGAGCGCGGCCAATCCGATCAGGACGCTGAGCCCGAACGTGAAGATCACGATCTCGTCGGCGATCAGGCGCGCCGCGCTGCTGTGCCACGCCAGGGTCGCTTGCGGGAACAGGAAGGCGATCAGATGCCCAAGGAACACCACCAATATTCCCCAGTGAAAAAGCACCGCGAATATGTAAATGCCGCCCCCTTCGAGGAACTGGGAGGACAGGGACGAGTACTTGAATCCGGTCGCCCTGTACCGGTATATCGCCCCGACAAGAAAAACCACGATGGCCACATACGGTAATGCGACAAACAGGAAGTTGTCGAGCAGGTTCATCTCCGTTTCTCCTTACGCTCAGGCGTCACAGCCGCTGTTGACAGGGTTTGCGTCCCGTTCGATGTCCATTTCCTTCTCAACCAGTCTCAGGAAATCCACCGTCTGGGGCCGCATGCCCAAGTCCGACAACCGGGTGATTGTCTCGGTCACCTGAAAATCCCTTGCCAGCACGTGCATCAAGGCCTTGAGCGTCCGGCAATAAATCGTCGAATCGCGTCCCGGGGCCGGATCGATGAGCGTCTTGTAATGTTTCTGATAGCTCGCGTTTTTCTTCACTATCCTCTCGGGCTCAAACTCGCGAATCATCAGCGTGAGCGCCGGAACCAGGATCTCCCTGACCAGTTCGCCCAGCAGGTCCTGATCCTTCAGCTTCGGAATCAGCCGGAGCAGGTTCGGCAAATGGTCGGCCAGCTCGCCCCTGCAGTCATTTTCCGCGTCGTTGTGCTCTCGATTCAGATTGGACAGCAACGCGCCACGCTTGTAGTCGTCGCCGAACAGGACGTAACCGATGTCCAGCGTCGTCAGGGACTGCACGTCGAACGTGCGCGTGTGGAGTTCCTGCAGATCGAGTGTCCGCTCCGGAATCGCGTCCAGAAACTGCTCCACCTCGAGGGCGGCATCGGGATAGGATTCACGCAGAAAGTCCAACAACGCCCGTCCCCGGGGGGCGAGCTCCGGGCCCGGGAAATCAAACAGCTCGGCCACATGGCTATAGTGTGCGTAATTCATGTTTGCTCACAGCCCCCTTTGCATCGTGTCTTCCTTGAAGCCAAAACCGGCACTGCCTCTTCTGTCGCCCGTGAACTCCAGCATCTCGATCGCCTGCTCGCGATGGGCCGCCGGAATCGAGAAACGGTCATCGAACTTGGCCAGCGACGTCAGACAGTAGATGGCGTCGGCCATCTCGGGCGTGTAGCCCGCATCCTTCAGCGCATCGTTCGCCTTCTGCTCCGTAATGTCGCCCACCGTCTTCCAGCGACGATATATTCTGATCGCCCACAGCCTCTTCAGCCTATCCTTGACCTTGCCCTCGTCCCCCGCGCTGAACAGATTCGCGAGGTATTTCAGCGGGAAGCGCGCCTGGTCGATGGCGCCCCAAAGCTCTTCAGTGCTGGTGTCGTAGAGCCAGTTGTCATCCCAGACCTTGGCGATGGGTCCGAGCTTGGCCGCCTGCTCGCTGTTGCTGACTTCCTTGACCGTAGCCATCACGGGCAGGAGCGGCGGCACATAGAACAGCATCGGAAGGGTCCGGAATTCCGCATGCAGGGGCAGGGCCAGTCCCCACTTTTTCACGAAGTTGTAGGTGGGCGAATTCTGCGCCGCATGAAGCGTCGAATCCGCGATTCCGTTCGCCTTCGCGGACGCGATGACCCCAGGATCGAACGGATCCATGAGCATGCTCAGGTGATGATCGATCAGGTCCTTTTCCGGGACCGATGCCACCTCGTGAATGCGGTCGGCATCGTACAGGATCACCCCCATGTAGCGGATCCGGCCGACGCAGGAGTGCATGCAGGCCGGAGCGAGGCCCGCCTCGATGCGCGGATAGCAGAGGATGCACTTTTCGGATTTTCCGGTGTGCCAGTTGTAATAGGACTTCTTATACGGACAAGCCGTGACGCACATTCTCCAGGCGCGGCAGACGTCCTGGTTGATCAGAACCACGCCGTCCTCGCCCCGCTTGTAGATCGCGCCCGACGGGCAGGAGGCGACACAAGCCGGATTCAGGCAGTGATTGCAGATGCGGGGCAGATAGAAAAACGCCATCCTCTCCAGCTGGAACATGGCTTCCTGCTCGGCCACTGACAGATTCCTGAAATTGGGATCGTTGCGGGCGTAATCCGGCGACCCGCTCAGATCGTCGTCCCAGTTCGGCCCCATTTTGATATCGATCGGCTTTCCCGTGATCAGCGAAATGGGCCGCGCCGTCGGCTGGTCATCCCCTGCGGGTGCTTCGATCAGATTGAGATAATCGTAGGTGAAGGGCTCGTAGTAGTCGTCGATCACCGGCATATTGGGGTTGTGGAAGATATTCAGCAGTCCCTTCTGCTTGCCCGCGCCCTTGAGCGAAATCGCACCTCCGACGTCTTCCCAGCCGCCCTTGTAGATGCCCTGGTCTTCCCACTTCGTCGGATAGCCGGTGCCGGGCTTGGTTTCGACATTGTTCCACCACATGTACTCGGCGCCTTTCCGGTCGGTCCAGGTATTCTTGCAGGCGATCGAGCAGGTATGGCAGCCGATGCACTTGTCCAGGTGAAACACCATTGAAATCTGTGAGCGTATGTCCATGTTTTTTCCTTGGCGTCTGGTCAGAACACGACCTTGTCCATTTTCTTGACCGTCACGTGCGTATCCCGTTGCGGAGCTATGGGTCCCCAATAGTTGAAGTGATACGAGAACTGCCCATAGCCCCCGGCGAGGAAGTTCGGCTTCAGATGGATGCGGGTGAAGCTGTTATGCCCGCCCGCCCGCTTGTTTCCGCGTACCTGCGACTTGGGGATACCCACGGTGCGCTCAGGCACGTGATAGACGATGCACACGCCCGGCGGAATGCGGGCGCTGACGCACGCCCGGGTGCAGTAGACCCCATGATCGTTGTAGACCTCGACCCAGTCGTTGTCGTTGATGCCCAGATCCTTTGCGTCTTTCTCGCTCAGCCAGCAGGGCTCGATGCCGCGCGAAAGCGTCTTCATGCGCAGGGTGTCCCCATAGGTCGAATGGATGTGCCACTTGCCGTGAGGGGTGAGGCAGTTCAGCACCTTCGCCTTGCCGTCCTTCAGGGTTTCCTTCAGATCTCCGTAGACCTCGGGTTTCGGTGAGGGCTTGTAAGTCGGCAGGTTTTCGCCATAAGCCAAGTACATATCGTGATCGAGGTAGAAATGCTGGCGGCCTGTCAGCGTCCGCCACGGAACGAGCCGGTCCACGTTATAGGTATAGGCGGCGTAAGCCCTGCCGTCGTTCATGAGCCCGGACCACAGGGGCGAGGTGTTGTACCTGCGCGGCTGGGCCTGAAGATCCGCGTAGTTGATCCGCACATCCTTGCTCCCTTCGCCCAGGTCGGCCAGCTTTAGACCTGTCTTTTTTTCCATGTTCTGGTAGGCGCGTACCGTGAGCGTACCGTTGGTCAACGTGGACAGGTGCAGGATGGCGTTCGCGGCCGATGTGTCCGCTTTCAGCGACGGATAGACTTTGCCGTTCAGCTTCTCGACCGGAAAATGGTTGGATGCGATCATTTGATCGTACTCGTCCGCGCACAGGTAATGGTTGCCGTGCGCGCCCAACCCCTGGGACTTCACGTTCTCGCCCAGCGTGATGAACTTGTCGTAGATCATCGTGTAATCGCGACGCACGACGGAAAGCTTGTGCATGGTCTTGCCGGGGATCGCCTCGCATTCGCCCTTGTACCAGTCCTTCACGTGCGGCTGGGTGATCTCGTCCGCCGTATCATGCGCGAGCGGCGATGCCACGATGTCGATCTGGGGCTCGGGCATGTACTTCCTGGCCGCTTCGCTCGTCACTCTGGCCAGTTCCTTGAAGATGTCCCAGTCCGTCTTGGACTCCCAGACCGGCGCGATCGCGGCCGAAAGCGGATGAATGAACGAATGCATGTCCGTGCTGTTCATGTCCGCTTTCTCGTACCAGGACGCCGCAGGCAGAACGATGTCCGAATACAGAGCCGACGAATCCATGCGGAAGTTCAGGTCCACCACGAGATCCATCTTTCCCAGCGGCGCGATCTCGTGCCACTGCACGTCCTTCGGGTGCTCGTCGGAATCCTTGCCGATGGCGTTCGAGTGCGTACCGAGATAGTGCTTCAGGGCGTACTCATGGCCCTTCATGCTCCCCATGATCGCGTTCCCGCGCCAGATGTACCAGACCCTGGGATGGTTCTCCTCCGCTTCCGGATCCGCGACCGAGTATTGCAGCTGCTTCGATTTCAGCTTTTCGAGCACGTAGTTCGTGATGCCTGCGTCATCCTTCGCGCCTTGCGCGACCGCCTCCTTGCCCAGTTCCAGCGTGTTCTGCTTGAACTGCGGATAAAACGGCATCCAGCCATTACGCACCGCCATCAAAATCGTGTCGGCCGTGTGCTTGCCGGTCAGATCGTTCTTCGGAACCGTGTTGTAGCGGGAGTACTGTCCGTCGTAGCGGTACTGGCAGGTGTTGATGTAATGCCACAGCGGCGCCTGCTGCAGCCGGGGGGCTCCACTCCAGTCCCTGGCGAATGCCACCGTGCTCCAGGAATCCTGCGGCGCGAGCTTCTCCTGCCCCACGTAGTGGTTCAGGCCGCCGCCGTTCTTGCCGACGCAGCCCGAAAGCATGAGCGCCATGGCGCCCGCGCGATACATCAGATTGGCGTGGTACCAGTGGTTGATGCCGGCGCCGATGATGATCATGCACTTGCCTTCGGTCGCGGCTGCCGTGTTGGCCCATTCCCTTGCGAACTGGAGCACGGTCTTGGAGTCCACGCCGGTGTGGAGTTCCTGCCAGGCCGGTGTATAGGCCGCATCCTTGTCCGTATAATCCTTTGGATAATCCCCGGGCAGGCCGCGGCCCACTCCGTATTGCGCCATGATCAGATCGTAGACGGTGGCCACGGCGACCTTTCCGTGCAGCGTCTCGATGTACTTGACCGGTACCCCCCTCAGCGCCTTCGTGTCCAGGCCGAATTCCGTGAACTCGGTGCTGAGCACGCCATCGTTGTTCTTGAGCAGAGTCAGCGCGGGATCATAGGGATTGTCGTCGGTGGAATTCTCCAGCTTCATGTTCCACTTGCCTGTTTCCTTGCCGTAGCGATGCCCCATCGCGCCTTTGGGCACGACGAGGTTTCCGGATTTCTCGTCGATATTGAGGAATTTCCAGTCGCCGTTCTCGATGTCCTTGAACTGGGCAAGCTCGTTGGCGCGCAGCAGGCGGCCCGGCTTGTAATGATTGCCGTCCTGGTTCAGGACGACCAGATAGGGGCTGTCCGTATACTGCTTTCCGTATTTCAGGAAGTAGGGGGTCTGTTTCTCGTGGTGGAACTCTTTCAGGATGACGTGCGAAACCGCCATCCAGAACGCGCCGTCGCTGCCCGCGTGGAGCGGCACCCACTGGTCCGCGTACTTGCAGACCTGACTGAAGTCGGGCGAGAACACCACCGCCTTGGTGCCGTTATGCCTCGACTCGGCGAAGAAATGGCAGTCGGGCGTGCGGGTCATGTTCAGGCATGCCCCCATGTCGGCGACCATCTTGGCGTTGTACCAATCGGCGCTCTCGCAAACGTCTGTCTGCTCGCCCCAGATTTCCGGGAAAGCGGTGGGCAAATCACAGTACCAGTCGTAGAAGCTGAGGTTCACGCCGCCGAATAGCTGCAGAAACCGGCTGCCTGCCGCATAGCTGAGCATGGACATCGCGGGAATCGGCGAGAAACCGATGACGCGATCCGGGCCGTACTTCTTCGCCGTATGGATGTTGGCGGCAGCCATGAGTTCCAGGACCTCGTCCCAGCTTGCCCGCCTGAAGCCGCCCTTGCCGCGGGCGTTCTGGTACGCCTTGCGTTTCGCGGAGTTGTTCTGCAGCGACTCCCACGCCTTGAGGGGATCACCGGTTTTTTCCTTCTCCTCACGGTAGGCGTCGATCAGCGCGCCCCGGATCAACGGGTACTTGATCCGCAGCGGACTGTACAGATACCAGGAAAAGGAAATCCCGCGTTGACACCCGCGCGGCTCGTAGGGGGGAAGGGAATCCTCCAGCAGCGGATAATCCAGCTGCTGCGTTTCCCAGACCACGATGCCATCCTTGACATGGATCTGCCAGGAGCAACCGCCGGTGCAGTTGACCCCGTGCGTGCTTCTGACGATCCGGTCATGCTGGAAGCGATTCCGGTAGAACTCTTCCCATTTGCGCGTTTCCGGCGAAATGATGTCTGTGATCCAGCCCATGTGATTGCCCCTGTCGTTTTTCCGTTACAGCGGTTT
>Ga0315281_10011686_pt1 | contig 12017 bp, 11 predicted proteins | sample YL17G07_0_MG_FD_204540 | JGI IMG/M metagenome (GOLD analysis project Ga0315281, IMG submission 204540) | Sediment microbial communities from Yellowstone Lake, YNP, Wyoming, USA - YL17G07_0 | ecosystem: Environmental > Aquatic > Freshwater > Lake > Sediment | place: USA: Wyoming | collected... | reverse complement strand
CCGCCACCTCTTATACTCGCTACCGTAGTTCCTCTTTTTCACCATCTGGGACAAAAATGGCGTATCTTAGCGAGATGATTGGTTCTGGGATAGCGGTTCAGGCCGCCCGGATTATTATCACCCAGACTGACTCGGTTAAAATAACTAAAACTGAAACCCAAGTTGAATTGGGGAGTGCGGAAAATGCTGGTACTAGTTATGCTGTTTTGGCTGATCCGAAAATTTATTGCTATGGTTCGACGGCTACCAGTACGAGTTGTACCAATAATGAGGCGACAGTTTGGTCACCAACCCCGACGCGCTATTTTGAAGCAATGCTCAAAGCATCAAATAGTAACACTGGTCAATACTCATCAATTTATTGTGTTTCGGCGACCGATTGCAAAATCGCCTATTATGATTCTACTAATGGCGACTTAAGGTTTGTTGATTGCGGTGATGCCACCTGCTCGGTCGCCAATGCCACTAAAACTCTGGTTGATGGCGGCACCGGTTGTGCTCTGACTGGCTGTAGTACTTCTGCCGATGTTGGTCTGTATCCCGACATCGATTGTTCCCGAGGAACTAGCGATTGTCGAATTTCCTATTACGATGAAACCAGCGATGATTTAAAATATGCTGACTGTGATGATGCGAATTGCGCTTCAGGAACGATTAATACAATTGATTCAACCGGCTCTGTTGGCAGCTACTCCTCAATTGATTTACTCTCTGGAACTGATGTTTTTATCTCTTATTATGATGGTACCAATAATACTCTTAAGCTTGTTCGTGGTGCGACTAATATTTGGGGTACTCCCTTGACTTTGGATGGCACCGGTTGTGTTCTGACTGGTTGCAGTACTACTTCCATGGTTGGTACGTTTAATTCACTTAGTCAACTGGGAATAAGCACGACTGTCCAGATTGCTTATTATGATGCGACCAATCTCGCCCTCAAATTTGCCAGATGTGTTTATGTCGGTACCAGTTGCACTTCTGGCCAGGTTACCACCGTTGACGCAACTAGCAATGTTGGTTACTTTACTTCAATGGATTGTGTTTCCGAGACCGATTGCAAGATTGCCTATGAAGATACTGCCAATATCAGATTAAAATTTTATGATTGTGACGATAACAATTGCTCGACTGGGACCGCTAATTTTTTGGATGGTGTGGCTGGTTGTACTTTGACTGGTTGTAGTAGTGCTCTGGTCGGCCCCTATACCTCAATAGACTGTCAGACTGGAGCCACTGATTGTAAAATTACCTATTATGACGCGTCAAGTGGGAATTTAAAATTTGCCGACTGTGATAATGCCCAATGCGGAAGTGGGACCGCAACGACTGTTGAGTCAACTAATGTTGTCGGTCAGTTCACTGGGGTTGATTGTGTCGGCGGCTCAACTGATTGTAAAATTTCCCATTACGATAACGGCAACGGAGATTTGAGATTTTTTGATTGCGGTAACGCTACCTGTACCGCTGCCAGTGGGACTGCGACTTTAGTTGATCGAGGTACGGCTAATGTTTATGCTGCTTTATATACGACCGCTGGTAGTGTAGTTAGCGGATCGGAGATTTCAACTTCAAATACCAGTTTTACCTTAGTAAGAAGTTCTGCAATTACTTTGTCGGGCGGAACGCAATATCAAGTAGAGATAAAGAAAGATAGTACGTCAGTGGGGACTGCCAGTATTGCCAATGCCAAGATTATTTTGGAACAAAGTGCAACTGGCGGGATTACCGCTTTGGAAACTTTGCAGATGTATAACAACCGGGAAATTTCTACCCAAAGTGATTCATATGTTAATTTCAAATTTGATAATTTATATAATTCAGCTAATTTCACTGGATCAGTATCAAGATATTTTGAATCGGATTTAAAAACCAGCAGTACTGGTGTTTCGAATACAGCTTGGGCCAAGATTTGTGACAGTAGTGGCGAAACAAATTGTGGCGGTGAGATTTCACTTCCCACTACGACGACCGCCACTCGAGTAAGATCAACCTCTTTTACACCTACAGACAACAGGACTTATGATACTTGGATTAAATGTAAAGTTACTGATGGCGCAAAAACCTGCGCTCCAGCTTCAGATAACAAAATTGCCTATTCCGATTCCGCATCTTGGTTGATTATCCAAATTACCAGTTTGCCGGTGCCGGAAAAAGCTTTGTTTTTTTTACCGGGGATAATTTTCTTGCCCAAGATTGTTGAGTGGTTGAAAAGAAGAAAATTGGCAAAAGTTGAAGTGGTTAGTGGTAGGGTATAATCTGATAACGCTAATGAAAGCGAATAAAAAGCAAATGAAATCGAATGAGCGAATGAAGAATGTAATATATCCAGAATTAAGTTATCAGTTGATGGGTTTGTTGTTCAAGGTACACCGCAGACTCGGGAATTCTTATCAGGAGAAGTATTACCAAAGAGCAATTGAGGTTGAACTTAAGAAAGAAAACCTTCCCTATAAGAAAGAAGTGCTTGTAAAGCTTAATTATGGCGAGGCGAGTATCGGTAGATATTTTTTAGATTTTGTGATCGATGAAAAAATTGCCCTTGAAGTTAAAACAGTGCCATTTATCAAACAAGAGTTTCTCAATCAGGTTTTGGCTTACTTAGATGCTTCAAACTTAAAGCTGGGAATTGTTGCTAATTTTCGAACGGGCAGGTTGACTTATAAGAGATTGGTTAATCCTCGGGTAAAAATATGAAAAATTTGCTCATTCGCGACAATTCGCTTTCAATTAGCTCTGATTCGCGACCTAAGAGGTCGCCATTTCAATCAGTTTTTGTCCTGGCTGCCTTGGCTTTGATGCTTTTGCCTTTTATTACCACCTTTAATTCTTTCTTGACCAACATTCTTTTAAAATGGCAACTTTACCGGGCTTTGGAAGATTTGGTGGTTCCTTATCAAGCCAAGATGCTCTCTTCAATTGTCGCTCTTTTTCCCTTCCCGCTTTCGGTGGCCCCAACCGCCCGCGGAATTTGGCTTAATGGTGGTTTTGTCGAGCTTCAGTGGAATTGTTTGGGTTGGCAATCGGCAGTTTTGTTTGTCGCCACCATTTTGACCGGTTTCCAGGGGAATTTTACCTTTTCTTCCAGAGCAGAAACGGTGATTATCGGTTTTTTGGGGACCTATTTTGTCAACATTTTAAGGATGATTATTGTAGTGGGTTTGACGGCCGTTGGTTTTCTGGCGCCAGCCGTTATTTTCCATGACTACCTTTCGCTCTTGTTAATTATTGTCTGGTTTTTCCTCTTTTGGTGGTTTTCATATAGCTTCGTTTTAGAAGCTAAGGAAGAATGAATCAATGAAAAAAAAAGAATTTTGGAGAAAAGCTATTCTTGCTAATCTGGTGGTAATTTTTGCGATCTTTCTTGTTCTTTTTGTCTTTTCCCTCACCCCGCCCGGCAGGCTTGTTGCCAAAACCCTGCTTCTCACCAGCGAAGTTACCCCAGGTTTTCCAATTAAACCATTAAAGCTCATAACTCCGGCTCCTAAAATGGAAGAAGTGGAAATTAAAGTTGGGGATAGCTTGGTAAAAGCTGACCTTTATCGTCCGGATGATAACAAAAGCCATCCGGCAGCGGTTGTTACTTTAGGAGTTTTGGAAAGCAGAAAGACTGGGGTAGTGGTTGATTTTTCCCAAAGCCTATCAAGAACCGGTTTGGTAGTTTTGGTTCCAGACTTGCCGGATTTTCTTTCCGGTTTTATTTGGACTGATTCGGTTGAAACGATGATTTCTTCTTTTGAATTTTTGGAAAGCCAAAATTTTGTCAGGAAAGATGAAATCGGCTTTGCTGGTTTTTGTGTTGGAGCATCAGTTTCAATGGTTGCAGCCGAAGATCCAAAAATTGCCGACAGAGTTTCTTTTATTACTGCAGTTTCTCCTTATTTTAACGCAAAAGATGGGGTCGAGGCAGTTATATTGAGAAAGGCTAAAAACTTGTCGGGAAGTTGGGTACCCTGGACTCCAGCTAAACTTAGCATCGATACGATTGAAAAAGGGTTTATCCATTCAGTAGACGTGGAAGCGGAAAGGAAACTTTTGGAAGGCTATTTCTTTGACGACAGAAAATTGTCCGAGGATGAGGTTGGGAAACTTTCTCCTAGTTCCAGAGCTGTTTTTGACCTTTTGACCAATAGAGATCCTGACAAGTTTGAGGAAATTTGGCAAAGGATATCTCCTGGATTTAAAAACAATGTTTTCGATACTCTCTCACCTGACAGGAAAATTGGGAACTTGAAGGCAGCTCTTTTTATCTTGAATGATAAAGTGGATACTTTCGTGCCTAAAGTCGAAGGTGAAAAGTTTGCAAAAAGTCTACCGAAAAGCCAGATTTATTTTGCTGAAGTTGATTCTTTTGAGCATGTCAATCCCAAGACAAAATTAACCAGGTGGGCGGCAATAAGGCAACTTTTTCACCTTTCAAATTATTTGTATAGAATACTTGATCAAGTCGAAAAATGAATTAGAAGTTAAACTCCTCTCCTTTTTTAATTCTCTCTAAAAGACAAGAAGGAACAAGTCGGCCTTTGTAAAATATTGTGTCGAGACAGCCGTCACAATAATCCCACCCCTCTGGGGTGGGATTGGCAAGATTGTAAATAATTATTATTTGGGCCTTTGGAAGTTTGAAAAGCTGTTTGGGATTTTTAAGAATTGCATTGACATATCCTTTAAGAACCATTTTTATTGTTTGTTTTGAAAGGCGGGTGACTGAAATTAAAATTTGGCCGATATGTGCTCTAACCGGAAAAGAGCTCCAGTTTTTGTTGTTTGTCCTTTGGTTGAAATTTTCAGCGGTTTTGCTGTCTGCGTAGCCAATAATCTTTTGTCCCAGATATATTGGGGCAAAAAAAAGCCAGGCGGGTTTTTGGGGGTTGAGCTTTTTGGGAATGTAAGCGCAGGGTTCGATCTGGAAAGTTTTTTTGACAAACTTTATTAGTTTCTCGGGCTCAAGATGGTTTTTTTTGTTTTCTTCTTTTGGGGTTTTGAAAAAGAAGTCCTGGAATGTGGAAAAGTAAATTCTACCTAAAATGTCAGAGTTTTTCTTGTAAAAATCAGTTACTGGTGGAAGTTGGGGAAAATTATTTTTTGAGACGGTCATAATAAATCCTAGGTAAATTCCACCCACCCTACGGAACATTTCGCAGTATTTTTCTCTTAATTGGTTGAGTTCTTTTTCATTTTTCCAGTTACCGCGGTTTTGGTAGATAGCAATGTGGATTATAATTTCCATAACCCCTAATTTTTTAAGTTGTCTGAGCCTTTTTTCTGTAAGGGCGATGCCGTTGGTTATGAAGCCAACGTAAAGCTTTTTTGACCTGGCGTAAGTAATAAGTTGGTCAAATTTGGGATAGAGGAGAGGTTCTCCTCCGGTGAACTGGATAACCTTGATTTTTTTGATTTCAATTAAGTTGTCGATCTCTTTTTTTAGCTTCTCAAAATCTTGATCCTTTTTTTCGGGGTTTGGTTGAGAAAGTCCCCGGTAGCAACCGGGACAGGCGAGTTGGCAATTTGTGGTCGGCTCGATCCAACCTAGGGGATTATCGTAAGTTGTCCAAGGAAGGCGATAAAGATTTTTGAGATTGAGATTTTGATTTTTCATCTATTTGTCAATAGTTAATATGTTTCTTTAAAAAAAATCAAGATTTGGTCTTGCAAATGACTGTCAATTTTTATTTATAATTTTCTCGCTGAAAACCCCGATTTGAGACAAATCGGGGATGAAAGCGAAAAATCACACACTTCGAAGGACTGAGGTGTTTTCTAAAGAAAGTTTGGGTTTTCAGCTCGAATCTTCTAAACTTAGAAAGAAAACTCCGGACTTTCAGTCCGGAGAAGTTTATAATAGTTATAGGAGTTGGATGATAACTTTCTTGTTGCCGAAAAAGATTTACCTAAGATTATTAACCTTTCTGGCTGTCTTTATTTTTTTGACCTTTATTTTGACCTTAAAGGCTGCCTTCGCCCAAACTTTCAACCCGACCTTTAGTTTGAATTTAGTTGATAAAACAGCTGGGTTATTTTCAAACATTAGTACTGTGATTAGTCAACCAGCAGGTGACGAACTAATTAAAAATACTATTTTTTACGTTCCGCCCGGGTGGGATATTACAGAAGGCAGCAAAATTGGCCAGGACGAAATTGTTGGCAATGGGACTTACCAAGTGACTTTTAGCGATGGTTCAAAGGCTTATGGTGATATGACATTTTTGAATGACTTGAAAATCAGAGAAGGTGATAAAGCTCATTGGCTTTTACTTTTTGGTCCTTTTAAAAACCCATATTTAACGTTGGATGTTTTTGTATCAGGTGATGTTAACTCCGGTCACAAGATTGAGATAGTAAGAGAGACAGACTACCCTGAAAACATTGGTGTTTTGCCCCCGGATCAATTTAGTTTTAGTTTTTTTGGTCAAACAGAGTCGAAATCATCGATATTTACCAATCCGGTGATTGCTGAAAATTATACTTGGAATGTTGAAATGGTAACCTGGAGTGGACTAAAAGCAACCAAGTCACAAATTTTTAAGGTGCCGGGCAGTGTCACACCAACCGGTAGTCAAGTTGTAGTTCCACTAGGCAGCGGTATATCAATTACTTTTAATTCAGTCACCGGCGAGGGAGTGACTACCATGACAGCTTCGGAAACTCCACCTCCACAAGGAACCGGCCAATTTCAACTTGACGGACTTTATTACGATTTTGATACCACCGCTACTATTTCGTGTCCTTGTACGATTACTCTTCCGTATGATCCGGCAACAATTAAAGGGAAACCGAGAATTTATCATTTGGAAGGCGGGAAATGGATTGATGTGACAACATCGTTTGATGAAAAAGCAGCAACGGTGACTGGAGTAGTCTCTTCCTTTTCCTATTTTGCGGTTGGCAGTCCAGACTATCAGGTGGAATGGGATAATTCAGTCGAGCGGTTGTTGAAAAAAGATGGAAGCCCTTTTGTTATTAAAGCAGACGATAAATTAAAGATTAGGTTTTCGTTAAGCGATCCAGCCGGCAAAAGGTTTACTTCGGAAAATGTCAGTCTGGAAATTTGGCAGACCAAAGATAAGGAAGGAAATGATACTGGGCCTAATCAAGTTTTAAATCTGTCTGTCGAATCTGTTGGCCAAAACGGTCGTTATCATTCAGAACTCGATTTGGGAGAAAGTTTATTGCCCTTGGGGACTTATCAAATTAAGATTGTGGTTAAAAACACCGACGCCTTCCAAGAAATTCCAGCCGAATTTAAGATTTCCCCAGTTGATTAAAGTGGTTTTTTGACAAACTTGTAGCCAACAATTATTAGGGTTGGTAGCCTTTATAATATTTGAGGCACTTGACAGGCTTGAAGGTAAGATTACAATTATAATCCAATAGCTTTTTCGGGCCGTTATTAATATTGGTGTCTCAATGTTTGAAAAAGATCAATACCTCAAACGCAAAATTCATAAATATAGACGAAGATATCTAATCAATCGGAAACCTCAACTATTATTTATTTTAATTTCGATTTTCATTATTGGAGTTTTGCTTTTTCGATTTCAAGCATTAAGAAACAAAAACAAACAATCCGAAGTCCGAAAAATACAGTCAGCTGTTACCCAGATTAGTCAAAAACCGACAGATCAGCAAACAAATAACCAATTTTCGGAAAAGCCTGCAGCAGTTACAGTTACTCCGACTTCCGCTGTTCAAAAAGATCAGGCTTCAAACGACAATTCTCAAGAAAAAATTGATAAGGAAGATCAAAAAAACCAGGAGAATAATGACCTTTCAGCTGCCGATTTTGCTGCTCAGGTTTCAACCGGAACAGCTGGGGGACATGGCAACTTGACTTTAACCGTTCATCAGCCAGTGGGGACTAAGATAGCTGATTTCATTATTTATAAAAGTCCTGCCGGTTGGGATTGGACTTCAGGCTCGACTATTGCCAATGGTACTCAAATTGGTAACGGAACCTCAACTGTTGTTTTTGGGGGAGGGGAAACCACTTTCCCATTTGTTATTTTTAATGACCAGAATTTGCAGGGTCATAAATTACATTTAAAACTTGATTTTTCTCCCCAGTCAATCATTATTGACGTTTTTGTTGATGGCGACATTTCGGCTGGTCACAACTTTGGAATAGATCTTCCAAAGCTAACTTCTATATTAACACCATTTACCCTCACCATTAATCTCTCAGGGGTGATTGGGGAAGTTCCTTTATTGACCAATCCGGCAACGGCTGGAGATTATTCATGGGGAGTCGAGCTTCATTCAGGGCAAAAAGTTATTGATAAAACTGCAGCAGTAAATATTCACTAAGACTTAATGTAATTTTTTTAAAAGCTCGTAGCCAACAAGTGCCGAAGCGGTGGCAACGTTTAGAGAATTACCCAGCCCGAAAGATTAAGGTTTCTTACTCTTTTTTTCCAGAAACTTCTCAATATATTGAGCAAATTTAGTAAGATCTGAAAGGTGTTTTTGGATATTTTCATAAGTAATGCGTCGGTTAACATCTAAATAACCATGGACTAGAACATTACGATAAGCTGTAATTTTGATCATCGTATTTGCGAAATCATCAGGAATAATTTTTTCTTGAGCTAGACTGTCAAAAACTTCCGCAGTATCTTTAAAGGCTCGATCAAGTACAAAAGCTGCTACAATGTGATTAGCAATGTCGATGCAGGCCTGAACGGCAATCTGGAGATTTCTTTCTGCGGATGTGTTGAGAATTTCATCTTTAGTTAATTTTTCTTCCGATAGCGGTTTAAACTTCTCATTGAGGATCCTGACTCGTTTATTAATTTCCTTTAATCTGGTTCTAATTCTATATGAATCTAGCACCTAATTCTCCTTTCCTAGCAATTTCTGATAAATGCTTATGATACTCATCAATTGCTGGTTTGAGATCAAAGTAAATCCTTAAAATTTTCTCTTCAAATGCGATCCTGGCCTTTTGATTATTTGAAATTAAGAGAATACCCTCTTCCAGAACTCGGTGGGCAAAATCTACCGGAGTGTCATTGAGATTTTGCACTTCGACTTTCTTATTCGTAATCTTTGAAAGATCGCAAGTAAAGACAACCTGGGGAATTCCAAATCCTTGGTATTTCCGCTTATCAGTTACCAATACTGCCAAATCAATATCAGAATCTTTTTTTGCTTCTCCGCGAGCTTGGGAGCCGTAAAGATAAACCACCGCAACTTCTGGCTTTTTTGAGAAATATTTGATAATTTGGTTTTTGATTTTTGAGTTTAAATTCATTGAGGTTAATTATATCGAAATTGAAGAATTAAGGCAATTTTTCGAAGAGATGATAACCAACGATTGAAAGGGTGGTGGCAACGTTTAGAGAATTACCCAGCCCGTAAATTGGCACTTCGACAACCAAATCGGCCAGTTTCAAAACCCCATCTTCCACACCTTCACGTTCATGGCCCAAAACCAAAGCCAAGGGAAATTTATATTTAGCGTTTTGATAATCAACGCTCTGGTCAGTTTGTTCTAAAGCGGCAATTTGTACACCCACTTTTTTTAAATTGCTGATTAATTTGACAGTGTTTGGGTGGTGTTCCCAGGGAACGTAGTCGACCGTTCTGATGGCAGTTTTTTCAATTTCATGTTTAGCGTGTTCAATTACTTGCGGTCGGCGTTGGTCATTTTTGAGAAGCGGGGGATAGCCGGTATAGCCGCAAAGATAAAGTTTTTCGGCTAAAAACGCATCGCAAAGGCGAAAACAAAGTCCGACATTTTGCAGGGAGCGGACGTTATTCAAAATTATAAAAATTGGCTGCCGCTTTTGCTTTTTAAATTTCTCAAAGCTTGGTTTCCGGCCAACTAATTCTTCGGTCGTCAGTTTTTTCATCTTGGAGCAATGATAAATGGAAAAAATTAAATAGTAAATAGTGAATGGAGAATCGAGGATTGAGAGTTGAGAATAAACTAATGCTTATTGCCTATTACTTCGTGCCTAGTTTGGCTAAACTTAATAGCCATTGTCTGATACAAAGGGACTGGTTACACAATAGCCAGTTTTATTAAAGACATCCTGATAACCATTTGAACTTGGACTGTTTGGGGACCATCGGCACTTGGCAGTGGTGGTTTTGCTCCAGATATCCGGATCGTTTTCGTTTTCTAACTTGGCCCAAAGAACGTATGTGCGGTGGGGATGAGTGATTAGAGTCAAAGGTAAAGGCATTATGATCGGTGTTTGGTATAAATAAATGTTGTCTGGCAAGGAACCAAGATTTGATCTAAGGGCCGCCAACTCGGCAATCTTCATGACATCTTGGGTAAAATTAATTGCTCCATCGGTTTTACACACCTCCGTATATGGGTCACCATCAGGAATATCAGTACAACTACTGCTCGCAATATCATACTTAACGTCGTAGCATGTGTTAAAGACGCCGCAAGCTGTCGGTCTTCCGCCGAGAGCGCAGTCGAGAACTGGAGCCATATCTAGATAGGTTATCCGGTTGTCATTGTCAAAGTCAGCTGCTTTTGGCAGTTGTTTATCAAGAGGAGGAGAAGGGCAACTAGTGGCATCGGCACTAACAGCAGGAAAGGTAAAAATCTTGGCAATTTTTGCCAGCCAGTCGAATTTAAAAGCAGTTTGTCTGGGATCACGGGGGAATTTGTCAATATAGGGATCCAGTCCTTGAATCCATATGTCGATAGTACTAACTCCAAGATAAGGAATAAACATACCCCCTGTACCACTACCAAGTTTGAAGAACGAGTTGGGGTAATAGCCCTTGTCGGCATAGTAACGTTCCAGTGCAGAAGCAATCTTGACCAGATCAGCTTTTCTTTGGGTGTCGCGAGCTCTGGCCTGGGATGATCGGTAGGAATAAGTGCCGATGGTTGCCAAAACACCAATTATGGCGATGACAATTAAAATTTCCAAAAGGGAGAAACCCTTCGGCAAGTCTCGACTCCGAGCTCGACTCGAGGAGCTCAGGGCTAGTCCTTGTCTTTTTTGGGCAGCCATCAATTTCAGCTTAATAATTACTTCGGGTTTTGTCAAATAGATTCCCACGGTCTTTCGGCCGTGGTTCTCTTTTCCTCGCTGGGAAATTCGCTTCATTCCTGGCATAAATGCCAGGGTTCTTCCGCTCGGAATAGAGACCAAATTTCAATTGGAACTGACGGCGTATAAATTACCTTCTGTGAAGTTTGTTGCTTGTGTATATATAGGTTGTAATCTGGTTTGGATTAAACTATCATCATCGCAAGTATCATCTTTTGTAAGAGCAGAGTCATTTTTATTTTCCAACATAGTCATTAAACAATATCTTTTGCCATAATCCCAGGTATAGTAGACGTACATAAAATCTTTTGCCGCGTCAGGAGCAGAACACGAATTAGGGCAGGTGTTTATTGGGTCTAAGAGTTCTTTTTTAAGATACCCCATTTGTACTAGAACTGGTAAAAAATTTACAGCGCTGAGTAGAGTTTTAGTGCTAACATCAATACAAACATCATCAGGGTATAGGGGTAAAAGGCCTTTACCGGGGCATGGTTGTGGTGGTTCTAACTCTCCACATTTAGCAGTAGTAGAGATGTTAATTTTATCCGTTGGGTAAAAACCACAGTCTTTACGGAAAAGTTCCAGAGCAGTTTTAACCTCTTTTAAATCGCTTTTTCTTTTAGCGTCGCGGGCATTTTTTTGGTAGCGGCCAAGACCAGAAACAGTAATACCGGCAATGACAGCCAGAATTGCGACCACGATTAAAAGCTCAAATAAGGTCGCACCTCTTTTGGGGCAGGATTTTTCCACACTTTAAGATTATGCTTGTTGGATTTTTTTGTCAAACCCAAAATGGTGACAAGTGACAAGTAACAAACACAAAGAGGTAATGCCAATTTTGCCATGGGTTGACGGATGATACCTTCCTTTGTTAAAATACTGGCGCTTTAAAAATAAGATGCACTTTAACAACTCAAAAAGTGACAGGAAATTCGGCTTAAATTTGTTTTGACAATTTGTTTTAAATTCGGAGAGTTTGATCCTGGCTCAGGATGAACG
>Ga0315281_10011685_pt1 | contig 12018 bp, 9 predicted proteins | sample YL17G07_0_MG_FD_204540 | JGI IMG/M metagenome (GOLD analysis project Ga0315281, IMG submission 204540) | Sediment microbial communities from Yellowstone Lake, YNP, Wyoming, USA - YL17G07_0 | ecosystem: Environmental > Aquatic > Freshwater > Lake > Sediment | place: USA: Wyoming | collected... | reverse complement strand
TCGGGCATAGGGTGCTGCACCCTGCGCGACTGGCACCGGATGATGGACTTCTACTTCGAGCGCTGGGGGCGGCAGGCGGTGGCGGTCAAGAACGTCGCTTCCTACTGGCGGGTTCTCAAGTACGACGACGTGCCCGAGGCCGACGCGGCGCCCCTGTTCGAGAAGTGGCTCGTGCGAAAGGAGCAGGTCACGCCGGCCGAGCGGAAGGCGGTCCAGGACCACTTCTTCCACGCCTGCATCCGGCGGGCGGCCGATCTCGACCTCGCGGTCAAGATCCACACCGGGTACCACGCGGGAACGGGGTACATGGACATGTCCCTGATCCGGGCGCGGGACCTCGCGAATCTGTTCCGCCAGTATCCGAACGCGCGGTTCGACCTCTTCCATGTCTCGTACCCCGAGTGGGCGGACGTGATCGCCCTGGCCAAGCACTACCCCAACGTGACCGCGGACATGTGCTGGGCCTGGGCCATGGACCCGGAGGGCATGGTCCAGTTCGCGCGGCAGGCGCTCCATGCCCTGCCGCTCAACAAGGTGCACGGGTTCGGGGGCGACGTGGGTTACGCCGACATGGTGTACGGCTACGCCCGGATTGCGCGGGACGGGATCGCGCTCGCGCTTACCGAGGCGGTGCGGGAGGGGAGGCTGACCCGTGCCGATGCGAAGCTGGCCGCCCGCCGGTGGCTCCGCGAGAACGCGATGGAGTTCTACCGGATCGACCGTCGCCGCGCGGCCCAGGCGGCGGGACAGCCCGCTCCGCTGTCCCCGTGACGCCGGTCCGCGGCCGCCTGCTCCTGCGGCTCATCCTGCTCTGGCTCGTCTTCGCGGTGCCGCTGGCCGTGCTGAAACCCGCGAACGACTACGTGATCCAGCCGAAGTTCGCCGTCTGCCTCGCGGGCGCGATCGTGGCCGCCGCGGTTCTCGCGGCCTCCGGGCGCTGGCGGGCACTGCGCGGCGAGCCGCTTGTCCTGCCGCTCGTGGGCGTGTGCGCGGCGGCCCTCATCGCCTGGCCGGGCGCGATCAACCGGGGGCAGGCCGCGAAGCTCGTCGTCGAGCAGGCCGGCTGGGCCGTCCTCTGCCTCGCCGCGATCGTGGAGTCGCCCGGGCTGGGCCGCGTCGTCGGGGTCGCGGCGGCGAGCGTGGCCTGCCAGCTCTGGGTCGCGGTCCAGCAGATCCGGGGGAACTGGGTCGTGGGCCACGGCGAGCAGTTCGGGGCGGGCCGGATCTACGCGACGCTGGGAAACCCGAGTTTCTTCGGGGTCTACCTCGCCCCCGTGTCCGTTCTCCTGCTCGGGGGGCTCCTGGCCGGGGCGCGCGCGGGCCGCCGGGGCGCGGTTCTTGCGGCCCTGTCCGGCGGCGCGCTCGCGGCGGTGCTCTTCCTCATGGCCAAGGCGGCGGTGATAGACGCGTGGGCCGGGTTCGCGATCGGCGGAGCCCTCGTCGCGTGGCTCTCGTTCCGGGGCAGGCTGGCGCCGTCGCGCGGCGCAATGGGTGCCCTCCTCGTCCTCGCGGTCGGCGGCGCCGCGACCGCGACCGCGCTCGCGCCCCGGCTCTGGGACCGGCTCGACTACCTGAAGGTCAAGGCCTTCTCGTGGCACGCGGCGGCCTGGATGTGGCGCGATCACGCCGTGATGGGCGCCGGGCCGGGCGAGTACCAGACGCAGTCCCCGATGATGATGGCCCGCGTCCACGCGCTCTGGACCGCCGGCTGGGGCGTGCCGGAAGCCTACGTCGCTCCGCACGACGAGGCCTTCGCCCACGAGGACTACCTCCAGATGCTGGCCGAGACGGGCGTGGTCGGGTTCGGTCTCTGGCTCTGGCTCATCGCCGTCGTCGCGCGCCGGGGCGTCCGGGATCCCGCCCGGGCGCCGTGGCTGGGCGCGCTCGCGGCGTTCGTTCCGACCATGAGCCTGCACTTCCCCCTGCACCTGGGATCGTCGCTCCTCCTGTTCTGGCTCTGTGCCGGATGGGCCGGCCGCCGTTTCCCTCTCCCTCCTTCGGAGGGAGATGGGAGGGTGAGGGTGAGGGTGAGGGAGTGGCTGATCGCCGGCATCGTCGCCGTCGTCCTGGCCGCCCTCGTCCTGCGGAGTCAGACCGCGAACGTCTACCTCGGCGAGGGCGTCAGGCTCTTTCGCGGCGGCGCGCCCGTCCTCGCGGTGCCGCACTTCCAGCGGTTCGAGCGCCTCCTGGCCGACAACTACGAGGAGCGGTTCTACGCCGGCGCGCTCTACCAGGCGCTCCACGACGACGGCGCCGCGATCTCGTCCAACGAGCACGCGCTCGCGCTCTATCCCGGGATGCAGGGGGCGCTCTACAACCTCGGGAACGTGCACTTCAACCGCGGGAACTACGCCGACGCGGCGCGGGTCTATGCGCGCGCTCTCGAGGTGAATCCCTGCATGGTCGAGGCCGCGAACAACCTGGGCAACTCGGTCGCGCTCCTGGGCCGGCACGCGGAGGCGGAGCGCTGGTACCTGCGCGCCGTCGCGCTCCAGCCGAAGTACAAGGACGCGCTGTACAACCTTGCGGTCAACGCCTACCGGATGGGCCGGAAGCGGGACGCGAGGCGCTGGGCCGGCAAGGCGCTCGAGGCCGATCCCAAGTACGCGCCGGCGCTGGAGCTGGCGGCGACGCTCGGGATGAAGCGCCCGTGACGCTGGCGGCGGTTCTCGTATGCTGGGCCACGACGGCCCATGCCCTGACCCCGGCGGCTTTGAGCTCGACAACTCCCGAGGCGGAGGGCGCCACCGGGTACGCCGGGTCCGGGGCGTTCGGGACCGGGTGGATGGTGACCGGCGGCTACTTCTTCAAGGACACGATGTTCTACAGCGCCGGCCGGGGCGGCCCGGTCGTGACCGCGGGGCGCGCCTTCCAGGTCGTGCGCTGGCTCGGGATCTGGGTGGGCGGCGGCGTCCTCGCGGCGCACGGCACCATGGACACCACGGGCGGCGGGTCCTGGTTCCGGACGACCTTCGACGAGGAAGCGGCGTGGGTCGACGTCGGCGTGGTCATCCCATGGCTCCCGATTCCGGTCTCGCTCGCGGTCTACCGGCATTCGACCGACCTCACCGACCGCGGCGTCTCGGGTCCCGGATCGGGCAGTGTGTTCACGGGGCGGGCAAAGGGAACCGGACTGGGCGCGACCGTGCGCGTGCTGTTCGAGTACTTCTTCTCGAAGCGTCGCGCACCGCACCGGGGGCTCGGGATCGCGGGCGGCTACGCGGGGTTCATGGACCTCTCGCCGCGCGCGGCCCGCACCAGGGACGAGATGGGAAACGGGCTCGATCACGTGAACTGGAAGCCGTTCAAGGGCGAGGGTCTCCAGCTCGGTCTGGAATACGAGTTCTGAAGGGAACAGGAGGCAACATGGAGGAGAAGGAACTGCAAGCCTGGAGGGATATCATCCTCACCAACACGGTTACCGCGATCGCCCTCGTCAAGGTCCTGACCCAGAAGGGCCTGCTGAATGACGGCGAGATCCTGAAGGCGATCGAGGAGACGAAGGCCGAGCTCGCGAAGCGCAAGGCGGCCTGAAGCTTCATGGTCGCGGCCGTCCTCCGGGTCTTCCGGGCGCTCACGAGGATCACCCGCGTCGTCCTGACCTGGGTCGTCCTGACGCCCTTCTTCTTCCTGGTCTGCCCGTTGGCAAGACTGGTTCTGGCCGTGCGCGGGCGCGACCCGCTCCGCCGCCGGTTCCCGGCGCCCGAGGCCTCGTGCTGGGACGCCCGCCGGGCCGCCCCGGGGCGCTACCGCCGCCCGTTCGCGTGAAGATCCTCGGGATCAGCGCCTTCTACCACGACTCCGCCGCGGCGCTCGTGCGCGACGGAGAGGTCGTGGCGGCGGCGCAGGAGGAGCGGTTCAGCCGCCGCAAGCACGATGCCGGGTTCCCGGCCCGTGCCGTCCAATGGTGCCTTGAGGAGGGCGGCGTGGGGCCGGAAGGCCCGGACGCCGTGGCGTTCTACGACAAGCCGGTCACGAAGTTCGTGCGGATCCTGGAGACCCACTTCGCGGTCGCGCCCCGGGGCCTGCGTCCTTTCGTGGCCGCGATGCCGCTGTGGGCGCGGGAGAAGCTTTGGATTCCGATGCGGGTCGAGACCTGTCTGGTTCGGCTCGGCGTCGCGTGTCCCCGCGACGTCTTCTTCCTCGAGCACCACGAGTCCCACGCCGCGAGCGCGTTCTATCCCTCTCCGTTCCCCTCCGCCGCGATCCTGACCGTGGACGGCGTGGGGGAGTGGGCGACCGCGGCCGTGGGGCGCGGGGAGGGCAACACGATCGAGCTGCTCGGCGAGCTCAGGTTTCCGCACTCGCTGGGCCTGCTCTACTCCGCGTTCACCGCCTACTGCGGGTTCGAGGTCAACGACGGCGAGTACAAGCTGATGGGGCTGGCGCCCTACGGGGAGCCCCGGTACGTTCGCGAGATTCGCGAACAGCTCGTGGACATCAAGGAGGACGGCTCCATCAGGCTGAACATGGCTTTCTTCGGGTTCCTGGACCGGCTGTCGATGGTGAACGGGCGGTTCGAGAGGCTCTTCGGCGGGCCGCCGCGCCGGACGGGCGAGCCCCTGACCCAGCGCCACAAGGACCTGGCTCGGTCGGTGCAGGAGGTGACGGAGGAGGTCATCCTCCGCATGGGCGCCCACGCGCACGCGGTCACGGGCGAGAAGCGCCTGTGCCTCGCCGGCGGCGTGGCGCTCAACTGCGTCGCGAACGGCCGGCTCCTGCGCGAGGGGCCGTTCGAGGATGTCTGGATCCAGCCCGCCGCGGGCGACGCCGGGGGGGCCGTTGGCGCCGCTCTTGCCGTCTGGTACGGGCTTGGGAGTGGCGGTCACGGGGGCCCCGCCGCAGCCAGCCTCGGTGCTGACACCACCCGTCGTGGCGGGGACGGCGTCCATGACGCCATGAAGGGCGCGCTGCTGGGTCCCGGGTTCGACGACGGCGCGATCCGGGAACTCGTGGCGCGGGAGGGGATCGCGGCGACCCGGCTCGGGGAGGCGGAGTGGGCGGGAACGATCGCCCGGCTGCTCGCCGACGGCAAGATAGTCGGGCTCTTCCAGGGCCGGATGGAGTTCGGGCCGCGCGCGCTCGGCAACCGGTCCATCCTCGCCGACCCGCGGGATCCCGGGATGCAGTCCCGGCTCAACCTCAGGGTCAAGAACCGCGAGTCCTTCCGCCCGTTCGCTCCCGCCGTGCTCGCGGAGAAGGCTGCGGAGTGGTTCGATCTCGACCGGCCTTCTCCCTACATGCTCCTGACCGCGCGCGTGAAGGAGGGGAGGAGCATTCCGGCCGTGACCCACGTGGACCGTTCCGCCCGGGTCCAGACCGTGGACGCGGAGTCGAACCCGAGGTTTCACGCGCTGATTGCGGCGTTCGATGCGCTGACGGGCTGCCCGCTCGTCGTGAACACCTCGTTCAACGTGGCCGACGAGCCCATCGTATGCACTCCCGCGGACGCCGTCAGGTGCTTCGTCGGGACCGGGATCGACGCCCTCGTCCTCGGCGACTGGCTCGTGAAGAAGGAAGAAGGGTCAGAGCTTGACATTTGACATTCGGCCGAATGTCAAATGTCAAGACCTGACCCTCTGTTCGATCCTCTGTGCCGTGCTCGTGCTTGCGCTGGGCTTGAGACTCTGGCGGCTCGGCGAGCCCGTCCCCGGGTTCTACCGGGACGAGGGCGTCGCGGCGTGCCAGGGGGTCGCGCTGGCGCGGGGAGAGCGCCTGCCGGAGTCGCGGTGGAACCCGTTCAACCCGTTCCCGGTCTGGGGCGCGCTCGAGGCCGCGTCCCTCTCGATCCTGGGTCCCACGATCTTCGCGGCCCGGCTTCCTGCGGCGCTGGCGGGCACGGCGGCCGCCGCCGCGACCTTCGCCGCGGTCGTCCCCGTGACCGGGTTCTGGCCCGCCCTCCTCGCCGCCGGGTTCCATGCCGCGTCGTTCTGGGAGCTCGTCTACGGCCGGATTGCGGTCGCGCCCGTCCTCATCTTTCTGCAAGGGTCCCTGCTCGCGATCTTCCTGCTCGGCGCGCCCGCGCCGAATCCGGGCCGGCGCGGCCTCGCCGCCGGGCTCGTCGCCGGGAGCGCGCTGTTCGGCTACTTCGCGGGAACGCACCTAATCGCGGTCCTGGCGGCCATCGGCCTGCTCCGGTGGCGCACGGAGCCGGCGTTCCGGCGTGCGGCCCGCCCGTGGGCGCTCGGCGCGATGGCAGGCTTTGCTGCCATCGCCCTGCTCGCGTGGCTGAACCGCGGCGCCTTCGGCTACCTCGGCCAGTACCCGTTCGCGCCGCCGTCGCGCTGGATCCCGAACCTGCTCGTGCATCTCCGGGCGATGGCCTTGCCCTTCGCGCCGGCGGACCCGCGACCGGGCTACTGGGGACTGTGCGCGTTCGGGGGGCCGTTCCTCTCGTTCCTGGAGGCCGGGGCCGTGATACTGGGGTTGACCGCCCTCGCCGCGAAGGGCCCCCTGCGGAGGCTGGCCGCGATCGGGGTGGTCTGGGCGGGGATCGCGCTTTGCCCCGCGGTTCTCACGGAGTCGGACGGTCCGCGGACCAACCGGTCCATCGGGGTTCCCGTGGCGCTGGGCCTGCTCGCGGCGGCCGGCGCGGCGCAGGCGGGTCGCCGGTGGCCGCGCGCCCTTCCGGTCCTGGTCGGCGGGTGGATCGCCGCCCAGGCCGTGGTCGGCGGCGGGCGCTGGTTCGGTCCCTACCGGCACGACCCCCGGGTCGCCTTCTGGGCGGACCGCACCTCCCTGGACGCCGCACTGTGGGTCAAGGGCGGCGCGGCGCGGTTCCCGGTCACGCTGGTCACGGGCGACCCCTCTTACTACACGATGCCGGCCGTCCATTTCCTCCTCGACCGCGAGATCCGGAGCGGCCGGGTCGCCGTCGCGCCGCCGGGTCCTTCGCCGCGCATCATCGCCGACGCGATCCGCGATTCGCTGCGCGGCCAGCCCGAGATCTTCGTCGTGTCCCTGCCCGCCATGGACGAGCGCCCGCGCCGCGCCTATGCGCTCGTTACGGGCATGGCCCTCGTCGAGGTCGCGCGCGGCCTCCTGCGCCAGCACCGGCCCCGCGAGGCGCTCGACTATCTCTGGCCGATCGTGACCCAGATCCCGGATTTCGGGCTCGGCCACCTGCGTCTCGCCGACGTCTACGACAATCTCGGCGACGTTGGGGCGGCGAGGACGGAGCGCGCGCTGGCCGCGGGCTGGGGGGTCACCGAGACCCCCGCCGGCATCGGGCTGATCCTCCCCTGAGTCAGGCCGCCGGGGCCGCCGATGACCGTCCCGGCATGGGGTCTATAATACGCCCGTGATTCTCAAGGGGCACGCCGTTCTCGTCACGGGGGCCGCGAAGCGCGTCGGCCGCGTCATCGCCCTCGAACTGGCGAAGCGCGGGGCCCGGGTGGCGGTCCACTACCGCGAGTCGGCGGCCGAAGCGGAGAGGACCGCGGCCGGGATCCGGGCCCTCGGCACCGAGGCCATCACCGTCCGCGCCGATCTCACGCGCGAGGACGAGGTCGCGGCCATGGTCGGCGGGGTCGTGGCCAGGCTCGGGAGTCTCGACGGGCTGGTGAACAACGCCGCCGTGTTCTTCCGGACGCCGTTCGCGACCGTGACCGCCGACGACTGGGACCGGACCCTGGATCCCAACCTCAAGGGCGTCTTCCTCTGCTGCGTCCACGCGGGGCGGCGGATGCAGGAGCAGGCGTCGGGAGGGGTGATCGTGAACATCGCGGACTGGGCGGGACTCCGCCCGTATGCCGGGTATCTTCCGTATTGCGTGTCCAAGGCCGGCGTGATCGCGCTGACGCAGGGGCTGGCGCGGGCCCTGGCGCCCAAGGTCCGCGTGAACGCCGTGGCGCCCGGCCCGGTGCTGGTCCCGTCGGACCTCCCCGAGGCCGAGGCTCGTGAGATCATGGAGAAGACGCCGCTCAAACGTCACGGGTCCCCCGAAGACGTGGCCGCGGCGGTGGCATTCCTGATGGAAGGTTCGGACTACATGACCGGCGTCATTCTGCCGGTCGACGGAGGGAGGCTGATCGCATGAAACGGCTGCTGCTGCTCGTCCTCGTGTTCTCCGCCGGTTGCAGGCTGATCGCCACCCGCCCGATGACGCCCGCCGAGGCGGCGTTCAACCGCGGCCTCGCGTGCGAGCGCCGGTCCGACTGGAACGGCGGGTTCCGGGAGTTCGAAGCGACCCGGGGGGCCGACCCGGCCTTCCAGCCCGGGCGGGTCCTGTGGCACGAGGGAATCTGCCTCTACCGGCTCGGCCAGTTCGCGGCGTCCGCTTCCCTGCTCGAGACGGCGACCACGCTCGACCAGTTCCGCGACACCGCCGAGCCCTACCGGATGACGGCCAACGCCTGGGCCGGCGCGAAGATGCCGAAGCTCGCGATTCGGGCGCTCGACCGCGGGACCGCGATCCATCCGAACGATCCGTGGCTCTGGGACCTCAGGATGCGGGTCCTGCTCTCGATGAAGAAGCCGAGGGAGGCCCGCGAGGCCGGACTCCGCGCGGAGGCGGTCGCGTTCGCGTCGGCGGCGCCGGGCCGGGAGAAGCTCTCGATGCCTTTCGAAGGGACCTGGACGGTCCTTTCCGGCAACTCGGATGGAGAGCACTGGGGGCTCGGGGCGAAGTACGCGTGGGACTTCGGGAAGATCAACCGGAGGGGACGGACCCGCGACGAGGCGGGGGGAAGCGCCAGGGCGAACGCGTCGTACTTCGCGTGGGACCAGCCCGTGCTCGCGCCCGCCGACGGCGTGGTCGTGGCGGCGGAGGGCGGGATTGCCGACAACATGAAGGCGGGCACGCCGAACCTCCAGGCGCCGTTCGGGAACTGCGTCGTGATCCGGCATCCGTCCAACGAGATGACCATGATCGCGCATATGCGTGGAGGCAGTCTGCTCGTGAGGACCGGCGACCGCGTCGTGCGGGGGCAGCCGCTGGGCAGGTGCGGGAACTCGGGCGACAGCCTGAGCCCGCAGATAACGCTCCTGCCGATCGCCCAGCTCGATCCGCCGCTCTGCCGGCCCGCGCGGTTCTCGTGGTACTCATTGCCCGTGCGGGGACCCGAGGTCATCGACGGCGGCATTCCGGAGACCGGCGAGATCGTGCGCGCGGAAGCCCCGGTCCAGACGGACCGCGGAGTTCCGGCGACCGCCGGAACTCCGGTGCCGGGGGTCCCGGCCCCCGTCCCCACCACAACTGTTGGTGCTCCGACCGCGGCTGGTGTTGGTGGGGCCCCCGCAACGACTCGCGCTCCGATGGACAAGCCTGCCATGGCTCAGGTTGACCGGGGAGCTCCGGTTGGCTACGGAGCCGCTGAATCGGCGGCTCAGCGGGGGGCTGGTCCCGCCCCCGCTACCCCGGTTGGCGCTCTGCCCGCGGCTGGTAGCGGCGGGGCCCCCGTAACGCCGGCGGTTGCGCCGGCGCCAGCTGCGACGCCGGCCCCGGCGGCTGCGCCAGCCCCTGCGGCTCAGCCTGCGGTGGCCGCGCCCATTGCGCCAGCTCCTGCGGCTCAGACGGGCCGCGGAGTTCCGGCGTCTGCCGGAACTCCTGCCCCGGTGGCCACGCCGGCTCCGGTCGCCGTGACTCCCGCCGCCGCCTCGTCCACGGTGACTGTTGCGGCCGGGAGCCAGGCAGGAAGCGGCGGGAGAGACAAGAACAGCAGGACGAACTGGGGAAGGAGGGTGGGGTGGGGCAGCGACGGATTGCCCGGAGGCGGGGCCGAAAGGGACGTCCCGACCGTTTCCACGACCACGACCGGAACTCCCTTGAGCTCCACGGTTGCGGAATCGGCGACCCCGGCGCCCGCGGCCGATCAGGGCACGAAATCGGACGAGAGCCCGGGGAATGGAAGAGGCAACAGCCAAGGCAACGCGAGGGGGAGGAACAGATGACCAGGATCGTCGCGAGCAAGGACCGGGCCGGCCGGATGAGCAGACGCGTCGTTGTGATGGCGGGAGTCGGTCTGACTGTGCTGGCCGCATTGCCGGTCGCGGAGGCGGCGGCCGCCAGCTCCGCGAAGGAGTCGTTTGAAGCCGGGCTCACCGCCGAGAAGGGCGGCGACTGGGCGAAGGCGCTCGACGCCTTCCAGGCCGCCGTCCGTGCCGACCGGGCCTTCTCGCCCGCGGCCGTCAACTGCCACGTCGGGATCTGCCAGGCGAAGCTCGGGCGGCCCGGCCCCGCGATCGCGGCGCTCGAGGCTTCCCTGCGGGCCGATCCTTCCGCGGGTAGCCCCGAGCCGTACCGACTGCTCGGCTCGATCTACCTCAAGCAGGGGCGGCCGGGCGACGCGCGGACCACGGTGGAACGCGGCCTCAAGCTCCACGCCGCCGACCCGTGGTTGCACGAGTTCATGCGGGACGCGCTGGCGCGGCTCAGGAAGCCGGCCGAGGCCAGGGTGGAGGGGCTGAAGGCCGAGGAGTTGCAGTGGAAACAGCCCCCCGCCGCGGGGAAGACCCCGCTCGGATTCCCGTTCGCCGGGACGTGGAAGGTGAAGGCCGGGAACGGCGACGGGGACCACGCCGGGCTCGCGGCGAAGTACGCGTGGGACTTCGTGAAGGTGGACGAGTCGGGCGCGGAGCAGGATGCGAAGGCGCGCGACAAGCGGCTGGGGCCCTCGTGGCTCTGCTGGGACGCGCAGGTGCTTTCCCCCGCGGACGGGGAAGTGGCGGCCATGGAGGGAGCGGTGGCCGACAATGTCATCGCGGGTTCGGCGAATCCGCTGGCGCCGTTCGGGAACTACGTGATCGTCAGGCATGCGGAGGGTGAGTTCAGCCTCCTCGGGTTCCTCAAGAAGGGGAGCCCCGCGGTTAAGGCCGGCGAGATGGTGAAGCGCGGGCAGGTGTTGGCGCGATGCGGGAACTCGGGGGCCAGCCTTCAGCCCCAGCTCCGGTTCGTCCTGCTCGCTCAGGCCGACCCTCTGATGTGTAGGCCCGCGGCGTTCGACGGGTGGACGGGCACGGTCGCAGGCGGCCCCCTGGCGGGCGAGACCGTGAAATCGACGTCGGTGGCGCTGGCTGCTCCGGCGGTCCCGTCCGCGACTCTCGCGGCGCCCGCCCCGATTTCGGCGACCACGGCGGTGTCGGCAACGGTCTCGGTCTCGGCGGGGGCCGCCGTCTCGGCCACGAAAGCCGAACCGTCGATTCCCGAGGCCGGAACGGTTCCGGGCAATCCGCCGGCCGCGGATTCCGGCGCCGCCCCGACTCCGTAGGAGACCGGCCCGGTTCGGCACGTGTCCTGTCGTCCCGCCGCGCAGCGGCGCATGATATAACCATATCCGTGAGTCATGCCAACGGAGTGATGCGGTGAAGGGCTCGGCGCACCGTCGGCGGCCGCTTCCTTCCGGCGTCCTGATGGCACTGGGTGTCATCTTGACTGCGGCACGGGCCGCCGCCGCGGATCCGACATGGTCCACGGTGGCCCCCATGCCAGCCGCGCGGGGATACCTTGCGGCCGTGACCGTGGGAGGGACGATCTACGCGGTGGGCGGGGGCGATCACACCCCCGCCTTCCTGGCGAACGTCGAGGCCTACGATCCGGCGACGAACTCGTGGACGGTGAAGATTGCCATGGCGACGGCGCGGCCTTACGTAGCGGCCGCAGCCGTCGGGGGCACGATCTACGCGATCGGAGGGCAGAACGCGGGCTACATCGCCACGGTGGAGGCGGGCTCCGTGGCGGGTTACGTCCCGCCGCCTCCCACGGCCCCTCCCGTCCTGAGCTGGTCGGCGAGGACCCCCATGCCCACGGCCCGATTCTGGCTTGAGGCGGTGTCTGTGGGCGGCATGCTGTATGCGATCGGCGGGACCAACGCAGCCTATCTGACGACGGTCGAGGCCTACGATCCAGCGACGAACACTTGGGCCACAAGATCTTCCAGGCCTGAAGTCCGTTCCGGGGCCGCAGCCACGGCGGTGGGAAGCATGATATATGACATGGGGGGTAGCGACGGGGCGTCGATCTTCGCTACGGTGGCCGCCTATGATTCATCCGCGAACACCTGGACGACGAAAGCTCCCATG
>Ga0315281_10011684_pt1 | contig 12018 bp, 9 predicted proteins | sample YL17G07_0_MG_FD_204540 | JGI IMG/M metagenome (GOLD analysis project Ga0315281, IMG submission 204540) | Sediment microbial communities from Yellowstone Lake, YNP, Wyoming, USA - YL17G07_0 | ecosystem: Environmental > Aquatic > Freshwater > Lake > Sediment | place: USA: Wyoming | collected... | reverse complement strand
CCTCGACGCCGATGATCCGCACGCCCTCGTCGGCGAGGAAGGCCGAGAAGATGCCGATCGCGTTCGAGCCGCCCCCGACCGCGGCCACGACCACGTCGGGCAGCCGGCCCGCGGCCTCGAGAATCTGCTCCCGGGCCTCGCGGCCGATCACCGCCTGCAGGTCGCGCACGAGCTCAGGGTACGGGGCGGGGCCGACGCAGGAGCCGATCAGGTAGTGGGTCGTCCCGACGTTCGTGATCCAGTCGCGGATCGCCTCGCTGGTCGCCTCTTTCAGCGTCTTCGTTCCGAACTCGACCGGGCAGACCTCGGCGCCGAGCAGGCCCATCCGCTCGACGTTCGGCCGCTGCCGGCGCATGTCCTCGGAGCCCATGTAGACGACGCAGTCGAGCCCGAAGCGGGCGCAGACGGTCGCCGTGGCGACGCCGTGCTGGCCGGCGCCGGTCTCGGCGACGATGCGCGTCTTGCCGAGCCGCCGCGCGAGCACCGCCTGGCCGAGCGCGTTGTTCAGCTTGTGGGCGCCGGTGTGCAGGAGGTCCTCGCGCTTGAGCCAGAGACGGACGGCCGGCGCGAAGCGCTCGGCGGGCGTGAGCGGCGTCGGGCGGCCCGCGAAGGTGCGGCCGAGCTCGTCCAGCTCGGCCCAGTAGGCCGGGTCGGCCTTGGCCGCCGCCCACGCGGCCTCGAGCTCGTCGAGGGCCGGGACGAGCGTCTCGGGGACGTAGCGGCCGCCGTAGGGGCCGAAGGTGGTCGTGACCGTCATGTGCGGGCTGCCTCCACGTAGGCGCGGACCTTGGCATGGTCCTTGATTCCGGGCGCGGACTCGAGCTTCGAGCTCGCGTCCACGGCCCATGGGCGCACCGCCTGGATCGCGGCGCGGACGTTGTCGGGGCCGAGGCCGCCGGCGAGGACGATTCGCCCCTCCGCCGCAGCCGCGTGCCGCCAGTGCTCGGGATCCTCCTCCTGCCAGGGGAGGTCGAGCACGCGGGCGACCTGCTCGCCGCCGCGGAGCAGCTCGGCATCGCGGCCGCGCACCTTGCCGTCCTCGCGCGTGTGCACCTGGTCGAGGTCGGCCGGGGACTCGCCCGGCTCGCCGACCCAGACGGCGACGGAGAGCATCGTCTCGGGCACCGGCAGCACCTCCGCGGCGGCGCGCGGGCTCTCGGGGACGAGGATGAAGCCGGCGAGGTCGGCCCCGGCCTCGGCCGCGGCGGCGACGTCCTCCTCACGCGTCAGCCCGCAGACCTTGACGAGCGGGCGTGAGAGCAGCTCGGCGAGCCTCGCCGCGGGGTCGGGAGCCCGCATCAGGGCCGAGCCGACGAGGATCGCGTCGGCGCCCGCGAGCTCGGCGGCGGCGCCCTGGGCGCGCGAGGCGATCCCACTCTCGGCGACGACGACGCGGTCGCGCGGAGCCCGGGCGACGAGCGCGAGCTGCGCCGCGCGGTCGAGGCGGAAGGTGGCGAGGTCGCGCGCGTTGATCCCGATCACGGGCGCAGCGAGCGCGATCGCCCGGTCGAGCTCCGCGCCGTCGTGCGCCTCGACGAGGGTGTCGAGCCCGAGCGCCGCCGCGGCGCGCATGAGCGCTGCGCAGGCCGCGTCGTCGAGGTCGCGCAGGAGGAGCAGCACCGCGTCGGCGCCGGCCTCGCGCGCGGTGCGCAGGTGCTCCTCGGTCGAGAAGAAGCCCTTGGCGAGGAGCGGCGCGTCCGTCGCGGCGCGTGCGGCGCGCAGGTCGTCCCACGAGCCGCCGAAGCGCTCGTCCACCAGCACCGAGATCGCCGCGGCGCCGGCGGTGGCGTAGGCGGGCGCAATCGCCGCCGGGTCGGCGTCGGGGCGCAGGTCGCCGGCCGAGGGCGAGCGCCGCTTGATCTCCGCGATCGCCTGCAGGCCGGGCGCCGCGAGCGCGTCGCTAAACCGCATGCGAGAACCTCACCAGCTCGTCGAGCCGCGCCAGGGCGGCGCCGGAGTCGATCGCCTCGCGCGCGAGCCCGAGCCCCTCGCGCAGGTCCTCGGCGTGCCCGGCCGCGGCGATCGCGCCGGCGGCGTTGAGCACGATCGCCCCGCGTGGGCCGCCGTGGTCGCCCGCCAGCACGGCGCGGATCGTCCGCGCGTTCTCGGCCGGCGTGCCGCCCAGGAGCGCAGACGGCGCGCAGCGCTCGACACCGAGGTCGAGCGGGTCGATGGTGCGCTCGCGGACCGTGCCGTCCACGACCTCGCAGACGAGGTTCGGGCCGGCCGGCGAGAGCTCGTCGATCCCGCCCGCGCCGTGGACGACGAAGGCCCGCCGCGCGCCGAGCCGTGCCAGCACCTCGGCGAGCGTGCGCACGAGGCCGGGCGCGTAGACGCCGATCACCTGCGCCCGCGCGCCGGCGGGGTTCGTCAGGGGGCCGAGCACGTTGAAGACGGTACGCGTGCCGAGCTCGCGCCGCACGGCGGCGGCGTGCCGCATCGCCGGGTGGTGGGTGGGGGCGAACATGAAGCCGAAGCCGAGCTCGTCGATCGACTGCGCGATGCGCTCGGGCGGCAGCTCGAGCTTGAGACCGAGCGCCTCGAGCACGTCGGCCGAGCCGGAGGCCGACGAGACGGCGCGGTTGCCGTGCTTGGCCACCGCGGCACCCGCGGCCGCGGCGACGAGCGCCGCCGCCGTCGAGATGTTGAACGTGCGGCCGCCGTCGCCCCCGGTGCCGGCGGTGTCCACGAGGTCGTCGCGCCTTGCGTGGACGGGGAGGACGTGCTCGCGCATCGCCTCGGCGCAGCCGGCGATCTCGTCCACGGTCTCGCCCTTGGCGCGGAGCGCGACGAGAAAGCCGCCGATCTGTGCCGGCGTCGCCTCGCCGCGCATGATCTCGCCCATGACCGCTCGCGATAGCGAGCGGTCTAGAGAGCGGCCCTCCAGCAAATCGGCCAAGGCTTCGACGATCATCGGCCGCTCTCCAGGAAGTTCCTCGCCAGCGCGGGGCCGAGGGGCGTCAGCACCGACTCCGGGTGGAACTGGACGCCCTCGATCGGGTACTCGCGGTGACGGACGCCCATCACCTCGCCGTCCGCGGTGCGCGCGGAGACCTCGAGCTCGTCGGGGACGCGGATCGCGGCGAGCGAGTGGTAGCGGCCCGCCTCGATCGCCTCCGGCAGGCCGGCGAAGACGCCGCGGCCGTCGTGGCGCACCGTGCTCGCCTTGCCGTGGAGGAGGACCTGCGCCTGCCCGATCTCGCCGCCGAAGGCCTCGACGATCGCCTGGTGGCCGAGGCAGACGCCGAGGGTCGGCACGCGCGGCCCGAGCGCCCTGATCATCGCCACCGAGACGCCGGCGTCCGCGGGGCGGCCGGGGCCGGGAGAGATGACGAGCCGGTCGGGTGCGAGCGCCTCCGCCTCCTCGACCGTGATCGCGTCGTTGCGATAGACGGCCACCTCCGCCCCGAGCTCCCCGAACAGGTGGACGAGGTTGTAGGTGAACGAGTCGTAGTTGTCGATCAGCAGGACGTTCACGGGCGCTCCTCCTCGGCCAGGTCGATCGCGGCCTCGAGTGCGGAGAGCTTGCTCAGGCACTCCCGGTGCTCCGCCTCGGGGTCGGAGTCTGCCACGATCCCGGCCCCGGCCTGCAGCCGCGCCACTCCGTCGTGGAGGACGATCGCGCGGATCGCGATGCAGGTGTCCATCGTCCCGCCCGGGAGGATGTAGCCGACGGCGCCCGCGTACGGGCCGCGCCGGTGGCCCTCGAGCTCGCTGACGATCTGCATCGCCCGCACCTTCGGCGCCCCGGAGACGGTGCCGGCGGGGAAGCAGGCGCGCAGCAGGTCGTACGGCGAGACGCCGTCCCGCAGCTCGCCGGTGACCTCCGAGACGAGGTGGACGACGTGCGAGTAGCGCTCCGGCTCCAGGAAGCGCTCGACGCGCACCGAGCCGGCGACGCAGGCGCGCGAGAGGTCGTTGCGGCCGAGGTCGACGAGCATCGTGTGCTCGGCGCGGTCCTTCTCGGAGGCGAGCAGGCGCTCGACGTCCCCGTCGCCGGTCTGGACGGTGCCCGCGATCGGGTTGAGGCTCGCGCGGCCGTTCTCGCACTTGACGAGGGTCTCCGGGGACGAGCCGACGAGCGCCAGGCCGTCCAGCTCGAGCAGAAAGAGGTACGGGGACGGGTTGACGCGGCGCAGGGCGCGGTAGAGCTCGAGCGCCGACGCGGACGTGGGCCGCTCGGCGCGCTGCGAGAGCACCACCTGGAAGGCGTCGCCGGCCACGATGTGCTCCTTGATCCGGCGGACGCCGGCCTCGTAGTCGGCCTGCGCGGGGAAGCGGTGGGTCGGCCCGGCCGTCGTGCCGGTGGGCGGGAGCGGCGAGAGGGCGCCCGCGAGCCGCGCGGCGATCTCCTCCGGGTCGCCCGCGAGCACGTCCGCGGTGCCCGAACCGTGGTCGAACCGGAGGAGCGTGTCGGCGACGACGAAGCGGCTCTCCGGCAGGCCCGGCCCCTCCTGCGGCAGCGGCACGGTCGGCTCGAGCCTCGCGACGTGGTCGTAGGCGAGGTAGCCGACGACGGGCACGTCGAGGAGCTCGGCCTCCTCGAAGGAGACGAGCCGCGACCCGGTGCCGATGAAGGAGTGCCGGCCGAGCCGGCCGTGCTCGACCGACTCCAGCAGGAAGCTCGCGCTGCCGGCCCCGCGCAGGCGGAGGTACGCCCCGAGCGGGGTGAGGAGGTCGGTCGGTATGCGCATCGTCGGTGTCATCGAACGAAAAAAGACCCTCGCGGGTCTTCGAAGCGGAACGGGCTGTCGCGTCGGGTCAGACCCGGCGCAGGCTCCCGCCCCGCTCGCGGCGCCAGGCCCACCAGGCACACGGGGAGAGAGTCATTGCTCGGAGCGTAGCCGAACTCCGGCCGGGGTCAAGCCGTCGGACCTCGACGCGTGCGCCCGGCTCGTGGCGGCGTTTGCGCGCCGCCTCGAGCCGGGCCTGTCGTTTCTGCGCTGAGAAGCGCCGCCGGTCAGGCGTGGACGGGCGAGCGCACGTCCTGCAGCACGACCTCGTAGCGATCGATCGTGGGCGTCTCGACGGAGCCGAGCTCCGTCGCCGCCGTGGCGCGAAGCTTGTTCGCGATCTCTTCGCTCGCCTCCAGCGCCTCCTGTGTCTCCCAGAGCGTGATCACGAGTGACTTGCCCGTCTCGCGATCGACGAGCCCGATGATCCCGGAGAACCCCTCGATCTGCTGCATCTGTGGCGCCACCTGGCCCGCGAGGACAGAAGTGGCCTCGTCGGCCTTCGCGGGTGAGCCGATCATCGTGCTGGCCCGTGCGAACATGGTCCGTCTCCCTTCGTGGACGATATGTGCCGACCGATACTAGCCCATGGAGTCCGGCGGTAGAAGACCCCAGATGGACTAGATGATTGACCCCCGGTCGCTCTCCCGGAGAGAGCGCGCGCCGACCCGAATCGATCATCTAGGCTGGGGCCATGGCTCGCTCGGTCATCGTCGCCGCCGTCCGCACGCCCTTCGGCAAGCTCGGCGGCGGCCTCGCGCAGCACTCCGGGACGGAGCTCGGGGCGATCGCTATCCGCGCGGCGCTCGAGCGCGCCGGGCTCGAGCCGGACGAGGTGGAGTACGTGATCATGGGTCAGGTGCTCCAGGCGGGCGCGGGGCAAGCGCCCGCGCGCCAGGCGGCGATCGGCGCGGGCCTGCCGAAGGAGGTGCCCGCGGACACCGTGAACAAGGTCTGCGCCTCCTCGATCCGGGCGATCGAGATCGCGGACGCGATGATCCGCTCCGGCGGGCACGAGCTCGTCGTCACCGGCGGCATGGAATCCATGTCGAACGCGCCGTACCTGCTCGCCAAGGCCCGCTTCGGCTACCGCTACGGCCATGGCGAGCTGCTCGACCACATGCTCTTCGACGGGCTGACGTGCACGTTCGACGGGCTGGCGATGGCGCAGCAGAACACCGTCGTCGCGCGCGAGCTCGGGATCACGCGCGAGGCGCAGGATGCCTGGGCCTACCGCTCACACCAGCGCGCCGCGCAGGCCCAGGACGAGGGCCGCTTCGCCGAGGAGCTCGTTCCGGTCGGCGAGGTCGCCGCCGACGAGGCCGTTCGCCGCGACACGACGCTCGAGAAGCTCGCGTCGCTGAAGCCGGTCTTCGACCCCGAGGGGACGACGACGGCGGGCAACGCGCCGGGGGTCAACGACGGTGCCTCCTGCGTGGTCGTTGCCTCGGAGGAGCTCGCCCGGCGGCGCGGCCTCGAGGTGCTGGCGACGATCGTCTCCCACGCCTGCGTCGCCGACGACTTCGCGTACCTCGCGCGGACGCCCGCCAACGCAGCGGCCCAGGCGCTCGCGAAAGCGGGCGCGACGATCGCCGACGTGAAGCGGATCGAGATCAACGAGGCGTTTGCCTCGGTCGCCTGGCACTCGACGCAGCTGCTCGGCGCGGACGAGGAGCTCGTCAACGTGAACGGCGGCGCGATCGCGCTCGGGCACCCGATCGGGGCCTCGGGCGGGCGGATCGTCGGCACGCTGGTGCACGAGCTGCGGCGCAGCGGCGGCGGGCTCGGGCTGGCCGCGATCTGCTCAGGCGGCGGCCAGGGCGACGCGCTGCTGCTCGAGGTCTAGATGACCTTCGAGCACGTCCTCGTCGTCGGCGCCGGCCAGATGGGCGGCGGCATCGCGCAGGTCGTCGCGGCCTCGGGCCGGCGCGTCTCGCTGCACGACTCCTACCCCGGCGCGGTCGAGCGCGGGCTTGCCACGATGCGCAAGAGCCTCGAGAAGCTGGCCGAGAAGGGCGGCGCCGATCCGGACGAGACACTGGCCCGGGTGACCGCGGTGGACGACCTCGTCCCGGCCGACCTGCTGATCGAGGCGGTGGTCGAGGATGCGACGGTCAAGCAGGACATCTTCCGGCGTGCCGACGCCGTGCTGCCGCCCGAGGCGATCCTCGCCTCGAACACGTCCTCGATCCCGATCGCGACTCTCGCGGCCGCCACGTCGCGGCCGGAGCGCGTGATCGGCATGCACTTCTTCAACCCCGTGCCGGTGCTGAAGCTCGTCGAGGTGATCCGGACGGACGAGACCTCGGACGAGACGGCGGCCGCGATCGTCGCGCTCGCCGAGGAGCTCGGCAAGGTGCCCGCGCAGGCGCGCGACTTCCCCGGCTTCGTCTCCAACCGCATTCTCATGCCGTTCATCAACGAGGCGGCCTACGCGCTCCACGAAGGGGTCGCCGAGGCGGAGGCGATCGACACGATCGCCAAGCTCGGCTTCGCGCATCCGATCGGCCCGCTCGCGCTCGCCGACCTGATCGGGCTCGACACGTGCGTCGCGATCATGGAGGTCCTGCACGAGGGTCTCGGCGACCCGAAGTACGCGCCGTGCCCGCTGCTCCGGGAGCACGTGCAGGCGGGCCGCCTCGGCCGCAAGACGGGCCGGGGCTTCTACGACTACGGCGCGTAGCCGAGCGCCGCGCGCAAGATTTCACAGAGTCGTGACACTTCTGTGGCGGTGTCTGACACCGTCACGTGTGTGTCACGAACCGTGCCGATTGTGTGACGATTTCTCCACAGGGGCCGTGGCCGGGCGGCTGACGTAAGATCGCCCGCGATGGACTTCGCGCTCACCGACGAGCAGCGGGAGATCCAGGCGCTCGCGCGGGAGGTCGCCGAGGCCGAGATCGCGCCCCATGCCGCGGCCTGGGATCGCCAGCACCGCTTTCCGGCACAGCTCTTCGCCCGGCTCGGCGCGCTCGGGCTGATGGGCGTCTGCGTGCCCGAGGCGCACGGCGGGGCGGGCGCGGACTTCCTCTCGTACATCCTCGTCCTCGAGGAGCTCTCGCGTGCAGACGCGGGTGTCGGGGTCACCGTCGCCGTGCACACGAGCGCCGCGACGCTGCCGATTCTCGCCTTCGGCACGAACGAGCAGATCGAGCGCTTCGTGCCGCCGCTCGCCCGCGGCGAGGTGATCGGCGCCTTCGCGCTCACGGAGCCCGGCTCGGGCTCCGACGCAGGCGCGCTGAGCACGGCGGCGGTGGCGGACGGCGACGGCTGGCTGCTTTCCGGCACGAAGCAGTGGGTCACGAACGGCTCGTACGCCGGCACGTTCCTGGTCTTCGCCCGCACCGACCCCGCGACGGACGGCCCGCGCGGCGTCTCCGCCTTCGTCCTGGACGCCCAGCACGTGACGATCACGCGCGAGGAGGAGAAGCTCGGCCTCAACTCCTCGTCCACTGCGGATCTCGCCCTCGACGGGGTTCACATCGGCCGCGACCGGTTGCTGCACGAGGAGAGCCGGGGCTTCCAGGTTGCGATGGCGACGCTCGACGGCGGCCGCATCGGGATCGCCGCGCAGGCGGTCGGGATCGCGCAGGCGGCCTTCGACGTCGCCCGCGCCTACGCGCTCGAGCGGCGTGCCTTCGGGAAGCGGATCGGCGACTTCCAGGCGATCCAGTGGAAGCTCGCCGACATGGCGACGGAGATCGATGCCGCCCGCCTGCTCACCTACCGCGCGGCCTGGCTCAAGCAGCAGGGCCTGCCGCACACCGCGGAGGGCGCCAAGGCAAAGCTCTTCGCCTCCGAGATGGCGCGGCGGCAGACCGCCGAGGCGATCCAGGTGCTCGGCGGCTACGGCTACACGAAGGAGTTCCCCGTCGAGCGCTACTACCGCGACGCGAAGGTGACGGAGATCTACGAGGGGACGAGCGAGGTGCAGCGGCTCGTGATCGCGCGGGCGCTGCTCGAGCACGCGGAGGCGAGCCTTGCCCCGCGAGCGTGACGAGCCGGTCCGCCTGACGCGGATCTACACCCGCGGCGGCGACACGGGCGAGACGTCGCTCGGGGACGGCAGCCGCGTCTCCAAGCTCGACCCCCGCATCGCCGCGTACGGCGCGGTGGACGAGCTGAACGCGGCGGTCGGCGTCGTCCTCGCGGGCGATCTGCCGGAGGAGCTGCGCGGGCCGCTCGTGCGGGTCCAGAACGAGCTCTTCGACGTCGGCGCCGACCTCTCGGTGCCGTGGGGCGTCCCGGACCGGCTGCGCGTCGGCCAAGCGGCCGTGGACGCGCTCGAGGCGCTCTGCGACCGGTTCAACGAGTCGCTGCCGGAGCTGCGGAGCTTCGTCCTCCCAGGCGGGACGGCGGCGGCGGCGCAGCTCCACGTCGCGCGCACCGTCTGCCGCCGCGCCGAGCGCGAGGCGCTCGCCGCCGGCGTCAACCCGCTCGTCCTCGTCTACCTCAACCGCCTCTCCGACCTGCTCTTCATCCTCGCGCGGGCGGCGAACGCTGCGACGGGGCGCGAGGAGCCGCTCTGGAGGCCCGGGGCCTCTCCCTAGCGATCGCCGGAGAGGCTACGGCTCCTGGCGGGCGAGCATCGCGATGATGCGCGCGAGCTCGTCGGCGGGCGTCGAGCGCGGCAGCGCGAGGTTCGCACCCGCCTGGATGGCGCGGCCGAGCGTGGCGGGGTTCGAGCAGAGCGCGAGCAGCCGCATCGTCGGGAAGACCAAGCGCAGGTCGCGGAGGAAGCCGAGGCCGTAGACGTCGACGTCGACGACGATGACGCCGACGTTGCGGTCGGCGGCGCCCGCGAGCAGGAAGGTCCGCTGCGCCCCCTTCGCCGACTCGACGATCCGCGCGCCGCTGCCGCGGAGGCCGAGCGCGATCTCGCTGCGGTCGGGCTGCTCGCCCGCGAGCACGACCTCCACCTGCTGCTTCGCGGGTTGCACCTGCTGGAGCCGCGGGCCGACGAGCTGCACCTTGATCGTGCGCGAGATCGTCTCCGTGCCGGAGCGGGCGACCCAGGTCAGCGTGTAGTGGCCGGGCCGGCGGATCTGCGAGGGGATGTGGAGCCGGACGACCTGCGCCCCGGCCTTGACCCGGAGCTTCCACGTGTAGAGGCGCTGCTTCGCCGCGCCGTAGAGCGTCGCGGAGACCGCGGCCGGCCGCGAGGCCTGGATCCTCACGGCGATCGAGGTCTGCTTGGCGAGCTCGAGCTTCTTCGAGCCGGCGACCTGGAAGACGAGGCGCGTCGTCGGGGCGCCGCCCACCGCGACCCCGAGGTCGACGGCGCTGCCCTCGAGCGCGAGCCGGACGCCGGCCGGGGTGACGACCGTGCCGGCGGGCGCGCCCGTGCCCGTCTCCTCGGTGACTGCGCCGACCGAGAAGCCGGCCGCCGCGAGCGCTGCCGCCGCCTGGGCCTGCGTCAGGCCGGCAAGCTGCGGCAGCGCCTTCAGCGGCGCGGTCTGCGGGCTGAGGTTGCCGGCAGCGTCGGACTGCGCGAGCGTGAACCGGCGCGTGTCGGCCGTCGAGAACGGCCCCAGCTTCGTCTCGAACTGCGTGTTGTCGTACTGGGCGTACGGCTCGCCGTTGACGTAGAGGATGAACTGGCCGAGCTGGCCGCTGTTGTCCCGCGCCGGCATCCAGCGCAGCGTCAGGCCGTCGGCAGCGACGACGCCGACGAAGCCGTCGGGCGCGGCCGGCGGCTCGGTGTCGAGCACGAGGCCGAAGTAGGTCAGGTGGCGGGTGAGCACGTGGATGCTCGTGCCGGCGCGGTAGAAGCCGTCCGCCCAGCCGTCGGGCAGGACGCCGGCCGTGGGCACCAGCGCGAGCTGACGCCAGGTGACGCCGTTGCTCGACGTCGCCGGGATCACGAGCGAGCCGGACGTGTTCGGGAGCAGGATGTCGAGCGGGGCCTGGAACTGCGTCACCGGCGTGCCGGCGAGCGCCCACCGGGCCGAGACGTCGAGCACCTGGTTCCCGAGCTGGATCGCGGCGCCGAAGACGGACGACGGCATCGGGTCGATGCGGATGACGAGCATGTCGCCCGGCGTGCTCGGGCCGGCGGCAGGCCAGGCGGCGGCCGGCATGACGACCGTGCCGAGGCTGTCCACGGCGGTGAGCGTGGTCGCGGCGTTCCGGAAGGCGTTCATCTCGACCGGTGCGATGTCGGCCGAGCCGCCCGTCCAGACGGTGACGGCGACGCGGAACGGGGTGCGGGCGCCGCGCGCGTCCTCGAGCTCGCCGCTGAGGACGTGCAGGCCCTCGCCGAGCGAGCCGGTGGCGAAGGTGAGCGTGTTGCCGGAGACGCTCGGGGCCGGCGCGGCGACGCCGTCGAGCAGCGCGCCCGGAGCGGTGACGGACTCGCTCGCGGTGAGGGCGATCGAGGCGGCGCTCGTCAGCACCGAGCCGTCGGCCGGGATGGACGAGACGAGCGCAGGCGCGGTGTTGTCGAAGCGGACGTTCGAGCGGACGAACCAGTTCGTGTTGCCGAAGGAGTCGGAGACGACGGCCTTCAGGTCGTAGAGCCCGTCCGGCACCGCCGCCGTGTCGAAGCTCGCCGCCCACGGCGCCGACCCGTCGGTTGCGAAGACCGTCCACGACGATGCGCCAGCCGGGCTGACGCCGAAGGCGACCTGGGCTGCGCCCGCGCCGCTCGTCGTCGCGGTCAGCGCGACGACGCCGGAGACGATCGCGCCCGGGTCGGAGAGCGTGACGGTCGGGGCGGTGGAGTCGAGCGAGACCGTGACGGTGGCCGAGGTGAACGTGTTGCCGGCGGCGTCGGTGACGACGATCCGGAGCTCGGCGGGGCCGTCGGCCATCGCCGTCGCGTCGAACGTCGCGGCGAACGGCGCGCTCGTGTCGGTGGCGACGGTCGAGAAGACGGCGGCGCCGGCCGGCTTGACCTGCCAGACGACCGAGGCGACGCCCGCGGCGGCGTCGGAGGCGGTGGCGGCGAGAGCGACGTTCGGGCCACCGATCGTCTGAGCGGCGGTCGGCTGCGTCAGGGCGCCGGTGGGGGCGACGTTGTCCACCCGGGTCGTGCGCGTCGAGCTCGTGCCCGTGTTGCCGCCTCCGTCGGTGGCGATCGCGCGCAGGTCGTACGAGCCGGCGGCGAGCGCCGTCGTGTCGAGCGAGGCCTCGAAGGGCGCGCTCGTGTCGGTGCCGATCGCCGTCCAGGTGCCGGCGCCGGCCGGGCTGCGCTGGAAGACGACCTGGGCCGTGTCGGCCGCGGAGGTCGCGCTCAGGGTCACCGTGCCGGCGACGAAGGCGCCCGGATCGGCGAGCGTCACGG
>Ga0315281_10011682_pt1 | contig 12019 bp, 10 predicted proteins | sample YL17G07_0_MG_FD_204540 | JGI IMG/M metagenome (GOLD analysis project Ga0315281, IMG submission 204540) | Sediment microbial communities from Yellowstone Lake, YNP, Wyoming, USA - YL17G07_0 | ecosystem: Environmental > Aquatic > Freshwater > Lake > Sediment | place: USA: Wyoming | collected... | reverse complement strand
TGCAATGCTCGAAATGCATCACCGAATGGACAAGGTTCAGGTGAGTCAGCATCGCCCCTTTGGGATGCCCGGTGGTGCCCGACGTGTAGAGGATGACCGCGGTCTCGTCCTCGTTTGGTGCGGCTGCGACCGGCAGCTTAGCGCCGGATTCGAGCAAATGCGAGAACGGCCTGACCGGCGGGGCGACGTCGTCCGCGGATGCGCCCACCGCGTAGCGCAGCGCGAAGTGCGGTAGCGCGTCCGCCGATGGAATCCGCTCGGCGAGTTCGGCGTCGAACACCAGCGCCCGCGCCTTGCACTGATTGAGCACATAGGCGAGTTCGGGTGTCTGCTCGCGCACGTTGATCGGCACTGCGATCGCGCCCAGTCGGAACGCGGCCAGCAGGGCAAACACGAATTCGGGTTCGTTGGCGCACAGGATGGCGAGACGATCGCCTGCGCGCACGCCGTTGCGAGCGAGGCCAGCGGCCACCCGCGCGACAATGCCATCCAGCTCCGCATAGCTGATGCGCCGGTCCGCGCACACCAGCGCCTCATCAGCGGCGTGCCGCGACAGGGTCTGCGCGAACATCGCGTTCAGATGCGCCGGCCGGTCTGCAAAACAGCGCATGCTGCGGCCGAAATGGGTCTCCTCGCGCATGTGCTCAGGCGGCCATTTCATGGGTGGTCCCGTGCCAAGGCATGGTTCATTTTACCGCGCTCTTCCGCGGCGGCGGCTTGGGCTATACTTTCAGCCATGCTGGAAATTCTGATCGTGCTCTGCGTTCTGCTGCTCCTCGCCGCGGGCTGGCTTACCTGGCGCATGGCCGCGGTGAGCCGCCGGGTGGAGGAGTTGCCCGCGGGCATGGCGCAGGGGCTGGAAGAAAAGCATCGCGCCATGCTCACCGACCTGCATGGCGGACTGACGCAGCAGGGCGACCGTCTGGGCACCAACTTCAGCGAATCCTCCGAGCGCCTGCGCGGCACCCTGGCCGAGGAACTGAAGCAGACCCGCGACACGCTGCACGGGCTCAAACTCAGCTTGTCCGAGAATCTGGGCGCGAGTCGCGAAGCCATGATCAAGCAGCTGGCGCAGACCACCGATCAGTTGAATGCGAAGATCGACCAGCCTGGAGCAGATCTCCGGCAAGGTGAGCGAGCGCCTGGACGAGGGCTTCAAGAAGACCAACGAGACCTTCGTCAACGTGATGCAGCGCCTCGCGACCATCGACGAGGCGCAGAAGAAGATCGACAGTCTCACCGGCAGCGTCATCAGCCTGCAGGAACTGCTGGGCGACAAGAAATCGCGCGGTGCTTTCGGCGAAGTGCAACTCGAGGCGCTGGTTCGCAACGTCATGCCCGCAGGTACGTTCGAGATGCAGTACACGCTCTCGAACGATACGCGCGCGGATTGCGTGCTCAAGCTGCCCGAGCCCACGGGCCTGGTGGCGGTGGACTCGAAGTTCCCGCTGGAGAACTATCACCGCATGTTCGAGGCCGGCGTGAACGAAGCGGAGCGCAGCCTGGCGCAGAAGGCTTTCCGCTCCGATATCAAGAAGCACGTCGATGCGATCGCGTCCAAGTACATCATCGCCAACGAGACCTCCGACGGCGCGGTGATGTTCGTTCCGGCGGAAGCGGTGTTCGCCGAGATCCACGCCTACCACGGGGAGGTGGTGGACTACGCCATGGCCAGGCGCGTGTGGATCGTTTCGCCGACTACGCTGATGGCGGTGTTGAACACAGCGCGCGCGGTGTTGAAGGACGTCGAGACGCGCAAGCAGATCCACGTGATCAAGGAGTCCTTGTCCCGCCTCGCGGTCGAGTTCGGCCGTTTCGACGAGCGCATGAAAAAACTCGCGGACCATATCCGCCAGGCCAACGAAGACGTGGAGAAAATCCAGGTCACCGGCGGCAAGATCACACAGCAGTTCCAGCGCATCGAAGCGGCCGAGATCGACGACAAGCCGGCTGCGGACAACGTGGTGCGCCTCGCGGACGAACGCTAGTCTTAACGCCGGGCGACAAGCCGCGCTTAGGGCGCGGCTGCGTTGCCCGTGACGATCTCGATGCGGCGGCGGATGCGCGCGGCGTCGGCGCCATCTCCGGCCGCGTCCGCGCGCTGCGCCTGCACTCCCAGCCAGGCGAGCAGCGGCCGGCGCCAGCCGTTGGCCGATGCGGTTTCGGCGGCAGCGGCGATGCCAGCAGGTGTCAGACGGCCCATACGGAACAGCACGCCGGCGGCGACCAGGCGCGACATCGGATCCGCTATCCCGGCCAGCGCACCCGCATCACTTGCGCCCGCGAGCAGTGCGCGATGGTGCGCGGGCAGCAGCGATGCGTCCAGGCCGTGCCAGCGCCCAGCGAGAAAATCTGCATAGGTGCGCTCCTGCGCGCCGGCGTCCGCGGCGAGCGCCAGGAGCGCGGCGCAGCGCACGAGTTCGGCGCGCGCGAGCAGGTCGGGGCGGCCGGTGGCGGCGATCTCGGCGCGCGCGCGCGCGAATTCCTGCGCGGCCAGGCGAGTGTTGCCGGCGTAGTGCGCCGCCGAGAAATTGCGCAGCGCTGCTTGCGCGTTCCCCTGCCAGTCGGGCGGTACCGGCCCGCCGGCACAGGCGGCGAGCAGCAGCGGCGCAACGAGGAAGAGCGCTCTCATGGCAGCTTCAGCTGCGTGTCGCGCGCGAACGGCCACTTGCGGTTGATCTCGTCCACCAGGTGCGCGCAGGGCGGCGAGGTCGGTGGTGGCTGCGCGCGCATTCGCGCCGACCGCCTGCGCCTCGGCCAGCACCGCATCGGCTTTTTTCAGGCTGTCGCGCGCATCGCGTAGCACCGCGGCCAGCTGCGCGATCGCCTTTTGCGTTTCGTCCATCATGCCGGCCGCGCCGAACACACGCTCGTCGGCCTTGACGATTATGCCATCCAGCCTGTTCGACACCTCACCCACGGACGCGAGCAGTGCATTGCTGCGGTCGAGCGCCGTGATCACCTTCCTTGCGTTTTCCTCGCTGCCGAGCACGCCCGCCAGCGCGCCGTGGCGGCCTTTCATGCGTTCGGTGACCGTCTGCACGTTGGCGAGGCTGGCGCTGAGGCTTGAATCCGCGCCCGATATGCGCTCCAGGTTCTCCAGCAGGGCGCGCGCAGTGGCCATAAGGCGCGGGATCTCCGCGCTCGCGTCGCCGCGCAACACCGGTCGCGTCGCCGCATCGGGCAGCGGCGAGTCGTCCAACACTCCGGTGAAAGCGCGAATATGGGCGTCGCCGACCAGTCCGCGCTCCATCGTGAATACGGTGGAGTTGCGCAGCCAGCGTGCATCCTTGCTTGGCACGTCGATCAGGATGCGCGCCTTGCCGTCCTCGGCCAGCTCGATGCGCTGCACGCGCCCGATGGGGAAACCGGAGAAGGTCAGGTCCATGCCTACCTTGGCGCCTTCTGAGTCGTCCGCGACCAATACCAGCCGCTGCGTGCTCTGGAACACGCCGCGCGCGTACATTACATAGGCGAGAAAGCCGCCTATCAGGGCAAGCGTCAGCACGAGCAGCAGCGCCGCCTTGAACTCGACGTGGGGAATCAGCGGCGCGGGCTGGGGTTCCGGCAGCATACCTGGTCCGCCAAGCGCCTAGATGTACTTCACCGCGAGGGATGCTCCCTCGAGCAGCGCCAGCACGAGGAACAGTCGCACCATGCCGCGCAGCACGGCCACCGGCGCCAGACGAAGCTCGCGCGGGGTCTCCAGGCTGGCGGTGATCGGAATCACGGCCACCGCCAGGCCGAACAGCAGTGTCTTCAGCGCAAGGCCGAGCGTAACCTGCAAGTCGAACACCTGGCCGACCGTGCGGGTGTAGCCGGCGAGGCCCCAGGGCGAGAAACCGTAGACGCCGATGTAGGCGAGCAGCAGCGCGATCACGCCGCTGACGGCGGCCAGCGCCACCACCGACACCGCGCTGCCGATCACCCGCGGCACGAGCTCGCGGCGCAGCGGGTCCGTGCCTGCGCGCCGCATCGCATCGAAGTCGCCGCGGATGTGCATCAGCGCAACCTCGGTGTTGATCGCCGCGCCGGAGCGCAGGGCGACGAACAGCGCGGCGGTCAGCGGAATCAGCTCCAGCACCAGCACGCGCACGACCATCTCCAGCGCGTACTGCGACAGGCCGTAGCTCAGCGCGGTCACGACGACGATGTGAATCAGCACCATGCTCAGCAGCGCGGACAGGAGCGTGAACCAGGGCAGGACCTGCCAGGCCGTGAAGTAGATCTGCTTCGCCGTCACCGATCGATTCTCTTTATCGTAGGTCGCCGGCGAAAACGCTACCACCAGCGCGAGCGCGCCAAAGTGGAACACGCGCCACCAGCTGGCAGCCCATTCCAGGAACGCCGTTCCGAGCTCGCCCGGGATGCGAAGAAGTTCGCGATGCAATGAAGAGGCCTGCCGCATGCGCCGATGATACCACCCGCGAATCGGCGTCGCGATTACGGCGCCGGGAGGAATTGACGCCCGCTGTCCGCCGCGCCCTACACCAGACCCTCGAACAACTGCACTTGCACCGGGTCGCCGGGCTGGATCGAGCCGCGTTCGTGCTCGAGCACGATGAAGCAGTTGGCTTCCGCCATCGACCGCAGCACGCCGGATCCCTGCGCTCCGGTCGGGCGCACGCTCCACCGGCCATGTTCGTCGCGCGCGAGCAGACCGCGCTGGAACTCGGTGCGCCCGGGGCTTTTCTTCATGCCGGAAGTGCAGGGCACCTGCAGCAGGGGCAGCGCGTAATCGTCAGTGCGGCCGGACAGCGCGAGCAATGCGTCGCGCACGAACTGGTAGAAGGTAACCATCACTGCCACCGGATTTCCCGGCAGACCGAAGAAGTGCGCTTCGTTTCCTGCGACCGCGATTTTGCCGAAGGCCATGGGCCGGCCCGGCTTCATCGCAATTTTCCAGAACACGATTTCACCCAGCCTCCCGAGCAGTTCGCGGATGAAATCGGCCTCGCCGACCGACACGCCGCCCGAGGTGATGACCGCATCCGCGTCGGCGGCCGCGGACTTGAGAGCGCGTTCCAGACTCGCCTGGTCATCGCGCACCACGCCCATGTCGATGATGTCGCAGCCCAGGCGCGACAACATGCCGTAAAGCGTATAGCGGTTGCTGTCGTACACTTCGCCCGGCTTCAGCGCCGAGCCGACCGATGCCAATTCGTCGCCGGTCGAAAAAAACGCCACGCGCAGGCGCCGCCGCACCGACACCTCCGCGAGGCCGAGCGAGGCGATCAACCCCAATTCGGCCGGCCCGACCGGCTGGCCGGTTTTGAGTACCGGTTTGCCCGCCGCGAGGTCTTCGCCGGCGAGGCGGCGGTTCTGGCCCTTTCTCTGGCCCGCTGGAATGCGTATTCTGTCGCCATCGACCCGGACGATTTCCTGGATCACCACGGTATCGGCGCCGCTCGGCATCGTCGCGCCGGTCATGACGCGCACGCATTCGCCCGCGCCGAGCTTGCCCGCAAACTGCCGCCCCGCGAAAGCGCTACCGGCGACGCGCAACTCGGACTCTCCCTCGGCATTCAGATCGGCATGGCGCAAGGCATAGCCGTCCATGGCGGAGTTGTCGTGCGCGGGTACGTCGAGCGTGGAAATGATGTCCTCGCCGAGCACACGTCCAAGCGCCGATCGCACCGCTACCTTCTCATTTGTGTTGACCGGCGAGAGCAGGGAGCGGATCACTTCGCGCGCTGTCTCCACCTTGAGCGCATTCGGATCGTAATCGTCCATGCAGCTGACGACGCGTGCGAGCGCGTCGCGCGAGATGGTGCGCGCAAGCGTGTCGCCGGCGATGACGCGCTCGGGCGTTGCGCTCGAGCCTGCCGGGGCGGGCGCCCCGTCCGGCGGCGCCAAGGGGCGCTTGATTTTGCGGGCTGCGGCAGCCCTGGCCGGGGTGGCCGGCATGGCGGTCGCCACAGCCATTTCGGTCTCGAATGTCGCCAGCTCCTCGCGCGTATTGATGTTGCTGAATGCCGCGGCCTGATCGTCGAAATCCACTTCGACCAGGTCGAGGCTCGCGTACCAGGCGTCGATCTTGCGCCCGCCGCCCTTGAGGAAATTGGTGAGATGTTCGATCACGCTGCGGCGCACGAGACAGAACACCGGGTGCGGCTGGTTTCCGGTCCTGGCCACGGCGAGCTCGGCGCCGGATTCGTTCAGCCGCGCCATCAGTCGCTCGACCAGATCCTCCGGCAGGAAAGGCGAATCGCAGGGCACCGATACGAGATACGGGCGGCGCGACACCGACAGACCCGCGTGCAGCCCCGCGAGCGGGCCGGCGAAATTGCCGATGGCGTCACTGACCACGCGCACGCCGAAGCTCTTGTAAGCGTCGTGGTTCTGGTTGGCGTTGATGATGATGCCGCCGACTTGCGGCGCGAGGCGTTCGTAGACGTGGTCAACCAGGCGTTTGCCGCGGAAATTCTCCAGGCCCTTGTCGACGCCGCCCATGCGCCGGCCCTGGCCGCCGGCGAGAATGAGTCCGGTGACCCTGTCGTTCATGCGTTCCGGGTTCTTGCGCTCCGCGTTCACGTGGCTGCCGCCTATGCGAACGCGGTCGGGCTGACCGGTTTCAGGAAGCGCTGCTTGCCCGTGAACAGCAGGTAATGCTTGCCGGTGGCCCGGCCGAGCATGGTGATGCCTGTCTTTTGGGCGATCGCATAGCCCATCTGCGTCAGGCCGGAACGCGACACGAGGAACGGGATCGACATCTGCGCCGCCTTGATCACCATTTCGGAAGTGAGCCGGCCGGTGGTATAGAAAATTTTGTCCGCCCCGTCGATGTCGTCGAGCCACATCTGTCCGGCGATGGTATCCACGGCGTTATGGCGGCCTACATCCTCGACGAAACTGAGGATGTGGCTCGCGTCGCCCTCGTTCGTCGCCAGGGCGCAGCCGTGCACGGCGCCGGCCGTTTTGTAGATGGTTTCATGGTGGCGCACCTGGTCCATCAGCGCATACAGCGTGACCTCGGACAGGCGCACATCACCGCGCAGTTCAATCCGCTCGATTTCCTGCATCAGGTCGCCGAACACCGTGCCCTGGCCGCAGCCGGTAGTGACCGTGCGCTTTTTCATTCTGTCCGTCATGCTCTTCGCGCGCGCGCGCGCTTCCACGCCCGTGGCCTTGCGCGTCGTAACCACCACCGAGTCCGTCTCCCAGTCCACCTGCACCGCGGCGATCTCCGCGATCGATTTCACCAGCCGCTGGTTGCGCAGGTAGCCGATGGCCAGCGCTTCCGGCGCCTGGCCGAGTGTCATCAGGGTGACGATCTCGCGCTTGTCGACGTACAGGGTGAGCGGATTCTCGCCGGCGACGGCGGTGGGCACGATCTCGCCGCGTTCGTTGACGGCCTCGACATCGAAGGTGAGCGGGCGGCTGGCTTGCGTGATTTCCGGACGGTAGTGCGGGTTCACGGCAAGGTCGTGATGCGGCAAGATGTAAGGTCCAGCAGCATCGTCAGCCGCCGATGTACGACATTTCGATCTTGCGCTGTTTCGCCGTTTCCGCGGTCCGGATCTCGGAGTAGCGGTCATTGCGCGCGCCCCACACGGCCGCGATCGCGGTGCTGACTTCCGCGTCCGATCTGCCTTCGCGCAGCAAAGCGCGGAAGTCGTAGCCGGAGGTGGCGAACAGGCAGGTGTAGAGCATGCCTTCGGTTGATATTCTGGCACGGGTGCAGGAACGGCAGAACGCCTGGGTCACCGAAGAGATTACGCCGATTTCACCGGAACCGTCGCGGTAGCGCCAGCGCTCGGCGACTTCGCCCGGGTAATTGGGATCGATCGGATCGAGCGGCATGTGCGCGCCGATCATGCGGATGATTTCGCGCGAGGGAATTACGTCGTCCATGCGCCAGCCGTTGGTCGCCCCCACGTCCATGAACTCGATGAAACGCAGAACGTGGCCCGAGCCCTTGAACCGGCGCGCCATCGGCAGGATCGAGTGCTCGTTCACGCCGCGCTTCACCACCATGTTGATCTTCACCGGCGCGAGGCCGGTGGCGTCCGCGGCGGCGATGCCTTCGAGCACCTTGGCGACGGGGAAATCGGCGTCGTTCATGGCCATGAAGGTCGGATCGTCCAACGCATCCAGACTCACGGTGACCCGCCGCAGGCCGGCGTCCTTGAGAGAGCGCGCTTTTCGGGCGAGCAGCGAGCCATTGGTGGTAAGCGTCAGTTCGATGCCCTCGCCCTTGGGTCCGGTAATCGCAGCCAGCATTTCGATCAGGCGTTCGATATTCCGGCGCAACAGCGGTTCGCCGCCGGTGAGCCGGATTTTCTCGATGCCCTGCGCTGCAAAAATCTTCGCCAGGCGCGCTATTTCCTCAAACGAGAGCAGCTGGTCGTGCGCGAGAAAGTGGTAGTCCTTGCCGAATACTTCCCGTGGCATGCAATAGGTGCAGCGGAAATTGCAGCGGTCGGTGACCGAGATGCGCAAATCGCGCAAAGGCCGGCCGAGCCGGTCCTGCGTCGGGCCTGCTGCGGCCGAACCCGCCGGCGGCGGAAAGGGTTTGCGCCGCCCCGCGTCGACCAGTGCGATAACCCTTTCAGTCATGTGGCTTTTTTGGGTTGCTTTGGACGGCACATGATAGCAGAGCGACCGGTTCGCTAGTATAGTTGTCGCGCATGGGCCATCCGGTTTTTTCGATCGCGGTAATCATGGAGCGGCGCTCGCTCGCCAACCGCTGGCAGGCGCAGACCTGGGAGGCTATCGGCATCATTCCGGACCCGGGCGACGCCGCTACACCGCGCGTATTATTTCGGGATGATGCGCGCGCGCAATGGTTGCACGGCGGCTTCGTGCTGGAGCTCCACCGCGACGAAGCCGAGAGCTACTACCTCAACCTGTCGGCGCCGCAACCCTGCGTATTTGTTGTCTGGCGCATGGAGGAGGATTTGGCGCTGCCGAAATTTGTCACTGTCAGCTACGGCGAAGCGGCGCGCTTCATGGACGCTGACGAACAGGTGGACGCGGCTCCGATGCCGCGCGACATGTGCGACTGGCTGGGCGAGTTCGTGAACGACAACTACAGGCCGGAACCGAAAAAGCGCAGCCGTCCGCCTTCGTTCAAAGGGGCGAAGAGAAATTGACGACCGCGGACGACAAGGAAGCTTTTCTCTCGCGCTGGTCGAGACGTAAGCTGGGTGCGAAGGAGCAGGCGCCCGATGTCTTGCCTGCGGCCGCGTCGCCGGCCGCCGCTGTTGCCGCGCCGCCCGGGACCGTGACGGAGCCGGCGGCGCCGGGCGCGCCGCAGAGCATCAGCGCCGAGTACCGGCAATTCTTCGACCCGCAGGTGGAGAAAAAGCTGCGCCAGGCGGCTTTGAGAAAATTGTTCAGCGATCCGCACTTCAACATTATGGATGGCCTGGACACCTATATCGACGACTATTCCCTGCCCGACCCCATTCCCGAGGCGATGCTGCGCCAACTGAATCAGGCGAAGGGTCTGTTCCTGTTCGACGACGAAAAGAACGCCGTTGAGGGCGCGGGCGATCAAGCCCCGGCCGCGCCCGGAAGTGACGCCGCTGCTCCACCGACAGAGGCAGCCGACACGACCGCCCTGCCGCAGCCGGCACCGGCGGTCGCTTTTGCTCAGGACGCAGGTGCCGCGGCGGGCCCCGTCCCTGCGCCGCCGGCCAAAGGCAGCAGAAATGGCTAGCCGACGTTTTTTTTGCTTAGCCTGTAGTATATGCCTGCGCTGGAGGGGCCCGCGCTCGGCGGGCTGCGCAGACAAAGCACTATAAGAACGATGTCAGCAGATAGAAAAATCATGCTGTGCGACTGCAACCGGACTATGGCGTTGGATGCCGATGCCCTGGCCCGCGCACTGGCATTGCGCTCGCCCACCACCATTCATACCGAGTTATGCCGGCGCGAAGCCGGAGCTTTCAGCGACGCGCTGCGCGGCGGCGATTGCCTGGTGGCCTGCACCCAGGAAGCGCCGCTGTTCGCGGAACTCGCAGAGCAGTCCGGCGGCAGGGCCGAACTCAAATTCGTCAATATCCGCGAGACCGCGGGCTGGTCCGGACAATCGCGGCAAGCCACGCCCAAGATCGCGGCCCTGCTTGCCATGGCGCTGTTGCCGGAGCCCGAACCGGTGCCGAGCGTCAGCTACCGTTCGGGCGGGCAGCTGCTGATCATCGGCCCGGCGGATGTCGCAGTGCAATGGGCCGAGCGGCTCGACGATCGGCTCGAAGTCAGCGTGCTGCTGACCGATGACACAGGCGCCAGGGGCCCGGCGGCCGAACTTCCCGCGGTGCGCAGCTACCCAATCTGGTCGGGCAGGCTGAAGTCGCTCAGCGGCTATCTTGGAGCGTTCGAGATCGCCTGGGAGCAGGCCAATCCCATCGACCTGGAAGTGTGCACGCGCTGCAATGCCTGCATTCACGCCTGCCCGGAGCAGGCTATCGATTTCGGCTATCAGGTCGATCTGGCAAAATGCAAATCGCACGGCGAATGCGTCAAAGCCTGCGGCGCTATCGGCGCCATCGACTTCGCCCGCACCGCGCGCGCGCGCAGCGAACACTTCGATCTGGTACTCGATCTGGGCGCCGAACCCGGCGTCAAGTTGGCGCAATTGCCACAGGGTTATTTCGCGCCGGGGCGCGACCCGCTGGAACAGGCGCTGGCCGCAGCGGAACTGGCACAACTGGTGGGCGAGTTCGAAAAGCCGAAATTCTTCAGCTATAACGCCAAAATCTGCGCGCACAGCCGCTCGGCCAAAGCAGGCTGTAACAATTGCATCGATGTCTGCTCCACCGGGGCGATCTCCGCCGACGGCGACGGGGTAAAGGTGGAGCCGCGCCTGTGCATGGGCTGCGGCGGCTGCGCCACCGTGTGCCCTTCGGGCGCGATGACCCATGTCTATCCGCGCGTGCCGGAACTGGGACAGCGGCTCAAGACTGTGCTCGCCGCCTATCGCGGTGCGGGCGGAATAGACGCCTGCATTCTGTTTCACAATGCGGGCACAAGCCGTGATTTGATTGCGAGGCTCGGCCGTCGCGCGCAGCCGGGCAAGAGCGGAGGCCTGCCGGTGCGGGTGATTCCGCTGGAGGTGCATAGTGCCGCATCGCTCGGACTCGATACCCTGCTCGGTGCGCTGGCGTACGGCGCGAGCCAGGTCATGCTGCTTGCGAGCGCGCAAGAGGCGAGTGAATACGGGCCGGCCGTGGAAAAGCAAATGCGTTTCGGCCAGACCGTCGTCAGTGCACTGGGCTATGCGGGCAGGCATTTCAAACTGCTTTCGCCAGCGGACGCAGCCGCTTTCGAGCGCGAGGTCTGGGCGCTGGCGCCGGCCCAGAGCGTTGCGACGCCGGCGACATTCAACCTGAGCCAGGAAAAACGCACCACGCTGGAATTCGCGATCGAGCATCTGGCGCGTCTGGCCCCCGCGCCGCAGGACGAGATCGCGCTGGAACCAGGCGCGCCCTGGGGCCGGGTCGCGGTCAATCGTGACACCTGCACCCTGTGCATGGCCTGCGTCGGCGCCTGCCCGGCCTCTGCGCTGGTCGATGGCCGCGACCAACCTTTGCTCAAATTCATTGAGCGCAATTGCGTGCAGTGCGGCCTGTGTGTCAGCACCTGCCCGGAGAACGCGGTGATGCTCGCCCCGCGGCTACTGCTCAGCCCCCAGGCCAAGGCGGAACAGGTTCTGAACGAGGCGGTGCCGTTCAACTGCGTGCGCTGCGGCCAGCCTTTCGGCAACAGGCAAATGATAGACAACATGCTGGGCAAGCTGGGCGCGCACTCCATGTTTTCCGGCGACGGCCTGAGGCGGCTGCAGATGTGCGGCGACTGCCGCGTCATCGACATGATGGAAAACAAGAACGAACAGACCATCTTCGGCATCCGATCATGAACGGACTGTCCATTCTGGAGCCATCCGTGCAGCCGGTGTTCGAGGAGGATCGGGCGCGCGCCGATTTCTATGCGCTGATCGCGCGCCTGTTCTACGCCGGACCGGACGCGGCTTTGCTCGCCGCGATCGCCCGCGCCGACGAAATCCCGGCCGAGG
>Ga0315281_10011681_pt1 | contig 12019 bp, 11 predicted proteins | sample YL17G07_0_MG_FD_204540 | JGI IMG/M metagenome (GOLD analysis project Ga0315281, IMG submission 204540) | Sediment microbial communities from Yellowstone Lake, YNP, Wyoming, USA - YL17G07_0 | ecosystem: Environmental > Aquatic > Freshwater > Lake > Sediment | place: USA: Wyoming | collected... | reverse complement strand
AAATGAAAAAACTTCTGATCATTCCTTTTTTGATTATTTTGAGCGTTGTGCCGGCGTTTGCGGAAAAAATTCCGGATTGGGTCAACGGGACCAGTTCGAAGTACCCTCCTCAGAATTTTCTGATTGGAGTCGGGGTGGGTGATACCCTTGACGGCGCGCGCTCCTCGGCTCGTGCGGAGATCGCAAAGGTATTCAAATCACGGATCGTTCAGTCCGCTCAGGAAACGAGGAGTGAACGGACCGCTCAGGAGGGATCGTCATCGCAGTTTTCCATGCGACAGGATTCAGCCTCGTCAACCGCTGTCACAACGGACGAACTGCTTCAAGGAGTTGAGATCGCTGAAACGTGGCAGCATAATAAGAATAAAACGTATTATGCACTGGCCGTTCTCAATAAACAAAAAACACGCCAGTCTCTTATGCAGCAAATCACCGATCAGGAAGAAATAGCCGCGGGAAAGCTTTCACAGGCAAAGAGTTCCAGCACTGTTATCGATAAATTGCGAGCGCTGAACGGCGCACTCGATTCGATGAACAAGAGGGACGAACTGGTCACCCGAAAGCGAGTACTCGATCCTGTCTCTGTTGCGGATATATCGCCGAAAAACGTTCGAGGGGATGTTGAAAGGCAAAAAACAGAGTTACTCGCCAACGTAAGGTTCGTTATAGTGGCGGATGACACCCCCCACCTTGCTGCGCAAGTCGCTGAGAAGATCACCAGCCTCGGTTTTACAATCGTTCCTTCTGCGGCCGATGCAAAAAGACCCGACGCGGTGGTATTTATTCTATCCGCCAAAACAACGGTAACACCCGTAGACCGGGGCAATCCAGAATGGAAATTCTACGGATGGCATGGTACGCTTACCGTCACCGATGCGGTGGACAGTAACAGAGTCATTGCATCTGTGGTTAAAGAGGGGCAAGCGTCCCATGTGACAACAGAGGCAGCTAAAGCAAAAGCGACAACGGAGGCTGTGCAAGCTGTTGCCGATGCCGTTGAGCAGGAAATGAGTAAATATTTGTTTGGGAAATAATCTAAGCCAGTATTATGCCGGAAAACAGAGGAGGGTATTATGAAAAAAGCAACATGGGTGTTGATAGCAATTTTGATCGTTGTGGTGGCAGGTTGTGCAACCGGTCCTGCAAAACCGGACTGGATCATGAAAGGCTCCGGCGCGTTTGGGAAAGATAAAAAGGCCCTGTACGGCGTCGGCATAGCGGAAAACATAAAATCCGAGGCCTTGCGACGCACGACGGCGGATAACCGGGCTATCGCGGAGATTTCCAAACAGCTTTCGACCATGTCCACCTCGCTGATGCGCGATTATATGAGTTCAACAAGCGCGACGGAACAGGAAAAAACCAGCGGTGAACAATATGTTGAAAACACCGTGAAAACGTTCTCGTCCAATACGATGTCGGGAGTGAAGATCATTGATCGCTGGGACAACGGCAAGGTGACGTATTCTCTGGCGGCACTGAATATCGACGAGCTCAAAACCATGACCGACCAGGTCAATCAATTGAGTTCACAGGTCCGCGATTATATTAAAGCCAATGCCGACAAGGCGTTTGACAAACTTGAAACGGAACAGGCGAAGGCGCAAAAATAATCCGAAACATACGTCTGTGAACAAGTTGTTTGTTACATTAACAAACAAAGGACATTACAATGCTGAATCGTGACACTGTTGTCGCTTTTGCTGTTTGTTTTCTCACGCTTTTTGGTCAGACCGGATTGATGGCGTCCGAATCGGGCGGGAACGATGCCGTGGTCGTGATTATCCAGGGCACGGCTCGAATTTACGCCAAAGAGGCGACCACGGGACTTCTGCTTAAAAAAGGAGATCGTGTCACGAAAGACCAGGAGATAGCCGTTGCCGAGAGGTCGAGGATTGAACTGAAGTTTCCCGATGGCACGGAGATGAGGCTTTCAGAGAAATCCCGACTCAAAATGAACGAGTTGGCATTCAACAAGCAAACCGATCGTAAAAACGTCAAGGTGGGTCTTTCGGCAGGCAAGTTGTGGGCGAAGGTAAAAAAACTCATAACGCCTGATTCCTCGGTGGAAGTTATTACGCAGAATGCCGTCGCCGGCGTACGTGGGACCGTATATCGAATCAATGTTGAAGATGATAAAAGTGCCATGGTCAAGGTGTATGATGGTTCGGTGTACGTTTCCAACCCGCAGAGGAATGCCTCGAAACCGATCGATAAGGCCATAATGCCTCATGAGGTATCCGGTCCGCATGAGATACCGAAACCGGTTCACGAAGTATCCATGGAAGAGTGGACCGTAATCGTCAAGGCCATGCAGCAAATCACCATCTCACCCCAGGGCGTTGCTTCAAAACCGCAGGATTTCGATCCCAAGGCCGACGCGGACGATTGGGTTATCTGGAATCAGGAGCGCGATAAGGAGACCTCCTTGTAATTCCAGTCAACAGCTCCCGCATTATCAAAAGGCCGTCCTCTTCTTCGGGCGGCCTTTATTTGTTGCCGCTCCGCCCAAAATAGCTCTTGACAGGATTCCCGCGCCATGGTAGAACTATATATTGAAAATGGTTATCAATATCAACTTATGCTGAAAAAAGCCGCTCAACAGCTGGACGAATATATAACCGGACAGGGTCTCAGGTCCACCAGCCAGCGTGATGAGATTTTAAATCTCTTCATAAAAGCCGACAGCCATCTGAGTGCCGAAGAGCTGTATGTGCTGGTGAAGAAGTCCCATCCCTGCATCGGCTACGCCACGGTGTATCGTACGCTGAAGCTTCTGGCGAAAGCGGGACTGGCGCAGGAGCGACGGTTTGAGGACGGTTTTACGCGTTACGAACACCCACGATCTGAAGCACATCACGACCATCTTATCTGCACGCGATGCGGTGCGATTATCGAGTTCGAAAACGAACGCATCGAGACACTTCAGCAAAATATTGCCCGAATAAATCGCTTCAAGGTGTTGAGTCATAAATTAGAGTTGTATGGACTGTGCGAAGGATGCCAGGGACGGGAAAGAACCGAATCGGGGAAAAAGCGCAAGGGTGAACGGAAGTAAAACGACTGCGTCACTCTTTCTCCAATGCTCCAATTCCACGGTTCCTGTTTACGTATGGAGGAGTTGTACATAATGCACGATCACGGATCAACAGATGGAGAACGCTACCGGGACTCCAAGTTAAACAAAGTCCTTTTAATCGGCAACCCGAATGTGGGCAAAAGCGCGCTCTTTGGACTGCTCACCGGCAAATATGTCACTGTGTCCAACTATCCAGGCACCACCGTTGAGGTAACCTACGGGAATGCGGTTCTGAATAAAAACAGGTCGCTCGTGATCGATACTCCAGGTGTGAACAGCCTCGTACCCATGTCTGAAGATGAAAAAGTGACGCGGGATATGTTGCTCTCCGACCGGGCCGACGTGGTCGTCCAAGTCGCCGATACCAAGAACCTGCGACGCGGTCTTTTGATCACGCTGCAGCTTGCCGAGATGGAAGTGCCATTCATCCTTGACTTGAACATGGATGATGAAGCCAGGAGCCGCGGAATTTTCATTAGTCAGGAAAAGCTCTCGCAACTCCTCGGGATTGAAGTGGTTAAAACCGTGGCCATCCGGCGAAGCGGCATTGACAAATTGCTGAAAGGCATTCAGTATCCCCGTCCGTCTGTCATCGAAATCAGGTATGACAATGCTATTGAGAGCGGAATCCGGGACATCGTCACTCTGCTGCCGGAGGCCAATATATCGAGACGAGCGCTGGCGCTCATGGTCCTTGCCGGCGACGAAAGCCTCAAAGGCTGGCTCCACGCCAATATTCAGGACCAGGTGATCGGAGAAATTGAAAAAAATCGTCAGGAGGTGCAGTCGAAATTCAACAATTCGCTCGGTTATCTCATCAATCAGCGGAGACTCAAAAAAGCCGATGAGATTCTGGCGCAGGTGCTGAGCATCCACGAGGCAGGAAAAAGATCCGCCATCGCGTTCCACATCGGGACGTGGTCCATGCATCCCGTTTACGGCCTGCCGATCCTCCTTGGAGTGCTCTACGCCGTCTACCAGTTTGTGGGTGTGTTCGGCGCCGGAACGGCGGTCAACTTTCTGGAGAAGACCGTATTTGGTGAATATTTGAATCCCTGGGCTGTGAAGATCGTGCATTTTCTCCTGCCTGTTCCGTTTCTCCAAGAACTCATCGTCGGAGAATACGGGCTAGTGACCATGGCTCTTACGTACGCCATCGCCATTGTGCTGCCTATCGTGAGTTTCTTTTTCATCGCCTTCGGATTACTCGAGGACTCCGGATATTTGCCGAGGCTTGCGGTCATGGTCAATAGAGTGTTTAAGATCATGGGCCTGAACGGAAAAGCGGTGCTCCCCATGATCCTCGGGCTCGGATGTGATACCATGGCAACACTCACGACGCGCATCCTGGAAACGAAAAAAGAGAGAATTCTAGTAACGCTCCTCCTAGCGCTCGGAGTTCCCTGTTCAGCCCAGCTAGGCGTGATTCTAGGCATGGTCGCCGGTCTTTCGGCGCTTGCTACGTTTATCTGGGTCGGCACGCTCGTGGCCGTCATGCTGCTCGTAGGGTATCTTGCGGCAAAGGTCATCCCCGGAGAACCGTCGGACTTTGTTCTTGAGTTACCGCCGATCCGTGTGCCGCAGCTTACCAATATTCTCGTTAAAACACTCGCCCGGGTGCAGTGGTACTTAAAAGAAGCGGTGCCGCTTTTTATGCTCGGAACGTTTATCCTCTTTATTGCCCACAAAGTGGGCGCCCTTGCCTATATCCAAATGCTTACCGATCCCATTGTGGTCAATTTCCTTGGTCTTCCGAGCAGGGCTGCCGAGGCCTTTGTGATCGGATTTTTGCGCCGTGATTATGGCGCGGCCGGGCTCTTCATGCTTGCGAAAGAGGGTTTGCTCGACCCCATCCAGATCGTGGTGAGCCTCACGGTGATGACACTGTTCGTGCCGTGCATAGCGAACTTTTTCATGATGGTGAAGGAACGTGGAATGAAAACCGCTCTCTATATGGTGGCGTTCATATTCCCCTTTGCCTTCGGTGTAGGAGGAGCATTGAACTGGTTGCTCAGGACATTTCACGCTGTATTGTAATGGTGTGACGCAGTACTGGAAAATGAATAGGGGAGGACGATCATGGCTGACATAAGAAGGAACATCGGAGTCGAAGGACAGGCGGGACATCCCGCGCTGTGCGTTTTGCCAGAAATTGAAAAGGAAGATGAGCTTTTTGAGATCATCTGGACTTTGCGCGAAGAGGGGAATCCGACGCTGGATCAGATCGTCCAGAGCTGTACGATACAGGAATGCGAAAGTACGCTAAAAGAGCTGGCAAAAAGCGGATGGATCGATATTAAGGGGCAGGATGTGGAACTTCTTCCAAAGGGAGAAAAGAGGGCACGGGAACTCGTGCGAAGGCACCGTCTCTCACTCCGGTTGTTTTATGATCTCTTCGCTCTTGACGGCGCCGAGGCGGAGGCATGCAAATTTGAACACATCCTTTCTCCGGAAGTGACGGACAGCGTCTGCACGCTGCTCGGCCATCCGCCGAATTCTCCGGACGGCAAGCCGATCCCGCGCGGCGAGTGCTGCAGCATGTTCAGGCAGGAAATGAAACCTCTCGTGGCGCCGCTCGCCGACCTCGTACCGGGAGAACAGGCGAAGATTGTGTTTATTACCCCGGGTTCTCATTCCCGTCTCGACCGGCTTTCTGCCATGGGCGTTGTGCCCGGAAGCATTGTAAAGCTGCATCAAAAAAAGCCCGCCTATGTCATCCAGCTCGGAGAGACCATGATCGCCGTAGACAAGGATATTACAAAAGAGATATTCGTAAAAAAAGTTTAGCATCGCTACCGTTCTGGAGTACTTAATGTTTAACATGAGAATTTCACGTTTGACAGTAGGGTGTATTTGTGGTTAAATGAATACTATGAAAACTGATTCATTGGGCTTTTCGTTTCAAGACATACTTCTCCTGCTAGGCATGCAGATGCGTTCCGGAGAGCTTGTGCTGGAAGCTGGTAATAACATCGGTACCATCCTTTTTCACAAGGGGAAAATCATTCAGGCCTTTTCGCCCTATTCACGCGCATTCGGTGACCTTATGGTGTCAGACGGCCTTATCAGCGAAACGGAATTGATAGAAACGCTGAAGTTCCAGAAAAAGAGCAATTATGTGCCATTGGGAGGTCTGCTGCTCAAAGCTGGAAAAGTAACCTTTGACATCATCGAAAGACTGGTCACGGAGCAGATCCGTCAGTCGATAAAAGAATTTCTATCATGGAAAAATATTAACATTACTTTTGTTGATAAAGACATGCAGCCGTACGACAGCATCTGTTTGCCTGCCCATGAATTTATTGGATCTGAGACATTAAAGTCCGCCGCGATCTTTCTTTCGCTGGAAACCCCGCGGCGGGAACCGTCATCTTCCACAACAACGTCCTCCCTTGCCTGACCGTACTTCGCTTTTCTTTGTTCATTTTCTGGTTGGTCTCTGCAGCGCTGTTCGCAGAAGGTCCCGCGCATAGTTGAACATTGTCCGATATGTTTCCGTGCAATAGTCATGATAAGTATATTCGAAAGGCGAGAAACTCCGTTCTTTATTGCCATACCGGAGCGTTACTTCGGCGTACATGCCATTGCCGATATAGAGCCGGTGTGAATAATCCTTGGTCGTTGCAAGCACAACCTTTGCTTCAGTCACGTATCCTGGATCAAGGTTAATCCTGCGCTTCACGCAATCCTCTACAGTGAGGGCAAGACTTTTCTCGATTGTGATGGTATTGGCTTTTATCGCACCGAGAACTCCGGGGTCAATCAATCGCTCGAAGAAAATAAACTTCCGAAAAATATCGCTTCCCATTTCCTTCTGATAAAAATCCGATCCTGTCCAGGAAACAATCTCGCTCTGGTAATCGACAGGGCCGTATTCTTTGCGCAGAATGTCCTCGCACCTGTCGAACAAGGCGAGTTCAGGCGTAAGCATCCCAATGAACAGTTTGACGGGGATAGGACTCCGAATTTCTCTCATAGTTCCTCTTGGTAGGCGCGCTGGCGCAACCGATTTCGAGGATTATAACACAATTAATCCAATAGTTTCTTTAAAACAGCTTATGAATGGCGAATCAGTGAAAATGTGATATCTGACTTGACAAAGACGGCAGGTTTGATATAGTGCATTTATGCAAGTTACTCGTGAAGGCGATTATGCCATAAGAAGCGTCCTCTATTTGGCCAGACAACCTTTTCAAAAGGTCAGTTTTGTAACTGAGATCTCGGAAGAATACAAGATACCACGGAGCTTTCTCGCGAAGATACTCCAGAAACTGGTGAAAGCGAAAATCGTCCGGTCATACCGCGGTGTGAAAGGCGGCTTTTCGCTGACGAGACAAGCGCGTGATATCACGGTGCTGGACGTACTGGAGGCGATTGAAGGAAAACTGGCCGTCAACCTCTGCATCGGCGATAAAAAAAAATGCAACTTTTCAAAGCACTGTCCAGCTCATTTCGTATGGCTCAAAGTACAGGCTAATGTGATCGATACCCTTAAAAAGGAAAATTTCGAAGATTTGGCACGCAAAAAAGGGTAGGGTCTGCTCATTATCAGATAATGGAATGGTCCGCCATCCAATCACGGTTTCCTGGAATCCAGGGAAATTCGCTTTTCTGCCCATCTCCCTTGCCATGACTTCATAAAACATTCTTGACAAAGAATCACCCTCTGGTGTATTATTTCGATAAATTTAATTAACCGATTAGTTAAATATTATGAAATTGAATAGATCAAATAAGCCATTAGCGGGTCGCCGTCCCAAGACGGACCGGCCTGACGGCGATACGCGCGCCGCTATCCTTGCTGCAGCGCGCAGCGTATTCGCGCAACGCGGGCTTAACGGTACGTCAATGCGGGAAGTCGCGAAAACGGCAAAGGTCAACAATGCGATGATCTATTATCATTTTAAGGATAAAGAGGACCTCTATCGTTCCGTCCTGCGCGATTCGTTTTCTGCGATAACCGATGTCTGGAATGATCCTGTTTTCTCGTCAAATACGACCGTACGACGCAAGATCGAGAGATATGTGGACGGCTTCATCCGTTTCGAGCAGGGCAATGAGGACCTGCGCAGGATCATGGCGATGGAGTTCGCCGCGAGCGCCGGAAACATAACATGTATGTGCGAACAATATTTCGATGACAGCTATGTCAGGCTAGTCAAGCTATTTAAGGAAGGCATGCGGAAGGGCGAATTGAAGAAATTCGACCCGTCCTTTGCTGTTGCATCGCTGATCGGTATCATAAGCCACAATTTTATTTTGCTGCCGATGGCGGAGCACGTTCAGGGAAAGACCGTAAATCTGTCTCCAAAAAAATTCGGCGCTTTTGTTACAGATCTTTTTTTTAATGGTCTCGGGAAAGAAATAAAGCCGGCAGGTGCCGGTAATGGAAAGAGGATGTCGGGATGAGAATAACGTCGATTGTAACTATATGTCTGTGGATGGTAATGACATCTGTATCCTGGGCTGGTGAGAGGGTATACACACTTGACGAGGCATACCAGTCAGCGATTGGCGGTAATGAACTGATCAAGATCTCGGAAGAAGGCCTGATACAATCGGAAGCCCGTATCGATCAGGCATGGACCTATCTCTATCCTCGGCTGAGCGCGCAAGGAGGGTATGCCTGGTTCAATGAAACCCTTCCTCCCGAAGGTGGATCTTTCCTATTTCAGCCCAAGGAACAGGCTCAGGCGGCGCTGGTTTTGACCCAGCCCCTGTATACCGGCGGACGAACGATGGCCGCACTGCGGACTGCAAAAAAAATGAAGGAGGCCAGCTTTGCCGGATTGAGTTTTGCGATACAGGATATGATGATGAACGTCGCTTTAGCATACTATGGCGTTCTAAAAGCATCAAAATCCATCGACATCAGCAAGCGGTCGCTTGAACGCATGGAACATCATCAAGCGGTCACGGAACGGGAAGCCACAACCCGAAAATCCAAGGCCAACCAATCCGCAATGCTCCGCGCACGCTCGCTGGTGAGCCAGGCGCGTATAACCCTGGTTCGTTCGCAGGATAGCCTTAAGATCGCGCAGGAGAAGCTTGCGTTTTTGTCCAAGCTGCCGCTGGATGCGACGCTCGTTGAACCCGGTGAAATCGAGCCCCCTGCGGAAAACATCGAACGCCTTCAGGCGATTGCTGCTGATAACCGTAAGGACCTCGAAACCGCAAAGATCAATAAATCGATCGCTGACGAGAACATTACGATCGTTCAGGGCGGACATTATCCGCAGATATCGGCCATTGCTGCCGCACAGTATGTAGATTCTCAACCAACGGTGTTTACCGATGCAACAACCTATTATGCGGGTTTTCGTCTGCAGGTTCCGATCTTTGAAGGCGGGCTGCAGAAGGCGGAAGTTTCCGAGGCCCGTTCCAAAGCGAGACAAGCAGAATTGTCACGCGATTTCGTCCGCCAGTCAATAGCCTCGGATGTGCATGAGGCGTGGGTCAATCTGCAGACCGCAAACTCCGTGCTGGAAACCGCGAAACAGCAGCTTTCCTATGCCAAGGACAGCTTCAGCACGGCGGAAGGGCTCTTTTCCGACGGACTCCTGCCGAGCATTTCCCTGATTGATGCCGAACAAGGGTTTACCATGGCGGAGCGAGAGGTCGTGAACACAACCTATGACCGGCAGATCGCCATTCTGCGCCTGAAGAAAAGCATCGGCTTACTCGGCAAGGATTGACCGCTTTAAACCGGTTGGTACGGCAGCGATATATAAACTGACATCCATCGAATCGCGAGGATTGAAATGAGGCTTCCTGAAATAGCAATTAAACGACCCGTGTTCATGACAATGGTGGGGCTCGCCCTAATAGTGTTCGGCGTTGTCGCTTTTCCCCGCCTAGCCCTTGACCTGTTCCCGAAAGTAGATTTTCCCATCGTGAACATCACGACCAAGCTTGTGGGCGCAAGTCCTGAAATCATGGAAGTGGATGTTACGGACACCATCGAGGAGGCTGTGAATACCATCAGCGGCGTCAAGTCCATTACTTCCCGAAGCATGGAAGAGTTTTCGATCGTGACCGTCGAGTTTTATCTCGAGCGGAACGTCGAACAGGCGGCGCAGGATGTCCGCGACAAGGTGGCGGCAGTCAAGAACCAATTGCCCAGGGACACCGAACCGTCGGTGATTGAGAAAATCAGCCCGGAGGACCAGCCGATTATCTGGATAGCGGTCTCTGGAGACCGGACCATCAGGGACTTAACGCATTATGCCGACAAGGTTTTGAAGCGGGAAATAGAAAAAATACAAGGCGTCGGATCCGTGACCATGAGTGGAGGCCGGAAACGGCAGGTGCGGATCTGGATCGACCGGAAAAAGATGGATGCTGCGGCTCTTACGGCCGATGACATCAAAATAGCCCTGGGACGCGAACATAAAGAGGTCCCAGGTGGCCGCGTCGAGAACACGCGCACAGAATATATTGTCAAAACCAAGGGCGAATATGAAACGCCGGAAGCATTCAACGATCTTGTCATCGCCTATCGTTACGGGAAACTGATAAAGCTTCGGGATATCGGTTCGGCCGAGGACGGACTCGAGGATGAGCGGTCGCTGACACGGTTCAACGGTAAGACGTCCGTGGGTCTTTCGGTCAAGAGACAGTCGGGGGAGAACACGGTGGCAGTCGCCGAACGGGTAAAGGCGGCCATTGCCAAGATCAAACCGCCCCAGGGTGTGCGCCTTGACATTACCTTCGATCAGTCGAAATACATACGGCGTTCCATCGAAGACGTCCAGGTGTCACTCTGGCTTGGCGCCGTCCTCGCCGTGCTGATCATCTTCGTTTTTCTCAGGAGCATGCGAAGCACACTGATCAGCGCGGTTTCGCTGCCAGTATCGGTCATCGCAACCTTTGCCTGCATCCAATTGTTCGGGTTTACGTTGAACATGATGACCATGCTTGGCCTGTCGCTGTCGATCGGTATACTCATCGATGACGCCATCGTCGTGCTTGAGAACATTTATCGCAGAATGGAAGAAGGCGAATCTCCCATGAAAGCGTCCCTGGAGGGTTCCTCCGAGATCGGTTTGGCGGTCATGGCCACGACCCTCTCGATTGTCGCCGTGTTCGTGCCGGTCGCTTTCATGAAGGGGATCATCGGCAAGTTCTTCTTCGAGTTCGGGATCACCGTGACAGTTGCGGTCCTTGTTTCGCTTTTCGTATCGCTTACCCTCACGCCCATGATGACCTCACGGTTCTTGAGCTACCGGAAAAAGCACGGCAAACTCTATCTGTTCCTGGAAAAAGGTTTTGATGCAATGTTCAACCTGTACGAACCGCTCTTGGCCATAGCTCTTCGAAATCGCTGGAAGGTCATCCTGTTAGCCGGAGCAAGCGTTGTTGCCGGCCTTGCCCTATTCGCTATTCTTGGAAAGGAATTCATGCCAGCAGACGACCAGGGACGGTATCTGGTCCGTCTGGAAATGCCTATGGACTACTCGCTTGGACGGGCGGACGGCGAAATGAGAAAAATAGACGAACAGCTCAGGAAAAGACCTGAGATGCAGAGCACGTTTTACGTTACAGGCTCTGACATGACACCGGATGTCAATAAAAGCAAAATTTATGTCAACCTGAAAGAACGGAAGGACCGAAAAATGGCGCAGCTGGACTCGATGAAGGAGGTCCGTGACTCTCTTGCCAACGTGTCTAACATGAAAGTTTCCGTGGAATCGATCGCCATGGTCGGAGGTGGAATGAGGGCCGTTCCGATCCAGCTCATGGTTCAGGGAAGGGACCTCGAAGAACTGAATAAGCGGACGATCGCAATCAAGGACGAGTTCGCAAAGATCCCAGGCATCGTTGACGCTGATACGTCGATCGAGATCGGGAAGCCGGAAGTACGCGTCAGGATCGACCGTGATCACGCAGCGAACCTCGGCGTAAGCGCGTTTTCTATCGGCAGCACTATTAATACCATGA
>Ga0315281_10011680_pt1 | contig 12020 bp, 12 predicted proteins | sample YL17G07_0_MG_FD_204540 | JGI IMG/M metagenome (GOLD analysis project Ga0315281, IMG submission 204540) | Sediment microbial communities from Yellowstone Lake, YNP, Wyoming, USA - YL17G07_0 | ecosystem: Environmental > Aquatic > Freshwater > Lake > Sediment | place: USA: Wyoming | collected... | reverse complement strand
GCTTTCCCGGATTGGCCTGAAGGGTTTTTCCATCGTGCTTATTCCCGGTCTTGTGCCCGGAGACGCCGCGGCATTGTCAAAAAAGATTGGTATTCCGGTCTGCAAGGGCACCAGGCATGCGTCTGACCTGCCGCTTTTGCTTGAACACTTGGATGGGTTAAGGCTTTCAACAACGCTGCCGGCTGACGTTCTCTTGGAAGGCAAAGTGCGTGAGCGCGTTCTTGGCGAGCTTGCCGGCGCGCGCAAGCCAAGAAAAGGGCTTTTTATGAAAATAGGGTCCTCAAAGCCGGTCTACTTGGGAAAAGACTGTCCGATGCAGGTGGTTGCGGAAATTCCTGACGCGCCATTGCTTTCGCCAGAGGAAGTGCAGGCGATGGCGCGATATTACGTGGAAAGCGGCGCAGGCATTGTTGACCTTGGCATGATTGCGGGCGTTGACAATTCAGCTGCGATACCAGACTTGGTGAAAACAGTCAAAGCTGTTGTGGACGTTCCAATCAGCATAGACTCCATGCTTGATGCGGAGATTGCCTCTGCCGTGGATGCGGGCGTTGACTTGGTGTTAAGCATTGGGGAAGGCAATCTTGACGTCGCTCGAAGGCTTGACGTGCCTTTTGTGCTCGTCCCGACAGACAGGCGGGGTCGGCTGCCGGCTGCCGCGTCCGGGCGCGTGAGGAAACTTGCAGCTCTCGCGAAGAAATTCCGTGACAAAAAAATAATTTTAGACCCTGTGCTCAGCCCGTTGAGCCACGGTTTTGTTGAATCAGTCAAGGCGCTTTCACTCCTCAGGAAAAAATTTTCAAAGACGCCGCTGTTGATGGGCGCTGGGAACGTTACCGAATTGGTGGACGCCGATTCAGTTGGCATGAACGCGCTGCTCGCCGGCATCGCCAGCGAGATTGGCGTGGAACTTCTTTTCACCGTGGAAGCGAGCGTTAAAACGCAAGGCTGCGTCCGGGAGCTATCCACTGCGGCCAAGATGATGTATATTGCCAGAAAGCAGGGGAAGAATCCCAAAGACCTTGGCATTGACTTGCTCGTGCTTAAAGACAAAAGAAGGTCGGAGGTCGTTGAAGACTTGCGGGCGGGAAGCATCACGTACGTAAAGGATGAAGGTTACCGCTCACAGATGGAACGAGCGTACTACCGAATACTCCTGAAAGACGGCGCCGTCCATGTCGTGCGGTATGTTCAGAGCAAGCCAGAATCAGGGTATATCGGGCGTTCGGCCGAATCGTTGTACAAAAAAATCTGTTCCACAGAACGCATCAGTCCGGAGCATGCAGCCTATCTTGGTAAAGAGCTTGCCAAGGCCGAAATCGCTTTGAAGCTGGGCAAAGCCTACGTGCAAGACGAGAAACTATTCTGAACTGTTCTGTTTAATAAAAGTATTTCACATAGCTTAAGGCATTATGGTTTCCATTGTTGTCGGCGGTCACTATGGCGATGAAGGCAAGGGGAAAATCATCTCATATCTTGCATTGAAGGACAATCCCGACGTTATCGCGCGAGCGGGCGTTGGGCCGAATGCCGGCCATACAGTCTACAAAAACGGCCGTAAGTACGGCCTGCGGATGATTCCCTGCGGTTTTGTGAACGATAGCCCGAGGCTATTAATCGGGGCGGGCGTTTTGGTTGACCCTCAGACGTTTCTTGCAGAAGTCGGCGAGACCGATACTGGAAACCGCATTGGAATTGACAAACGGTGCGCCATCATTACTGACAAACACAAGCAGGATGACGTTAAAGACAAACACCTCAAGACTACAATAGGCTCCACGGGAACGGGCTGCGGTCCCGCCAACGCTGAGCGCGCCCACCGGACGATACAGCTTGCGCAAGACATTCCCTCATTGAAGGGATTCCTGACTGACGTTCCGAAAGAGCTGAATGACGCGCTCTCGTCAGGCAAGAAAATCCTGGTTGAAGGAACGCAGGGATTCTGTTTGTCGCTGTTTTACGGCACATACCCGTTTGTGACGTCAAAGGACACGTCAGCTAGCATGATGGCTGCCGACGTCGGTCTTGGGCCTACGAAAATCACGCGAGTTTATGCCGTGTTCAAGGCTTATATGTCGCGCGTCGGCTCGGGTCCGTTTGCAACAGAGCTTGACGAAAGACGTGCGAAAGTGCCTTTGTGGAAGCGGTTACTTGAAAATGCGAAGGTGAAAGGCATTAAAGGAAGAAACCCGAACGAGATTATGGCCGAATACTTTAATGAGAAGGGGACTGTCACCGGCAGGCTCCGGCGCGTGGGAGACTTTGACATGGAGCTTGCGAAATACTCCTGCATGGTCAACGGCGCAACGGACGTCGCGGTAACATGCGTTGACAAATTGTTCCCAGCCTGCTTTAAGGTTCGGGCTTACGACCAGCTTTCCGAGGATGCGAAAGCGTACTTGAAAAACATTGAGCAAGCTATGGGCGTTCCCACAACCTTGATTTCTACCGGCCCGGACGCCGAAGACATCATTGATTTAAGGGCGTAAATGAGCATGATTTAATTGTCTTAATAACAAAGTTTTCTAACAAGATGCCTGACGAAGCTGCTCTTCAGCCTGACGAGCTTGCGCGCGAGCTTGAAGCGGAGCGCGCGCGGGTGAAGCAACTTGAAGACCTGATGCGGCGTGAGGAATCGGAAGTAGCGAAAAAAGAGGCGCTGCTTAACGAGCTGTACAAGCGAATCATGCTTGAAGGCCTCACAGACCGCGAAGAGATAGCCCGCGCCATCGGCAAGGAGCAGTATGACGCGCTCACCTACCATCTTGCGAAAGAGCACGAGAGAGCTCTTGATTTGGAGAAAAAGCTCCTTGAAGACGAGGAGAAGGTCAAGATGGAGGGGCGGAAGCTGGCTGAAGACGAGGAACTGCTTGAACGCGACAGCAAGCGTATTATGGAGCTTGACGAAGAGTTGACCAGCGAGCGCAGGAAGCGGATTGACTTGGAGAAACAGCTTTTTGCGGTTGCCGCACCGCAGAAGCCTGAAAAACCAGTCGAGGAAAGCACGGTCGGGAATTTTTTCAAAGACTTTGACTTTGCCGACCTGAGACGGCAGGCAAAGTCGCAGCCGGCTCGAGCGGGCAGGTCGCACGTTACCGTCAAAGACTTGATTAAACTCCTGTTGCGGATACACCGCATGCGGACTATTGACGCAAGCATCATGCTCAACACCAGTAAGGAGAGAATCCTCTCCTTCGCCGGTCCGTTAGAGCGGCAGGGGTACCTTGAAATAGAAAACCCGAGGAGCAACGACCCCGTATTGCGGGCTATGCCGAAACTTCTTGAACTCCGGAGACGCTGAAAGTGAAATACGACTTTGCCGTTGTCGGAGGTGGTCCCGCCGGATGCATTGCCGCCCGGGAGGCTGTAAAACATGGCGATGTCATACTTTTTGAAGAGCATGCCGTCCAGCCGGTGCACTGCGCAGGCCTCATAAGCGCGTCAGGATTTAAGGCGCTTAACATCCCGAAAGGAGACTTTGTTCTGAATGAACTTCGCGGTGCGCGGTTGTTTTCACCCCTCGGCGGGATTGTTGAAGTAACGGCTAGGAAGGCGAAGGCGTACGCGGTAGACCGAAGCCTCTTTGACAGGCATCTTCTTAGCGTTGCTTTGTCCAAGGGCGTTGTGTACGAAAACAAGCGGGTTGGCGGGATTTCTTCCGGCGCAGTCACGGCCGGCGGAAAGCGTTTTTCTGCCTCCCGCGCCATCCTTGCTACCGGCACCAATTACAACCTCCAGAAGAAAATGCGGTTGAACTGCCCGAAGGAGTTTCTCGTCGGAGCGCAGTATGAAATGCATGTTGACTGCCAGCCGGACGTGGTCGAACTCCATTTTGTCGTTCCCGACTTTTTCGCATGGGTCATTCCTCTAGGCGGCAGGGCGCGCGTGGGGTTGTGCACGAAGGGGAATCCAACGCCGCATCTGGAGTCCTTCATAAGACGGCTGGCGCGGCAGAAGAGGCTGAAGAGTGCGTGCGTTCTCAACCGGTCGTACGGCATCATCCCAGTCTACAACCCTCGGCTGCGTACGCACTATCCCAATATCAATATCGTTGGAGATGCTGCAGGGCAGGTGAAAGCCACAACCGGCGGCGGCGTGGTGATGGGCGGCCTCGCGGCCCATCACGCGTGGTCGAACGATTATGAAATACTATGGCGGCAGGCAATCGCTAGCGACCTTTCGTTGCATCTTCGCATCCACCGTTTTGTCAGCAGGCTGTCCGCAAGAAACCTAGAACGGTTGTTCGCTTTAACCGCTGAAAGCAGCCGCTCGCTCGAGAAGTACGGCGACATGGACTACGCCTCAAAGACGCTCCGCGGCCTGTTCTTGAACCCGACGTTCACGCTGAAGCTCCTGCTGCACACGCCCGCGTTCCTTCTTGACTTTGTGTAGCAACCCGTTTATTAATTTCGATACCCTAAAACTTAAGGTGACAACTTCTACTAGAACTAGACGAAAAGAGTCCGAGCTTGTTGAGCCGATGGCATTACAACAAACAAGAAGAGACTTCGTGCGAGATTTAGGTAGATATCTTGTGCCAGGAGGCATGGCGGCATTCTTAAGTGAAAGCGGCAGGGAGGTTGCACAGGCGGCTGACGCCGGAGTAAGCAAACTAGAGCAGGAGGCTTTTGCCTACCGGCGGAGGGCTCTACTCCAGGACCCGCACGCTCCAAATGTTGAAGCCCTAAAGAAGGCTGGAAGCGATTATTTATCTGCAGGTTTGGCATCTGATAAGAGTGGTAAGGGCGGCTGGGATTACTTGTTCGAAAAAGGCCTATGTGAATTAGCGGAAGCCATACATCTTCCCGAAGGCTCTCGTAGGCATGAAAACATCAGGAGTGCGGGAACAGCAATCGGCAGGATGACCGACGCAGAGACTCTAAAGACGATGGAACGACTATCCGGAAAAAAATATTCTAGTGCAGAAAAACACAGGTTCATGGCTTGGAGTGCAATAGCCTCGCAGGAGTCCCTCAAGACACGCCTGGAGAAAGGAGACTACTCTCTGATTGGGCCGGCATATAATCGAATATTCGCCGGAGTAGACAGGAGAAATCTACTCGATGAGGCTTATGTCCCCGCATTGGTTGGTGCGGCGGTGTTAAAGCTCGACTTATACGAGGAGAGTCCCCTGTCCGTGGATGGTTCTAATGAGAATCCGTATAAAGAGAATGTGGTGGGTCAGGGCAGGGGTCATCTCGCAACATTAGCGGAATTATGCAGCAGGAATGGCTGGCTGCCTAAAGCTACTAGAGATAAACAGCCGGATGTTACGGCTGTCATTGAACAAATCCAAAAGGAAAGCGATGGCACGAAAGATTTGCGCCGGTTAGATGCTATTCAGGCGCTTATGTACCTCCAGCGAAGCGGCGGGGAAGCTTTAAAAGAGTTCAATAAACTGATAGGCAAGAAAACTTCATAAAGGCGATACCTGCCAAACAAGCCAATAGTTTTTATTCTCGTTTTCTTTATCATATTAAACATGGAGTTTCAAAGCGTTGTTGTAGGGACTGCGGCAATCATGCTGCTCATCATCATTCCCGGGTTAGCGCTCTCGCTTGCTCTCTTCCCCAAGAAAGACCAGCTTGACCATGTAGAGCGCGCCGGATTCAGCTTTGTTCTCGGCTTGGTTCCGCAGGTTTTGCAGTACCTCTTGGACAAGAACTTCAGCATTCCAATCACCACTGCAACAACCTTTGGCTTGATAGCCGCTGTGACCGTGGCCGGGCTTGCAGTCTGGACCATGCGTAAATAACGCTTGTTGTTTACATCTGCATGGCGTCCGCCGCCTCTTCCGGGAGTTCTGTATTGACTGCCTTATTGTAGTCGTAGTATTCAGCTAGGACGCTCATCGTCGTCGTTACGTTATCGGAGGCGAGCGTGAACTTATTGATGGACTTCAAAGGAAGGAGACTTTCCTTGGAAATCCACTCATGGATTACGTATTCTTGCACTTGTTCATTGCTGAGGCGTTCGTTCAAGAATGGCGTGCTGCCGGTTTCAGCCACCTGTGCCATCAAGATGCCCAGGTCGGGCCTGATTTCAAGCACGTAAGCCTGCTCTCCCCTAAAGTCTTCAGTCCCGATGAGCATGACGTTTGCGCCTTTGATGACGCTTCCCTTCTGCTGCAGGTTTGGCTGGTTCCATACGTCTTCGGTCATCTCCTGCTGAAGCCACGTGTCCTCAACCTTCAGGTACAGCGTGGTGTTGACGACGTAACTTTCCGCTCGCGTGTGCCTGCTGGGAATAACCTCTTCAGGAATGCCGATGACATCTTCAGAAACTGTCTCATGCATGAACTTTTTCTCCATGTCTATAACGCCTTCCCTCCGGGTGGAGCCATTGACTGTAATCGGATTGCCGCCTATAAAACCCATGGAGTCCGTCTGGATGGCGATGTTGTAGCCGTAGGAGGATACCTTCTCTCTTGCAGAAAGCGAGGAATCCCTGATGTCTGTTGCCTTCCTATCCCCGGTTTTTATTACCTGGCTTGCCAGGAGGATGACAATGCCTATGGCGATAAGTATGGAGAACAGCAATCCGGCGTTCTTCCCTTCGCTTGTTTTTTCCGTTGCTGTTTCTGTTGTATTCGCCATAGTCATAACCTTAATATATTCGCCTGGTTGTAATTATATATACCCTCCAGGAATTCACCAATGAAAGCATTCAAGGTCATTAGGGACCCCATCCACGGTAACATAACGCTTGGCGATGCCGAACTCAGCCTTATAGACCTCCCGGAAATGCAGCGGCTGCGACACATAAGGCAGAACGGTCTTTGCTATCTCGTCTATCCTGCCATGAACTCTACGCGGTTTGAGCATTCGCTCGGCGTCATGCACCTTGCCGGCGTAGTGTCTGAACACCTTGGCTTGGGCGAGAAGACGACGCTGTCGCTGCGTGCTGCCGGCCTGCTTCACGACATCGGCCATGGACCGTTTTCCCACTCTCTGGACAGGATTCTATACCCCACCGGACAGTCGCATGAACGAGTTTCCTCGCGCATCATACTCCAGACGCACGTTGCCGACGTGCTCAGAGAGCATGGTCTTAACCCTAAGGAGATTTCCAAACTCATACTTGGGAAGAGCCCGCTTTCAAGGATTATCTCTTCGGAAATTGACGTTGACAAGATGGACTATCTGAAGCGGGATTCCTACTACGCCGGAGTAGCCTATGGCGTCATTGACATGGAACGGCTGATTTACGCAGTCAAGCTGGTGAAAAAAGAGATTATCATCAAGGAAGGCAATCTTGAAACCATCGAGTCATTGCTTATCAACCGAAACTTGATGTACCAGACTGTTTACCGTCATCATACCAAGCGGATTGCTGAAGCAATGCTCGTCCATGCCGTTGGAATGCTCCTGTCGCGCGGAGTCGTAACGCCTGCGGTAGTGGCCGGTTTTGACGACATCCAGTTGATTATGTTCCTCAGGAATGCCGGCGGCTATCCGCAGGAGCTGATGTCGCGCATTGACAGGCGGAAGCTATTCAAGACCGTCTTTCACGCAAACCTCACGTTGTTTAGGAAGGACTTTTCAGAGCGACTGCCATTGATTGAAAAACAGCTTGAAGGTGAAATTGCTTCCGACTATGGCATACCTGAAAACTATCTTTTTGTTGACGCGCCAGAGCCCGCTTTTTCAGAATTCAAAATCAGGATTGAGCATGAGGGTGCATTGCGGCGTATTGACGTCGTTTCGCCCCTTGCGAGGTCGCTCGAAAAATCCGAGCAGGAGAAGCTTTCGGTGGGCGTCTATACAAGTCCCGAGTTCGTGAGGAAGCTGCGGTTTTTCAAGCCTGAAAACTACTTCCGCTATAGGAAATGACTTCTAGGCAGGGAAAGATGCTGGCAATAGACGGTTCTTTTGGAGAGGGCGGCGGCCAGGTTCTTAGAACTGCGCTTGCGTTAAGCGCCGTCACTAAAACTCCGGTCAGGGTGGAAAACATCCGGCTAAGGCGTCCGAAGCCCGGTTTGCAGGCGCAGCATCTGACCTGCATCAAGGCTGTCGGAGAACTCTGTAATGCCGAAGTTAGCGGGCTTTCACTAGGCTCTGCCGAAGTTACTTTCCACCCCGGAGACATTGCCGGCGGAACGTTTTCTTTTGACGTCGGCACCGCCGGCTCGATGACGCTGGTATTGCAGGCGCTTCTCCCGCCAGCCCTCCACGCTCCAGATCAGGTTGAAATTTCTCTTTCCGGCGGTACGGACGTTGCTTGGAGCCCGCCGGTGGATTACTTCAAGCGTGTCTTGCTTCCGCTGATTGGGAAAGCAGGCTGTCTGGTTGACTTGGAGGTTGTCAAACGCGGATACTATCCCCATGGGGGCGGCGTGCTGCGTGCTGTCGTGCATTCCATTCAGCAACCGCACCGGATTGCACTGGAGGAGCGGGGCATTCTGAAGGGAATAGAAGGCGTCTCTCATGCAAGCTATGACATTAAGGACAGGTCGGTGGCTGAAAGGCAGAACAAGGGTGCGCGTATGTGCTTGTTTAACGAGCTTTCTAAGAGGAGCATTAGCGTTCAACCGAATCTTGCTGAAGAGTACAGTGAAACGCATTCCACGGGCAGCGGCCTGACGCTATGGACGGTTTATTCCAACACCCTACTTGGAGCAAGCGCTTTGGGAGAGAAATCCAAGAAAGCTGAAGACGTCGGCTCTGAAGCCGCGCAGCATTTAATGTCTGAAATAGACGCAGGCGCTGCGGTTGACTCCCACATGGCAGACCAAATCCTTCCTTATCTTGCACTGTTCGGCGGTGTAGTGCGCGTTCCCGCGGTTCCCGCGCTTTCGCAGCATGCCAAGACCAACATCCACGTTATCAACCAGTTTGGATTCAACCTTAAGGTTGAAGGAAACGTCGTCAAGTCAGACGGCTGGCATCTTGAAAAATAAATGTGTGGCAGGCAGGCAGCGCGGTCTACTCCCTAACTTTCAGCTTTTTCGGCCGCAGCAGATGTTCAACTTCCAGTTGCCAGTCTGCCGCAAACAAGGCTTTCTGCCTGCGCGTCGGGTGCGGCCTTTCAATTCGCGCCCACAGTTCGTTTCCGACTAGAGCCAGATTTTCAGGCTTTTCAGGGCTGTCAATGTCTTTAATGAGTTCCCGTCTGCGTTCCTGGGGAAATTCCTTGTTGACGTTCACCCAAAAGTGACCGTCATGGACTACCACCTCCTCCATAACTTCTTCCCGTCCTTTCATGTCATTACTATCTTTTCTCTTATATCCCTAAAAATCTTGTCCGGCTTTTGCAGGCCGTCAATCTTTATTACGTCGTTATTAAGCTTCAAGTAATTGTCGCGGACTTTCTCTAGGAAGCTTTCTTCTTCAAATATCTCCCGCGCAGTCTTTCTCTCCACAGCCTCCTTGGGCGGCACGTCCAATAGAAAAGTATAATCCGGCTTGCGCGAGAACTTGTTGATGTCCCTAAGCCAGTGCCATGGAACGCCTTGCGCTGCCTGATAGCAGATAGTGGAATGGTAATAACGTTCTGAAACCACAATGGTTTTGCGCTTTATGGCGGGCTCTATTTCATTAATCAAATGCTCGTAACGGTCGGCGGTGAACAGCAACGCGAGCGTTTTCTGGTCAACCATCATCCTGCCTGAAAGAATCTCCCTTAGGAAGACTCCTATTGGGCCCCGCGTTGGTTCCGCGGTCAAAAGCACATCCTTTCCTTGCGAGCGCAGCCAGTCTGCAAGCAGTTTCGCCTGCGTTGACTTCCCGCAGCCGTCAATACCCTCAAGGACTATAAACATGGTAATCTATTTCCAAGCCATGCTTTTAATAGCAGCGGACAATAGATATGCTGTATTTTGAAGAGGATGGAGTCTGAAGAGCTTGAAAAATACCGGACTGCGGGGAAAATCGCGCGGGACGTGCGCGAGTGGAGCATGAGTCTTGTCGTGCCAAACGCCCGCATTTTTGACATTGCAGAGCAGGTTGAGGCGAGCATCCTTGAAAAGGGAGGACAGCTTGCGTTTCCAGTGAACGTCTGCATAAACGATGTAACGGCGCATTACACACCAAAGTTTAACGACGTCATCACGCTCAAGGAGTCTGACGTGGTTTCCATTGACATGGGGGTTCACGTTGACGGCTTTATCGCCGACACGGCCTACAGTATTGACCTTTCCGGAAAGTACGCCCGGATGCTTGACGTGAACAAGCAGGCGCTGGAAAGGGTTATCGCGCTCTTGAAGCCTGGCGTGTCAGTCAAGGAGCTCGGAACCGCCGTGTACGACTTTGTCACCGCGTCGGGATTCAAGCCGATTGAAAACCTCACCGGCCATGAAGTCCAGCAGTACAACCTGCATGCCGGCGTTTCAATACCCAACATTCCTGTTCCCTATGACTGGAAGCTTTCCGAGGGGATGGTTTTCGCAATCGAGCCGTTTGTCACAGACGGCATCGGCCGCGTCGTAGAGTCGCGGCATGTCAACATCTATGGCCTTTTGGAGGTAAAGCCCGTGCGGATGCCTGAAGCCCGGGCGCTCTTGAAAGAAATCACCATGCGGGAAAAACTCCCATTTGCTGAACGATGGTATGCCAGGAAGATAAGTCCAGTGAAATTGCCGCTCGCAATCCAGGAGCTTCTTTCCAAAGGAATTGTCAAGGCATATCCAACATTGCATGAAAAGGAAAAAGGCGTTGTCAGCCAGTTTGAACATACCGTCTGCATCACCAAGGACGGCTGCGAGGTCTTCACCTAAGGTTCTCTGGGTAGGGCGGTATGATAGAGCAATAGGTACAAGGGATGAAAGAGCCGTGCAGGGCAAGAGGATATTCCATAGGGAGAGCGATTTTATTACTCTACTTCTTACTCTTTCTATTTATCTCTCTTGCCACACTTGTAAATATGCTTAGAGCATATCCACCTCGGTCTTCCTTGGAGTATGCTATCGTCGTAGGAAGCTTGTTCGTTTGGTTTGGGATCATCTTCTCAATTTATCGTCATAATCCTACAGGATATAAAATATTATATTGGGTCGGTATTCTCCTAATGATTCAGGCGTTATTTACTCTATTCGCCCAAAAATTGATGGGGGTAGTAATGATAGTTGTGTAGGTTCAACACATATGTCACCCCGTTAATTTCTTTGGTTTTTCGGGCGTATAAAATAGCCAGCGGTGGAATTCGTTGTATACTTCGGCGGGTGTTTTCATGTGTAGGCTTTGGTGTGGTCTTTGGGTATTGTAGTTGTATCTGAATTCTTCAGTGTTTTGGTATTTGTGTATTTCGCGGTTGTAGGTGTCGTGTAGTTTTTCGACTTTGCCTACGGTAGTGGGCTTGTTTATGCGAGTTTTGATGTGTTCTATCTTGTGTTTTCGGCACCATCGGTCGAACTGCTCTTTGTATATGGCTCCGTTGTCTGTGAGTATCTGCTTTGGTTTACCGTAGGTCTGGATTAGTTCGTCTAGGAGTTGTTTAACGTGTCTTGTGGTGAGGTTTTTGTAGTGTCTTACCGCCAGGAGGTATCTGCTGCAGTCGTCTTCAATGTTCAATCGGATTCTTTTGTCATATTCCTCGGTGTGGTCCAGCTGCCAGAGGCTGTTGGGGGTATCACGCTGCCAGCGAACCCACCTCAACCTAACGCCCTTCATCTTGCTACCGCGGGACAAACCCTCATTGGCTATTACTCTCTTGAGGGTAGACGCCGATAAAACCACGTTCTTGTCTGCTAACACATGCACTATCTTAAGGGCGTCGTATCCCGTTTTACGCCTATACGCCACTATCCAATCCCTAACATCAGATGTCAACACTCTATGAATGACTCTGGGTCTACGCGACAAATCCCTAAAATCCCAGCCCTCTCGATGACGCTTCACCCAACGCTTCAAAGTACGCCGAGAAACAACCAAGTTAAACTCACTCAAAACCAACCCCTCAACCTCACCATAAGACTTACCATACAGCACACGCTGCTTCACAACAAAACGCCTAACAAACTCCTTAAACCTAGAATCCACACAAACCACCCTAAAAACATTAGGGTGGTGACAAATGTCATGAAC
>Ga0315281_10011679_pt1 | contig 12021 bp, 6 predicted proteins | sample YL17G07_0_MG_FD_204540 | JGI IMG/M metagenome (GOLD analysis project Ga0315281, IMG submission 204540) | Sediment microbial communities from Yellowstone Lake, YNP, Wyoming, USA - YL17G07_0 | ecosystem: Environmental > Aquatic > Freshwater > Lake > Sediment | place: USA: Wyoming | collected... | reverse complement strand
CTGGCGACCGTTCGCATGCTGAAAGCCCCGTTCGGGCAAGTCGCGGCGGTGCAAACCCGCAGTGCCGCGCTGGCGTCCTGGCGCTCGCTGACCACGCTGACCGTCACCCTCTCCGCCACCACCGGCTTTGTCGTGCTCATCCTCGGCTTCGCCTTTCACTGGCAGGCGACCCGGGCGCGGGAAGCCGACGTCATCTACGAAACCGTCCGCAGCCGCATCGATACCGCGCTCAACCGCGGCCGCTGCGGGTTGTGGGACTGGGACCTGGCGCGCGGACGCATTTTCTGGTCGCAATCGATGTTCGCCATTCTCGGGCTGACGGCCAAGGACGATCTGCTCACCTTCGGCGATGTCAGCGCGCTGGTGCACCCGGACGACGTGCGGCTGTACGATATCGCCGCCCAACTCGCCGAAGCCAAGACCAGCGCCATCGACCATGCCTTCCGCATGCGCCATGCCGACGGCCACTGGGTCTGGTTGCGCGCGCGCTGCGAATTGGTGCAACAGCCGGGCGAATCGGGGCTGCATCTGATCGGGATCGCGGTCGATATCAGCGAGCAGAAAAGCCTGGTGGAAAAAACCATCGCCGCCGACCTGCGGCTGCGCGACGCCATCGAGACCATTCCGGAAGCCTTCGTGTTGTGGGACGCCGACAACCGCCTGGTGCTGTGCAACTCGAATTTCCAGGAATTGCACGATCTGCCGGACGAAGCATTGACCGCCGGCGCCTCCTATGAATCGGTGGTGGCGGCCGGCAGCAAGCCGGTGGTGCGCAATAAAACGGTCAGCGACGGCAGCTTGATTCCCGGCGCCCGCACCTTCGAAGCCCAGATCGAGGACGGCCGCTGGCTGCATATCAGCGAGCGGCGCACCAAGGACGGCGGCTATGTCTCGGTCGGCACCGACATCACCGCGCTCAAGATCCACGAAGAAAAACTGATCGACAGCGAGCAACGGCTGATCGCCACCGTTTCCGACTTGCGCTCATCGCAGACCCGCTTGGCGGAGCTGGCGGAGAAATACGCCGCCGAAAAGACCCGCGCCGAAGAGGCCAGCCAGGCGAAAACAAAATTTCTCGCCAATATGAGCCATGAGCTGCGCACGCCGCTCAACGCCATCATCGGCTTCTCCGAGATCATGGAATCGGGGATGTTCGGCCCGCTCGGCGCCGAGAAATACAAGGAATATTGCGGCGATATTCGCGGCAGCGGCCAATACCTGCTCGACGTCATCAACGACATTCTCGACATGTCGAAGATCGAGGCCGGCCGCATCCGCCTCGACATCGAGGATATCGAGCTCGACGCGCTGCTCGCCGACGCCATGCGCGTGGTCACCGCCCGCGCGCAAGACAAGCGGCTCACCGTCAAGGCGCGGATCGCACCGGCGCTGCGGCTGCCGGCCGACCGCCGCGCGCTCAAGCAGATCGCGCTCAATTTGTTATCGAATGCGGTGAAGTTCACGCCGGAAGGCGGCCGCGTCACCGTGCGCGGGCGCGCCGCCGACGGTTGCGCGGTGATCGCCATTATGGATAGCGGCATCGGCATCGCCAAGGACGCGCTTGCCAAGCTCGGCCGGCCGTTCGAACAGGTGGAAAGCCAGCTCACCAAGAGCCACCGCGGCTCCGGGCTCGGCCTCGCCATCGCCAAGTCGCTGGTGGAATTGCACGGCGGCTCGATGCGGATCCGCTCGACGCTGGGCCGCGGCACCGTGGTGGTGGTGCGGCTGCCGCTCACGCCGCAGTGCCCGCTGCCGAAGGCACAGGCGGCCTAGATCCGGTTGGCGCCGAGCCGCTGCGGCGCCGGCGCCTCGCCCAAAATCCGCACAAAGCACGCCCGCACCTTGGCCTGGGTCTCGGTCAGCGTGGCGTCGAGGGTGGCGAAATCCGGCACGTCGCCGGCGCGCGCCAGCAGCCGCAGCAGCCCCGGCCCCCCCGTCTTGGGATCGAACGGACCCGGCAGGCACAGCCGCAAAATCTGCGTGAGATCGTGATAGAGCCGCACCGCCGGGCGCAGTACTTCGGCCTCTTCGACCGGCAACAGGCCGAGCCGCCAGGCCTTGTCGAGCACGCGGGCGGTGGAGGTGTCGAGAATCTCCGGCTGCCGCTGGCTGTGAACCAGCTGGAGATATTGCGCGATGAATTCGATGTCGATCAGCCCGCCGGCGGCATATTTGAGATCCCAGCGGGTCGCATCGCCTTTTTCCATGGCGATGGCGCCGCGCATCTCCACCACGTCGCCGGCGATCTGCGCCGGCGCGCGCTCGCGCCGCAGGATGTCGGCAATGACGCGCTCGACCCGCGCGGCGAAAACCGGCGACGCCGACACCACCCGCGCGCGGGTGAGCGCCAGATGCTCCCAGGTCCAGGCCTCGCTGTCCTGGTAGCTGGCGAAGCTGCCGATCTGGGTGGCCACCGGGCCGGAGCGTCCGGATGGGCGCAGCCGCATGTCGACCTGATAAAGCGCGCCGAAATTGGTTTGCACGGTGAGCGCATTGATCAGGCGCTGGGTCAGGCGGGCAAAATATTGCCCGCCATAGAGCGCCCGCTGGCCGTCGGATTCCGGATGCTCCTGGTCGAAGTCATAGACCAAAATGAGGTCAAGGTCGGAGGTGGCGGTCATTTCATTGCCGCCGAGCTTGCCCATCGCCAGCACTGCGCTCTCTTCCTGGCGCAAATGGCCGTACGCGGCGGCGAAATTGTCGGCAACGGCGCGGTGGACGGCGCGGATCACCACGTCGGCCAGCCGCGCAAAGGTTTCGCCCGCCTGCGCCGCCGTCACCGTCCCGGTCAGAATCCGCACGCCAATGAGAAACATTTGTTCCAGCCCGAACATGCGAATGCGCTCGAGCAGGTCCTCGTCGTAGCTCGCCTGCGCCAGCGCCGCCGCCAGCCGCGCCGACAACTCCGCCTCATCCGGCAGCCGGCCGAAAAAGCTCGGATCGACCAGCGTATCCATGACCTCCGGATAGCGCGCCAGAATGTCGGCCAGCCGCGGCGCGGTGCCAAGCACCATCGCAATCAGCGCGATCAGCGAAGGATTCTGCCGCAGCAAGGCCAGCAGCCGGCCGGCGCCGTGCAGATTGGTCAGAAATTGATCGAACAGAACCAGCGTGCCGTCGGGGTTTTCCGTGCGGGCGAGCTGTTCGAGCAGCGCCGGCAGCAATTCCTGCAATTGCCCGCGCACGGTCTCGCTCTTGAGCGAGCGATGGCCGCCGGCCAGCCAGTGCCGGACGGTCGCTGAGGTTTCCAGCGGCGCGCGGAAACCCATCGCCACCAGACCATCGAGCGTGCGCCGGTCATCGGCGGCGGCCGGAAATTCAAACGGCGGCTTGTCGGTTCCCGCCGTCGCCTCGAACAGCTTGGCGTAATGCCGCTGCACGTTGGCGAGATGTCCGAGCAATATCTTGGCGAAGGCGTCGCGGTTCTTGAACCCGAGAAAACGGGCGAACCGTTCCAGCCCTGCGCGCTCGTCCGGCAAGGTTTGCGTCTGCTCGTCGTTGACCATCTGCAGCCGGTGCTCAACCGTGCGCAGAAAAATGTAGGCGGCGGTCATGTCGTCGCGCGCCTGGCCGTCGATCCAGCCGCCGTCGGCGAGCTTGATCAATGTGGTGAGTGTCTCGCGGTCGCGCAAACCCGGATTGCGGCCGCCGGCGATCAATTGCTGGGTCTGCGCGAAAAATTCGATCTCGCGGATGCCGCCGCGGCCGAGCTTGATATTGTGGCCCTCGACCGCGATTTCGCCGTGGCCGCGATAGGCGTGGATCTGCTGCTTCATCGCCTGCACGTCGGCGACGGCGGCGAAGTCGAGATATTTGCGCCACACGAACGGCGCAATGCCGTTGAGGATCGCCTCCCCGGCCGCCAGATCGCCGGCGCACGGGCGCGCCTTGATCAGCGCCGCACGCTCCCAATTCTGCCCGACGCTTTCGTAATAGGACAGCGCCGCCGCGGTCGAGATCGCGATCGGCGTCGAAGCCGGATCCGGCCGCAGCCGCAAATCGGTGCGGAACACATAACCGTCGGCGGTGCGCTCGGAGAGCAGCTTGACCAGCCGCTGGGTGAGCCGCGCATAGAGCGGACCCGGCTCGGTATTTTTCGCCAGCGCCGGGGCCGCCGGCTCGTACAGCACGATCAGGTCGATGTCGCTGGAGTAATTGAGCTCGAACGCCCCCATCTTGCCCATCGCCAGCACGATATAGCCGCTGCCGTCTTGCGGGCGGGCGGGCGCAGGCGGCGAAATACGCTTGGCGCGGGCGGCGCCGGCGAGCAGAAATTGCACGGCGGCGGCAACGGCGGTGTCGGCGAGCTCGGTCAGCGCCTGCGTCGCGCGCATCACCGGCCAGACGCCGCCGATATCGGCGAGCGCAATCAGCAACGCCGCTTCCGATTTCATCCGGCGCAACAGCCGCATCGCTGTTGCTTCATCGTCGCTTGCAGCGACCGCGCGGGCCGCCTCGGCCAGCAGTTTTTCCAAATGCCGGTCGGGGTCGCACCCCAGCAGCCGTAACAGCCGCGGCACGTCCGTACTGGCAAGCTCCCACAGATAAGGCGAGCTCTCGGTCAGGCTTTCGAGCAGCGTGGTGAGTTTCGGATGGGCGGCGAGCAGCGGCGCCAGCTTCTTGGCCGCGGCGCTGCCCTTGATGGCGCCGAGCCATTCGCCCAGCCGTTCGCGCGCCGGTTTCGGCGCGGTCAGATAAGGCGCCGCGGCAATGCGGTCAGCTAACGTCCTGCTGTTGCGCGCCTTAGCGCTTCGCGCGCTACCGGGCGACTTACGGCGCCGGGCTTTGGTGCGCGGCTTGGTCTTGCCAAGCTTTTTGGCAGGCTTGTTGGCCGGCTTCATCCCCCACTGTGTACCGGCCCTCCCCGCGGCAAGGCAATGATGGTTTTCAGCCCCGGCTTATTGTCTTCAAACCGCAGTTCGCCGCCATGCAGGCGGGCCACCGCCGCGGCCAGGCTCAAGCCCAGCCCGGAGCCCGGTTGCGACCGGCTTTGTTCCAGCCGCACGAAGCGTTCCACCACCCGCGGCCGGTCGGCCGCGGGGATTCCCGGCCCGCCGTCGGCAACCGTGAGCAGAATGCGCTCGCCGTCTTGGAAGGCGCGCACGACGATTTCGGGCGGTACGCCATTGACCGGCGGCTGACCGGGGCCGGCATATTTGATGGCATTGTCCACCAGATTGGCCAGCGCCTGGCTGACCAGTTCGCGGTTGCCCTTGACCGGCGCCGGCGTCGCCGCCTCGATTTTGAGCGTAATGCCCTTCTGCTCGGCCAGCGGCTCGTACAGTTCGCCGACGTCGCGGGCGATTTCGGCGGCGTCGAATTCGCTCATGTCGTCGCGGGCGTGACCGGATTCCGCCCGCGCGATCATCAACAGCGCGTTGAAGGTGCGGATCAGACCGTCGGATTCCTCAATCGTGTGCTCGATCGCGGCGCGGTATTCGCCCTCGCCCTTGGCCGTGCGCAAAGCCTCCTCGGCGCGATTGCGCAGCCTAGTGAGCGGCGTCTTCAGATCGTGCGCGATGTTGTCGGAAACTTCCCGCATCCCGGCCATCAAAGCCTCGATCCGCTCCAGCATCTGGTTGAGATTTTCCGCCAGCCGGTCGATTTCATCGCCGCTGCCGGCGACCGGCAGCCGGCCGCTGAGATCGCCGGCCATGATGGTGCGGGTGGTTCCGGTCATGGCGTCGACGCGGCGCAGCACGCGCCGGGTGACGAAAAAGCCGCCGAGCAGACCGAGCACGATCACGATGACGACCGACCAGCGCCCGGTGTCGAGCACGATCCGGAAGAGCCGTTCGCGTTCGTCGAGGTCGCGGCCGACCAGCATGCGAAAGCCGCCGGGCAATTGGAACACGCGAACCAGCGCGTGATGTTCCGGACCCTCGGCATCGTCGAGCCGGCGATAGCCGGTTTCGGCCCAGCCCGGCGCATCGAGCACGCCGGGAGCGAGCGTGCCGACATTGCCGGCCAGCGCCTCGCCGGCGAACGTGGTGACCAGATAGAGGCTCGACCCCGGCCGCCGCGCCCGCGCGTCGACCACCACCACCAGATGGCGGATGCCGCCCTGGCGATATTGCTCCGACAGTCCGGTGACTTCGGCGTTGATGGTGTCGGTGATTTGTTCGTTGATCAGTCGGCGGGTATTGAGCGCGAAATAGCCGAGCAGAAACGCGGCAAACAGCGCAAAAACCACGAGATAGACGAGCGTCAGCTTGAACGTCGTCGTGCGAAACAGCTTACCGAGCGCCGTCATGCTTTACCGATCGCTTGCCGATTTGCGACACCATCAAGATGTCATCATCCGCGAAAGCGGATGATCCAGTAATCGCAGGCGCACCGGCTAAACCACAACGCTTGCCAATACTGGATGCCCCGCTTTCGCGGGGCATGACCATGTCATTTATTATCACGGATCATGTACCCCGTGCCGCGGATGGTGTGCAAAAGCGGCTGCGAGAATCCTTTATCGATTTTCGAACGCAAACGCGAGATGTGAACGTCGATCACGTTGGTTTGCGGGTCGAAATGATAGTCCCACACGTTCTCCAGCAGCATGGTGCGGGTAACCGCATGCCCGGCATGCTGCATCAGGTATTCCAGCAGGCGGAATTCGCGCGGTTGCAGCGTTATCTCTTCCGCGCCGCGGCGGACCTGATGCGATAGCCGGTCGAGCGCGAGATCGCCGACATGCAGCACAGTTTCCTCGATGCGGCCGCTGCGGCGGCGCGCCAGCACCTCGATCCGCGCCAGCAGTTCGGAGAACGAATAGGGCTTGGGCAGATAGTCGTCGCCGCCGGCGCGCAAGCCCTTGACCCGATCGTCCACCTGGCCAAGCGCGGACAGGATGAGCGTCGGCGTATCGATGCCTTTCTCGCGCAGCGTGCCGATCACCGACAGGCCGTCGCGCTTGGGCAACATGCGATCGACCACCAGCACGTCGTATTGACCGTCGAGGGCGAGCGCCAGGCCCTCTTCGCCGTCATGGGCCAGATCGGCGACATGGCCGACCTCGCGCAAGGCCTTGACCAGGTAGTCGGCGGTGGTGCGGTCGTCCTCAATAATGAGCAGGCGCATGGTGGTCCGGTCCGGCTGCGCATCGGCCGCTTGGCCGGCGGCGCGTTGCCCGAGAGTGTCCGTATAAGTGGGCATCGGTCACACCAATTCTAGTCAATTCCTAGGCCGGCCGCCCGCACCCATGCGCAAGGGGGTGGCGGGTTTGGCCCGCCACCCCCTCGACGACCCACCCCGGCGGGGGCGACGATTGCCAGGGTCGGAGTTCGGCCGCAAAACGGCGGGCCGAGAACCCGCTGCGAGAAACTGGCGGGACGGGTGCGCAAGGCACCCGTCCCGTTGGGATCGCTCCGCCGGCGGGGGGCGACGATTGCCGGCGGCGCGGCCCCATTCCGTTCAGCCGCGGCCGAGCGGGAGCGCGACAAACTTGGTGTTGTCGCCGGATTTCACCCGCATCAGCACGGCCCGCTTGCCGTCCGAGCGCGCGCTGGCAATCACGCTGCGCACCTCGGCAGGCGTTGAAACCGATTTGCCGGCGACTTCGAGGATCACATCGCCGGTCGCAAAACCATGATCGGCGGCAATGCCGGTGGGATCGACCGCGGTGATCACCACGCCTTCCCCGCCCGTGCCGGCAATCCGACCGGCGGGAGCCAGCGTGAGGCCGAGCTTGCCGAGCTCGCTGCCGGTGTCGTTGCCGCCAACATCGGCGCGCGCCTCTTTCATGCTGGGCAATTCGCCGAGCGTGAGCGTCACGCTCTTCTCGGCACCCTTGTGCAGGATCGCCAGCTTGACCGTGGATTTCGGCGCCATGGCGCCGATTTTCTTGGCGAGATCGCGGGCGTCCTTGACCGCCTGGCCATCGACCGCGGTGATGACGTCACCGGCCTCGATGCCGGCCTTCGCCGCCGGACTGCCGGCTTGCGGCTCGGCCACCAGCGCGCCTTGCGTCGATTTCAGGCCGAGGCTGTCGGCGATGGCAGGCGTCACCGGCTGAATCTGCACGCCGATCCATCCGCGCGTGACCGCGCCGTGGTCCTTGAGCTGGGTAATGACGGTTTTCACCGTGTCGGCGGGAATCGCGAAGGCGATGCCGACCGAGCCGCCGGACGGCGAGAAGATCGCGGTGTTGACTCCGATCACATTGCCTTCGGTGTCGAAGGTCGGCCCGCCGGAATTGCCTTTGTTCACCGGCGCGTCGATCTGGATGAAATCGTCATAGGCGCCGGCGCCGATGTCGCGGCCGCGGGCGGAGACGATGCCGGCGGTGACGGTGCCGCCGAGGCCGAACGGATTGCCGACCGCGAGCACCCAGTCGCCGATGCGCGGGGCGCGATCGGACAGCTTCACATAGGGGAAGGAGCCGCCCTCGACCTTGATCAGCGCCAGATCGCTGCGCGGATCGGCGCCGATCACCTTGGCCGAATAAATCTTGCCGTCGTCGGTGGTGATCTGGACGCTCTCGGCCTTGTCGACCACGTGATTATTGGTGACCGCGTAGCCGTCGGCCGAAATAAAGAAGCCGGAACCTTGGCCGGTGACCCGGCCGTGGCCGCGGCCGCGCGGCATGTTCGGCATATTCGGCATGCCGAAATTGCGGAAGAACTCCTGCAGGCCTGGCGGTACGTCCTCCGCACTCATGCCGGAGGTTTGCGGACCGCCATCGATCTTGATGCGAACCGAGATCACCGCCGGTTTCACTTTTTCGACAATGTCGGCAAAGCCGACCGGCGCCGGCAGCTTGCGCGCCTGCTCGCTGAGATTTTGCGCATGCGCTGAGGGATAGCCGAACGGCGGGCTCAGGGCGGGCGCCAGCACGAGTGCGGCGGCGCCGAGACTGGCGATGGTGGTGGTGAGGAGGACGACGCGGCGCGCGGACAGGCGGCGCGGTTTCGGCGCGGGGGATGCGCTCGCAATCATGCAGCAGTCTCCATCTCGTTTTTCGGGTGCGCAAACCGCACCGGTTCGAATGCGAAGATGGAGCAGCCAGCCTTACCGCAGGCTGACCGGGAAATTAATAATCGGTAACGTGGGGAAAGATAATTCTTATTTGGTTTCAGTGATTTGGTGGAATTTCCAGCGCGGCGTGCCGGGCCAAAGTCGCAAGCGTGGCCGGCGACATCCTCGCCGCGCAACAGGCCGCGCTCGAGCCCCGCGATCGGCCGAGCCCTGCGCTTCCGGTTGGCGCGGCGGCGAACCGCGCGCAAGCGACCGACGGGTCGCCCCGCCGCGTCAGGCCAGCGGCGTCCAGGAGCCGTCGGGATTGCGGCAAGCGGTGCCGCGCGCGGTCTGCGGCCGGCCGTCGATATAGATGGTGTGGGTGAAGGCCCGGCAATTGCGGCCGGCTTGTTGGTAGGCGGGACCGGGAACGACGCTGCCGTAGCGGCCGGAATCCGGATTCCTCCAGGCCACCGGCGCGCCGGCCGGGCCGCGTTCGAGCGCGTCCATTTCCGCGGCATAGGCGCGCTGCTTGTCCTCGTCGTCGAGCGCGGCGCCGATCCGGTTGCCGATCAGGCCGCCGAGCAAGCCGCCGATGGCGGCGCCGGCCAAACGATCACCGGTGCCGCCGCCGGCAACCGCTGCACCGAGCAGCGCTCCGGTTCCCGCACCAATCAACGTGCCGGAATTCTCCCGCGGACCGGGGCCGTAGCCATCCGGGCTGCCGGCGCAGGCGGCAAGCGACAGACCGATGACGGCGATGGCGGAAAACTTGGACACAGACATTTCGACCCCCGGAAATCGACGCGATGAAACCCGAACCCAGCATGGGTGGCGGAACGATCAGTCTAACGAAATCGGAGGATTAGGGCAAAACTCTGTCCGGCGCGGCCATGGCGTGAACAGCAGCAATCCTTGATGCACTGCCCCTAGCCCGCCGGCAGCACCAGTTCGGCCCGCAAGCCGCCCGAGGGCGCCGCGCCCAGCGTCAAGCCGCCGCCATAGAGGCTGGCAAGCTCCACCACAATCGACAGGCCGAGGCCGGAGCCGGGCTTGGTCTCGTCCAGCCGCCGCCCGCGTTTGGCCACCTGCTCGCGCTCGGACGGCGACAGCCCGCGACCGTCGTCGTCGACGATGATGCGCACGATCTGCCGCTCGCTCGCCGGGTCCGGCCGCTCGCACACCACTTCGATGGCAATGCGCGCCGCCGCCCACTTGCAGGCATTGTCCACCAGATTGCCGATCATCTCCTCGAGGTCCGGCCGCTCGCCGCGGAAACGCGCCTGCTCGTCGGCATGCACGTCGATCGCAATTTTCTTGTCGCGATGGATTTTCTCCATGGTGCGCGCCAGCGCGGTGACCACCGGCGCGACGTCGGTGACGCTGCCGACCACGGTCAAACGGGCGGCGATCCGCGCGCGTTCGAGATGGTGGGCGACCTGATCGCGCATGATGCCGGCCTGCTCGCGCACCTTGACCGCCAGCGGATCGTCCGGCCGCGCCGCCGCCTCGTTGACCATCACCGACAGCGGCGTTTTCAGCGCATGCGCCAGATTGCCGACATGGGTGCGCGCGCGCTCGACGATTTCCTTGTTGGCGTCGATCAGCGCGTTGGTTTCGCGCGCCAGCGGCGCGATTTCGTCGGGGAATTTTCCTTCCAGCCGCTCGGCGGTGCCGGCGCGGATGGCGGCCAGACTGCCGGTAATGCGCTTGAGCGGGGCGAGGCCGAAGCGGACCTGGAACATGGTGGTGAGCAGCAGCACCGCCGCCAGAATGGAAAAGGTAATGACCAGCGCCTGGTCGAACGAGCGAACCTCTTCGGTAATCTCGGCGGCATCGCCGGCGACGGCGACCAGGAAATGGCCCTCCTCGCCCAGATCGATGTTGCGCTCCAACAGGCGCAGCCGCTGCTCTTCCGGACCGGATACATAGCCTTCGCGCGAACCATTGGCGCCCGCCGGCACGCCCAGATCCTGCAAATGCGGCAGCCCGCCATCCCACAACGAGCGCGAGGAGCGTACGTCGCGCTTGCCGGGATCGAGCCGGCTTACCTGCCAGTACCAGCCCGACAGCGGCAGCTCGAACAGCGGCTCGCCGAGCGATTGCGGAAATTTCTCGCTGGCTTCCTCCGGCGCGGCGACGTCGGCCACCAGCGTGCGCAAGTAAACGCCGAGGCGACGATCGAAGGCGCGCTCCACCCCATGGCGGTAGAGCGTGGACAGCACGATGCCGGTGATGACCAGGATGACGACCGCCCAGGCGGTGGCGGACAGGAACAGCCGCAGCGCGAGGGAGTTAGCGCGCATCGCCATCCCTACCGCGTCATGCCCGGCCTTGGGCCGGGCATCCACGTCTTTCTTTTTTCCACGCCTAGAAAGCCGTGGATGGCATCGGAAGTCGGGCTTGCCCGACTTCCGCATAAGATTTGCCCAAGTCGGGTAAACCCGACTTGGGTGACAAGCCCGGCCATGACGGCTGGGGAAAGCGAAAGGGGGGAATTAGCGCGCATCAGGCGGGGTCAGCAAATAACCGAGGCCGCGCACGGTCTGGATGATCTCGACCCCGAGCTTCTTGCGGATGCGGCCGACGAACACCTCGATGGTGTTGGAATCGCGATCGAAATCCTGGTCGTACAGATGCTCGACCAGTTCGGTGCGCGACACCACCCGCCCGGTATGATGCATCAGATAGGACAGCAGCCGGTATTCGTGGCTGGTCAGCTTGACGTGATTGCCGTCGACCGCCACCCGTCCGGTGCGCGAGTCGAGCCGCACCGGCCCGCAGACGAATTCGCTTTTGGCGTGGCCGACCGAGCGGCGCAACAGCGCCCGCACGCGCGCCAGCACTTCCTCGAGATGGAACGGTTTGGCCACGTAATCGTCGGCGCCGGCGTCGAAGCCCTGCACCTTGTCGCTCCAGCGGTCGCGGGCGGTGAGGATCAGCACCGGCATGGCGCGCCCCGCCCGCCGCCAGGCTTCCAGCACCGAGATGCCGTCCATTTTCGGCAAGCCGATGTCGAGGATGACGGCGTCGTAGGGTTCGCTCTCGCCGAGATAATGGCCCTCCTCGCCG
>Ga0315281_10011678_pt1 | contig 12022 bp, 5 predicted proteins | sample YL17G07_0_MG_FD_204540 | JGI IMG/M metagenome (GOLD analysis project Ga0315281, IMG submission 204540) | Sediment microbial communities from Yellowstone Lake, YNP, Wyoming, USA - YL17G07_0 | ecosystem: Environmental > Aquatic > Freshwater > Lake > Sediment | place: USA: Wyoming | collected... | reverse complement strand
ACTAATTATTCTCTTAATTTTTTTAACCAGTGTTTTTTCGATTGATTCACGAATGAAATCAGAATAATCTTTGAATAGTAGACACCAACTGATGTGGGTAGTTTCAGAGAATTTTTTCAGGATTCTATAAACATCATCGATCGACAATAAATTCTTTTCAATATATTCGATTTTATCATTAATTACGTTTTTATCATTCTTTTTGTAATCATCTAATGCCGTAATACTTCTGACCGGACCAACTGTACCACCATCGTGCTTTAAATATCCAAGAATATATTTACAATGTTTGTCTCTATATAGCCATTTATCTAACATTTTGTAGTAAAACATTTTTGTTATGTCTTCGCGAATAGATGGAATATCACAATTATCTGAATATGTGTTGACAGGTAGGACGAGAGAATGTGCACCAATATCCTGAGGCATGAAAATATTTGGTATAAATATTTCATCATTTCGTAAAATTAATCTTCCTTCGTCCACTACTCCATATTGATTTACAGTATTGACTTTAAACATATTTGGAGGTTGAATTCCAGATGTATTTAAAAAAGTAGTTTGGTTGTAAAGAGATGGTGAAACTATCACTGGAGACGTATATGAGTATGGGAATGGAGATGTCGTAAACATTATTGATCTATAAATTACATAAACATAAAAACTTATTGAATTCTATATTTTATTTTCTTGTAGTTTTTCTTCCAATCTAGTCAATAAGAAATCATAAAAATTTTGTATTCCAGCAACTATTTTTTTATCTTCTTTTAGATAGTCCAAATATTCGTTTGATATGATAAAAATATTTTTGATATTAGTGATTTCACTTGTAATATATTTTGTTCTTTCTTTTACAAATTGAGTTTTTTTTAACTTATTTTCGGAGGGCTTGACGCGTATGACATTGATATTTTTATCATTTTCAACAACACCAACATAGACACATAATTTTTTATACATTAATTTAATCCAAAACTTTTTGATAATGTTAACTATTGTGAATGCAAATTGTTCTTCAAATAAATTAATTTTATTCCAATACAACATGATAAGACAATCGATAACGCGTAATTGTGTAAATGTAGAATTATTCTCATTAGATTCCAGCCAACTATAAAAATCTGTGATATTCTTAATATCATAATATGTTTCCAAAAATATTTCTGGTGAAAAATTAATGATAGGATACAATATCGAAATATTATCTTCTAATTCGGAAACTGTGTCATTATCACCATTATTTCTAATACATGTGTCAAATGTTTGTGTATTTCCATCATCATCTACATATGGGACGATGGCGCATACTTGTTGATCTGGAACGATTATTTCATTTAGTTTTAACGGATGTATAAAAAATTCACCTTCTTTATGGCATTTCGAAATACATTGTTTGTTATTTATACTTTTTGGATGTTGTATGCGTGACATATTTTACTATATACTTTAATATTATTGACTTTAATACAATAACTAAATAAAAAAAATAATCGTATATGTTATTGAATAATGGACGAAATAATATTCACAGTAGATGTTTATGTTTGGATAAATATATTTTCTTTCTTGGATCAGAAATCAAAAATTCATATGATACAAACATGTAAATATTTCAATGAATTGTCTAATAATATATATGATGTGACAACAAATCAGAACACACTAATGTCAAATCTAAAACAGTTTAAGAATGTGCAGAAAATAACATGTAACACAAGTCAGAATATTTTTGAAAATTTGCATGAATTTCAAAATTTAACATACTTTGATTGTAATTGTTGTAAATTGACTATTGATGTCAGTCCATTAATCAACATTAAAACATTAATATGTTGGGGATGTCAAAAAATAGAAAATGTCAATAAATTAATAAATTTAGTTAAATTAAATGTTAGTTTTTGCCAAAATATTGGAGATATAAGTACTCTACAGCACCTCGAAGAATTATCTTGTGGTAGTTGTAACAAAATACGAGGATTGAGACAGTTAACTAATTTAAAGAAATTATCGTGTAGCAATTGTTTAGAAATATATGACATTTCACTATTGAACAATTTAATTGAACTCGAATGTACAATGTGTCAAGATATCAAAGGCATCGAAAAATTAATTAATTTAGAATTACTAAAATGCAGTGGTTGTCAAATAGTTTGTGATGTTAGTAATTTGAAAAAAATAACGGTGCTTGATTGTAGTTGGAGTGCATTTATATTTGGAGTTGAAGTATTGAATAATTTAATAGAACTATATTGTGGGAGTTGCGCGCTGGTTGGCGATATAAGTTGTTTAAATAAATTAGAAAAATTATATTGTTGTAATTGTCCGAACATTAAGGGCATCGAAAATTTAGATAATTTACGTGAAATTTACTGCATGAGATGTTCATTAATAACAGATAATGTTGTCATAAATTTACTCGAAAAAGGAGTGACAGTAAAATTTTCGAACAACTAAACAATGTCAAAATAATCATAATAATATCGGACTTTAATATATAGGTGGTCAATGTGGAAATATTGGAATGTTGTATGACGAACAAAATATCCGACAGGAAATATCATACCCAAGTGACATATATATTTGGAGAAATATTATTAAATACTTAGATCAAAAAACGCAAATTAGATTAACATCAACATGTAAGTTTTTTTTACAATTGCGAAATTATATCCATTCAATTAAAACATCCAAAAATATGACAATTGAACAATTAAAATTATTTACGAACTTAAAAACATTACAAATCGAGCCGGATAGCACGAAAATATCAGAGTTTGAATATTTTACCAATTTACAGAAATTAGTATGTATTAATTATCCACTCATTACCAATGTAGAAAATTTATCGAATCTAACATATTTAGAATGCTATAATTGTCCGAACATTATTAACATTACCAAATTAAGTAATTTGACATATTTAGATTGTTGTTATTGTCCGAGTATGGCAAATATAGAAGGACTGCTGAATTTAAAAGTACTGTATTGTTATGGATGTCAAAATTTAAAAAACGTTGAAAAATTAACGAAATTAATTTATTTAAGTTGTTGGAATTGTCCATTAATCGGAGACATAAGTAATTTAAAAGAACTACGTTTTTTAAATTGCAGTGATTGCAATTACATAAACGGAATTGAAAATTTGAACGATTTGACGGATTTAAATTGTAGCCATTGTCCTCGAATAGGGAACATAGAAAATCTGAAAAAAATAACCTACTTGGATTGCAGTTATTGTCCAAACATAATAAATATTGAAAATTTGACAAGTTTGATTTATTTGGATTGTAATAGATGTTCACTAATCACGAATACAATTAATTTAACGAATTTACGTTTTTTGATATGCAATGATTGTCCAAATATAACCAACATAGATCAATTACAAAAAATAGAATATTTGGAATGTTGTCGATGCCCTAATATTTTTGATATTTCAGGATTGATAAATTTAACTTTTTTGAACTGTAGTTTCTGTATTAATATTAGTGGAGTCGAAAATTTAGTTGGCTTAGAAATTTTATATTGTAGAAATTGCAATACAATTCAAAGTGTCGAAAAATTAATCAATTTGGAGATACTGTATTGCCGAAGTTGTCAGCATATTAAGGATGTAGATAAGTTAATAAATTTACAACAACTTAATTGTAGTTTTTGTCCGCATGTAAAGGAACTGGAAAATTTACCAAAATTAATTGAACTGGTGCGTGATGGAGATAAAGTAATTAGCATAAATAACTGATAGAGTCAATTATTGATGCATTAAAAAAATGAATAATAATTATTCTAATTATGTCGAACGTTACTATATCATAAATGGATAACATATTTAGTAACACGGATGACATTGCGATTTTTGCCAGTTATGACACAAATAAATTAATTGAATTATGTGTCTTAATTTACGACAAATGTGGTCGTAACAATACATGTTATTTGTACAAATTATTTAGCAAATTTTGTCAAGAAACATTTGGAATAGAATTAACGGATGACATAATTATGAGTGATAAATTAATTGCTTACAAGAATATTCACATCTATTTGCATAGAATGGTGCGTGCGATGATTCATAGATGTTATTGGTCGAAAATTTATGAAAGTGATAAGCAAGAATACTATAAAAACATAATCCACATGCCAATTTTATTTATAGAGTTTTTACAAAAATAAAATATTTTGTTTGTGAATAAACTAGAAAAAAAATAGGAATGTAATTTATAAGAATATATATCCTATTGGTATAAAAATGGCTTTATTTATGAATAACATGATTAAAAATAAAGTAATACAAATTATAAGAGAAAATTTATTGGAGAAATTAAATAATGGTGAATTTAATCAATTGATAGATATTTTGTGTAATTTTATTGAAAATATTTATATATTGTGTCATATTGGTCATCCAATAGAATTTGAAGAACAACTATTTACAAATGGCGGAATGGACATTATCGGATTATTTTTATTATTGTTACCATACATTAAAACCGCTAGTTTAAAGAGATTACAGCAAATTGTTTATTTAAATGAATTATATGTTACCAAAGAAACTAGTGTTGATATTTCCCAACACGCGCCGGCATACATATTTACGAATGTGCAATATAATAGGTGTGAGAGAAATCCAATCAGAGAAATTCCATTTGATATGATCCATGTTACCCAAAATTATACTTTATTAAATATGACACTGCAAACGATTGCTAACAGAATGTATATTAATTGGGTTAACACATATCCGGTTCCCATTACCAAAATAGATAATAAAATAGATTCCTTGCCCGTTTATGTGGATACTGTCAATGAATTTACAGCACATCGTATTACAGAATGGAATTTAAATACGCCACCTCCAAAGCATTTGTATGTAGGTACAATTTATGAAACAATTCGTCATCAATTATTTGAAAGTATTTACAAAATTAAATGGTTGTTGTATGATTACGATGTAAATACTGGGACAATAGGCGAAATAGATAGGGCGAACAACCAAGTTATGAATATTATTCCAGTGATTGAATTTTTAATGCCAGTGAATTTGAATAGATTTGGAAATACATTGAATTTGACGAACTGTTTCGATGGTGTGTTTTGGGAAAATTTATCGGATGCTCAAGCAGATACTTTTACGAACGATTGGAACATGTTTAAATCCAGGATGAATGTTGCAGGTAATAAATTACAATATGCCAGTTTATTGAGAGCCATAACAATTTCATTTTCCATAAATTACAAAAATAAATTTGCCATAAATGGATACATCCCAGTTAAATTTAAAGAAAATCGTAAAACTGGGATCATTACAAAAATACATGATGATGTTGCAAGTTTAAATAGTATACCAGCGAATGATATTTATGAATTTTTAAGGGATACATTTATTCAATTCAAAAGTACTATTTACTACAAATTGATGATAAATGAAATGCAATTTGATAAATTAAATACCCTGCTGATTCCACTTAAAAATCTAAAATTAATGTTGAAGAATATTTATAATTTCGCCAAATCATTTAGTCACATGACTGTCAATGCGCATTTCATTAAATTGCCAGAGAAATGGGAAAATATGAATAATGTAGAGAAAGCTGAAATTTTTAGGCGTCTCAATGATGAATTGTATACGAATTGGTTTAATATTTCTAGAAATTTACAAAGAATTTACAATGTGACACCCGGTGAAATAACACAATTTAATCTAAAATTACACAAGGTCATTCATGAAAAGTTAATCAAATTGGTTTTTTATGCATTGATCAATAATGGAACTTTAACCGAATTTATACTGAAAGAAAAACAGCAATTGACTGAGTACAACGATTGTTATTACTACTTGAATGGAAAGAAATTTAAGGATGTGATATTCCATAATGAGCGTGATAATTTTACAGAAATTTCATACATAGAGTATAATGAAACAAAAACGCCCGGTACTTGGCATAACTTTTACGCAATGAATTGGGTTTCACAGATTGGCTTCTTCCATAAATATTTAAACAATAGAATTATTTTCGTAACCGGTGGGACGGGTGTTGGTAAATCGACACAAATACCAAAATTATTATTATATTCGCTCAAAATGGTCGATAATAAAGCCACGGGAAAAGTTATATGTTCACAACCAAGACAAAAACCAACCGTTGATAATGCAGTTTCGATTTCTGTCGAATTAGGAGTCTCAATTAAGAAAGACAATAAAAATACAGATGATGATTATGTGCAAGAAAATATAAATGTGCAATTTCAATACAAAGGCAAATCCCATCCCAAAAAACTTCCGAACATAAATGAGCGGATTGATAAAATCCACACAAAAGAAATTTTACCATATCCAATTCTTAAAATCGTAACTGATGGTTTGCTTAAAAATTATGTTAACGATCCAACATTTAAAAGAAAATTTTTGGATAAAACTATTGCATGTCAGGAAGATTGGAAATATACATCAAGCAACATGTATGATATCGTCATTGTAGATGAATCACATGAACATAATCCAAATATGGATCTGATTTTAACATTAATGAAAAGAATTTTATATTACAACAATGATTGTAAATTAGTTATTATTAGTGCGACAATGGAACAAGACGAACCAACTTACAGAAGATATTATAGGGATATTAATGATAATTTGATGTATCCAATAAATCATAATTTAAGGAGGTTACAATTAGACAGAATTAATGTCGATAGGAGATTGGATATTTCGATTCCGGGAATGACGACCAGATATAAAATAGATAGGACATATTTAGATGTTACTCCAAGTATTAATGATAAAAACTTGGATGAAAATAACAATAAATTAATAGTTGAAATATTACAGAAGATTTTACATAGAGGAACTGCGAATGATATTCTTGTATTTAAAAGTGGACAAAATGTAATTACAAAATGCATCAAAATGATTAACGATTCCAATATGATACCAGATGACGCCATCGCATTACCATTATATGGTAATCTTTCTGAGGATGTGAAAGATTTTATTGGAAAAATCGATCAAAATAGGACGAGAATTAAAATGAATAAAAATGATGCATCAAATATTGAAACTGTTAATGATTTATTAACCGGAAATAATAAATATAATAATTTTATCATCGTCGCGACAAATATAGCGGAAGCATCCATTACAATTAATACACTCACGGATGTTATTGATGATGGGATTCAAAAGATCCGCCGGTTCGAACCAGAACTGAATGGACCAATAGATGAAATATCTTGGATTGCAGAAAGTAATAGAATGCAGAGAGAAGGACGAGTTGGTCGAAGAGGAGAAGGATTTGTACATTATTTATACAAAGAAGGATTTTTGACTGGCATTAAAAATAAATTTAAGATCTGTTTGGCGGACATGTCACCTACATTATTTGAACTAATTAGACCCATAAATGATAGGGAGATTTTTAATAATTCGACAGATCCAAATTACGCAATTTTAAATAATGTTAACTATGATAAAACAAAATTTTCTGATGATTTGAATGGAATGATTGAAATACAATATACAAGTCATGGGAATTTTTATAAATATTTTGGGAATAATACACAATATGATTATAATAACACAGAATTTTTAGGATCACAATATATGCATGGTTTTTCATCAAGACATATAGTTGATGATGATGGAAAATTTTATATTGTTAGTCCAAATGAATTGTCGCTTGAGAGGAATATTTTAGGGAACATAACAAATAATATAACAGAAAACAGAATTCGAATGTTAATGAATATTTTGGTGGAAAAATTTTTATTGTTGGAAAATAAGGCTACTTATGTGAAAACAAAATATGGCGAAGAAATTTGGAACATATACAATGCATTATTCGTCGGACTATTTACAGAGGACATAATTAATTACACCATTCTATGTGTATTCGCATATTTTCTTGGGTGCTTCAATGAAATTATTAAAATTATAATTGCCATGGATTTAAAAACAGATATTATTCAACAAAACTTATTGGAAGAGAAAGGACTCAGAAATGGATATACTAAATCAGATTTATTAACACATTTAAAGATATTCGACAAAATATTAACACACGGAAATTATGAACAATATGCGAAAATATTAACAGGAGATGAATTGTTAAAAAAACTATCGCAAGTAGAATCAGAGTTAAAGAGCAAATCTAATGACGTCGAGATACAAAAATATAATTTAAATTATACAGAAGAATACATAAAAGATGTCGTCGATAATGTTAAAAATAATATAATTATTAAAACAAATTATGGTTCACTATTTACATATGTTAAAACATATGCGGAAATTACTGAACGCGTGAAATCGAACCAGAAATGTTATTTGGATAAAATTGGTAATTATTTAAATGTGAATGTATTAAGATCGCAATGTGCTACAAAAGAAGACGCGATAACTGTTTCATTATTACATGCATTTGGATCCAATTTAGTCAAGAAAATAATGGGAGGGCAATATTATAGTTCCATCAAATACCCAAATTTAATAAGCGTTAAAAAAGTTGATGAGAAATCCACATTTATTAATGACATATTCTTGCAGGGGTATTTATTATATTTAGAATTAAATATTAATGAGAAGGATGATAAAATAAATAGTACCATCTCCCAACTACATTACGTCAATCCAAAGTTTTTGCAATATATTTCACATCAAACTCAATTAAAAAAATATTTTACTGATTTGAATAAAACACAAAATCATGACAAAGATATTATACTACCAACAGAAATTTTAAGTGAATATGAGAGAACCAAAAAAGACATAATTGATTCTGTGATCGAAAATAATCAATATTTTGAAAAATCATCCATGGTTTACATAAATATAATTCCAGATTATGATAAGTACATTAAAAATATTGTCAAAGACAATACATATTTTTTAGCGAATGCGCAGAAAGGTGGAAATAAACGAAAGAAGTATAAAGTTGTGAAATTATAAATTTTTAACCAAATGAATACATTGAATCATTTATAAATTCAGTGTATCAATAATTAGAACATTAGCACCGGCGTAACAAATCAATGGAAGCACACATACACTTGGACGGAAGTGTACAAACGGTCGACAGCAACACACCCGCGTTTATGACAGTCGCGTACAGTGACAGGTCAGTCCAAGGCTGGTTTGTTGTCCAACTCCCGAATGGTTAACTGCGTTGTAGCAGGTGCCATAGCATAGTTGTGCCAGATGGCATCAAAGCACATTCTCTGGTACACGCTCAGAATCTGTCTGTGGCACAGGCGTCACATGTGAGAATCGGACAGAACAGCCCGATCGCACCGAATCTTTTATTTTATTATCAGTAGGATAAAAGATTAAAAAAATGAATAAATTGAATCACTAAGAAACTCAGTATATTAATGATTAGAAACATTAAAGAAGACACAAGAAAGCGACAAATGGAGGCAAACACTACGCCGTCTCAGATCCTGAACGAGGATATGAACGTGAGCCCTTTCGAGATGCCGTACGTAGCGATGCAGGTGCGCGTAAACGACACCGTATTCGAGGAGTTGGACGGTTGCGCCGCCTACGTGTGCTACACGTGCAGCGAGATCGTGGCTCTGGACGAGCTCGAACAGCACTCCCAGAGCCACGCGATCGCGCCGATTATAGCACTGGCGACACACCCAAGGCTCGGACAGAATAGCCCGCTGGTGTTGCTCGACTGCTACCTGCTCCGTGTGATCATGAACCACGCCAAATGACCAGGCGAACATGACTCACAAAAAGACACAAACTAAGTCGTAGTTTGTGTCAAAATCTTTTATTTTATCATTAGTAAGATAAAAGATTAAAAAACCCAACATTATTTTTTATTAATTTGTTTAAATTTTTTTATTAATTTGTTCAAGCAATGATTTTAATTTTTCATCATCAAATTCTAAATTATTGAATGCATTAATATCAACATCGACAACAGTTAAAATTTTATCACGAATATCAGTGATTTTTTTTGTATAATTTCTGATAACAGAACGATAAGTCAAATTTTGTTCTCCGAAATGCCGGACTAAATATTTAATTAATTTATCTCTTTGGATGGTTGGATAAGTGAGACGTAGATCGGCATACCAAATAGACCACGCGACACAATATCCAAATGGATCACCAATATAACTGCTTAATTTTTCATTGACATCAACTTTCTGAAAGCCAACAGAATTCATATAATCTTTTGGAGCAATGTATTTTACACCAGGGAGTAATTCTTTGAACAAGGAAGATAATTTAATGTCAATATTTTTATCTTTTGGGTCGAATCCAAATGGATCGAACCGCTCTATTTCATTGGTGTCTTTCGAATATATAATTATATTAGCATGACTAAAGTGCTCATAATTTAACGAAAGAAATATAACAATATTTTTAACTTTTGAATTTTTAAAACTAGTTATTATTAATTCTTTGGTGGATTGTTCAATATGCAATATATTTTTGTACCACAAAATAAAATTGGTATAATATATACAATATATTTCCGAATATCCAAGTACTTGCTCAAAGAAAGTGCATATTGATGTATTTTTCGGGTCGAATTTATCCAGTATAACTTTTGTACTTTTGTATTTATCTTTTAGCAGAAACAATCCAGATAAAATATCCAAAATATTTCCGGTCAGTGTATTAAATTTATGTGGTTCATCACTCTCAAATTTTAGGCATTTTTTCGAACCAACATGAATAGGATAGGATTTATTTTTACAATCAGATAAATCAACTGTTACCGAATCACCAATTATTTTTTTAATTTTAATTTGAATTTCTTTTTTACACGAAAGTTCATTTGTATTACAAATTTCTTCCCATTTGTTAAACCATGGTTTTTTTTGATGTAAATTATTTTTTCCTAAATGCATCACAAGTTCATTGTAATAACTATCGACAACAATATCAATAAAATCATTCAAATTATTCTTTGAGTTTTGTATGATGTATTGGATAGGAGACATATTTTTATTATTTTTTAGGGTTACATCTAATTTTTTATTTTTCAGAATATTTTCATATTTCTTCCAAATGGACAATTGGGATAATAAATTTAGACATGAATTACCAGTATTATTTTGAAAATTAAGATCGGTTTTTGGTAGAAGTAAATCTAAGAATTCATAAATATTTTCAGGAATCTTTGTCAGAATCAAATGTAATGGAAAATTTAATTGCTCATCATATAAATTAAAATTTATTTTGGCATTAATATTTTCATTAGTGGTAAATAATTTTAAAATATTAATTCTGTCATTTATAATACAATAATGTAATGGTGTATATCCAATTGAATCTTGAACATTAATATCTATATTAAAGTCTAGAAGTATTTTCACAATTTCACTATATCCATTTTCACATGCGATATGGATCGGTGCTAAATTTTCTTCATAATTTTGTTGATTTGGATCAGCATTATTATCCAACAACAATTTCACTATACCAGAAACATTATATCCACATGCGAAGTGTAATGGAGAATCACCATATTTATTTTGTGAATTTATGATGGATGTATTTTTGGTAAGATAGATTACTCGTTCTACGAATTTGACAGAATTTGTATTAATTGCCATATGAAGAATTGTATTCTTATGTGAATCCAATAACGTCAGATTAGTTATGTTCGCAAATAGTTCAAAACATTCCCAATTTTTGAATTGCAATGTATAATGAATGGCGGTCTTCCCATAATTATCTGTCATTAAATGAATTGGAATTCCAATGGTTGTCGTATTGTGTTTCAGTAATAATTTAATTATATCAATGTTCCCAAATTTTATTGGATTATACAATATAGTTTTACCATCTTCATCATATAAATCAATTCTAACATCAAATGTTAATATTTTTTTAAGAATTTTTACATTATTCGCTGCCACAATATGCATTATAAAAAATATTCCTCCTTCATCTGAAAAATTATAATCCAATCCCGGATTATCATCCATAAAAGTTATTATTTCATCATATTTGCTATTTTGTATAAGATTAAATAACTTTTTTTTATCATTATCTTCC
>Ga0315281_10011675_pt1 | contig 12025 bp, 6 predicted proteins | sample YL17G07_0_MG_FD_204540 | JGI IMG/M metagenome (GOLD analysis project Ga0315281, IMG submission 204540) | Sediment microbial communities from Yellowstone Lake, YNP, Wyoming, USA - YL17G07_0 | ecosystem: Environmental > Aquatic > Freshwater > Lake > Sediment | place: USA: Wyoming | collected... | reverse complement strand
CAAAACGCGTGTAGCGACGATTGCCGCGCAGCATCGCGATAAACGCGCGCGCGCCATGCGGCGCCTGCCGCATGGACGTCGGCGCCACAGACGACTCGGCAGGCAAACGAATCCGCGTAAGATAGTACACGCTCACCAGCGATGCGGCGAACGCCAGCGCAAACAAGATTTGATAATTGATCGGGAACAAAACTAGGTCGAGAAATTTGCCGCCGCAGAACGCGGCAAGCGTGCTGGTAATGCCGACCCACACATTGCGAATCGCGACGACGCGTGCGCGGTTTTCAGGCGCGACCGCCTTGCCGAACATCGTCGTGAACGCGACGTTCGCGATCGCGCCTGGAATCGTCGACAACGCGACGAACGCAACCATCGCGTCCGCACGCTGCGTCATCACAAAAAACGGCACGAGCGCAATCGCGAGATAGCCGCAACGATTCAGCAACGCGGTGCTGAACAGAACCGAGAGCGGCTTTTGCTCGCGTTCAACCAGGCGACTGCCAGGCAAAGACGCGAAAATCGTGATGAGCGCGGGCAGCGCTGAAAGCAAGCCAACGTGCGTGTCGCTGCCGCCAACGCGAATGACGTAGACGGCAAGAAACGCGTTGGCGATGCCTGACAAGACGCCAAACCACGCAACCTCGGCGTAGAGATTCCAAGTGTTGCGTACCGTCAAAGTTACACGCGGCTTGAACGCGTCCTGGACGCGGTCGCGAACATTCAATCCTAAATTCATTTTCCAACATCGGCAACGGTAGGGGCGCAATTGAATTGCGCCCCTACAACCATTCATTTATCTTTTTTCTTGTGCCGATTCTTTGTCGGCGGCTTTCTCGATTTCTTATTTTCTACTTGGAACGCCTCCAACAATCCATCGTACGTTTGCGGCAAGAGTTCGGGAATCACTCGCACATCGGCAAGCACAGGCATAAAGTTCGTGTCGCCGCCCCAGCGTGGGACGATGTGAATGTGAACGTGATCCTCCACACCTGCGCCTGCGGCACGTCCCAAATTCATGCCGACGTTGAATCCCTGCGGGTTCATCATTCTCCGCAGCGCGCGAATACTTCTGCCGACCAGCAACATCATTTCTTTGAGTGTCACACCATCCAGCGCTTCCAACGCGCCCGTGTGCTGATACGGGGCAACCATCAAGTGACCGTTCGAGTACGGAAATAAATTCAGCACGACGAACGCGCGCTTGCCGTGCCACAAAAGCAGGTTTTCGCGATCTTTCGCGTGGTTTTCGCGAATCTTGTCGCAAAAAATACAGCCGCGCCTGCCCGATTGTTTGGGTGCTTTCAAGTATGCCATTCGCCAGGGAGTCCAGAGTCGTTTCATGTGTTTTTGGAAGTTGGATATTGGAAATTGGAAAACGGTCCAACCTCCAATTTCCAACGTCCAACCTCCATCCTCCATTCTCTATTCTCTATTTCCTAGTCCCTTTTTCGTACACCTCGGGGTTTACACAATTCGGCAGGCGATCTCCGCGCAAGCCCGCGATGAGATTTGCTGCCGTCATTTGCGCCATCTGTGCGCGCGTCGCAACCGACGCACTCGCGATGTGCGGAACAATCAAACAATTCGGCAGAGTCAGCAACGGACTGTCCATCGGAATCGGCTCGGGTTCCGTCACGTCGAGCGCCGCGCCCGCGATTCTGCCCGCTTTGAGCGTGTCGTACAAATCGTTCGGATCGACGATGGAACCACGCGCCGCGTTGATGACGATGGCGGTGCGTTTCATCTTGGCGAACGCGCTTGCATTGATCATGCGACGCGTCGCGCCGTTGAGTGCCACGTGCACCGAAACGAAATCAGATTCGCGCAAGAGCGTGTCCAAGTCCGTGTACATCGCGTTCGATTCTTTTTCTGCTTCGGGTTTGCGGTTGATGTCGTAATACAATACGCGCATACAAAAACCCCGCGCGCGCTTTGCCATTTCTTGCCCAACCCGTCCAAAGCCGATAATGCCGAGCGTCGCGTCGTGAATGTCTTGACCCAGGCACAATTGCGGTCCCCAGGTTTTCCATTTGCCCGCGCGCACATAATCAACGGCTTCTGGAATTCGCCGCGCCGCCGCCATCAACAAAGCGAACGCAAAATCCGCTGTCGTATCGGTCAGCACACCTGGCGTGTTGCCAACAGGAATGCCCCGCACGGTCGCCGCAGGAACGTCTACATTATCGAAGCCGACCGCGAAATTGGAAATGACTCTCAAGCGCGGGTTCGCGTCCATCACTTCGGCATCCATTTTGTCGGTCACGAGTGAAATGATGCCATCTGCCTCGCGCGCTCTTTGCAGAACCACCTGACGCGGCGGCGGCAATTCGTCTTCCCAAACATCTATCTCAGTCAAATCGCGCAGCATCGCCAACCCTTCTTCGGGAATGAGCCGCGCGACGAAAACTTTGGGCTTGCTCACCATGTCCTCCATCACGTTTTACGTGCCGAGTGTAACACCAAAGAGATTGCGAGTCAAGAGTTTTCTGGTATAATGGCAATGACAAATGTGGAAATGACAAATGACAAAATATCGGCGGCGATAATCCAAGAAGACTTGCGAACGCGCATCTTGGGACGACGCGTGGTTTATTACGAACGCATCGGCTCGACGAATGATGCGGCGCGGCAACTCGCGGACGCGGGCAAACCAGATGGTACGCTTGTGATTGCCGATGAACAAAGCGCGGGGCGCGGGCGCTTGGGACGCGCCTGGATCGCGCCCGCACGATCATCACTGCTGATGTCGTTGGTCCTGCGTCTTGATTTGAGACCCGCGCAAGCGTCGCGCGTGACGATGGCAGTCACGCTCGGCGCGTGCGATGCCATTCGCGCGGAGACGGGGTTGCCCGCGCAAATCAAATGGCCCAACGATTTGCTCGTGCGCGGCAAAAAGTGCGCGGGGATTCTGGCAGAGTCGGGCATCGTCGGCGAAAAACTCGAGTACGTGATCGTGGGCATCGGCGTCAACGTGAATTTCGCGGTGGCATCGGTCGCGGACATTCCACCCGACGCGACATCCATCGCCGACGAACTTGGGAGATCGTTTCCGCGCGCGCAACTCGCGCAGGCGATCCTGCGCGCAATCGAAGTGTACTATCTACGTCTGTGCGCAGGGCAAAATTTGCGCGACGAATACAAGCATCGGCTGGCGACGCTCGATCAATTCGTGCAGGCGCAAACCGCGCAGCAAATCGTCGAAGGCATCGCGGTTGACGTAGATGAAAATGGCGCGCTGGTCTTGCAACGCGCCAATGGATCAATCGTGCAATTGCTGGCTGGCGATGTGACCTTGTCGCATCGCGATTCTGAAGGAACTCTGGGGAACTCCTAGGAACTGGGAGGGCAGACAATGAGCGACAATCCGAATGCGCTAACGTATCGTCACTGGTTCTTCCTCACGCTGCTCATCCTGATCAACGTGATCATCTTCGGCTGCGTGATTCTGGCGGTGACGGAGAAAATGCATTTTGGTTAGTGCAATAGTTCGATAGTTCGTTAGTGCGATAGTTGATCTACTAATGCGAGAACTATTCGACTATCGCACTATCGCACTTGCTTATGGAAGCAACACCAACGTCCCCTCGCGCACTTTGTCAAGCGCCATGCGATCAAAATACATTGGCGCGTACTGGACGTCACGCCACAGCAACACCATATCGTTGTAATGTTTGTTCAACGGCTGACCCGATTGTCCTGTTGTGTTAATTTGCTGCGAGTTGGCAAAATTCGACAGGTCAACAATCATTCGCATCGAAGACACGCTTGAGACGTCGTATTTGTTGCCCACAATTCTGTACGACGTCGCGAAGACCGTGTTCACACCACCTGGCGCGGCGACAGGCGCGGTGTTGAATAACAAATCGAGCGGTTGCACACTGCCGAGTGGATGATTGAACGTCGCCGTGTGCAAGCGTCCCCAGCGCCATTCTGCAGGCGCATCCCCGAATTGACTGCCTAACCAGGCGACCGCTTCGGCGAAACTTTTTTGCAGAACCGCGTCGCGTCCATCCTTGCCCCACCAATCGCTCGTCGGTTGATCGAGAAGCGCGATGATAGCGGGGCGATTGTAATCGGACGCGCTATTGTAATCTTTGAAAATGTCTCCCAGTTTGCTCACAAAGAGGTTCGTCAGCAAACGCTGGTATGTCACGGCGACGATCGTCCCGCCGACCGTGTCCGTTGTCAAGCGACCATCCCAGGATTTCACAAACTCCATCGCGCGCGTCTGCAAAACTCCTTCGGGCGGGAGCGCGGCGATGGGCTTGCTCATCAGCGCCAACGGGATCGAATAAACGTCGCCCTGGATCGCCTTGATGTCGTCCACCGAAAGTTTGTCTTTCGCTTTCAAGAGATCGTCAATCCGCTGCTTGCGGTACGGCGCTGACCAATCCATCGTGATGAGATACTTGTAGGTCGGCGGAACGACTGCTTGATTCGCCGTCGCGACGAAATGCGTCGGAGGATCATAGACGAAGGGCAATTCGTCGAACGGAATGTAACCCGTCCATTCGTACTCGCCTGTCCCAGGCACGGGAACTGTGCCATCGCCTTTCGCGCGAATTGGAACGAGCCCTGGCATCTGATAGCCGATGTTGCCATCCACATCCGCGAAAACGAAATTCTGCGATGGCACGTCCCACATTTTCAGCGCGCTGCGAAACTCGCCCCAATTTTTCGCGCGATCAATCGCCAGCACCGACTCGAACAGTTGACTGCGTTCGCGCAATGCGGTCCATTGCAACGCGAGCGCCTTGGTTACGCCCGCGCCCAGCACGGGCGTCATAATCGGACCGTGCCGCGTGAGTTGCACCTTGAGTGTTTCCGAGACGACGCCTTTCACTTTGATCGGCTCGTCCATCACTTGCATATCTTCCCACTTGCCGTTGAACTTGTACTGATTCGGATTCTGTGGATTGATTTCTTCGCTGTACAAATCCTGCACGTCGGGACCGACATTCGTCACGCCCCACGCGATGCGGTCGTTGTGTCCGATGACGACGCCGGGCACGCCGGGGAAAGTATAGCCCGCGACGTTGTACGGACACGCGTCGCTTGGCTGAACGCAGTGCAAACCGACCTCGTACCAAATGGATGGCATTTGGATCCCAAGATGCGGATCGTTTGCCAGAATCGGCTTGCCCGTTGTAGATTTCGATCCGTCAATCACCCAGTCGTTCGATCCGACGCCTTCATCGCGCAAACCGAGCGACGCGTTGATCGCGGCAATTGCCCGCAAATCAGGCGTGCCAATCGAAACGAATTGCGAATTTGGAATTTCGGGGGGCAATGCGCCTGTTCCATATTGCTTGGCATCCGGCGGAATCGTGAACGGACCTGTCGCGGGATAGAGCGGCATCAATTCTTTTGTCTTCGCCTCCCCCAATTTTTGGATCAGAGACGCGCGCAAGAGTTCAACTTCGTAATTGCTGCTGAGATTGTACGCCATCACTTTGCCCCACGCGACCGTGTCTACGGGTTCCCAGGGCGCGGGCGTGATTCCCAAGATTGTAAACTCAAGCGGCAAATTGTCGCGGTGCGATTCAATAAATCCGTTGACCCCGTTCGCGTACGCCTGGAGCAGATGTTTGGCTTCCGCGCTCATCGCCGCGACATCCGCGCGCGCGGCGCGATCCAAGCCCATCGTCCGGAGGAAGCGATCCTGTTTGATCGTCGCCGCGCCGAATATATCGGACAACGTGCCGTGACCGATGCGGCGATTGTACTCCATCTGCCACAGCCGATCTTGCGCCTGCACGTACCCTTGCGCGAAAAACAAATCGTCCACGTTATCGGCATAGATGTGCGGAATGCCCATAGGATCGCGGACGACTTCAACTTTCGATTTCAACCCGGCGACGCGCACCGTTCCATCAATCTGCGGATGGCTTCTGGTGACGAACCAATATCCACCAACACATCCGACCACAAGGAGAACGACGAGCGCGATTAAGACGATCAGCAAGACTCTTTTGAACACTTTCATTGTGTTCCTCCTCCAGTTGCAGGACGGGGTGCCCCTGTCCCGACAGCGATGCTCTTATAGCACAAGGGAAAGCGTGCGTCAAGAGGGGAACGAAAACGAGCAGGTCACGTCGAATTTTAACAAAAATTTAACTTGACACGGAACGCTTTTGCGGTTACAATTTGGGCTTGCTTGCAGATATCATAGTACGGGCGCGAGGCATTTCGGGCGGTCGCGGTCGGTTATTTTTGTTGCAACCGAGTGGCGGGTTTTATTCTCATATTCTTCCTTTTTTCACCTGCCGATCCGCGTTTGGTGGACGCTTGCGTAATTTTCTTTCCTCCTTTTTTGCCTCGCTCGAAGCAACGGTTGTCTCTTGCTTGCGCCCCGTTTTCCGAGAGGGAGTTCGCTCGTTGGCGAATCAACGCAGTCGAACTCCAATCCCGTCTCTCCACTGCTTACTGCCAATTCGAACAGTTTCCCTGTCAGCGGCAGGCGGGCAACGCTGCCCACTTTGTCCGGCATCTGCGCGCCTTGTACACTCGACGTTATGTCATCGTTGAGTGGAGTCGCCACCGAGCGCGACGCGTGGATCGCAATTTTGAGGAGTGAAGTGAATGAGCCAATTGACCATGTCCACCCTAGTCAACACGCTGATGCCCGACCAAAAGTCCTATGCGCGGATCCCCGACGTCCATAGCATCCCCACGCTCATCAAAGTCCAACTCGAATCGTTCGAGTGGTTCAAGACCGAAGGTCTGCGCGAACTCTTTGACGAAATTACTCCCATCGAATCGTTCAACAAAGAATACTCCCTCTATTTTCCCGGCGACAACGACATCGCGCGCAAGCTCAACTTGACGTACTGGTTCGGCGAGCCCAAGTATTCCGAAGCGCAATGCCGCGAGATGGATATGACGTTCGCCGCGCCCTTACACCTCAAAGTCGCGCTCATCAACAATCTGACCGGTGAAACCTCCACGCAAGAAGTGTATATGGGCGATTTCCCACTGATGACGGAACACGGTACCTTCGTCATCAACGGTGCGGAGCGCGTCGTCGTCTCGCAGTTGATTCGCTCGCCCGGCGTCTATTTCAGCGCAGGTGAAGACCGCGCGACCGGACGCATCCTCTGCTCCGCGAAACTGATTCCGAATCGCGGCGCGTGGCTCGAATTTGAGACGTCCAAGCGCGACGTCCTTTCGGTCAAAGTGGATCGCAAGCGCAAGATTCCCGTGACGATGCTCCTCAAAGCCGTCGGCGTGGGCGACGGCACGGACGAAGGGATCATCAACATTTTCGCGGGCGCGGATAATAACTCTGAGCATGTATACATCAGCACGACGCTCGAGCGCGAGTCGCCCAAAATGAACAGCATTGACGAAGCGCTGATGGAGTTTTACAAGAAACTTCGTCCCGGCGATCCGCCCACGCTCGACAACGCGAAAAACTTTTTGACGACCTTGCTCTTCACGCAGCGACGCTACGATCTGGGGCGCGTTGGTCGCCACAAACTCAACCGCCGCCTGTACGGCACAGACATTCCAGCCGATCAAATGCCGCCGGAACGAATTCTGCGCGCCGACGACTTGGTCAAAGTCATCGAGCATATGATTTTGATCGACAACGGCTTGGAGGGCGGCGACGATATTGACCACCTCGGCAATCGCCGCGTCAAAACCGTCGGCGAGTTGATTCAGAATCATCTGCGCATCGGCTTGCTACGACTGGAGCGTGTCGTGCGCGAGCGCATGAGCGTGCGCGATCCGGAGCAGATGACCGCGATCAATCTGATCAACATTCGTCCGGTCGTCGCGGCGATGCGCGAATTTTTCGGCGGCTCGCAGTTGTCGCAATTCATGCAGCAGACGAATCCGCTCGATGAACTGACGCACAAGCGCACACTCTCCGCGCTCGGTCCCGGCGGCCTGCGCCGCGAGCGCGCCGGATTCGACGTGCGCGACGTGCATCACAGTCACTATGGGCGCATCTGCCCGATTGAAACGCCCGAAGGTCCAAACATCGGCTTGATTGGGCGTCTCGCGACCTACGCGCAAATCAACGAATTCGGCTTCATCGAAACGCCGTACCGTGTTGTCAAGAACACGGTGCCCAACGACAAAAAAGTTTTGCCGGGTCGCATCCTGCGCGAAGACATTACTGATCCTGAATCGAACAAAGTGATCGCCAAAGCGGAAACGGTGATTGACGAGACGCTCGCGGCGAAACTTGCCGCGCTAAAGAAACTGGAAGAGATTCCCGTGCGCGCCTACGCCACCGACGAAATCGCCTACCTTGCGGCGGACGAAGAAGATCGCCACACCGTTGCGCAAGCGAACGCGCGCCTCGATCATTTGCATCAGTTTGTTGACAAGCGCGTCGAGATTCGCCGCCGTCAACAATTCCTTACCGATTCGTCCGACCGCGTGCAGTACCTCGACGTGTCGCCCAAGCAGATCGTCGGCGTGTCTGCCGCGCTCATTCCGTTCCTCGAACATGACGACGCGAACCGCGCGCTGATGGGTTCGAATATGCAACGCCAGGCGGTTCCGCTTTTGGTTCCCGAAGCGCCGGTCGTCGGCACGGGAATGGAAATGCAAGCCGCGCTGGATTCGGGTCAAGTGGTCGTCGCGGAAGAGGACGGGGAAGTCATCAGCGTGACCGCGAAGGACCTCAAAGTCCGTAGCGGCAAAAAAGACCGCGTCTATGCGTTGCGGAAATACAATCGTTCCAATCAATCTACGTGCATTGATCAGCGCCCCATCGTCACCCGCGGTCAAAAAGTGAAAAGGGGTCAAGTCATCGCGGACAGTTCCTCGACTGACCAGGGCCAGATCGCGCTCGGACAAAATGTCGTCGTCGCGTTTATGAGTTGGGAAGGCGGCAACTACGAGGACGCGATTCTGATCAGCGAGCGGATGGCGCATCAGGACAAGTTCTCCAGCATCCACATCGAAAAGCATGAAATCGAAGCGCGCGATACCAAACTTGGTCCCGAAGAAATTACCCGCGATATTCCCAATGTTGGCGACGACGTGCTGAAGGATTTGGACGAGGAAGGGATCATTCGCATCGGCGCGGAAGTTGGACCCGGCGATATTCTCGTCGGCAAGATTACGCCGAAGGGTGAAACCGATCTCACGCCCGAAGAGAAATTGCTGCGCGCGATCTTCGGCGAAAAAGCGCGCGAAGTGAAAGATTCATCGCTGCGCTTGCCGCACGGCGAACGCGGCAAAGTCGTGGATGTCAAAGTGTTTACGCGCGACGAACATCACGAGTTGCCGCCGGGCGTGGATAAACTCGTGCGCGTCGCCATCGCGCAGCAACGCAAGATCACCGAAGGGGACAAGATGGCGGGGCGGCACGGCAACAAGGGCGTCATCTCCAAAGTCGTCCCTGTTCAAGATATGCCGTACCTCGAAGACGGCACACCCGTTGATATCATTCTCAACCCGCTCGGCGTGCCCGCACGGATGAACATCGGACAAATCTTGGAGACGCATCTGGGCTGGGCGGCGGATCGTTTGGGATTCAAAGCGGTCTCGCCTGTCTTCGACGGCGCGGACGAAAACGAAATCAGCGCGGAACTCGCGCGCGCGTGGTTGATTGACCGGGCGTGGTACGAAGTGACGAGGCGCGCGTGGATTTGGCTCAAGGAACAGGAATACAACCTGGATGACTTGACGGACGACGATGAAGCGCGCACGCTGTACCTGCAAGAGTGGTTGAAGGATAGCGACCGCCGCAAACTCGCGACCGACAAAGTGTACGCGCGGCGGCAAGCCCTGCGCGCGTGGTTGAAAGAAAAAGAATGCGCGCCAGACGCGGTCTTGTCATTCGAAGATGACGAGCGTTCGACGGACGAGCGCGTGGCAAGCGATAAACTCGCGCGGGACGCGTGCTATCGGCTGTGGCTCGAAACGCATGACCGCAAACCATCGGAGAAATTGAGCGAAGAACAAGTGCGCGTCGAAGTTGAGCGCGTCAGCCAGAAACTCAAGATTCCGTCTCCGCTTTCCGGCAAGCTGACGTTATTCGATGGCAAGACCGGTCTGCGGTACGATCAGCCCGTGACGATCGGCGTGATCTATATGATGAAACTCGCGCACCTAGTCGAAGACAAAGTGCACGCGCGCTCGACGGGTCCGTACTCGCTCGTCACGCAGCAGCCGCTGGGCGGCAAGGCACAGTTCGGTGGGCAGCGCTTCGGCGAAATGGAAGTGTGGGCACTCGAAGCGTACGGCGCGGCGCACACGCTCCAAGAAATGCTCACCGTCAAGTCGGACGATGTGACCGGACGCGTCAAGACGTACGAAGCCATCGTCAAGGGCGAAGAGATTCTCGAACCCGGCGTACCGGAATCGTTCCATGTCCTTGTGAAAGAATTGCAGTCGCTCGGACTGAGCGTCGAAGTCTTCAACAGCGATGGCGAAAAGTTGACCTTCGGCAAGGAAGACAGCGAAGAGCGCACGCCGAGTATGGGCGGCGGCGGCTTGTTCCACGAAGGCGCGCCCAGATCGCAACGCGAGTTGATGCGCGAACGCTTTGCGCGCGGCGAGCGCATTGGCGGCGGTGGCGGTCGCCGCCGCGGCAGGCGCCCGATGGAAGAGCACGGGGATAAAGACGAGGAATAAATGGAACTTAAAGATTTTCGCGCCATGCGCGTCAGTTTGGCATCTCCCGACACGATTCGCGCGTGGTCATACGGCGAAGTCCAGAAACCAGAAACGATCAACTACCGCACGTTGCGACCCGAACGCGATGGCTTGTTCGACGAACGCATCTTCGGTCCTCAGCGCGATTGGGAGTGTGCGTGCGGTAAATACAAAAAGATTCGCAATCGCGGAATCATCTGCGACAAATGCGGCGTGCAGGTCGCGCCCGCGCGCGTCCGCCGCGAACGGATGGGGCACATCGAACTGGCATCGCCCGTCTCGCATTTGTGGTACGTGCGCGGCGTGCCCTCGCGCATCGGCTTGCTGCTCGATCTCTCGCCGCGCGCACTCGAACGCGTTTTGTATTTCGCGCAGTACATCGTGATGAAGATAGACGAAGACGCGCGCAAGCGCATGATGCAGCGGCTCAGCAAGGAAACGCAGAACAAGATCGCCGAACTCGAACTCAAAGCCGAAGCAGAAATCGAAGAACTGCAGCAGCAATTCGAAAAGGAAATTGAGTCGCTCGCGCGCAAGACCGAAGCGGCAACCGCGAAACTCGAAGAGCAACTTGCGGAAAAGACCGACCAGATCGTCAGCCTCGCCAAGAAACTGGAAAATCGGATCGAGGACGCGAAGGGTTCGGAGATTCGCAAGGCGATTGTCTTCGAGCCGACCAACGAAGTGATTGCCGAAGAAGGCGAGACCGTTGCCGCCAAACATCGCAGACGACTGAACGAACTCGTGCAAGCGCACCTCGGCGACTTTGAAAAGGATTTTCGCGAGAAACAATCCGACAAGCGACTGTTGCTCGACGCGGAAAAGGAGCAAAAGAAACAAGCGCTGAACGACGAGAGCGCCAAGATTCGCCAGAAACTCGACGCGCAGATCGAAAAGATTCGCGCGGGGCACGACGAAAAGATGGACGAACTGAAGGCGATTCGCGTCGGCGAGATCATCAACGAAGCGCGCTACGCCGAAATGCGCGAAAAGTGGGGCACACTCTTTGAAGCCGCGATGGGCGCAGAAGCGATTTACGAAATCCTCAAGGGCATTGACCTTGCTGAATTGTCCGCGCAGTTGCGCGACACAATTCGCGCGACCAAATCGAAACAACAAAAGAAAAAGGAAATCAAGCGCTTGCGTGTCGTCGAAGCGCTCCGCCGCGCGGGCAATCGGCCCGAATGGATGGTGCTCACTGTGCTGCCCGTCATCCCGCCCGATTTGCGCCCAATGGTGCAACTCGACGGCGGGCGTTTCGCCACTTCGGACTTGAACGACTTGTACCGCCGCGTCATCAATCGCAACAATCGTTTGCGCCGCCTGCTCGAACTCGGCGCACCCGAAGTGATTGTCAACAACGAAAAGCGGATGCTGCAGGAAGCAGTGGACTCGTTGATTGACA
>Ga0315281_10011673_pt1 | contig 12026 bp, 9 predicted proteins | sample YL17G07_0_MG_FD_204540 | JGI IMG/M metagenome (GOLD analysis project Ga0315281, IMG submission 204540) | Sediment microbial communities from Yellowstone Lake, YNP, Wyoming, USA - YL17G07_0 | ecosystem: Environmental > Aquatic > Freshwater > Lake > Sediment | place: USA: Wyoming | collected... | reverse complement strand
AGTGCCAGGATGAAGCAGTCGTCGATATAGCCGAGTCCGAGATTAGTCTGGCTGAATTTGTGGGCATTGAGATCGTACAGCGCTCCGCCATAAAGCACCCAGTTGGCGTCGAGCTTGTAGCGTGCGTTGCCCAGAATGCCTTGCCGGCGCCTCAGGAAGCCCAGATCGGGCTGCGGCGCGTAGTCGCCATAGAGCATGGAAACGGTCCAGCGATCGTAGTTGGCGCGCGCTTCAAGTTCCATGCGCCGGCGCGCCATGGTGTCGTGATCGAAGCGGAAGCGCGACGTGAACACGTAGGTCCGGTTTGGCTGAAACGACAGCCGGGCGACGTAATCCGATACGTTGGTATCGAGACCGCTGTCGAGGGCGGTATTGGTGGCGCCGGCCAGCGCGAACGAGTTCGTTCCAAACAGCTGGTAGGACTGGCCGAACAGCGCATTGATGGTGCCGCCCTGGTTGAACTGGGTGGTATATTGCATGCCGGCGTTGGCGCGGCTGCCGCCTTCCACGCGATCCCAACCGGAGAATTTATCGACCTTGAACAGATTGCTGTCGTCAAAGGTGAAGCTTTGCGCGTCTTCGTTTGGCCAGCGTCCGACCTGCGTTTCGTTCGGCCGGAAAATGATCTGGGCGATCGGTTCGATCGTCTGGGTGCCCCAGGCTTGCACATTGATGAACGGATAACGGTATTCCAGGCCGATGGCCGGCATGCCGCGGACCAGCTGGCTGTCGCCGACGGGGAGATAATTCGAGACACCGGGCTGATCCGTGATCGATGCCGCGGCGGCGTCGACCCGCATCGATACAAACGGCGTGAACACCTGACCGAACGAATCCGTGATGCTCTTGCGCCATGTGCTCTGCGCCGAGAAGCGGGTGTAATCGCCGGGGATGCCGCGCAGCAGACAGTTGGCCGAAGTCTTGACCGCCGGATCCGCGGTTTGCGCGCACGCTCCGCTGGCAACCGCTGCCGCCGAAATCGCATCGAAGTCGGCGCTGTTGCGCGTGAGGCTGGTGAGGTTTGTCTTGAAGCTGAGTTCGCCGCCAACCACCGGCCGATCGAAGGTATAGTCGTAATCGATGACCGGGCGGATGAGCGGCAGCTGGTTTTGCTGGTCCTGGTTTGAATAGCCCTGATAATAGATCGAGCGCGCGTCGAAATAGCTGCGATTGCCTTTACCGGAAAGATAAAGCTGGGAGACCGCCTCGCTCGCGCCCGGCAGTCCCAGCAAGGTTGGATCGGCGCCGGACTTATAGTTTGACAGGCTGGGCTTGTAATCCAGCACGAACGACCGGTCAGTCATCGCGATCGCGTTCCAGCCCCATATCCATTTGTCGTTGAGCGCAAATTGCCCGTTGCTCTCGATGCTGCCGCGGAAATCGCGGTAACCCGGCGCGCCGACGTCGAAGTATTTCTTGTCGAGCTGATAAATGCCGGCGGCTTTGATCGTGTACGAACCGTCAAGCAGGCGGTGGCGAAATTCGGCCTGAAACATCGGGCCCTGAGCCGACGTGATCAGCGGCGAGAACGTCATGTCGTAGTTGGGCGCCAGTGCCCAGTAATACGGAATTTCAGCGCTGGCGCCGTAGATCGTGCTGAACCCGGCCGTCGGCATCAGGAAACCGGTCTTGCGTTTGACCGTCGGATCGGGCGTCGAGAGGTACGGCAGATAGGCGAGCGGGATTCCGAAAAACTCGATGCGCGCGTTTTCGAAGTAGATCATCTTCTCGCCTTTATCGTGGATGATGCGCGCCGCTTTGACCTGCCATAGCGGCGGCTTTTTCGGGTCATCCTTGCAAGGCAAACAGGCAGTGTAGACACCGCTGTCGAAAACCGTGAAATTTCCGCTCGTTCGATTGGCGCGCGCGGCGGCCATGCGCGTGCGGTCGGATGTATCCAAATGGAGTGAATCGACGAAACCGTTGCGAAAGTCATCGGACAGATCCATCACCTCGCCATAGGTGACGTTGCCGTCCTCATCGGTCAGGCGGGCATTGCCTTCGGCGTGCAGGCGTTTGGTCTTCTCGTCGTAGATGACCTTGTCGGCTTCGAGCGTCGATCCGGCAAAGTAAATCTGAACATTGCCGACGGCGGCGACGCGGTGATTGGTGTAGTCGTAATCGATCTGCCGCGCCTGCACGAGCATCTGGTCCTGGCCGCCCTGTTTCGGCAGCTTGGCGCGTTTGATCGGCGCGGGAGTTGCAGGGAAATTCAGCAGCTGGGCAAACGCCGGCGTGGCGCTAAATCCGGCGCCGAATACCGGCGTCATGAGCGCAAATAAAAATACTAGGATGCCGCTGCGTGCACGGCCGCGGCGTACGGATGGAGGAGCGGTCGGCAACCCAGCCATCACCCGTCCTCCTGATACAACAACGCGATTACACCGGTAACGCCGGCGATCAATACCGACAACCACGCCGCCGCCACAGGGTGCATCAGCGCGGCTTTAGTCATGTCATCGGTAACTTTCGACAGGACATAAAGCAGAAAGCCAGCAGCGATGCCAGTCAAAACCATTTTTTGCACGCCACCGAACCGAAAGAACCGTAAACTGACCGCCGCGGCAAGCAAAACCATGGCTGCGAGCAAGAATGGCTTAGCCAAAAGCTTTTGAAACTGCAGGCGATAACCTACCGCAACGAGGCCGGCGTGCTCAGCGATATTGATATACTGCGGAAGTTCCCAAAATGGCACGGTTTCAGGTGTGGCAAAGCTTTCGCGCACCTGTTCGCGGGTCAGATTTGTCGCCAACAGCAACGTGGCCTGGTCGCTGGGTGACCCGCCGAGCGGATAGACCCGCGTATCCAGCAGCCGCCAGACCTTGGTTTCTAGCATGGCGACCTTGGCTTCGATCCGCGCCTTGAACCGGCCTTCGGTGTCGAAAGTGAATATCGTCACCGCGCTGAGCTGGAAGCCCTGCTCGCGGCTCGACACGGCGTTGATGATTGCCTGGCCCTCGTCGGTATGCTGGCGTATCCAGAACGTGCCGCTGTTGCCGCCCAAGCTCTTCGGCGCTTCGCCAAACAGTTCGAACTCAAATCGCTTCGAGCGCTCCTGCAGCACGGCTGAAATCGGATTGTAGATCGTTGTAAATGCGATCCCGAGCAAGAACGCGGCGATGACCGCCGGCGAAACGAATTGCCATGCTGACATTCCCGCTGCGCGCGCGACCACCAGTTCAAGCCGGCGCGACAGATTGAGATAGCAAGACATGGCGCCGATCAAAACGCAGAACGGCATCAGTCGCTCCGCAACCTGCGGCACCCGGTAAAGCGATGTCTTCGCCACCAACAGCGCCGAGACATTGGGGATGTCGGATGCGCGGCGCATCAGCTCGACATAGTCGATGAGGGTAGTGAGCGCGAGAATGCCGGCGAAAACCGCCAGCGCCGCGCTGAGAAAGCGCAGGCCGAAATAACGCGCGATGGTTCCTCCTATGATTGGCATGGTCGCGCTATGCGGGTGCGAAACGGCGCGAGAGCCGTTCGGTGAACGTGGTAATTCCGTTGACGATGAAGGCCGGCGGCTCGATGATGATCCCGCGATGGATCACTATCAGGCCGCCCCCAATGGTGGCCGCTACACCGACATATTGGACGAACAATAGCGGTGGGTAATTGACGCCGAATACGGTTGAGACAAAACCGATCAGCCGCAACGTCGTCATGGCGCCAATCGCGCCAAGCAGCGACATGGCGCGGCTCTGTCGCGTGGTGCGGGGTATGCCGAGATAGGCAAAGGCGATAACAACAAACGCCAAGGGATAAAACGGGGCGATCAGCCGATCCAAAAATTCGGCACGGAATTCTCCGGTGCGCTCGACCAGGCCAGGATCGTTAGGATCCGGGAAAATGAGCTGCCAAAGGTAGCGCTCGCGGATCGAATAATTAACCGATATTGGGCCGCGCGAAAAACGCGAGAGATCGAGCGCGTAGCGATCAAACACGATTATCGTCGGATCACGCTGGGTGGATTCGTGCCGCTGAACGGTGCCGCTGTGCAGGACCAGATACGTGCCGTGTTGATTTTCGAGCAGATTGCCGATATCGGCGAGAATCGTGACGCGCTCGGCCGGGTCGCGTCGATCGTCGACGAATACGCCGTTCATTTGTCCATTCGTATCGCGCGTACGAATGTGCATGGTGACGCCATTGACGACAGTCACGAAACGTCCCGGTTGCATGATGTTGCTCACGACATTGGCGTTCACCTCGGTCAGCCAGTCGCGCAGCATGCGAAGGCCTTTCGGAGCAAAATAGGTGGCGATGGCGACGATCAGGATCGAAACCACCATGGTCACCGAGATGAAGGTGCGAAACAGCGACCACGGCGACATGCCGGCGGCGTTCATCACAATGATTTCCGAGTCGGCGGACAGCTTGTTGAGCGTGTAGGCCGTCGCGATGAACAGGGCGATAGGCGCGATCACCAGGATGAGCAGCGGGATGATCAGACCGGTGATGCCGACAAACACGAAGACCGACTGACCCTGATTGGTCAAAAGGTCGATGTCACGCAACGCCTGCGTGACCCAGATCACGGCGGTCAAGCTGATAAGCACCACGAGGAACGCAGTGAGCGTGGTGCGAAATATGTAGCGAGCGATCGACCCCATCCGCTGCGTCGTCCCCCCAATGCCGGCTTGGCGGCCCCCTGGCGCCCCGGCTCCCCAGCCGGACTCAATGCTGTCAGGGTAAACCGAACCCCTCGCAGGTTTAACTTGATCCGTCCACAAAATGGCCTCCCAAAGGCAAAGCCGTTGATTATGAACAATAAAATGTTAAATGCGCCGGCCGAAAAAGTGCTGAATTCCTGGCTTTTTCACCTCGAATCGACCGCCCAAACCTGGGTGGTCAGCCCGATCTCGGCCGGGGGTGATGGTGTAGCCAAAAACAGCTGGGAAATCACCGTGTTGGGCCTTTTCAGCGAGGCTCCAGGCAGGCCATATGGGGCGGCCCGCGCACCCGCCGTTTTCATAAGGACAGGACCGATCCGATGGCCGAAGCCCTCACGCTCGGATTTGCGCCATTCACCGGCGTTGGCAAAGGCGTTCTCGTGGTGTTCTGCGACGACGACCTCAAATTTGGCCAAGCCACCCGCAAGGCGCTCAGCCCCGTCGCCGATCTGGTGGCGCGCGCCGCCAAGGCCGTGCGCTTTACCGGCAAATCCGGTTCGGCGCTCGAATTGATCATGCCGGAACGGCTCGGCGTCGCCCGCCTGGTGGTGATCGGCGCCGGCAAGACCGGCAAACTCGAGCCGAAGGATTTTCTCAAACTGGGCGGGCTCGCCATCGGCAAACTGCCGGCAGCGGCGTCCGCGGCGACAATCTTCGCCGAGTTGTCGGGCGGCGCGCTCAAACCCGAGCAGGCGGCGGACCTGGCGCTCGGCGCGACGCTGCGCGCCTATGCCTTCGAGCGTTACAAGACCAAGCGCAAGGAAGGCGAGGAGAAACCGGCGGACAAGAAAGTTTTGATCGCGGTTGCCGATGTCGCGGCCGCGCGCAAGGCTTTTACCGCGCGCGCGGCGATCGCCGACGGGGTGGTGATGGCGCGCGATCTGGTCAATGAACCCGCCAATGTTCTCTATCCGGAAGAATTCGCCCGCCGCGCCGGCGGTTTGAAAAAACAAGGCGTCGCGGTCGAGGTGCTTGACGTCAAGGCGATGAAAAAGCTCGGCATGAACGCGCTCGTCGGTGTCGGCCAGGGTTCGGCGCACGCCAGCCGGCTGGTGGTGATGCGTTGGAACGGCGGCAAGAAGGACGCCAGCCCGGTCGCCTTCATCGGCAAGGGCGTGTGCTTCGACACCGGCGGCATTTCGATCAAGTCGGCCGGCGGCATGGAGGACATGAAAGGCGATATGGCGGGCGCCGCCTGCGTGGTCGGCCTGATGCATGCGCTGGCCGCGCGCAAGGCCAGGGTCAACGCCGTCGGCGTCATCGCCCTGGTCGAGAACATGCCGGGCGGCAAGGCCCAGCGCCCGGGCGATATCGTCACCTCGATGTCCGGCCAGACCATCGAAATCATCAATACCGATGCCGAAGGCCGCCTCGTGCTGGCCGATGCGCTGTGGTACGCGGCCAAGCGTTTCAAGCCGAAATTCATGGTCGATCTGGCGACGCTCACCGGCGCGATCATTATCGCGCTCGGCCACGAGCATGCCGGCTTGTTCGCCAACGACGACACGCTGGCCGAGCGATTGACCAAGGCCGGGCTGGCCACCGGCGAACTGGTCTGGCGCATGCCGCTGGCGAAAGAATACGACAAGCTGATCGATTCAAAATTCGCCGACATGAAGAACACCGGCTCCGGCCGCTGGGGCGGCGCCATCACCGCCGCGCAATTCATTCAGCGCTTCGTCGTCGACAAGACGCCATGGGCGCATCTCGACATCGCCGGCACCGGCTTCGATTCCCGCCAGAGCGATATCAACAAAAGCTGGGGTTCGGGCTGGGGCGTGCGGTTGCTCGACCGGCTGGTGGCGGATTATTACGAGCGGTGAGGGTTAGGGCCGTTTGGCCGGATATTCCGGGTATGCTAGATTGCCAATATGACGAAAGTTCTCAGAGAGGCCATCGCTAGGGTTGAGGCGCTACCTGAAGCGGAGCAGGACCGTATTGCGCAAGACTTGATTGACTATATCGACAAGCTCAACGCGCTTCGTGCCGACGTTGAGATAGGCATCCGAGAACTTGATGCCGGTGAAGGTCGTCCACTCGATATTGAGGACGTGATCAGGCAAGCTCGCGCCGAGCATGGCAAAAAATCCTAGGCAACTCACGTGGGCGCCTAAAGCCAGACGGGACTTGATTGATATTTGGCACTATTTTGCTGACGCCGCCTCGCCGGACGTTGCCGACAAGTTGCTCCGGAACATTGAGCGTGCGAGCGCCCGACTGTCGGACCATCCGATGTCGGGCCGGCCGCGCGCCGATATTTCGTCCGGGCTGAGATCGGTTCTTGTGCACCCCTACGTCGTCGTTTACCGGGTAACGGACACAACCGTTGAGATTGCCCGTGTGCTGCACGAGCGCCGGGATGTTGCCGCCGTGTTCGAGGAGCGAGAGCCATGACCGAAATCCTCTTCTACCACTTGCAAGGCCAGAAGCTGGAAGGCGTGCTCACCCCGCTGCTGGAGAAATCGCTCGAACGCGGCTGGCGGGTGGTGGTGCAGGGCGCTTCCGAAGAGCGCATCGAGGCGCTCGACGCCCATCTGTGGACCTATCGCGACGACGGTTTCCTGCCGCATGGCACCTGGCGCGAGGCCGAAGCCGCCATGCAGCCGGTGCTGCTTACCCTCACCGACAGCAATCCCAACGCCGCCACCGTGCGCTTCCTGATCGACGGCGCCCCGGTGCCGGCCGATACCGCGGCCTATGAGCGCATCGTGATGCTGTTCGACGGCGAGGACGAGGAGGCGGTCGCCGCCGCCCGTGAGCGCTGGAGCGAGGCCAAATCCAAGGGTTTTGCCGCCACCTATTGGCAGCCCGACGAGCAGGGGCGCTGGCAGCGCAAGGCCTAAATTACGTCAAGACCTAAAACTAGGCCAGCGGCCGACAGGCCAATGGCCTAGGCTGCGGGAGATAGGCGGCCACAAGCCCTTGTCGGCTGCCCTCGTGCTGACGCAAAATCCCTCTTACTGACAGCTGGATAGACCAGGAGTGGTGATGGTGCCGCGCAGCTATAGCGTTATCGTGCCGGTGCTTTTGCTGGCGGCCGGGCTTTCGGCCTGCAGCGGCGATACCCAGCTATTTTCGAAAGACACCGGCATATTTTCCAATATTTCCAAGATCGGCACGTCATCCACTCTTTCAAGCAAGGATACCGAGCTGGATAGCACCCGGCCGGTGACGCCGGAGGATTTCGTCGACGCGTCCGGCCAATGTGCCTTCGCGATCGCAGCCGAAGTACCCGGCAGCGCAGTCGGCACACCGGCCGGAGATCTCGCAACCGCGCCGGCCCCCGCCCAGCCGGTGCTCGGCGGTATCGGTCTCGGCATGACCGAATGCCAGGTCGCGCAACGCGCCGGCCAGTCAGGCAAGGTCGATATCGGCGCCGACGAAACCGGCGAGCGCAAAGTGGTCCTGACCTATCTCAGCGGACCCTGGCCCGGCATCTACAATTTTGTCGGCGGCCGGCTGAAGGAGATCGTGCGCGTGGCCGAGCCGCCGCCGCCGCCAAAACCGGTCAGAAAGAAAAATCCGGCAAAACCGAAACCGAAAACCGCGGCGCGCTAGCTGTGAGCGCATGATCCCGAAAAAGCCTGCCCCGGACTTGATCCGGGGTGGGAACCGGTTTTCGGGAAAGATCCTGCGCAAGTAAAATGCGAGCGTCCGGTTCTGGTTCAATCGGAACCGATCCGAAGTCTGGCGGTTACACCATCGCGGCGTCGAATTCGCTGCTGGCCGCCAGCCATTCCTCCTCGGCGCGGGCGAGCGCAGCGACAGTGTTCGAGCGCTCCTTGGCAATGGCCGCGGCTCGGCCGGGTTCGCGGCCGAACAAACCGCCGTCGGCCAGCGCTCTGTCGAGCCGTTCGATCTCGCCGGTCAGCCGCTTGATCGCAATTTCCGCCCGCGTGACGCGTTGGCGCAGCGGCGCCGTTTCGGCGCGCTTGCCGGCGGCGGCCCGGCGGGCTTCGGCGCGGTCGGGCGATGCCATGGTCTTGGGTGAACGATCCGAGCCGCCCCATTCGCCCCGGTCCGACAGAATCCGGCGCCGGTAATCCTCGAGGTCGCCGTCGAATGGCGTGACCGTGCCGTCGGCGACCAGCCAGAGCCGGTCGACGCAGGCCGCGAGCAGATGACGGTCATGCGACACCAGCATCACCGCGCCGGGATAGTCGTTGAGCGCCTCGATCAGCGCGGCCCGGCTGTCGATGTCGAGATGATTGGTCGGCTCGTCAAGAATGAGCAAATGCGGTCCGGCAAAAGTCGCCAGCGCCAGCATCAGCCGTGCCTTTTCGCCGCCGGATAGCCGCTCGACGGTGGTATCGGCGGTCTGGCCGGAAAAGCCGATGGAACCGACGCGCGAGCGCACTTTCGCCTCCGGCGCATCCGGCATCAGCTTGCGGACGTGGCTGTACGGACTTCCCTGCGGATCCAGTTCGTCGAGCTGGTGCTGGGCGAAATAGGCGACCTTGAGTTTTTCCGCCCGCGTGATGGTGCCTGAGAAGGGTGCCAGCCGCCCGGCGATCAGTTTCACCAATGTCGATTTGCCGTTGCCGTTGGCGCCGAGCAGCGCAATGCGATCGTCATTGTCGATGCGCAGCGACAGGTCGTGCAGCACCGGGCGGTCGGGCTCATAGCCGACGCTGACCTCGTCGAGCGCGATAATCGGCGGCGACAGCAGTTTTTCCGGCTCCGGGATCACGATCGGCCGCACGTCATCGGTCACCAGGGCCGCGATCGGCTTGAGTTTTTCCAGCATTTTGACGCGCGACTGCGCCTGGCTCGCTTTCGAGGCCTTGGCGCGGAACCGATCGACGAAGGCCTGCAGGTGCTTGCGTTGCGCGTCCTGCTTTTTCACCAGCTTCTGGTCGAGCATCATGCGATCCTCGCGCGCCTTTTCGAACGCGGTGTAGCCGCCGCGATACAGCGTGAGTTTCTTGGCTTCGAGCGAGAGGATAAAGTTGACTGAGGTGTCGAGCAGATCGCGATCGTGACTGATGATGATCATGGTGTGCGGATAGCGCGCCAGATGATCTTGCAGCCAGAGCGTGCCTTCGAGATCGAGATAATTGGTCGGCTCGTCGAGCAGCAATAAATTCGGCTGCGCAAACAGCACGGCCGCGAGCGCGACCCGCATGCGCCAGCCGCCGGAAAATTCCGAGCACGGCCGCTCCTGGTCGCTGGCGGAAAAACCGAGGCCCGACAGGATCGAGGCGGCGCGCGCCGGCGCGGCATAGGCGCCCATGTCGGCCAGCCGGGTCTGGATCTCGGCGATCCGGTGCGGATCATGTACGGTTTCGGCTTCGGCTAATAGGCTGGCGCGTTCGGTGTCGGCCTTGAGCACGACTTCGATCAGGCTGTCCGGGCCGTCCGGGGCTTCCTGCGCCAGCCGGCCGATGCGCCAGCGTGGCGGGATTTCCACATGCCCGTGCGCGGACGAGTATTCGCCGGCGATGACATTGAACAGCGTGGTCTTGCCGCTGCCGTTGCGGCCGACCAGTCCGACCCGGGAACCGGGGGTGATGCGTGCCGTCGCATTGTCGAGGAGAAGTCTGCCGGCAATGCGGATGGAGAGAGCGTCGATGATGAGCATGCGCGCCTTTTGGCCGAGAGTGCGGCGCGAAGCAATCCCTCTTTGGGTTTATGGCAAGATTGCGGTTACTGCTCAGCCGGGCTTGTGCGAGTCATCGACGATGCGAATGCCGCCCTGGCCGGTCGCTCGCTGGTAAACGATCAGGTCGAAGGAGGGCGCGTCGCCGGTGATCGCGGTCAGCAGGCCATGCGCCTGGCCGCGGTGGTGGGTCTGGTGGTTGAAGAAATGATCGAGCGCGGACGGCAGGTTCTGCTCGATGGTCGTCGGATTGCTGATGGTGCGGTAGCGGATCGCGCGGGCGAAATCGGCCTCGCTCAAGCCGCCGATGAAGCGGCTGATGCGCTGATCCTCGGCGTGGCGGGCGGCGCGCAGCGTGGCCAGGTCGCCGTGGAGAATGGCGTCGAGCCGGGCGGGCGCTTCGCCCTGGCCGGTGAAGCGCCGCATCCAGATCCGGTCGCCGACCAACAGGTGATTGAGTGTGCCGTGCATCGACTTGAAAAACGCGCCGCGGTCGGCGTGGTAGTCGGCCTTGGACAGTTTGGCGGCCGCGTCATAAAGCCGCTCATTGCACCAGGCGTTATAACCCGCAAACACCACATAACGGGATTTCATCGTCGTCTCCCCGATCCGCCGTGTCGAGCCGGCAGACCGCTATTATAGCCGGGTGCGGACATTTCTGCGCGCCCGAACCGGCGGGCGGGGTGGCAAGCTTGCCGCCCGCTTTTGCCGCCGCTATAAGCGCGCATCTTTGTGTATCATTCCCCTGCGAAGGAAAGCCCCGATGGCGATCGAGCGTACCTTTTCGATTCTCAAGCCCGATGCCACCGCGCGCAATCTTACCGGCGCGATCAACGCCATGATCGAGAAAGCCGGGTTGCGCATTATCGCGCAGAAGCGCGTCCGGATCTCGCTGCCGCAAGCGCGGGCGTTTTACGCCGTGCATCGCGAGCGGCCGTTCTTCGGCGAACTCGTCGATTTCATGGTGTCCGGGCCGGTGGTGGTGCAGGTACTGGAAGGCGAGAACGCCATCGCCAAATATCGCGAGCTGATGGGCGCCACCGACCCGGCCAAGGCCGCCGACGGCACCATCCGCAAGGTCCACGCCAAATCGATCGGCGAGAATTCGGTGCACGGCTCCGACGCGCCCGATACGGCGGCGCGGGAGATAGCGCAATTCTTTTCCGGCAACGAAATCATCGGGTGAGGCGGCCCGCTCGCAGGACAAATCGCTGATACCGATTGTCACGAGTAGTTTACCGTGCCCGCATTCCGAGAAAAAAGCAGGCCAAGATCCCGGCGCATAAGGCAACGCAGACTTAAAAGGGGTTTCCGGTGGACTATTTGCTGCAAAGTTTCTCCCACGCGCCGTTTTGGGTCGCGCTCGGCCAGATTATCTGGATCAACATTCTTCTGTCCGGCGACAATGCCGTGGTTATTGCCTTGGCCTGCCGGTCGCTGCCGCCCCGGCAGCGGTTCTGGGGTATCGTGCTGGGTGCCGGCGCGGCCGTTCTGCTGCGCGTTTTCTTCACCATAGTCATCGCCCAGATCATGACGGCGCCGTTCCTCAAGCTCGTCGGCGGCCTGCTGCTGTTGTGGATTGCGGTCAAGCTGATCCTTCCGAACGAGGACCACTCCGAGGGCAGCGTCAAATCCGGAGACACGTTGTTGCGCGCGGTCTGGCTAGTCACGGTAGCCGACATCGTCATGAGCCTCGACAACGTGATCGCGATTGCGGCGGCCGCCGAGTCGGCAGCTGCGCGCATCGACAT
>Ga0315281_10011672_pt1 | contig 12027 bp, 13 predicted proteins | sample YL17G07_0_MG_FD_204540 | JGI IMG/M metagenome (GOLD analysis project Ga0315281, IMG submission 204540) | Sediment microbial communities from Yellowstone Lake, YNP, Wyoming, USA - YL17G07_0 | ecosystem: Environmental > Aquatic > Freshwater > Lake > Sediment | place: USA: Wyoming | collected... | reverse complement strand
ACGAGCCCCTGCAGGATGGAGAGATGTTCTCGACATATGTACAGGTAAAGATTCTCGTTTCAGGGTTCCAGCATCTTGTGAACATCTGCGCGATCCACAGCCCATTCAATGTGGAGATCCTTAGGCCAGATGAGATACGGCTTCCGCTCAGCCAGGTGCATGAGATGCTTATGGGCATATCTACCGTCACAGGGGATTACAAGAAATACATCATCGAGAAGACCAGCACACCTGAGGAACTGCAGCGTTATCAGAGGATTCTCGAGAAGAAAGCCGAGCTCGGCAAGAAGATACTTGAGAAAAAGGGGAGTCATGATGAAAAGGGAACTGGTTAAGAGCGGCATTCCAGGGATGGATGCGCTTCTGGGAGGCGGTTTTCTTCAGGGGTCGGTGGTGACAGTGAGCGGCCCTACTGGATGCGGGAAAAGCACCTTCGCGATGCAATTCCTTGTTGAAGGCATACTGAAATATAACGAGCCAGGCGTCTACATCGCCATTGAGGAAAGCAGGGATTCGACGCATTTCCACATGAGCGGATTCTCATGGGACCTTGAGAAGCTCGAGAAATCCCGGAAGCTCGTGTTTCTGGATTACCCGATATACGAGATAGACCAGTTCATGAACCAGTATTCAGCGATCCAGGAAATAATCAATTCCACTGGCGCACGGCGGGTTGTAATCGATTCGATAATGCCTGTTGCGCTTTACTTCAAGGATGATGATGAGCGCAAGAAGGGATTCCTGAAGCTCATTGATAACATCAGGAAATGGGACACGACCACGCTCATAGTTTCAGAGGATACTTCGCCTTCCACCCCGGAGACCATGCCTGAGACGAAATTCGGTTTAGAGACATTCACTGATGGCTGGGTGCACATATATTCTGTATACTCTCCCAAGACGAAGGAGAGGTCAAAAGCTATTGAAGTCGTGAAGATGAAGGGGATCGACCACAGCAGGAAGATACATCCTGTGAAGATCGATAAGAACGGGTTCTCGGTGCTCAGCAAGTAGGGTGGAGCACTCCGAAAATCGCCTTTTTCCTTTTCAATCTCCTGTAATCCGCTTCATCCACTATTATTCTTTTCCCAAGCGCGGCGAACTTTTCAACTTTAACATCATTCGCATCCTCGATAATCACATCATGGACTCCCTCTGCATTTCCTTTATATCCTGATGGCGCTATTCCGACAAGCAGCCGCTCATTCCCCTTCCACTTCGACAAATCTGTTTTCGCTGGAAGCTTAAGCACAACCCTGACTTTCTTCTCAAGCAGCTTCCCGACCATGACCTCGTTTTCCGAGCACTCGACTTCTATATTTATGAAAAAGGTCAGTTTGTCGTATATATCCAGATTGTTGGAAATCCCCCTCTTCGCATCCTCATCTATGATATGGATCAGCTTCACGCCTTTCTGTTTCATATCCCTTGCAAGGAAAACCGGATTCCCGATCAGGCGCAGCATCCCCTGATCTTTCCTGGATGCCTGCTTGTCTTTCACATAGATTATGGGGATTTTCAGGACCAATCACTCAACCCCTATCTTAAGGTATGTTTTGACCTTTTCAAGGAACTCTTGCGCAAATTCTATAATGTTTTCCGCATCCTTCTTTTCCACTTTAGTATCAAGGCCATAAGCCACGGAGTGCCGGAGGCTCCTGAAAGAATCAAAAGAATTCAGGATTTCTTTGCCGATATCCCCATGCTTTTCAATGAGATACTCATAAATGGCGAAATGGGCCCTCTCACCGACACCATCATAAAAAAGAATCGAGCGGGCAGAATGGAAGATCGAGCTGTATGCCGCGATAATGACAAGGTCGTTCACCCCTATCTTAAGGGTTTGTTTTGCTTCAGACAGATACATCTCTGCCTTCTCGATCGACTTTTCAGCCCGTTCTCTGGATGCCGGAATTCTCTTCAATATCCCTTTTTTGATCAATTCATCAACGCTCATCCGACCACCAGAGACAATCCTGATAATAAAATATGGTTTGAGAGCACCTCGATATAAAACCTGTCCTTTTTCTTTGCCAGCCTTCTCCAGTCAGAAATCGCAAGCATCGTCAAGCTTAATTTTTCATTGAATATTTTCCTGGCTTTTTCGAATTGTACATCCAATCGTGCTTTCCCTACGTTCGAGATGATCAATATGTCGATATCGCTATTTGAGATAAATTCGCCAGATGCCCGTGAGCCATATAACGCAATGGATTGGATCTCAGGATTCGCCTGGCAATCGCAGAACTCCAGGAAAAGCCTCACAAACCATGCTGACTTGAGCCTCCTGACAAAAGGGCCATCATTTACCAGGGAGTAAAATAATGCCCTGCCTGTCTCCTTGCTTTTCAGGATTCCCTGTTCCTCGAGCTCTTTGCATAATCGGCTTGCCGAGCCTGGGCTGATCTCGATCTCTCTTGCCAGCTCCTTGACAAAAAACTCCCGCTCAGGCTCCTCAAAGAATCTGGTCAGGATCCTCCACATCACGCTTTCATCAAACAACATCAATATTTTGAACGATGGTTCATTTTATAAAACTATCGTTCAATATATAAAATGAACGTTCAATAAATTGAACGTAGCCTTTTTATGGCTTCATCCACACCTAAGCTCTCTTCCTTCCCGCTGGCCATATCCCGGAGCGTGATGGTGTTTGACTTCACTTCGCGCTCGCCGATTATCGCGATGTAATTGATGGAAAGGGCATTTGCGTAATCGAATTGCTTCCTGAGGTTGCGCTCGCTCAAATCCGTCTCTGCTTCGATCCCCGCTTCCCTGAATCGGCCGGCGATCCGGACCGCGTCCTTGTAGAATTCCGGTTTCGCGCATGCGACGAAAACACGCGAATACGTCTTTTTCTGGTTCCCGTCCCGCTCAAGTATCAGGGTAATCAGTCTCTCGATGCCGACCGATATGCCGACAGCAGGATCGGATTGCCCGTATACTCCAAGGAGATTGTCATACCGCCCGCCTGCGACGACTGTGCCCATGCCTTTTGCGAGCTTTATCTCGAAGACCGGTCCTGTGTAGTACCCAAGCCCACGGACCAAAGAAAGATCCACTTCGACTTCGAAATCGCACAGCTCAACAATCTGACGCAGCTCATCCGCGCCTTCTTTGCAAAGATCCTCTGCTGCATTCAGCTTCTGCTTGTTCGTGCCCTCTGTTTTTATCAATCTGAAAAGGTCCTCCGCTTTCTTGTCCCCGATCAGTCCCGCAATCTCGTTTTGCACTTCCCCCTCGCCGATCTTATCAAGCTTGTCGAGTGCGCGGAAGACTTCTGCCTTTTTATCCCCAAGGCCAAGCTTCTCAGAAAGCGCATCAAGTATCTTCCTGCTGTTGATGAGGATTTGCGGCTTATCAAAACCGAAATCAGCGCAGATCTCGTTTGCCATCTTAAGCAATTCCGCTTCGCAGCGAATGCTCGCGCTTCCGATGATGTCAACATCCGCCTGCCAAAATTCGCGGAACCGCCCTCTTTGCGGCTCCTCCTTTCTCCACACGCGCTCGATGGCGTATCGCTTGAAAGGCCTTGGGAAAGTGTTTGTCGCAGCGACCCGGGCAAGCGGGACAGTGAGGTCGAAACGGAGGGCGAGCTTCTCCCCTTCCAGGCTGAAGATCTGCTTGTCCACTTCTTCCCCTGCCTTGGCTTTCAGCGTGTCAAGGTATTCCATCGCGGGGGTCTCGAGCGGCCGGAACCCATATCGCCGATATACGCTTTCGATCTTTCCGATGACCTGCTTTCGGACAAGCATATCCTCTGGAAGAATATCCCGCATCCCTTTTGGCGTGAGCTTCATGGTTTCACTTCTCGTTAAACTACTGCGTTAAAAGCTTTTAAATCATGTATCATAATTGGATTGAGTGATGCAAGATATAAAACCGATAACTTCGGGGATGATGCGAAGTCTTGAAGAAAAAGCATTCGAGAGGGGAGTAAGCGAGCTCGAGCTGATAGAGCGGGCGGGAAAGGAATGCGCAAGGCTGATTGAATCGAAAAAAGGCGCCAGCAGAAAAATAGTAGTCTTTGCAGGACCTGGAAACAACGGCGGAGACGGGTTTGTCTGCGCAAAATATCTGAATCTGAAGAATCAGGTCTATCTGGTTGTACCGGTCGAACCGAAAACTGATGCTGCGCGCGCAAAATTTTTTGAGGCGAAAAACAAGCAGGTCAAGATCATCCCGATGCAGGAAGCTTCATTCATCAAACCGCATATAATCGTCGATGCCCTCCTTGGTGTTGGCGCTAAGCTTCCATTGCGCGGAGAAATCAAGGAAGCGTGCAGGCTGATCAATTCAATGAATTCATTCAAGGTTTCGATAGATATCCCGAGCGGGATGGATGCGGATATCGGGGAATGCGACCCTGATGCAGTTGTGCCGGATGCGACGATTTGCATACAAGCTCCGAAGATCGGGGAAGTGAAAGCAGGAAAAGAGAAGACGGGCGGGATTTGGATTGCGGATATCAGACTGTGATTACTTCGAAACCCGAAAACTGGACACCGAAAACAAAGAAAATAATATAGCCCCGACCGGATTGACGGCTTTGCCGGCAAATTTTGGTCGCCAGACCAAAGCTTTCGAACCGATGTCAAGAGGTGTCTCCTGGCCTTCTGATTTCCTCAGGGCTTTTTCGCTGGCGTTTTTGCCAGCAGAAACACGGAGGTCAAAAAGGCCACCAGAGCCTCCTATCCTTGACCATCATCCGACCAAAATAGACTTATGCAGACCTCAAGGCTTTTTTCCTTGGGGTTTTTCCCTATTGTTCGAAGAATTTCGAACAATGGGTGCCATGTTCGAAGCGTCGAACATGTGCATGCCCGCATAAGGGCATAAGTCAAAAAAGGCCACTAGACGACGGGGCTATTATAATTGCACACTTCTTGATGGCAAGAGAATTAAAATGTTCTCTGCCCGCCGGAAATGAAGCTCCGAAACGCTTTTAAACCAAAACCGGGCACTGTAAACCGGTAACGCCTATGCTTGGCCACCTGATTTCCTTCCGTGCAGACAAGGAGCCGCGCCTCGTTTTCTGGAACAATGAGCAGGTGGAATCCCTTGGCCTGCAGGGCAAAGAACTAAACATGAAATTCTCTGATTATTTATTATGCACGGGATTCCAGGAACTGGAGACTTACACAAAGTGTCCCCACAAGCTCAAAGGGATGAAGCAGTGCGGCTATTGCAAACACCGTGACATAACCAAGGTATATGCGAGGCTGGATTTCGAGGGTTTCGAGGAATTGAAAGAGGAATATGTGAAGCAGGATTTCAGCGTCTATCTGGCAAGCTTCGGCACCGAGATTGTGAAATGCGGTGTGACAAAGTCTGAGCGGCTCGAAACCCGGCTATGGGAGCAGGGCGCGGATCACTGGGCCGAGCTGATGACGTTCAATGACGGAAATGAAGCGTATGCGATGGAAACAACCATCCAGCAGAAATTCAGACTCCATGACTTTGTCAGGAATGACACGAAGCTCGAGCTACTCAACAAACCGAAATCACCGGATGCGCTGAGGATGAAAATCGAAGAGATAAAGGCGTGTACAGATTTCCGCGACAAATTATGCGATTCAGAAATAAAGATAAATGGGAACATCTTCCCGGTCCCGGAATCGTTCGATGTTTCTTATTCGATAAATGGGAAAGTGACTGGTTCAAAGGGACAGCTACTCTTCTTCGAGAATGATGAGAAATCTTTTGTGGTTCCGATGAACAAAATGGCCGGCAGGGTCTTCCTTCTCAAGGCTAAATCAGATGAAAAGCCTGCTGTTTAATATTCTTATCGTGATCAATCTGTGAGCATGAGCGTCGCGCAGAATCAGGGTCCCGTATCTGTCGCTTCACGCGATACCCATAATCCTGAACAGTGCGGGTGGGATATTAGGATCGATGCACATCTGGAATACCGGGTGGTCTGCATTGGCGCGATCCTCGAGCCGGGCGCAGTGAAAGAAAAGGCTATTTTGGATTTGTTGAAGATTTTCCTGCGGAAGGGTGAAAAAGAGATTGAGCTCAAGGGCAAAGACCGTGAGAAAGCCATAAGCCTGATCATCAAGAAGTTAAACGCCCCCAATACTCGCCTGGAGGATCATGTGAGTTATAGCTATGTCAAGGATCTCCAGGTTTATGATTACCAGACACCATTCAGATGATGGGCAGAAAGCAGCCTACCATTTTATTTTCTCAAGCTTCTTCAGCACATCCAGATTCCGTTCCATCATCCGGTTCGCAATATTGATGAGCGGACCCCATTCTTCCACGCTGTCGGCCGGAACAGAGATGGCATCATTCCCCTGCACTTCCATCAGGACTTTCTCCTTTGCCATGGTCTGGATGCCGCCTCTTTTCACTCCCAACTTGCGGATTTTCTCGAGGAATCTTTCGGCGCTATGGACATCCTTTGCCGCGACATGGAAGATGAATGGCTCAACCTTGAACCAAAGCTGCATCTTTTCTGTATAAGAATAGAGCCTCATCTCGAACTCTTCCTTATCCACAGGCCCGTGCCACTTGACAAAGAATTCAGCAGTGCTTTTCCTCTCATCTATATCGAATCTAAGTAGATTTATCCTTCCGGAGCATGAAGAAAGAGAAACAAGATCAGGGTTCATGTTTATCTTTTCGACCAGGGCAACAATCAGCGAATCGACTTCTCCCTTTTCTTTCGCCTTGGAATAAGCCGCGAGCTTCGCTTCCTTAAATGTCTTCCAGCTCATCAGGATCCCTCAGGAAATTCGCCAGTATCCGCTCCCCATTTTCTGTATGCCACACTTCAGGATGGAACTGCACCCCGAAAATCTTTCTCCTCTCATGGCGCATGGCTTCAATCGGGCAGCTGTCAGAATGCGCCAGCGGAACGAACCCTTCCGGAACCTCTTTCACTTCATCGAAATGGGATACCCATGCATTGAATCTCTTCGGAACGTCCCGGAAAATGCGGTCAGCCTCATTAACATAAATCTGAGATACTCCATATTCCGCGCTCGAGCCTTTGGCGACTTCCGCTCCTGCCAGATAAGCGATCAGCTGGTGGCCATAACATATGCCAAGAAGCGGGAACTTGATTTTCCCCTCAAATGTCTTCCGGACAATCACTTCACTCAGGCCGTTGTTTCCAGCATAGACGGAGCCTGGCCCACCACTTAGGATTATCGCCTTGATCTTGCTTTCATTCGGCTTCACCGAGCGCTCGTAGCTCGAGGTGTTGTTCACGATGAGCGATTCGAATTCCATATCCCTGCAGTTGCGCATGATAAGGTGCGTGTATTGGGAGCCGTTGTCTATTATGAGGATCATGAAAGGAAGATAGAAGGTTGGTTATTTAAGTGTTGTTTGTCAGGTCCTTCGGGTCGCGCTCGCGATGGAGAACTTCAGTGGAAAAAAATAGTGTCGCGTGTCATCCATCCCATTTTTAAACCTTTCTCATCTAATGAATCCGATACTGACGGAAATCCCTAGCTTGGGTGCTGTGTCATTGTTTCGGGTGGTCTTGTTTGGTCAAAAAGAGCTCCGAGAAGAAGACAATCGATGTGCTGTCGCATTCGCTGAATCCTGAGATGAGCGTGCTTTCCGAATCCGAGAAAGCGAAGCTGCTCAAGAAATATTCAGTGAGCGATTCGCAGCTTCCCGTGATCCCTGCGGCGGATCCTGTAGCCGTCGCGCTGAAGGCGAATCCCGGGGATATCATCCAGATCAAGCGGAAAGAGGAGACGGGAGAATATACCGCATACAGGATAGTGGTGTGAATATCAGGACATCAGCCGTAAGCATAGGTAGTTTCCGTACTGCCAGAAGGTGTGTTTAAATGGAAAGTCTTGTGGAAACTTATTATAAGGTCAATCCCCTTGTGAAGCAGCAGCTCAACTCCTACAACAATTTCCTGGAGAATGGTCTCCAGGCAGTGGTAGCCAGGATAGAAAAGATCCAGACAAACGTGGAAGGGTTCGAGATAAAGCTCGGCAAGGTCAGGCTGGAGCAGCCGAGATATTACGAGGTGAAGGGGGGTTACCGTCAGATTCTGCCAAATGAAGCGCGTCTGCGCAACCTGAATTATGCGGCGCCGCTTTTCCTGGAGATGACTCCTATCTTCAACGGCGTAGAAAGGCCGGTCTATTCTGATGTATTCGTTGGTGAGATACCTGTGATGGTGAAATCCAAGCTCTGCTACCTTTCAGGCATGGGGAAGGACGGGCTGATCGACAGCGGGGAGGATCCTGACGATCCCGGAGGATATTTCATCATCAATGGAAGCGAGCGCGTGCTTGTGAGCATAGAAGACCTTGTCCCGAACAAGCTCATGGTGACGCAGGAGCGCTCCGGGACAGTTGCAAAGATCTTCTCCACAAGGCACGGCTTCAGGGCAAGGTGTGTCGTTACCCGCAACAATGAAGGGCTATTCACCCTTGAATTCCCATCAGCCCCTTCAGGCATACCGCTTGCGCAGGTGCTGCGCGTGCTCGGATTCGAGCGGGACCAGGACATGATGGCCGCATTCTCAATGGATAAACGCCTGCGCAATGATATTGTCATCAACCTCGAGGCAGAGGAGTCCAAGACAAAAGAGGAATCCATCGATGCGCTAAGCCGTAGGCTCAGCCCGGGCCAGCCGCCTGAATTCAGGCTGACCAGGATGGAGAACCTGCTTGACAATTATCTTCTTCCGCACATCGGCACGAGCAAGACCGCAAGGACAGCCAAGGCACGTTATCTCGTGAAGATGGCTGAGCGCGGCACAAGGGTCTCATACAACGAGGTCCTTCCGGATGACAAGGACCATTACTCCAACAAGAGGGTGAAGCTCGCAGGCGAGCTGATGGAAGAGCTGTTCAGATATGCATTCCAGTTCCTAGTGAAGGACTTGGTTTACCAAGCTTCAAGGGCAGATGCCAGAGGAAGGCGGCTGCAGGTGCATACGCTGATCCGGCAGGATGCAATGGGCGATCGGATAAGGTATGCGATGGCAACAGGCAATTGGATCGCCGGCCAGACTGGGGTATCCCAGCTTCTCGACCGTGTCAGTTACCTTGGCACGATATCCCACCTGAGAAGGATAATCTCCCCGCTCAGCAAGAAGCATCCGCACTTCAAGGCAAGGGACCTTCATGGCACCACGCTAGGCAAGCTATGCCCATGCGAAACCCCGGAAGGCCCGAGCTGTTCGCTGGTCAAGAACCTGGCTGTCATGGCCGAGGTTTCCACAGGAGTGGATGAGGAGGATGTCATCAAGCTTCTCAAGGCCTATGATGTGAAGGAGGAATCCATATGACCGCTTCAAGAAAGAGGAGGAGGGCTCCTGAGAACACTGCTATTTATCTTAATGGAAGGCATGTCGGTTCGCACCCTGATGGCGCAAGCCTTGTGAAACGCCTGCGCGAGCGGAGGCGCATGAACGAACTGAACGGCCAGATAAATATATACTACGACAGGAAGCTGAACGAGCTCCATATAGTTACGGACAAGGGACGTGTCAGGCGCCCTTACATAGTAGTCGAAAATGGAAAGTCCCTGCTCACTCCGGAGATCAGCAAAAGGCTCCAGAACAGCGAGCTCAACTGGCATCACCTGGTGAAGATGGGCATAATAGAATATCTTGATGCGCTGGAAGAGGAGAACGCCTATGTGGCCATAAAGCCAGACGAGATAAAGCCGGAGCACACACATCTCGAGGTTGAGCCTTCATCCATCTTCGGAGTTGTCACCGGAGTCCTTCCTTATTGCGAACATAACTCTTCCCCGAGGATCACCATGGCCTGCGCCATGGCAAAGCAGTCCCTGGGGGTATACCTAACCAACTTCAACGTAAGGTACGATACCCGTGCATACATGATGTACTACCCGCAACAGCCGATCGTTCAGACCAATGTCTACAAGGCGCTCCGGCTCTCGGAAAAATCCGCTGGCCAGAACTGCGTCGTTGCGCTAACGAGCTACCATGGATATAATATGGCTGATGCTATCGTTGTCAACAAATCCTCTATTGACCGCGGCCTTGTCCGAGTGGGGATGTTCAAGACTTACGAGACGGAAGAGAGGCTCTACCCTGGAGGCCAGAAGGACAAGATAGAGATACCGACTGCTGAAGTCGCTGGATTCAGAGGCGAAGAAGCGTACAAGCATCTTGCGGCTGACGGCATCATCCTGCCTGAGAGCGACGTGACTGGCAAGGAAGTGCTGGTCGGGAAGACATCGCCGCCGAGGTTCCTCGAGGAGATCTCAGTCTTCGGCGCAGTCGAGGAAAAGAAAAGGGAGAGCTCGCTCGCCCTTAAGCCAGGGGAGAAAGGCCGCGTGGATGCGGTTCTGGTCACTGAAGGGCCTAGCGGCAACCGGCTCGTAAAGGTGCGCATACGCTCGGTTAAAATCCCGGAGACCGGGGACAAGCTCGCATCAAGGCACGGGCAGAAAGGTGTCATCGGCCTTATGGTTCCGGCGGCAGACCTGCCATTCACATCAGAAGGCATTGTGCCAGACCTGATATGCAACCCGCACGCCATCCCATCGAGGATGACTGCCGGGCATCTGCTCGAGATGCTCGGAGGGAAAGCCGGGTCCTTCAAAGGGAAGCTGATGGACGGGACCGCATTCACAGGAAACACGGAAGACGATTACAAGAAGGCGCTCACAGAATCCGGTTTCGAGGAGTACGGGGAAGAAGTGCTCTATGACGGGCTTACCGGCCGCCAGATAAAGTGCAAGATATTCGTCGGAGTCGTCTTCTACCAGAGGCTCCATCACCTGGTCTCCAACAAGATGCACGTGAGAAGCAGGGGCCCGGTGCAGCTCCTTACCCATCAGCCGACTGAAGGCCGGGCACGCGAAGGAGGCCTCAGGTTCGGAGAGATGGAACGCGACTGCCTGATAGGCTATGGTGCATCCATGCTCATCAAGGAGAGGCTTCTTGGGGAATCGGACAGGACAGTGCAGCTCGTGTGTGAGGAATGCGGCTCGCTTGCAGTCCATGACTTTGCCAGGAACAAGGACGCATGCCCGGTGTGCGATTCGGAGAACATCGAGCCGGTCGAGATGTCTTACGCGTTCAAGCTGCTGCTCGATGAGATAAAGTCGTTGTACATATTCCCCAGGCTCTACACGAGGGAGAAAGGATAGGTGTTCCTATGGATATGGATATCCGCAAGATTCTGGACAAGATAAAATTTTCGCTATTTTCCCCTGATATCATCAGGAAGATGTCAGCGACGAGGATAATCGTGCCTGACACATATGATGACGATGGCTACCCGATAGACGGCGGCCTTGTGGACACGAAGCTCGGTGTCGTGGATCCGGGGCTCCGCTGCAAGACATGCGGCGGCAGGGTGAAGGAATGCCCTGGCCATTTCGGCCATGTCGATCTTATACGGCCCATAATCCACGTCGAATTCGCAAGGCACATACTCCATGCGCTCAAATCCACCTGCCCGAACTGCCATAAGCTTGTAGGCAAGAAAGGCGAGATCGGAAAAGATGCGATTATAAAAGAGAAGGAAGAGCCGGAAATCCCCTCGCTTCTTGAAGCTGTGGAAGCCGCCCATCCAGCGACGATCAAGGAAATCCCTGACACTGCCCAGGAGCAGGATGATGAAAAGCCGACAAAGAAGAAGGCAAGGGAGAAGAGAAAAGACTGCCCGCACTGCGGTGAGAGCGTGATGGAGATCAAGCTTCTCAAGCCGACGAGCTTCTACAAGGAAAAGGCCCTTCTGCTTCCGACTGATGTGCGCGACTGGCTCGCTGCCATAAGCGACGATGATATACGCGAACTGGGTTTCGATCCCGTGTATTCTAGGCCCGAATGGATGATACTCACGGCGCTGCCAGTGCCTCCGGTCAATGTCCGGCCTTCGATCACACTCGAAACGGGTGAGAGGAGCGAAGATGACCTGACCCACAAGCTTGTAGACATTATCAGGATAAACCAGAAGCTCGAAGCGAACATAAACGCGGGCGCGCCCCAGCTCATCATAGAGGACCTTTGGGAGCTGCTCCAGTACCATGTCACCACGTATTTCGACAACGAGACCGCCAACA
>Ga0315281_10011671_pt1 | contig 12028 bp, 9 predicted proteins | sample YL17G07_0_MG_FD_204540 | JGI IMG/M metagenome (GOLD analysis project Ga0315281, IMG submission 204540) | Sediment microbial communities from Yellowstone Lake, YNP, Wyoming, USA - YL17G07_0 | ecosystem: Environmental > Aquatic > Freshwater > Lake > Sediment | place: USA: Wyoming | collected... | reverse complement strand
TGACCGATATCGGAATCTCTCGTGATCTCATAAAATATTTAGGAAAAATATCCTATTCTCGGGGCCGAGCCGTCCTTGAGGCCCGCGGCCTGGCCGTTGCCCCGGGCTTCATCGACGTCCACGACCACAGCGACGTCCAACTCCTCGTCAACCCCAAGGCCGAAAGCGCCGTCCACCAGGGCATCACGACCACGATCAGCGGCAATTGCGGATCCTCGCCCTTTCCCATCGCCGACGAGATCTTCGAGCAGGAAAAAGACAGCCTTAAAAAGCGGTACGAGATTGACCTGACGTGGCGCGACATCCAGGGATTTTTCTCCCGGATCGAGGAAAAGGGCATCGCCCTGAATTATGGGACCCTCGTCGGTCAGGGGGCCATCCGTGGCGCGGCGACGGGGTTCAACGACCGGGCGCCGAAGCCGGCAGAGCTCGAAAAGATGAAAGCCCTTGTCAGTGAAAACCTCAAAAACGGAGCGCTGGGGCTGTCGAGCGGCCTCGAATACACGCCCGGAAGCTTCGCCCAGCCGGACGAGCTCGTGGAACTGTGCAAGATCGTCGCCCTGGCCGGCGGCGTGTACGCGACGCACATGCGGGACGAGGACGACACGCTGATTGAATCGCTCATGGAGACGATCGACGTGGCCAAGAAGTCGGGCGTCAGCGTCCAGATTTCTCATTTCAAAGTCGCCTATCCCCGCAACTGGGGAAAGATCGACGCGGCGATCGTCAAGATCGAAGAGGCCAAGAAGGACGGCGTTGATATCTTTTGTGACCGGTATCCTTATATCGCCGGCGCCACGAGTCTGGACTTCAATTTTCCGCTCTGGGCGAGGCAGGGAACGACCGAGGAATTTCTCTCGCGCTTGAAAGACCCGTATCAGGATGCCAAGCTCCGGTCCTACATCGCCGAGCGCGAGAAAAAGCTTGAGTCGTGGGACAAAGTGGTGATTTCTTATGTCCTTACCGAAAAGAATAGAAAATTTGAAGGGAAAAATATCCTTGAGGCGTCCAGGGAAGCCGGAAAGCCGCCCTATGAGTTCATGCGCGACCTCCTGATCGAAGAGAACGACCAGGTCGGGATCGTCATCTTTATGATGAAGGAAGAAAACCTCACTCGCATCCTGGCTCATCCGTTGGTCGGCATCGGCACGGACGGAGAGGCGCGCGCCCCCTATGGCCTTCTCGGCCGGGGAAAGCCGCACCCCCGCGTCTACGGGACGTTTCCCAGGGCCATTGGAAAATATGTCCGCGAAGAGAAGTTATTGAAGCTTGAGGAGATGCTTAAAAAAATGACCTCTGTGCCGGCAAGAAGATTCGGGTTGCAGAAGCGGGGCGTCGTCCGGGCTGAGAATATCGCCGACCTCGTTATTTTCGATCCGGACAAGATTATCGATAAGGCCACGTGGAAAGAACCTCACCAATATCCCGCCGGCGTGGAATATGTCCTGGTCAACGGCGAGATCGTAATCGATAAAGGCAGCCATACGGGAAAGCTTCCGGGCAAAATCTTGAGGAAGAAAAGCGCCTTATGAAAAAACTGTTGATGATCGGACCGCTTCTCGTCGTTTTCTCCGCGCTGGCCGTGACGACGCCGCGCGCCAGGGAAACCCTTTCCTTCCCGGGAATTCCCGTGGAGTTTGTCTTCAGGTCTCTTCAGCCGGGGGAAGTCATCCTGGCCGAGTTGAAAGACAATCCGTCCGTAAAAAAGCTGGTCCTCCAAGTGCAGGATCAGAAATATGTGTTGAGCAGAACCGTGTCCGGCGCCAAGCCGTTCGTCCTGATCGGACTCGACATCGGTCTCAAACCCCAGCCTCTGGTCTTGACCGTCAAAGAAGAAAAGACGGATGGGACGGTCGAAAGCTTCCAGCAGATATTGACGATCGAGACGAAGGAGTTCCCTAAAAGAAGGTTTCAGGTCAGCGAAGCCATGCTGAATCCGCCCCCTCAGGAGCAGGAGAGGGTCCGGAGAGAGCAGGAGCTCGTTGCCGCGGTTTACAGCATCATCACGCCCGAATGGCTCGGCGCAGGAAATTTTGTCCCGCCCATTCCGGACCGGACTCCGTTCCCGAATTTCGGCCAGCAGCGGATCTACAACAGAGCGCACACGTCCATCCACCAGGGCGTGGACATCGCCGCGCCATGGGGCACGCCGGTCAAAGCTTCGAACTCCGGGAACGTCGTCTTAGCCAGCAGCCTTTATCTGAGCGGCAGGACTGTGATCATTGATCACGGGCAGGGCGTCTTCAGTCTTTACTGCCATCTGTCCAAGATTTTGGTGAAAAGGGGAGAGGCCATTAAAAGGGGAGCCCTCCTGGGCAAAGTCGGCAACACGGGCCGCTCAACGGGGCCTCATCTTCACTGGGGCGTCAAGATCTTTAACAGCCGCGTCGATCCGTTTTCGCTCGTCAGCCTGCCGTTGGAGTGATCATTTTTTAAGGTAAGCAGCGAGCCAATCGAGAACCGTCTTCCACCACAGCTCGGCGTTCTGCGGTTTCGTAATGAAATGGTCCTCGTCGGGGAAATAGAGGAATTTTGAGGGCACATTCATCCGCTGCAGGGAAGTGAAAAATTGAAGCCCCTGTTCAAGCGGCACCCGGTAATCGTTCTGGCTGTGGACGACCAGGCACGGCGTCTTGAAATTCTTCACATAATAGCTCGGCGACCACTTTGTATACTGCTCCGCGTTCGTCCACGGCGTTCCTTTTTGTTCCCATTCCGGGAACCAGAGCTCTTCTGTGGCGCCGTACATCGAGCGCAGGTCAAACACGCCGTCATGGGAGATGAGGCAGTTGAATCGAGTCGTCTGGCCTTCGATCCAGTCGATCATGTAACCGCCGTATGAAGCCCCAGCCGCGCCCAGTTTCGTTTTGTCGAGGAAAGGATAGGTTGCCAGGAGATAGTCCAGCCCTTTCATGATGTCCTGATAGGGCCGGCCGCCCCAATCGCCCACGATGGCGTCTGAAAAGCGCTGTCCGTAGCCGCTGCTCGCATGGAAATTGATCAGGGCGGTGACGTATCCCGGCGAAGCAAACATCTGAGCGTTCCAGCGGTAGTGGAATTCGTCCTTCCAGGGGCCGTGAGGTCCGCCGTGGATGAGCAGGACGAGGGGATAATTCTTCGACGGATCAAAGGCAGGAGGCTTGAGCAGCCAACCGTGGACCTTGTCTTTGTCGCCGCCCTCGAACCAAAACTCCTCGGCCGGGTTCATTTGGAGCTGGGCGAGAAGCTCTTTATTGACGTCCGTTATCTGGGTCAATTTTTTTGAGGCTGAATCGAAGGCGAAGATGTCAGAAGGCCGGTTCATGGCCTGCTTAAGGAAAATGAACGTTTTGCCGTCCGGGAGCAGGCTTAAGGAGTTGAACGCGTAGCCCTCGAGGATCTTTTCGGCTTTCCCGCCCGAGACCGTGACTTTGAACAGGGCGTTCCGGCCTTTCTCGTCCGCGTCGAAATAAAGCCCGGAGCTGTCCTTGAACCAAAGCATTTCGTTGACGGAATGATCAAGATTTTCGGTCAGGTTTTGGATCTTCTTTGTCGTTCGGTCATACCGCATCAAGCTGAGCTTGTCGGATTCGTAGCCCGGCCGGGCCATGGCCCGATAGGCAATGTAATTTCCGTCTGGAGAATAAACGGGCAGGTTATCGTTGCCCTTGTTGGTCGTCACGGGCTTGATCTCGCCGCTTTTCAGGGACGTAATGAAAACGTCGTTGTTGGTGCCGAGAGCGAGTTTGAGCTCGGGATCGATATTGCGGACAAAGGCGATCTCCGTGCCGTCCGGCGAATAGGCGTAATCCGGATTTCCGCCCAGGTCAAGCGGCGGAGTGTCATAGTCGCCTGGCGTGACATCGACAGCTTTTCCGCCCTCGGCCGGGATGACGAAGAGATGGCTGCGCGTTTCATCCCGCCAGGCATTCCAGTAGCGGAAGAACAGCGTGTCGTAGATGCGGGCCTTGACCCTGCTTTTTTCCCAAGCTTCAGCTTTTTTCTTGTTGCATTCGTCGTCGGCGCAGTCGGGATAAACGGATGATGTGAACGACAGGCGCTTTCCGTCGGGTGACCAGATCACACCCGAAGCCCCGGTCGAGAGATTCGTCAGCTGATAGGCTTCCCCGCCGTTCGGGCTGATGATCCAGACTTGGGGCGATCCGCTTCGCGTGGAGATAAAAGCGATCTTCTTTCCGTCCGGCGACCATCTCGGATTCATATCGGCCTGCGGGCTTGCGGTCAGGCGCTGCGGCTCGCCGCCCTTTGTCGAAACGAGCCAGATGTCGCTCGTGCCCCGATTGGCGTCTTTGTCCGTGACCGTGATGACAAAGGCGATCCATTGGCCGTCGGGCGAGGGCTGGGGGTCTGTGACGCGCTTGATCTTGATGAAATCGTCGAAGACGAGCGGCTTCGATTGGGCCGCCAGAAACAGGGGAGCGAACAGAATAAGGATTGTGGTCAAGGCCGGAAGATGCTTTTTCATGGTCCCTCCTCAGGCGTTTTTTTATTCTAGCAGAATCCTATTATTATAGCCAAAGCGGATAAGAAAAGAGATATGGAATTTTGTTGAGTAAGCAATTCTTTTTCCGGTGTCAGGCCAATTTCGGGCGGGGTCCTGTCGCGGCTCTTCCCCGGCCGTGCTCGCGGCCAGGCCGCTGCGCGCGGGCGGGGAGCCCCTTCGCCGCGCCACCCCAGCTCGACTTTCCGGCGCCCCGGAAAAAGAATTGCTTCCTTTTGTTGACAACTCGGCGTGCGGCCTCTATAGTATCTCCTTCTTTTCAGGCTCATGACGAACGAAAGCGGGGCGGCGGATAAGGTCTTTTCCCTTGGCGGGGCCATCCGCGCAGCCTATCGCGCCGGCCAGGAGGACGAAGCGCTCGAACCCATCATTAAAGTGAATGACGAGGGGCAGCCCGTGGGAAGGATCGGCCGCGGCGATTCCGTTATTTTTTACGATATCCGCGGTGAGCGCGAGATCGAAATCACCGAGAGTCTGACAGACCCGGACTTCCCTCACTTTCCCGTCGAGAAGGACCTCGATCCCAGCTTCGTGACCATGATCGAATATGACCCGAAACTGCGCGCGCGCCCAGCCTTTCCAAAGGAAGAAAAGATCAATAACACGCTGGCCGAGGTCATCGGTAAAGCCGGGCTGCGTTTGGCCAAGATCGCCGAGTCCGAGAAAGAAGCTCATATCGGTTTTTTTATGAACGGCAAGACCGACGCCGTCTTTCCGGGAGAAGAAAGAGTCATCGTCCCTTCCCCGGAGGTCCTCGTCAATTATGACCAGCGGCCGGAGATGAGCGCGGCCCTCGTCGCCGATGAAGTCATAAAAAAGATCGGGGAAGCGAATATCGAGCTCGTCATCGCCAACTTCGCCAACGTGGATGTCGTCGGGCACATCGAGAACAAATCCGCAGCGGTCTGTGCCGTCGAAACAGTGGATCGGGAGCTCGGCCGGATCGTCGCCGAAGCTCGGAAGCAGCGCTTGACTCTCATCGTCACGGCCGACCATGGGACCGTTGAAGAATGGCTCTATCCGGACGGGACGATCAACACGGGACACTCAAAGAACCCGGTTCCGTTCATTCTTGCCGATTATTCCCTCGAGGAACCTTCTGGCTTGAGCTTGCGCCGGTCCGGTGAACTCGCCGATGTCGCGCCGACCATCCTTGAATTGCTGAGAATTGAAAAGCCCGCAGAGATGACGGGGCAAAGCCTTTTAGCCAAGACGACGAGGGGCGCCAAAAAAAGAGAGCGGATCATCATCCTTATCCTGGACGGATGGGGGATGAGAGAAAATCCCGAAGGCAATTTGATCGCGGAATCCGCGACGCCGATCTTCGATGGCCTCTGGGCTCGTTTTCCCCGCGCCTTCCTCCAATCATCCGGCGAGGCCGTGGGAATGCCTCCGGGCACGGTCGGCAATTCCGAGGCCGGCCATCTCCATCTCGGCGCCGGCCGGCGGATCCTGCTCGACCGCGTCCGGATCGACAAAGCCGTCGAAGACAGGAGTTTTTTCGCCAACGAGGCTTTTCGTTGGGCCATCCAAAAGGCCAAACAGGAACATCGCGGCCTTCATCTCATGGGCATCATCTCCCATTATAGCTCGCACGGCACGATCAAACATCTCTTCGCTCTGCTTAAGCTGGTCAAGGATGCTGGTGTCCGGGACGTTTATATCCATGGATTCATCGGCCGCAGGGGAGAGAAGCCCGAGAGCGGTGCAATCTACGTTGAAAAGGTTGAAGAGATGTGCCGGACGCTCGGCGTCGGCGAGGTTGTGACCGTCATGGGCCGGTATTGGGCGCTCGACCGCGAGGGGAACTGGGTCCGGGTGGAGAAGGCTTATCGGGCCCTGGTTTATGGACAAGGAACGCCCGTGGGAGGGGGAGAGGAATAATTTCTGCATCTTTCTCTATGAGAATAGACTGATTTTCGTTAGCCTTGAGAAAAACAATGAGGGAACGGAACTTTTATGCTAGAATCTCGTAAATTATGGAGAAGGAGGTTGTCCGTTTGAGATGGCCACGGCGCAGGAGTGTTTGGCAATAACAGAAAGCTGATGAACGTCGAGCTCAAGGACATCCACTTCAACTACGGGAAGATCACTGCCCTCGACGGCGTGGACCTTGCCCTCAGCGAAGGCGCCTGCGGCCTCCTCGGCCCGAACGGGGCTGGCAAAAGCACGCTCCTCCGCATCCTGCTTGGTTTCCTCAGCCCCGAACGCGGCGAGGGACGGGTCCTCGGTTACGACATCAAAAAAGAGCAATTTCTCATCCGCCGTTCCGTCGGATACATGCCCGAGGACGACTGCCTTATCGCCGGAATGGACGCCGTGACGTTCACGGCCTATTTCGGCGAGATGTCGGGCATGCCGCGCCAGGAGGCCATGAAGCGGGCCCATGACGTCCTTTTTTATGTCGGGCTCGGTGAATCGCGCTACCGCCTCCTCGAAACGTATTCGGGGGGCATGAAGCAGCGGCTGAAGCTGGCCCAAGCTCTCGTTCACGACCCGAAGCTCCTCTTTTTGGATGAGCCGACGAGCAATCTGGACCCGCAGGGCCGGAACGAGATCCTCGACCTCATCAAGGACATTTCCTCGAAAAAGGACATCCAGGTCCTTATTTCCTCGCATATCCTCCCCGATATCGAATATACCTGCTCCCATGTCGTAATCCTGAACAAAGGCAAGGTCGCGGCGCAGGGCGACATCGAGTCCCTGAAGGAAATCCAGTACAGCCTGTATGAGATCAAGACGAAGGGCGAGAACGGAGGCTTCCTCAAGGCCTTAAAAGATAAGGGCTGCCGGGTCGAAGAGACAGAAGACCAGATGATGAAGGTCTATATGCCGGCGAACCTTTCGCGCAACGAGATCTTTCAAGCGGCGCTGAGAGAAAATATCCAGATCCGGTATTTCGTCAAGAGCCGGACCTCCCTCGAAGACCTCTTCGCCAAGACCGTGGGAGTCGATTGATGGTCATCTCGGAACAAGGATACGTCCACTGGCAGGGAACGTTCGTCGAACGGCGTTTCCCCTGGTGGCCGATCACCAGGCTCGGCATCCGGCTCGCCTTCAAGCGCAAATTCTTCAAGTTCGTCTTTTCCATTTCGCTCTTGCCGGCCGTCATGTTCTCAACCGGAGTTTACATCTCCGAGCGCCTCGATGATTTTCAGTTCATGCTCAAAGGGCCGGACCGTTTGCTCGAGGTCAATCCCGCCTTTTTCAAGTCTTATTTCACGAGCGAACCGCTGCTGTTCCTGATGGTCATGATCATGGTCCTCGCCGGTGCCGGCCTCATTTGCGATGACCTGAAATACAATTCGCTCCAGCTCTATTTCTCCCGGCCGCTGCGGAAGAGGGACTATTTGCTGGGCAAGATGGCCACGGTCTTCTTTTTCCTGCTGATCTTGACCCTCGTCCCCGGCCTTCTTTTTGTCCTCTTGAAGCTCATTTTCGCGGGGAGCTTCAAATTCTTAGCCAATTATCCCTGGATTCCTTTGTCGGTCATCGCCTTTTCTCTCCTGGTCACGCTCTTTTTTGCTTTTTACACGCTGCTTATCTCATCGCTCAGCAAAAACCGCCGCTATGTGTCCATCCTGCTTTTTCTCGTCTATATCTTCTCGAACGTCTTTTTTGGCATCTTTTACAGCATCTTTCACAACCCGTACTTCTGCCTGCTTTCGATCCAGTGCGATATCCAGCAGGTCGGGGCGGCTTTCTTTCGCGAAAGTCCGCAGTATGATGTCCCCTGGATCTATTCGTTCCTCGTCCTGGCCGCTATTTGCGGTCTTTCCGCTTTCGTCCTGAAGAGGAAAATCCGGGGCGTCGAGGTGGTCAAATGACGGCCGTCATCCAAACCAAAAACCTCAGCAAATGGTACGGCAACGTCCTTGGTTTGTCCGACGTCTCGCTCGAGGTCGAACAGGGGGTCACCGGTCTTCTCGGGCCCAATGGGGCGGGCAAATCGACATTTCTCAAGCTCATCACGGGGCAGATCAAGCCGAGCATCGGGCACGTTGCGATCCAAGGGCAGGACGTTTGGAATAATTATCCTCTGTTCGGCCGGATCGGATTTTGTCCGGAACAGGATGCCTTTTATGATGAAATGACGGGCTGGGAATTTATGACGAGCCTTTTGAGCTTGTACTCGTTTAGCCGCGCGGATGTTCAATCCCGGGCGGAGAAGGCGCTCGACTTCGTCGAGCTTGATAAAGACAAGGACAGGTTGATCCGGGGCTACAGCCGCGGCATGCGGCAGCGCCTGAAACTGGCTCAGGCCGTGGCCCACGACCCGGAGATCATCATCCTCGATGAGCCGTTGAACGGGCTCGATCCCTTGAGCAAGCGCAAAGTCATCCGCCTGATCAAGGACTACAAGGAAGCCGGCAAAACAGTCATCGTCTCGAGCCATGTCCTGCCCGAGATCGAGGCCTTGACCCGGACGATCATTCTCCTTCATCAGGGGAAGATCCTGGCCCAGGGTGATATTCATTACATCCGCGATCTGATCGACAAGCATCCGCACATGATTTCTGTGAAATGCAGCGATCCGCGAAGGCTGGCCTCGAGCCTGATCAGCGAGCCTTCGGTCCTGAACATCCAGTTCGGCCCGGCGCCGGAAACCGTCGTCTTCGAGACGCAGGATAGGGACAAATTCTTCGGTCTGATCCCGCGGCTGATCGTCGACCATCGGATCGACGTCGAGGAGATCACTTCGCCCGACGACAACCTCCAGGCGGTTTTCGATTATCTCGTGGGAAAATGACCATGTCGCACAATGCCGTCCGCTCCATTTTTTCGTTCTTCTTCTTCATCGGGCGCAAGGCGCGAAAAACGAAGGTTTTCTTCCTGATCAGCGGCCTGCCCGTTCTCGTGGCGCTGATCATCCAGATCAACCGACTCTTCGCACCGGGATCGGGAATTGACGGGCCGGCCATCTTTTCGAGCGTTATCATGGCCTTCAACCTCCAGTTCCTTATCCTGGTCCTCGCCCTTTTTTATGGGACATCCATTTGTTCGGAGGAGCTCGAGGGAAAAACTCTGACCTATCTCACGACCCGCCCGGCAGCCAAATCGGCCATCATCCTGGGAAAATACGCGGCCTACGCCGCATTCCTGATTCTGATGGTGGCGGCGGCCGTGATCCTCTCCTTTCTAATCCTTAATGTCGAGCGGGTCCTCGATCTCTCGGCGTGGTTGGCGATGATCAAGGCCCTGGGAGTCCTGGCCCTCGGCCTGATGTGTTACATGGCCTTCTTCACCCTGGTCGGGACGTTCCTGAAGAAATCGATCCTGTTTGGGTTATTTTTCAGCTTCGGCTGGGAGAACGTCGTCCAGTATTTCCCCGGATCGACGCAGAAATTCACGATCATGCACTACCTGAAGTCTTTGCTGCCGGCGGCGTCAACCGGCAGCGCGGGGAAGCTTTCTTTTCTTACGTTCAAGCTTGAGCCAAGCTCGGCCGGCGCGGCCGTCGCCACGCTTGTCATCCTGACGGCCGTCTTTTTGGGCCTGGCCTGTCTCGTCTTTTCTAAGAAAGAATATATCTTCGAGGATTGATCCTCGCGGCGTTATTTCTTTTCCTCTTTCTTTTCTTCTTTCTTCTCTTCCTTCTTTTCTTCTGGCTTCATTCCGGCCAGCTTCTCTTCGACCTGCTTCTGCGCCGTCGCGCTGAGCTTGTTCAGGAGATCTTCGGGGATGTTCACGAAGATCTTGACGTAGTCGGGCGCCGAAGAGACCTCGATCTTGTTGAGCAATTCGCCGACTTCGGGTTTTTCCGTAGCGAACATGCCGCCCAAGGCTTTATATCCGGTGAGAGTTTCGGCAAGCTTTTTGTTCTTGTCGGCATCGCCGCCCAGGCCCTTGATCTCGAGCTGAAGGGATTTGTTGGCGTAGTCGAAATAAATCATGAGGGCTTTCACCTCGGCCAGGTCCGAAGCCATGGGGTTCTTGGCCGCCATGTCTTTCATCATGTCCGGCGGGAAGCTAAAGGCGCTCCAGAGCATGGCGTTCTTGTTTGCTGTTTTGATCAGGGCGGAGAGATCGACGTTCTTGAAGACATTGTCGGCCTTCTTTTTGGAGACGTCGATCACGGCCTTGACGGCTTTTTCGCTGCCGATGAGGATGTTGGACGCGTCGAGGAAAGCGCCGTATGAGGGTTTCCCTGCTTCCTTCTCGGTGATGGCATAGACGGTCACTCCCTCATAGGTTTCTTCTGTGAGGCCGGATGCTTTCTCCTTCACCTTTGCGAGGAGGACGTCTTTATTATATTTCATGTTAGCGACGATCACGCCCTGTTGTTCTGTTTCGCCCCCCTCGGTTTTTTTCTGGATGAGGCCAACCGCTATATAGAAAATATCTTTCTGCGGGTCGATGCCTGTCTCTTTGATGAATTCTTGGTATTTCTGGTAGTCCTTGTTCTCTTTGATGGCCTTGTCCACGAAATCCGTGGTCATGGCTTTGTTGACGTTAACGACAACAACGCCCTGGGCGTCCTGGGGGATGAGGGAAAGCACGTTATCCGCTCCGCCGGCCTTTTTACAGGCGGCCAGGCCGAGAAATACAAACACGAGAGCCAGTCCGATAACAGCGATTTTTTTCATAATTTTCCTCCTCATTTTCTTTATACGAAATTTTTCCTCATAAGGTTCATTCGGCTGACTATATCATAATCATTTCGGGAGACACAATACCCCGCAATTCTGACCGTATATCACTTTCAAATACAAGGGGGACACAATACCCTGTCCCTGTTTGGCCGGCAGCGCCCTAAAGGACGATACCGTTCAAAAGCACCAGGGACAGGGAATCATGTCCCCGAAAGTGATATACGGTCAGCTCGCAATTCGTGGGCCCCAGGTCTTGTGTCTCTGTTTTGATTGTTATATAAGAAAAAAGCGTATTCATGGATAAGCTCGAGGAGGTTGAATGAATAAAAAATTATCCAAACCGATCATCCTGGGCGTTATCATGGCCGCGATTTTTGCCGCGTTTTTGTCGATTTTCGGTCAAGCGGGCCAGACTCCCGCTGTTCTTGGCCTAAAAGAGCGGGCCGAAGTCTTCGACCGCTGGCTGAAAATCCGGCTGGAGAGCGTTCTCCCCGAGATTATGGGCCGCGAAAACATCGACATGTGGGTCGTCATCTGCCGTGAATACAACGAGGACCCGGTCTATCTGACCCTCGTCCCTTATTCATCTATGTCGGCCCGGCGCTTAAGTATCCTTGTCTTCTATGACAAGGAAAAGGACGGCCTCGAGCGCTTATCGGTGAGCCGTTACGGGATCGGCGAATATTACAAGGCCATGTATGAGCCGGGGAAGGCCGACCAATGGGAAAGGCTCGCCCAGATCATAAAGGAGCGCAACCCGAAGAGGATCGGCATCGACGAATCCGACACATTTGCTTTCGGTGACGGGCTTTCGGCTTCTCACAAAGCCAATTTGGTCAAAGCCCTTGGGCCGGAATTGTCAAAGCGGCTCGTTTCGGCCGAGCGACTGGCCGTGGGCTGGCTCGAGCGGCGGACACCGGAAGAGCTTGAAGTC
>Ga0315281_10011670_pt1 | contig 12028 bp, 10 predicted proteins | sample YL17G07_0_MG_FD_204540 | JGI IMG/M metagenome (GOLD analysis project Ga0315281, IMG submission 204540) | Sediment microbial communities from Yellowstone Lake, YNP, Wyoming, USA - YL17G07_0 | ecosystem: Environmental > Aquatic > Freshwater > Lake > Sediment | place: USA: Wyoming | collected... | reverse complement strand
GGACTGACCCGCGCGCTCGAACTCCCCGATGTCAGCGAGAAATTCGCCTCTCTCAACATCGCATTCACCCGCAACTCGGCGGCCGAATTCGGCGAAATGGTCGGCAGGGAAATCGCGAAATACGGCAAAGTCATACGTGAAACCGGCGCGATAGCGGACTGAGGGCTCGATGACCATGCCGGCGGACGATCGCACTAGCCGCGTCCTGAGGCCAGAGCCTGCTGCACAAGGAGTTCAAACCCAGGCAGCTTCGCCGCAGCACGGGTTGTTTGTCGCCCGTTTCTCCCGGAAAGCCATCAGCGACATCGTCAAGTTGCGCCGCCTGCTGGCGATGGCCGAGGAACGCGTGATGGAAAACTTCGCGAAGATTCTCGGCGATTCTTGGGGGGACGAAAGCCTCGCCGCTCCCCCTCCACCTCTGTCACTGTCCTGATAAACGGAGAACACATGATGAAGGCGCTTGTCCTGACTGCCCCCGGAGCCTTCGAGGTCCGGGAGGTGCCCGTCCCGAAGCCGAGTCCGCACGAGGTCTTGTGCCGGATTCGCGGCGTCGCGATTTGCGGCAGCGACCCCGAGATCATCCGTGGTGACCTGGCCGGAACGTGGCCGCCATCCTACCCGTTCATCCCGGGGCACGAATGGTCCGGCGAGGTCGTCGAGGTCGGCGACGGAGTTCTCGGGTTCAAGCCAGGCGACCGGGTGGCGGGCGAAGCGCACAAGGGCTGCGGCTACTGCCGCAACTGCCTGCAGGGCCGCTACAATCTCTGTGAGAACTACGGGCGGCCCGAAACCGGGCACCGCCATTACGGCTTCATCTCGCAGGGTGCCTACGCCCAGTACAACGTCTATTCCATCCGCAGCATCAACCACCTGCCGCAGGCTGTCTCGTTCCGCGAAGGGGCGCTGGTCGATACCGCTGGCGTGACCCTGCACGGGATGGAGCTGACGGGCATCACGCCCGGCGGGACGGTGGTGGTCATCGGTCCCGGGCCCATCGGCCTCATCGCGGTACGGTTCGCGAAGGCGCTGGGCGCGGCGCGGGTGATCGTCGTCGGGCGCGGCGCACGCCTGAAGGCGGCGGCCGAGAAGGGCGCCGATGCGGTGGTCGACTTCGAGAAGGTAGATCCGGTCAAGGCAGTCCGCGATCTGGCGGGCGGGCTTGGCGTCGATGAAGCCTTCGAGTGCTCGGGCGCGCCCGGGACCTTCGCCCAGGCCGTCGGCATGGTGCGCAAGGGCGGCAAGGTCTCGCTGTTGGGCGTACCCCCAGACAAAGTTCTCGAGGCACTGCCCTTCAAGTACATCGTGCACAACGAGATCGCCATCTTCGGGTCGCGGGCGAACCCCAACGTCTCACGCAAGATCATCCAGATGATGGCCGCCGGGCACATTAAGGTGAAGGATCTCATCACCCATACTTTCCCGCTCGAGGACTTTGCCAAGGGCCTGGATACCTTCGTCAACCGTCGTGGCGGCGTGATCAAGGTGGTCATCGAGCCCAACGGGGCGGAAGCATGAGCGGACGACCCGATGGTCACGCGTGCGAGAAGCTCGCCTGGTTTCCTTACTGTTCAGTCAAGAATTTCACGCACACGGGCGTCGGCACCTGCGTAACATGGCCCGTGGGCTGCAGCTTTCCGCTGTCCGGATCGATGCGGAAGGTCACGACGGTATCGCTATCCTGGTTGGCCGCGAGCAGGAAACTGCCAGTTGGATCGATGCCGAAACTGCGCGGAGTCTTCCCCTGGGTCGGCTCATGGCCAACGTAGCTGAGCCTCCCGGCGAGTGGATCGATCCGGTAGATCACGATGCTGTCGTGGCCCCGGTTCGAGGTGTAGACGAACGTTCCTGACGGAGAGACCTGGATGTCGGCGCAGGTGCTCTCACCACCAAACCCTTCGGGGAGCGTGGGAACGGTCTGCAGATGTTCAAAGGACCCTGTCCTGCCGTCGTACGACAAAACCGCCACCGTCGAATCGAGCTCGTTGACCAGGTACGCAAACCTGCCGCCGGGATGGAAAGACACGTGGCGCGGACCGGCTCCCGGTTTCATCTTGATCCAGGGCACGGCATTCGCTTCCAGCATCCCCCGCTTCGGATCGAATCTGTAGACCATCAGTCTGTCCAGGCCGAGATCGGGAACGAAGGCGAACCGGTTTGACGCATCAAGCGTCACCGAGTGCGCATGAGGGCCCTTTTGGCGGACCGGATCGATGCTCGACCCCTGATGCTGAATGAAGTCCGTGGCTACTCCCAGGCTGCCGTCGTCGCGCACCGGCAGGACGCACACGCTCCCGCTCATGAAGTTGGCGACGAACACGTGTTTGCGCTGCTCGTCCACGAGGACGTGGCAGGGATCGGTCCCGTGCGAGAGCTGCCGGTTCAGGAATTCGAGCTTTCCCATCTTCGCGTCCACGGCAAACGCGCTGACGGTTCCGGTCGGCTTGTCTTCGTACGTCTTCAATTCATTGACGGCGTACAGGAATTTCTGCGTCGCATCGAATGCCAGGTAGGACGGGTTGGTGATGCCGGTCGTCTTACTGACGAATTCCAGACCGCCGGATGAGTGATCCAAGCGGTAGACATAGATCCCCTCACCTTTGCCCTGGAGGATCTTCCCGGTGCCGAAGAGGATCGGGTCAGTGTAGGTTCCAATGAATACCAGCACTTCCTTCTCCATACTTCCACTCCCCGCTTGGGTCGCACGGTGAACCGGGTCTCAAGCCCGGGTGAGCCAGATGCGCCCCACAAGGTCGCCTGACTCAAGGCGGGCGACAGCTTCCTGGATCTGGTCGAGCGCATAGGATGCCCCGAGGACCGCGGTCACCTGTCCGATCCGCACCAATCGGACCACGTCGATCAAGTCCTGCTTGGTGCTGCCGCGGCAACCGATGATCTGCTGCTCGGTCTTGAACAGCGGCATGGAAGGAACCTCGAACGTCTCATCGAGATACGCCACGACCAGGAACTTTCCGCCCGGCCTGAGCAGCGACAGGCCCTGACGGACGCTCGCGCGGTTGCCGATATTGTCCACGACCACGTCCACGCCCTCGCCATCCGTGAACCTGGCCACCGCCGCCTCGAGCGACTCATGGGCCGTGTTGATACCGACGGCGCCATACTGTTCGGCCAGCGCCACCCGCTGCGGCTGCCGGCTCGTCGCGAGGACCTCGGCTCCCGCGCTCTTGGCGATCTGCACGCCGTGGATGCCGAGCCCGCCGACCCCGAGGATCAGGATGCGCTGCCCGATGCCCACCCCACCCTGGTGGATCAGGCTGTGGTACATGCAGGCGACGGCGTCCGGGAGAATCGCCGCCGCCTCGTAGGAAATTTCCGCAGGCAGCGCCACGAGGTTCGCCGCCGGCACCGCCACGTAGTCGGCGTGGCCGCCGTCCCGCTCGAAGCCGATGCGCGTCATGGTGCGGCACAGATGCGTCTCGCCGGCCAGGCAGTACCGGCAGCGGCCGCAGGTGACGTCGAGCGCGGCCGTCACGCGGTCGCCTTGTCGCCAGTGCGTTACGCCATCGCCCAGTTCGACCACGTCCCCGGCCAACTCGTGACCCACGATCCGCGGCAGGTCGCCAAGGGGCTGGCGGCCGGAGAGCAGGTGCAGATCGGTGCTGCACAGGCCGCTTGCGCGCACGCGGACGAGCACTTCGCCCGGACCCGGTCGCGGAATGGGCCGCCTCGTGGCTAGCAGCGATCCGCCGTAGCGGGCGATCACCACGGCGCGCATTGTGTCGGTCATGCTTGTCTACTCCTTCAGGCCGGTCGCAGCGATCCCCTGGATGAAGGCGCGCTGCAGGAAGAAAAACAGGAGGATCATCGGCAGCGTTCCCAGGACCGCGATGGCCATCAGCTGATCCCAGGAGGTGCCGTAGCTGCTCATGAACAGCGAAATCCCGAGCGGCAGGGTACGCAACGAATCCCTGGTGATGATGATCAGCGGCCAGATGTACATGTCCCAGGCTTCGCGGAAGGCAAAGACCGCCAGGGCGACGAGGGCAGGCTTGCACAATGGAAGCACGATCATCCAGAAGATCCGGAGCTCGGATGCTCCATCGATCCGGGCCGAATCGATGAGCTCCTTGGGAATGCTCAGCATGTACTGCCGCATCAGGAAGACGCCGAAGCCGTCCACCAGGAAGGGCACGATCAGGCCCTGATAGCTGTTCGCCCAGTCCAGGCGCTTGATGATCAAGAACAGGGGCACCATGGTGACTTCCAGCGGCAGCATCATGGTGCTCAGGATCAGGATGAACATGACGCCCCGACCCCGGTAGTGAAACTTCGTCAGGCTGTACCCGGCAAGCGAACACAGGAGCAGGTTGCTCACCGTGATGGCCACCGCGACCACGCCGCTGTTGAGGAAGTAGCGCGCGAAGTCCTGCGCCTGCCAGGCAAGAACATAGGAGTGCCAGTTCGGCGGGTCGGGAATCCACTGGATCGGGATGCTGAACATGTTCTCCATCGTCCTGAGCGACGACGAGAACATCCAGTAAAAGGGCAGAAGGGTGATGCACGCCACCCCGAGCAATACGCAAAAGGCGGCGATGCTCCCGCGGCCAAGTACCACCCGGCGGACCCATGCTCCCGCCGGCGTCCTCCGGCGCACGGGCCGCGTCGCGGCCGGTTCGGCAGAACCCGTCATCGCAACTCCTCACCGCGCGTGAACATGCGGACCTGGATGAACGAGAACAGCATGACGCCGACGAACAGGAATACGCTCATGGCCGCGGCCCGACCCATGTCGAAGAACTCGAACGCCGTCTGGTAGATGAACAGAGGCAGCACCCGGGTCGAATCCGCAGGCCCGCCGCCGGTCATGATCATGGGCACGGCAAACACCTTCATCGCCACGATCACGTTCATCACGATGACCAGCAGCATGGTGGGTTTGAGCAGGGGCAGGGTGATGTGCCAGAAGCTTGCCCAGCTGCCGGCGCCGTCGATCTCGGCGGCGTCGTAGTAGTCTTTGGGGATCGCCTGCAGGCCGGCCAGAAAGATCACCATGTAGTAGGGCGTGGCCCGCCAGATGCCGATGAGAATCACCGCCCACAGCGCGGTGGAACTGCTGCGCAGCCAGGCGATAGGATCGATGCCGAGCCAGCCGAGGATCGTGTTGATCACGCCGTCCTGCTGGTACATGAAGGTCCAGACGACGGCCATCACGACCGCAGGCATCACGACGGGCATGAAAATGGCCGACCGGAGCAGGTTCTTGAAGTACAGACTCCGGTTGAACAGCACCGCGAGGCCGAGCGACAGGGGTAGCACGGGCACGACGCTGAACACCACGTAGGTGAGGGACACCTGCGCCGATTTCCGAAACAGCGGATCCTGCACGAGGTCCAGGAAGTTCGCCAGCCCGACGAATTTCGGCGGATGGACCAGATCGTACGCGGTCAGGCTGAGGAAGAACGCCTGGATCATCGGCAGAAAGCGGAAGATCGCCAGGATGGCCAGGGTCGGCAGAATGATCGCGTAGCCGAAAGCAGCCTGTTTCGAGGCAAGGCTCAGCCGCATACGCCGCTTGATCGCCGGGCGCGCTGCGTAAACGGTTGACGGCATCTGAGCTTACTTTGGGGAGCGGACTTGCGGCACGGAATATCGCACAGAGGGGCAGGCCCGGAGAACCGGACCTGCCCCTCCTGCCTTGCGTCCACTACTTCTTCAGAACCTTGTTGACCTCGGCCTGCGCCTGATCGAGGGAGGCCTTGGGATCGACGCCATCGTATACGGTCCGTTCGATGGCACGGCCAACAGCCTGGCCGATTTCGTTGGTGAACTCGGAGCGGATATACCAGGACGCCGTCGAGACATCCTTCATGTGAACGTCAAAGAACGGGAAGCTCTTGGCCACCGGGGTCTCGTTCACGCCTTTCACCGGCTGCACGAAGGCGGCCTTCGCGAGCCACTCCTCGGGCTTCGCGAGCATGAACTTGACGAAATCCCAGGCCACCACCTTCTGCGCCTCCGGCTTGGCCTTGTTCACGCCCCACATCCAGCCGTACACGATGGTGTGCGGCTTAGCGGGATTGACCTGGGGCAGCGACACGACGGTGAAATCGTTCTTGATTGGCGACTGGCTGATCTGCGAGGTCGCCCAGGGGCCGGTGATCCACATGGCTCCGCGGCCGTCAATGAAGTCCTGGTTCGGATTGCTCGGAGTATTCATCGTGGTCTTGGGATCGCCGGTGACCTTGGTCACATCACGCCACAGGGTCAGCGCCTTCACGGCCTCGGGACTGTTGATGTATGCGGTCTTTCCGTCGTCGCTCAAGATCTTGCCGCCGAACTGCTCGACCAGAGGCTGGAAGCACTGCATTTCCCAGCGCGGGCTGTGGTAGGGGAAGTCGAACGCCTTCTGCAGCGTGCGGTTGCCCTGCACCTTTTTCAGCTTGGGTCCCAGGGCTTTCATGTCGTCCCACGTCTTGGGCGCGTTTTTCACGGGGTCCAGCCCCGCGGCGGCAAACGCCTTGTTGTTGAGGAACAGGCTCATGGAGTTGCCCTGGTAGGGAAGGGCATAGACCTTGCCGCCGAACGTACCGGCGGCGATGCCGCCCGGGGTATACCGCGCGGCGATCTCCTGGTAGCTCTTGGCGCCAAAGACCTCGAGGTTGAGGGGCTCCAACACCCCCTTGGCGTAGTACAACTCGTAGAAGGAGGCGTCCTGGTCCATGATGTGGGGACCGGTGCCGGTGGCCAGAGCGACGGTAAGCTTCTGATTGATGTCACCCGAGGAAGTGATGACGGGATTGACCGTCACGTTGGGCCGGACCTTCTTGTATGCTTCGATCAGCTCCTTCACGTAGGCCGTGAACGGGCCATACTCGTGCCACCAGATCTCGATGGTGACGTTCTCTTTCGGGAAGCCAGCGGGGGTCTCGGCAGCGATTCCCACGCTCCCCGCGAACAGCGTCAGCACCGCCACGGTCGCAACTGAAGACATGGCGCGTCTCATGTTCCATTTTTTCATGCTCGGTCTCCTCTTTGTTGATTGTGTTGCTTTCCAACCCCGTCAGTGCAGATCCTTCCCGGTTGCCGAGTCGAACAGGTGGACGACTTCGACATTCGGCTGCAACCAGATGGTCTCGCCCGGCTTGAATGCGAGCCGCTCGTCGAACACGGCGCAGATCTGGGTGCCGCAGAACTCGCAATAGACGTGCGTATCGGCACCCGTCGGTTCGATTACCATGATCCTGGCCGGGACTCCCTGGCCGGTGGCGCCGAGCGTGAGATGCTCGGGCCGGAAGCTGTAAACGACTTCCTGGCCGTCCTGTCCGTTGTGATTGCGGCCGCCCGGCAACCGGGTGCCGTCGTTCGCTTCGACCCAGACGGCATCGTCGCTACGGTGCAGACGACCACGGACGAAGTTCATGGCAGGCGAGCCGATAAAGCCGGCGACAAAGAGATTGGCCGGGTGGTCGTAAAGTTCCAGCGGCGAGCCGATCTGCTCGACACGCCCTTCATGGAGAACGACGATCCGGTCGGCCATGGTCATCGCTTCGATCTGGTCGTGCGTGACGTAGACCGATGTCGCGTGCAGGCGCTGGTGCAGCGACTTGATCTCGACCCGCATCTGCACCCGCAGCTTGGCGTCGAGATTGGAAAGCGGCTCGTCGAAAAGGAACACCTGGGGGTCGCGCACGATCGCCCGGCCCATCGCCACGCGCTGTCGCTGCCCGCCGGAGAGTTGGCGCGGGTAGCGATCGAGATAGGAGCCAAGATTGAGGATTGCCGCGGCTTCCGATACTTTTCTTGCGACCGTCGCCTTGGGCTCCCTGCGGAGCTTCAGGCTGAAGGCCATGTTGTCGCGCACCGTCATGTGAGGGTAGAGCGCGTAGTTCTGGAACACCATCGCGATGTCGCGATCCTTCGGCGGCAGGTCATTCACCACGCGACCGCCGATGATGATCTCGCCGCCGGAAACCTCATCCAGACCCGCAATCATGCGCAGCAGCGTGGATTTACCGCATCCGGAGGGGCCGACCAGAACGACGAACTCCCCATCAGCGACCTCGACGTCGACGTCATGCAGGACCTGCGTGGGACCGAACGCCTTGTCGACGCCACGAATCTCGATCGATGCCATCTGAAGAAGTCGATCCCCCGAACCCTTCTCTTCGCGAAAAGCCTATCCGGCGCTGGCGTTCCAACTGTACCGATCGAGTCTAGACATCGATGACAAACCTTGTCAACGTAGGCCCGTCACGAAATCGAGTGGTTGATGGAGGGCCGTTTGAGAGCGCTGGGAGCACGCAAGTGAGGATCTTGAGCCGCAGGTATTCCCGGTCGCGCAGTCCGTATGCGCGTCGCTGGATGACGCGGATCTTGCATTCCTCGACGCATACGCAGCGGACCGTCGCCTTATCCGGTGTCATCCCTGCGCCGGTCAGCGCCGTCGAGTTGCGGGTAGCCCGATTCGAGTCTTGACGATTACCCGGACGGCAATTGATCCAGAATCTGTTTCACAATCGCCTCAGGCGTTTGGTCGATATCCACTTGAATTGCACTTGCCGGTGCTTCGAGAATGGCGAACTGGCTTGCAAGCAGGCTGGCGGGCATGAAATGCCCGTGTCGGCCCCCGATCCGCGCGGCAACCATTTCAGGCGACCCGTGTAGCCACACGATCTGGCACTGCGGGCAAAAAGCCCGGATCAGTTGTCGATACGATTCCCGCAAGGCGGAGCACCCGAGAACTACGGTTGCGCCTTTGCTGTCGGCCGCCCGCAAGGCTTTGCCAAGCGCCTGGAACCAGGGCAGGCGATCTTCGTCACTGAGAGGAAGCCCGGCCCGCATCTTGGCAAGATTGGCTGGCGGGTGGAAGTCATCTCCCTCAATGTACTGCCCCCCTAACGCGGTGGCAAGCAAACCGCCGATCGTGGTCTTGCCCACTCCGCTCACCCCCATGATGAGAACGATCATCCGGATCGCTGCCATGTGTGATGGTGGATACCCGGGCTATCCGTTCGCGTGAATCCATGAGAGCCGAATCGCTCACGCTGGCCTTGAATGAGATCGGCCCAAAGGCGCTCCGTGCCGTAGCCGTCCCAATACGCCAACGCCGAGGAGAGCGCCGGCACGGGAAGGGCCAGATCGATGGCGATCCCGACCCCCCGGCGCCAGCCCTCCGAGGCAGCGAAAACCTGTCGCGACAAGCTCGTGCACAACAATGGATTTTCCAGCGATGGAGAATTCTCGAAGACCTTTCCAATTTCGGCAAGCATACGCGCGCGTACGATGCAGCCGCCGGTCCAGCTCTTTGCCAGTGCGGCAATATTCGTAGCCCATCCCTCCTTGCGGCTGGCTGCCGCAATGATCGAGAATCCTTGGGCATATGCGCAGATCCTCCCCCCTAGCAATGCGTCATGTATTGCGGGGACCAGCGCGTCGCGGCCTACCTGAGTGCGATTGCGGAAGCGTTCTGAAGAAGCCAATACGCGCTGCGCCTTGAGCGCAGTAAGACAGCGCGCATGCACGGCTTCCGCAATGGTCGGCGCAGGTACACCGAATTCGAGCGCAGCGGAGGCAGCCCATTGCCCGGTTCCCTTCTGATCTGCCTGATCGACGATGACGTCCACAAGGGGAAGACCGGATTGGGGGTCGATTTCCGCAAGCACCTCAGCCGATATCCTCAGCAAGTAGGATTCCAGTGCCCCTTCGTTCCAGTCAACAAATACCCGCGCGATCTCATTCGGCGTCAATCCGCCTGCGTACCTGAGCAGGTAATAGGCCTCGGCAATCATTTGCATATCGGCATACTCGATGCCGTTATGGATCATCTTGACGAAATGTCCAGCCCCGCCGGGACCCGCCACGGCCACACATGGTGTTCCGTCAGATGCGCACGCCGCGACTCGGGACAGTATTGGCGCAATCAGAGCGATCGCCTCCGGAGTCCCGCCAAGCATCAGAGCCGGGCCGTGCCGTGCCCCTTCGCTGCCACCGGAAATACCCACCCCAACAAGATGCAGCCCCGATTCAGCCGCTAGAATCTGTCGCTTCTCCGTGCTACGAAAATGCGAGTTTCCTCCATCGACGACGACATCCCCGGCAGAAAGCAGAGGCATCAATTGCGCCAACTGGTCATCCAGACACGTTCCGGCCGGAATCATCAACATCACAAATCGCGGGGTCGTTGTCGCGCCGACCATGTCCGGCACATCAGAAAAGACGTGGCCAGCGTCGGCGGCCAGAAAGGCACTTCGTGCCGCGGGATCGGGGTCAAATCCCAGCACATGAAATCCATGATCCCGAAAATTGAGTGCCAGATTACGGCCCATGATTCCCAGTCCCAAGATCGCAATCGTCTCACCCATGGGCATCAGGGGTCCTTTCCACGTTCCGCTAAATTTGTTTGCTGCCTGGCGGCGGAGGATAACTGGCTGTCCTTGCCGATAGACCCGATCCTATTGGCATCCCATCTCTAATCGTTTTCTCCGCGTCCAGAAATACCGGGTTCTCTTGGATAGGAGGATCAATAGTCTCCGCCAGCATCAAGTATCTCTTGGAAAGAGGAACATCTCCGGACGCGTATATTTCTTTATCATACCTTACCGCCAATTCCCCAGTTCTGCAGAATGCTCTTGAACGGTTTTCGTCAAAGCTGCGAGGAACTCACTCGCTGGGGGTATCGATGAACTTGGGCAAGCTGGCAACCGAAAGGGCGAGCAACAGGGAATCCAAACCTCGACCTACACCGGCGCGCCAGTCCTCGGCCCAACCAATTTTTGGCTCAGCGGCACCCGCGTGGAGCTGCCGGGGCGAACGCAAAAACATTTCGACGAAGGGAGGGATATGGCGACCACCGGCCGCGGCGCCGGCATTCGACGCTCTGGCAGGTCAGCCCGGATGAGTTTGAGAAGGCTCTAAAAAGCTCAGGGTCGTGTTCGGGAAATCGGGGGAAGCCCATTTCATCCCTTCCCCCAAAACCGGACACATTGCGTGCTACAGAGCCGGACATACCGTTTACACCTCACGAGAAGCGGCAAGACAAATCGCGTCGCTGCTGGAATCGGGCTAAAATGAAAACTGTTCTTGTCGTCTTGCCGCGTGACGGACGTTGCTCGGGTGAGGCGCCGAGAGGCCATTCCAGGTGTGACAGCGAGTCATACAGCACAGGAGCATCGCCATGGCAAAGAGGAAGATCCCGGAGCCCAAGCTCATCCGCCCGGACGACATCAATCCGCACCACAACTGGAAGCGGCCGCTGCAGGCGCCGGGCCACACGCAGGTCGATTTCGAGGAGCGCATCAACTTCAGGCGGCTGCACGACTATCGCCTGGCGCGCACGCGCGCCGCGCTCGGCCGGTCGGGCCTCGGAGCGCTGCTGTCTTTCGACCAGCACAACATCCGCTACACGACCAGCACGGTCATCGGCGAATGGGCGCGCGACAAGCTGACGCGCTACTCGCTCCTGACCGGCAACGGCGACCCGTACATCTGGGACTTCGGGTCGGCGGCCAAGCATCACCGGCTGCATGCGCCCTGGCTGCACACCGACCACTGCCGCGCGGGAATGCTGGGCATGCGCGGGGCGGTGGGAAGCGACGTTGTGCTGTTTCGCGATGCGGCCAAGGAGATCAAGGCGATCCTCGACGCCGAAGGCGTAGGCGACATGCCGCTCGGCGTCGATGTGATCGAGCCGCCCATGATGTTCGAACTGCAGAAGCTCGGCATCGAGGTGCGCGACGGCCAGCAGGTGATGCTCCAGGCGCGCGAAGTGAAAAACATCGACGAGCTGACATTGCTCAACATGGCCGCGGCCATGGTGGACGGCGTGTACCAGGACATCGCCGAGGCGCTCAAGCCCGGCATTAAGGAATCGCAGATCGTCGCGCTTGCCACCGGGCGCCTGTACGAGATGGGCTCGGATTGCGTCGAGGCGATCAATTCGATTTCCGGCGAGCGCTGCTCGCCGCATCCGCACAACTTTACCGACCGTCTGATACGCCCGGGCGACCAGGCGTTTTTCGACATCATCCAGTCCTTCATGGGCTACCGCACCTGTTACTACCGCACCTTCAGC
>Ga0315281_10011668_pt1 | contig 12029 bp, 7 predicted proteins | sample YL17G07_0_MG_FD_204540 | JGI IMG/M metagenome (GOLD analysis project Ga0315281, IMG submission 204540) | Sediment microbial communities from Yellowstone Lake, YNP, Wyoming, USA - YL17G07_0 | ecosystem: Environmental > Aquatic > Freshwater > Lake > Sediment | place: USA: Wyoming | collected... | reverse complement strand
CGCCGCCGCAAGAGCGGCGCGGGAAAACAGTTTCAGCCGCTTTCCGGAAAAGGACCGGCACGGCCATCGCCGCGCGCCCGGCAGGCCGCCGGCCAGTGATGTCGCGCGGAATCGATATTTACCGCTGTCATTCAGCGGCACTGATACAAGGGAGACTCATTTGTCACTCGTGATCGACGAAAAACATCTGAAGCTGCAGCAGCTCATCAAACTCGGCAAGGACCGCGGCTATTTGCTCCAGGACGAGGTCAACGACGTCCTGGCCTCCTCCAGCCACACCACCGAGGAAACCGAAGACCTCTTCTCCTCGTTCGAAAGCGACGGCACCGACGTCTACGAGGACCTCGCCGCCGCCGGCGCCGCTCGCGCTACCCTCGGCGCCGCGCCGATCGCCGACGCTCACGCGCACGACGAACTGGCCCATGCCGAGGAACCCGAACACGAACAGCCCGCATTTCAGTTTGAAAAAAACAGCGACCCCGTCCGCGTCTATCTCCGCGAAATGGGCATGGTTCCCCTGCTCACCCGCGAACTCGAAGTCGTCCTGGCCAAGCGCATGGAGCGCGGCAAGATGCGCGTGCGCAAAGCCATCTCCCGCTCGCCCCTCATCCTCAAGGAATTGATCGCCACCGGCCGCGAATTGCGCATCGGCGGCCGCCACATCAAGGAAGTCGTCCATTTCGAAGAGGAAGAACTCTCCGAAGAGCAGGTCGCCAAGAAAACCGCGGCCACCCTGAAAATCATCGACGAGATCGAGCGCCTCTACACCGCGGGCCTCCAGCAGGCCATCAAGCTGCGCGCCACGCCCAAATCGAACAAACCCGTCTACCGCCGCGCCCGCCGCCGCCTGGCCCGCCTGCGCGTCACTCTTTCCCAGCGCACCCGTTCCATCCATTTCCAGCCCCGCGAAATCCATCGCATGACCGACATCGTTCGTCACATGGTCGAACGGCTGCACGCCGGCGAGCGCGAGGCCGCCCGCCTCGAACGCCGCATCTCCACAGCCCGCGGCCCGGCCGCCACGGAAGCCAGAAAAGCGCTCCGCCAGTGCCGCGCCCAGCTCAAGGACATCGAGGAGTCCGGCGAAACCGGCCCCGGCACCCTCAAGCGCGCACTTCAGCAGATCCTCCGCGGCGAAGCCGAAGCCCAGCAGGCCAAAACCGAATTAACCCTGGCCAATCTCCGCCTGGTCATTTCCATCGCCAAGAAATACACCAATCGCGGCCTGCAATTTCTCGATTTGATTCAGGAAGGCAACATCGGACTCATGAAGGGCGCCGACAAATTCGAATGGCGCCGCGGCTACAAATTCTCCACCTACGCTACCTGGTGGATTCGCCAGGGCATCACCCGCGCCATCGCCGACCAGGCCCGCACCATCCGCGTCCCCGTGCACATGATCGAAACCATCAACAAACAGGTGCGCACCAGCCGCCAGCTCGTCCAGGAATTCGGCCGCGAACCCACCTCCGAGGAAATCGCCAAGCGCATGGAAATCTCCGTCGAGATGGTGGTCAAAACTAAAAAAATCGCCCAGCAGCCCATCTCCTTCGAAACCCCCATCGGCGAAGAAGAAGAAACGCACCTCGGCGACTTCATCGAGGACAAAACCGCCATCTCTCCCGCCGACGCGGTCATCAACCTCAACCTGAAGGACCAGATGGCTTCCATGCTCAAAACCCTCACGCCCCGCGAGGAGCAGATCATCAAAATGCGTTTTGGCATGGAAGACGGCAGCGAACACACCCTCGAGGAAGTCGGCCAGGTCTTCGATGTCACTCGCGAACGCATCCGCCAGATCGAAGCCAAAGCCCTGCGCAAGCTCCGCCATCCCTCGCGCTCGCGCCGCTTCCGCACTTTTCTCGACGGCTCTTCCTGAATCGGGAGGATTCCCAGCGCTCCGGCGCCTACAACCTCGCCCGGATCACGATCAGCAGAAAGATCCACAACCCGCCCATGAAATGCCAGTAAATCCGCACCGCCTCGAACATCGAGCCGCTCCTCGTCCGCTCCTTCTCCGCCCGCCGCGCCGCCACAGTACCCAGCGCCGCGATCCCGCCCACCAGATGCAGCCCGTGCATCCCCGTCAAAATGTAGAAAAACGAACTGCTCGGATTGCTCGATAGAAATACGCCCTGCCTCGCCAGCTGCCACCACGCCATCACCTGCCCCAGCACAAACAGCAATCCCAGCCCCAGCGCCGCCTTCATCCAGCGCAACCCCGCGCCTTCTTCCGCAGCGGACTTCCACCGCGCCATCTCCAGCGTCAGGCTGCTCAGCAAAATCACCGCCGTATTGAAATAAACCATCGCCGGCAACTGCACATGCTTCCACTCCGGGTCCGCTCCCTGCCGCACCAGGATCGCGATGGTCAGCGCCCCGAACGCCATCACAATCGCCGCAATCCCCAGCCACATCCCCGCCCGCGCCGCAAACACCGCCGCCTTCTTCTCCGCTTCGCTCTTCTCTTCCCCGCTCATCGTTCCGCCTCGCTTCCGCAAGTCACCGCGCCCACAAGAATAGCGCGTTCCCGCAGGAATTGGCGCGAATTGACACCAATTGGCGCAACGCTTCGCCTCACCCTCTCACATTTTCATTGTTGGGAATTGTAATTCCGCGGATCCGTGCTGCTCCGCAACTCCGCCAACCGTCCGCTCCTCAATCCATTTCCGCCCTCTTACATCGGCAGCGTCTGCTTCTTCTCCCGCCCCTGCGGCAATATCTCCCCCATTGCCCCTCGCTGCCACGGACGGTCCACCACCAGCTCCGGATGCTCCCGCCGAAACGCTTCCGCGATGTGGCAGTTCCAGCACACCGGCCAGGACGTCGCAAACGTTTCCGGCAATTTCTCCGCCGGCAGCTCGCTCCACAAATGCGTCTTGCGGTCCGCTCCCAGCAGCGCCGGGGGATGATCGTGCCATTGCAATTCGCCAAACGGCGTCTGGCAGAACACGCACCGCTCTCCCTTGTAAAACTTCGCCACCGTGTTCCGCACCAGGCACCCTTCCGGGTCCGCCTGCACCTGACTCAGGCATTCCTGCCCGCAGTCTTTCCGCTCCGGCCATCGCGTGCAGTCCTGCAAATGAAGCTTGGCCCCGCCCCAGCGCGCCTGGCGCGCCGCATCCACCGCATCCAGCTCCACCGCAACCGTCTGCTTCGTCTCCGGACACGTCGCCAGCCTCTTTCCCCGGTAGCGCAGCCACTCCCGCGCAAACTGCACCCATTCGTATCCGAGATAGCCAAGAATTAAGACCAGGGCTGCTACCAGAATGGAATTCATGGGAAACATGGAAACCTCCCGTGTCCCGATTCACCCGAATCCAGGACCAAGGCCTTACTTCCTATTTGCAGAATACGCTCCCTTCTTCTCTTTTTCAATGCGCATCTTCATCCCTTCCTCCACTCCATACTTCCCCACCCCTTTTCCGCACCGTTCACAAAAAAAGAGGCGCCCCCCTCGGCGCGCCTCCCCAACCGTTTTTCTTCCCGCCCCCGCTCAGGCCGTCAGCTCCTTCGCCGCCTCCGCGAAGATCTTCGTATGCAGATCCACGTCCGCTTCGCTCGTCGCCGGGCACATCAGCGCCATATTATGAAACGGCGTCAGCAGCACTCCGCGGTTGAGCGCATGCAAATGCAGGAAGCGCTCCAGTTCGAAATCCCCCGCCGCGGCCGACTCCCCTCCGTTGCGCGGCGCTGGATTGCAGAACGTGTATTCCGCGCGGCATCCCAGCTGCTGAATGTTCCACGACAGCCCTGTCGCGGCAATCTCTTTGGCCACGCCGTCGTTGAACCGCTTGGCCAGCGGAATCATTTTCTTAAACGCATCCGCCGTCAGCACCTTTTCGAGCGTCACCCGCATCGCCGCCAGCGAAAGCGCATTCCCCGCCAGCGTCCCTCCGATTCCGCCCACATCGCAATCCTCGAGGTTAATCCGCGCCGCAATCCGCCGCGCCACGTCCTCCGTGCATCCGTACGTGCCTCCGGGAATTCCGCTCCCGATCGGCTTGCCCATCACGAACAGGTCCGGCTCCAGATTCCATTCTTTCGTGCACCCGCCTGGCCCCGCGCAGATCGTATGCGTTTCATCGGCAATCAGCAGCGAACCGTACTTGCGAATCAGTTCCCGCGCCGCCTTCCAGTATCCATTCTCCGGCAGGATGATCCCCACGTTGGTCATCGCCGGCTCCGCCAGCACGCAGGCCACGTCGTGATGCTTCAGCGCCTCCTCCAGCGCCTCCAGATCATTGAACTCCACCACCCGCGTGGTCTCCGCCGGATTCACCGCCGGCCCCAGATTCCCTCGCCGCGGCCCCACCACGCCAGCCTTATAACTCACCACCGTCTCGTCCACGGTCCCGTGGTAGCAATAATGAAACACCAGAATCTTCGACCTCTGCGTGATCTCCCGGCAAATCCGGATCGCAAACCGGTTGGCGTCCGTCGCCGTCAGCGTGAACTGCCAGTACGGCAGCCCGAACCTCCGCTTCAGCTCTTCGCCGACCCACACCGCGTCCTCCGTCGGCAGCATGAACGTGATTCCCTCGCGCAGCCTCTTGCAAATCGCCTCCGCCACCACCTCCGGCGAATGCCCGGTCATCGCTCCCGTATCGCCCAGGCACAGATCCACGTACTCGCGCCCGTCCACGCACGTAAAATGCGCGCCCTTGGCCGTCTTCACAAACACCGGAAACGCCCCCGCCCACTTCTTCATCCAGTTCATCGGCACGCCGCCCAGCAGCGACCCCTGCGCCCGGTTATAAAGTTCCGCCGACCGCGGATGCTCCGCGATGAATCTCTTTTCCTCGCGCTCGTGCAGCTTCTTCAGCTTCTCGTGATCGATCTTCTTCGCCATATTCTCCGCCATCTTTATAAGTTGATATCCCTCGGAACTGGCAACTGCCGTCCACTCAGGACCGCGATCTATGGATTGCCGGAACTACCGCAGGTCGCGCGCGATTTCCCGCGCCGCATTGGCCCCCGAGGCTCCCGTGAGCCCGTTGCCCGGATGCGTTCCCGCGCCGCACAGATACAGCCCGCGGATGGGTGTGCGGTAGCGCGCCCAGTCCAGCACCGGACGCATCGTGAAGATCTGATCGAGCGCAATCTCCCCGTGATAAATGTGCCCGCCCGTAAGCCCGTACGTCGTCTGCAAGTCCAGCGGCGTAATAATTTGCGCGCCTTCCACCAGCCCGGAAATTCCCGGCGCGTAGCTCTCCAGCGTCGCCAGCACCGCCTTGCCCAGCGCCGCCCGCTGCTCGTCCCACCCGCCCTGCTTCAATTTAAACGGCGCGAACTGCACGTACGCCGAAAGCACGTGCTTCCCCGCTGGCGCCAAGGTCGCGTCGCTCAATGTCGGCAGCGTCACGTCCAGCCACGGATGCGCCGAAAACTCCCCGTACTTCGAAGCGTCGAACGCTTTTTCCAGATAATCGATCTCCGGCCCGATATGAATCCGCCCCGAAAGCGCCTGCTCCGCGTTTTCCGCTCCGGCCAGCGCCGCGAACTTGGGCAGCCCGCCCAGCGCCAGATTCACTTTCGCCACCGTTCCCGCCGCCCGCAAATTCTTGATGCGCACGATGAACGACGGGTCCAGTTGCGCCGGGTCCACCAGCTCAAAAAACGTCCGCTTGGGGTCCGCTCCGGAAACCACCGCCTCGCAGGCAATCTCCTCCCCGCTGGCCAGCGCCACTCCGGTCACCGCTCCATCCTTCGTCAGTATCCGCGCCACTTCCGCGCCCGTGCGAATCTCCGCACCCGCTTTCCGCGCCGCATTGGCCAGCGCCGCCGTAAACGCTCCCAGCCCGCCCCGCGGAAACGACGCTGAACCCACCGGATGCGCATCCGCCGCCGCCCGCATCAGCAGCACCGCCGTCGATCCCGCCGACCACGGTCCCAGCGCCGCTCCGAAAATTCCCCGCGCCGCAATGGCCGCCCGCAGCAGTTCCGTTTCGAAAAACTCGGAAACAAAATCCGCCGCCGCCATCGGCGCCCAGCGCAGCAAATCGAAGATCCGCCGCTTGCCCATCCCGCGAATCCCGTGCCCCACCTTCAGCAGATTCCACAAATCCTCGGGCGTGGGATGGTCAATCGCCGGCGGCGTCAGATGCGTAATCTGCTCGAAAATCCCCGCAATCTCCGCCAGCGCCGCCGCAAACGCCGGATATTTCGCCGCGTCCGCCGCCGAATGCCGCGCAATCGATGCCGCCGTCTTCCCATGATCGTTGTAAAAAAGCAGGCTGCGCCCGTCCGTCCCCGGCGCAAACATCATCGGGTCCGGATGAATCATTTCGCAGCCGAATTTCTCCAGCTGCATCTCCCGCGCAATGTCCGCCCGCAGCGGACCCGCCGTATGCGCCAGCGTCGATACGCGGAACCCCGGATGAAATTCCTCGGTCACCGCCGCCCCGCCCGCCACGCCTCGCCGCTCCAGCACCACCGGCTGAAACCCGCTCTTCGCCAGATAATACGCGGCCACCAGGGCGTTGTGCCCTCCGCCCACCACCACGATCTTTTTTGCGCCGCTCATGGTCAACTCACCCTCTTCCAGTCGCGCAAAATCACCTGGCTGGCAATCCGTCCCGGCGCTCCCATGATTCCCCCGCCCGGATGCGTCGCCGACCCGCACATATACAAATTATCAATCGGCGTCTTGTAGTATGCCCAGCCCGGCGCCGGCCGCAGAAAGAACAGCTGCTCCAGCGACAGCTCGCCCTGAAAAATATTTCCCTGCGTCAGCCCGAACTCCCGCTCCAGATCCAGCGGCGTCAGCACCTGCCGCCCGCGAATGATGCTCTTGATGTTCGGCGCGTGCTCCGCAATCGTATCCACCACCGTATCGCCAAACTTTTCCCGCTGGTCGTCCCACGTTCCTTCGCTTGCCGCCAGCTTGTACGGCGCGTACTGCACGAAGCAGGACAGCACGTGTTTCCCCGGCGGCGCCACCGACGGATCCGTCAGGCTGGGAATCACCATGTCGATGTACGGCCGCCGCGAATACCGCCCGTATTTCGCGTCGTCGTACGCCCGCTCCATGTATTCCATTCCCGGTGAAATCGAAATCGCCCCCCGCAGATGCGGCCCCGGCCCCGGGATGCACTTGAAGTCCGGCAGCGCGTCCAGCGCCATGTTCACCTTGCCCGAAGAGCCGCGGAACTTGTACCGCCGCACATCCTCCAGAAACTCCGCCGGCAACTCATTCGGCTCCAGAAATTTTTCGAACGTCAGGTGCGGGTCCACGCTCGAAGACACCAGCGTCGCCGAAATCTCCTCCCCGCTCGGCAAGGCCACCCCGCACGCACGCCCGTTCTTCACAATGATCTTCGCCACCGGCGCATTCGTGCGAATCTCCACTCCGGCTTCCCGCGCCGCCGCCGCAATCGCCAGCGAAATCGCTCCCGTCCCTCCGCGGCTGAATCCCCATGACCGAAACGCCCCGTCAATCTCCCCCATATAATGATGCAGCAGCACATACGCCGTTCCCGGCGAACGAATCCCCAGAAACGTCCCGATAATCCCCGAAGCCGACATCGTGGCCTTGAGCACGTCCGTCTCGAACCACTGGTCCAGAAAATCCGCCGCGCTCATGGTCATCAGTTGAATTAACGTGTAGCGCTCGTCCGAGGAAAGCTGCTGCAGCCGCCTCCCCAGAAAATACAGCTTGCGCAGGTCCCGCGGATTCAGCGACGTCGGGTCCGGCGGAATCATCGACAAAATCGGCTTCACGAACCGGCACATCGGCGTCATCATCTTGCTGAATTCGTCGTAGGCCTCCGCGTCCATCCGCGAATGCCTCCGGATCTCCCTCTGCGTCTTGGCGTGGTCGTTCACCCGCCACAGATGATCCCCGCTGGGCATCGGCGAAAACGTCCCGTCCAAGGGCAGAATTTCCAGCCCATGCCGCGGCAAATCCAGCTCGCGGATGATTTCAGGACGCAGGAGGGAAACCACGTAGGAACATTCGGAAAACTGGAACCCGGGGAAAATCTCTTCGGTCACCGCCGAGCCGCCCAGCACCCCGCGCCGCTCCAGAACGAGAACCTTCTTCCCCGCTTTGGCCAGATACGCCGCGTTCACCAATCCGTTGTGCCCGCCGCCGATCACCACCACGTCGTAGTTCTGGCCCATGTGCGAACCCCGCTATAAAAAAACAATCTTCACAATTCCCGAAACGCCATTCTACTGTTCCTCGCCGCCCCGCACAAGCCTGCGGATATTTTTTCCTGCGTCCCCTCCCCGCGCGTCGAGTAATCCCATGCCCCTGGGCCTTTCCCGTCTCCCGCCTGCCCGCATTTCCGCTCCCCTGAATCCCTGAATATTATTACTTGTCTTTCAGAAGTCTTATGTACACACTTAATCCCGCTTAGCCTGCGGCCCGTGGCCCCGCCACGACGCCCTGTCGGGAGGAAAATTCATGCCCCGCAAGGAAATCCTCCAAGCCCCAATTCCTCTTCGCGCCAAGCCGCCCCAATAACCGCCGATGCTCCCGCAGGTTTGCATCTCCAAACTGCATCAGCCCATTTCCCAAACGAACGAAAGGAATAACCGATGAGCAAGGTACGAGTACTGGCGGGCACACGCAAGGGAGCCTTCCTCCTGACATCGGACGCCAAGCGCGAGCGCTGGGAGGTCAGCGGCCCGCACTTCTCCGGATGGGAGGTTTACCACGTCAAAGGCTCTCCGCTCGATCCCAACCGTTTGTATGCTTCGCAGACCAGCGCCTGGTTCGGCCAGGTCATTCAGCGCTCCGATGATGGCGGCAAGACCTGGATGCAGCCGGGAACTCCTCCTGGCGAACCGCTCACCACCCCGGACGGAATGCCCAAGGGCGAGAGCAACAAGTTTGTCTACGACACCTCCGCGGAAACCGGCAAACCCCTCGGCACTCATCAGTTCTACGACGGCACTCAGCATCCCTGGGAGTTCAAGCGCGTCTGGCATCTCGAACCTTCGCTCACCGATCCCGACACCGTCTATGCCGGGGTGGAAGACGCGGCCTTATTCCGTTCCACCGACGGCGGCAAATCCTGGCAGGAACTCTCCGGCCTGCGCGGCCACGACTCCGGGCCTCGCTGGCAGCCCGGCGCCGGCGGGATGGGCCTGCACACCATTCTTCTCGCTCCCGGCGAACCCCGCCGGATTTACATCGCCATCTCCGCCGCCGGCGCCTTCCGCAGCGACGACGCCGGCAAAACCTGGCGCCCCATCAACCAGGGCCTGCGCTCCCAGTACATTCCCGACCCCAATGCCGAAGTCGGCCACTGCGTTCATCGCATCGCCTTGCATCCTTCGCGCCCCGATGTGTTGTTCATGCAGAAGCACTGGGATGTCATGCGCAGCGACAATGCCGGCGAGTCCTGGCGCGAGGTCAGCGGAAACTTGCCCTCCGACTTCGGCTTCGTCATCGACGTTCACGCCCACGAGCCCGAAACCATCTTCGTCGTCCCCATCAAGAGCGACTCCGAGCACTTTCCTCCCGAGGGGAAACTGCGCGTCTACCGCAGCCGCGCGGGCGGCAACGAATGGGAGCCGCTCACCAACGGTCTTCCGCAGCGCGACTGCTACGTCAACGTCTTGCGCGAGGCCATGGCCGTTGACTCCCTGGATCCTTGCGGCGTCTATTTCGGCACCACCGGCGGGCAGATCTACGCTTCCGCCGATGCCGGTGACCATTGGGCGCCTATCGTAAGGGATCTTCCGGCCGTGCTTTCTGTCGAAGTCCAGATCCTGCCATGATCCGCATCCTGCTGCCCTACCATCTGCGCGCGCTGGCCCGCGTTGGCGGCGAAATCCTTCTCGATGTTCAGGGTCCGCTCACGCAGCGCTCCGTCCTCGATGCTCTCGAAGCCCGCTATCCCATGCTGCGCGGCACCATCCGCGACCACCTCACCCAGCAGCGCCGCCCCTTCTTGCGCCTCTTCGCCTGCGAACAGGATCTCTCCCATGAGCCCCCCGACGCTCCCCTGCCCGGCCCCGTCGCTTCGGGAGCCGAGCCTATTCTCATCGTTGGGGCCATCGCCGGCGGCTAGCCTCCCCATCCCCTTCCGCTATATAATCTCCCCGTTCAGCCGCCCTCCACTCGGCGCTTGTTCGCTTCACATCCTGCACACACCGGAGACTCTCTCATGAATCCATTCCGCCGCCTTCGCTCTCTGCTCTTCATCACCCCGCTGCTCCTCGCTCTTTCCTCCCCCGCCCAAACTCCCCCGCCACCGCAATACCCCGCCCTCCCCAGCGAAACTCCCTCCACCTTCACTCCCGTCACCGACTCCTTCGACTACGTCCGCCGCGACGTCATGATCCCCATGCGCGACGGCATCAAGCTCCACACCGTCATCCTCGTCCCCAAAGGCGCCAAGTCCGCCCCCATCCTCTTCACTCGCACTCCCTATAACGCCACCGAACTCACCTCCCATTCCGAATCCTCCCACCTCGGTCCCATTCTTCAGGGCTACGACAACGCCGTCGAAGTCATCGTCGAAGGCGGCTACATCCGCGTCGTTCAGGACATCCGCGGCAAATACGCCTCCGAGGGCGATTACGTCATGACCCGCCCGCTTCACGGCCCGCTCAACGCCACTCCCGTCGACCATTCCACCGACACCTACGACACCATCGACTGGCTCGTCAAAAATATTCCCGAAACCAACGGCAAGGTCGGCATCCTGGGCATCTCCTACGACGGTTTTCTTCCCCTCATGGCCCTCGTCAATCCCCACCCCGCCCTCAAAGTCGCCGTCCCCATGAACTCCATGGTCGACGGCTGGATCGGCGACGACTGGTTCCACAACGGCGCCTTCCGCCAGCAGGGCATGCCGTATATCTACGAGCAGGAAGCCACCCGCAATAACACCGAAAAATGGTGGACCAGCAACTTCGACGACTACGACATGTACCTGCAAGCCGGTTCCGCCGGTGAACTCGGCCGCCGCCACGGCCTCGAACAGGTCGGCTTCTGGCGCAAAATTCTCGAGCATCCTTCCTACGACTCCTTCTGGCAGCAGCAAGCCATGGACAAAATCCTCGCCGCTCAGCCCCTGAAAATTCCCGTCATGATGATCCACGGCCTCTGGGACCAGGAAGACATCTACGGCCCCACCGCCGTCTATAAAGCCATCAAACCCAAAGACACCGCCAACAACATGGTCTTCCTCGTCATCGGCCCCTGGTATCACGGCCAGGAAATCGGCGATGGCAGTTCCCTCGGCGCCATCAAATTCAATAGCGACACCGGCCTCTATTTCCGCCGCGAAATTCTCCGCCCCTTCCTCGACCAATATCTCAAAGACGGCGCCCCCAAAGCCGATATCGCCCCCGTCACCGCTTTCGAAACCGGCGCCAACACCTGGCGCCGCCTCCCTACCTGGCCCTCCGGCTGCTCTTCCGGCTGCACCGTAAAACCAACTCCGCTCTATCTCGCCGCCGGCCTCAAAGCCACCTTCTCCGCTCCCAAACCGTCCGACGCCCCCTTCGACGAATATATTTCCGACCCCGCAAAGCCCGTCCCCTTCCGCGCACGCCCCGTCCGCCCCATCGGCTACGACGAAGTCAAAGGTCTCACCTGGCCTCACTGGCTCGTCGATGACCAGCGCGAAGCCTCCGGCCGCCCCGACGTCGTCTCCTTCGTCACCGACGCGCTCACCGCCCCGGTTAAAATCAGCGGCCAGCCCATCGCCAACCTCATCGCCTCCACCAGCGGCACCGACTCCGACTGGGTCGTCAAGCTCATCGACCTCTATCCCGACGAAGTCGCCGCGCAACCCGAAATGGGCGGCTATCAACTCATGATCTCCGCCGACATCTTCCGCGGCCGCTATCGCGAAAGCCTCGAATTCCCCAAGCCCCTCGAATCCGATAAGCCCCTCGCCTACCATTTCGCCCTTCCCAACGCCAACCACGTTTTCCTTCCCGGCCATCGCATCATGGTCCAGATCCAATCCAGCTGGTTCCCTCTCTACGACCGCAATCCCCAAACCTTCGTCAAATCCATCTTCTGGGCCAAGCCCGCAGACTACAAAAAAGCCACCCAGCGC
>Ga0315281_10011667_pt1 | contig 12030 bp, 10 predicted proteins | sample YL17G07_0_MG_FD_204540 | JGI IMG/M metagenome (GOLD analysis project Ga0315281, IMG submission 204540) | Sediment microbial communities from Yellowstone Lake, YNP, Wyoming, USA - YL17G07_0 | ecosystem: Environmental > Aquatic > Freshwater > Lake > Sediment | place: USA: Wyoming | collected... | reverse complement strand
TATTCTTTTTAGTTACTATATGGGTTGCAGATGTGGGTAATGGACAGTTCCTGGGGGAGAGGGAAGGGTGAGGGGCCTTTTCCTTGGTATGGGGGAGGGATAGAACAACGAAGTGAAACCGGCCCCGGGAAAACGTGTGGATTTCAGACGTTCAAAATGTTGCAGGCGGCGTTGTATCATGCGCTCGGCAATCTACCCGAGTCCGAATTCACCCACGAATTCTTTTGAGGAGGCGAAAAGAAAGAAACTTCAGAGAAGATACTCTCATCAGTCTCTCTGCCTACGTGTTCTGACGGGACTAGTACCTGGTCTCGGGCTGAGCGGGCGCCACCGGCGGCGGTATGACGGGTTCCAGCACGGGAATCGGCGCCACACGCGGGGGCCTCGGCCCGCCAGGCTCAGCACCAGGAGCGCCGGAGCCCGGCCTGGCTCCAGGGGGCGTGGGCGCCGGCGGGCCCGCGGCAACAGGCGGTTTCGCCGCGGGGGCCGGCCGGGTGACACCGGGCTGAGCCGCTCCAGGCGCCGCGGTGGGCCCAGCGGGCGATGCAACGGGCGTCTTGAATTCGCCGCTGAAGCCGGCTTTCTGATCCTGTGCGAAATCGGGCAGGGCGCCGCCGCCCGCGCGCAACGCTCTGGCCAGTCCTTCGGGCGAATTATCCACCTTCCCCATGGGCAGTGGGATCGGGAGGGTAATAGTGGTCTTGCCCTCTTCGAGCTTGTTGCGGAACTCGTCCGGCGTGGGGGCATGGAAGCGCGGGTGGCGCTGCGTGCCCGTAGTGGTCAGATCCTCCGCCGGCCCGCCTTCTCCCCATCCCGGCGTTGCGCCGGGCGCCACGGGAACCTCGGAACTTTCCCATTTGTTCGTGGTGGGCATCTGGTCGAACTCGTAGGCGATGAGCTTGCCCTTGGGCTGTTCGCGCAGAATGGTGGGAGTCACGAAGAAGAGCAGGTTGCGCACCCGCTCTTTTTTGTCGGTTTTTCCGAAGAGGAAAGGCCCAACCACGGGTATCTTCATGAGATAGGGAACCCCGGATTTCGTATCACCTTGCGACCGGTGAATGAGGCCGCTGATGACGCGGGTCTCGCCGTCGGGAATGATCAAGACGGTATCAATGGAGTCCGTGGCTCTATTGACACCCTGAACGGTCTGGCCGGCGAGGCCGCTCTGGAGTGTCACCGGCTCTACGGTGGAGTTCTCGATGAAAACGGTCATTTCCACCAAGCCGGTGGGGGCGATGGTAGGCTCGATCTCAATCTTGAGACCACCCACAGCGTCCATGGTGCCGACAGCAGAGGATGTGGCGGTACCGCCGGTGCCATAGTATCCGGATGGCATGAGGTTTATCTGGGCGATGGGAACGCTCTTCGTGTCGTTCAACGTAACCTTTTCCCGGTTCTTAACTATCACGCGTGGCTGCGACACAATGAGGGTGCTGACGTCGCTCATAGCTGCGCTCAGCTGCGCCTTGATGCGGGAACTCAGGTAACTGACGGAAAGACCGCCATTGCCGGCTGTCCCGAGGGGGAATTCGTTCTTGTAGTTCACGAAGCCGAACGGATTGCCCGGCACGGTTCCTTTGTCGCCGAGATTAGGGATGAGACCATCGGCCACCGCCGAGGGCAGGTCGCCGCTCACGGCATACTCCATGCCGTAGGAAAACCCCGAGCTCTGGTCCACGTCCAGAAGTTCGGCCTCGATTCGGACCTGGTCTATGGGGCGATCGAATACCTGCAGGAACTTCACCACGTCCTCATGCACCTCCGGGGTGTCTCTCAGAATCAGCAGTCCCCGCGCGTCATCTATCATCATGAAGGCGCTCTTGGTGATGAGCAATTCGAGGTTCTTCTGGAGCTTGTCCAGATCCTTGGCGCCGAGCCCTATGCTGTTGAGGTTGTACACCCGGCCGATCTGGCGCACGTCCAGCAGGTCTATCATCGTCTCCATCCGCTGGATGTTGGCCATGATGTCGCGGACGATGATGAGGTGGGCGATCTCATCGAATTCGATGGTGCCCGCCTCCGACTTGAACTGCTTGATCTTCTCGACCACGTCCTTGATGACGGCGTAGCGGACGTAGAAAACGCGCGTGAACTGGGGTTCGTCGAGCAGGTTGACCATGTCCTGCACGAGCGCGAGCTTCTCCGGCAAGTCCGACACCATCACTTTGTTGGTGCGCTCGTCCACCGCCACGTTCCCCACTTTCGGCGTCAGCACATTGGACCCCTTGATCGCCTCGTAGAGGTACTTGGCCGAAACGTACACCGGAACAAACACCTTCTGTTGCACCAGCTTGGGGGTCACCTCGTTGTTGTAGCTTTCCTCGTCCCATAGTTCATATCCATCCGGGACCTTGCGCCAGCGCAGCTTGTTGGCGCCGCTGATGGAGTTCAGGAAGGCCTCGGCCGTGAGGTCGCTGCCCGAATAGGGGATCTTCAACGCCGATGACTTGCCGCACAAGACGATCTTGACCCCCGTCTGATCCTTGACGTCGTCAATCAGAATGCTGATAGGAGTAGGCTTCGTGTAGAGCACGCTGGCCGTTTTCTCACCACCGGGCTTGGCCGCTTCGCCGGCGCCGGCCCCCTCCGAAACCGGGCCGGGAGTAGTGTCATCGGATGGGCTGGAAACGACGGCGGCCGGTGACGGCGTCGGAGCGGGACTCACCGGCGCCGGCTGCTTCTCCTCCGCGGCAGGCGTGGGTGTGCCGGCCGGCGACACGGACGGGGTAGGCGTGATGCCGCGTTCTGCCGAGGCGGGCGCGGGTTTCTTGGCAACAGGCGTTGGCGGAGGGGTCACCGGAACCGCAGGTGTCGGGCGCGGGGTCACCGGAATCGCCGGAGTAGGCTTGGGAGTGGCGGGCGCCGGCCTCGGAGTGACCTCCGGGCTGGGCATCACGGGAGGCGGAACAATATCCACCCGCCCCGGGGTCATGCCCTTCGGTGTTGGGGCAGGTTTTTCGCCGGCCTTGTCCGCGGCGAATAGCGCGCCGGCAAGAAGGTGAATGGTGAGCGCGCAAATCGCGAGAAGGATCGGGGGTTTCGTTCGCATGGTAAATACCTTTGGTTTGAAGTGCCTGCTGTCTTGCCTATGGACTGAACTCCACGGTCTGACCGTCCGGGGTCTCCAGGATCACGTTGTTCTTCCCCGACAACTTCGCCTTCACCTGCACATCCCGCCCGGTCACAGGATCGCGGACCGCGAGGGGTTCGTCTTCTTTGACGTCGTATTCCTTGTTGGTGCCCGTTTCGGAGAAATGGTACGCCTTGAGACGCTTGTTCCGGTACTCATACTGCCAGTTCTTGACCGCCCGCTGCAGCGACGGGGTCTGCGCGGCGGGGGGAGGTATGGGAGTGGGAGTGGGAGAAGGCGTGATCAGGTCGCGGAAGATCTCGGTCGTCCCAATCCAGGGAAACAAATCCGGCTGACCCGACGCTGGGCCGACGTAAACGCTCTCGATGGTTCCCGGGCGTGGAGGCCTGGGCTGCGGCGTGTGGATGGGCGTGGGAGAAGGAGGTTCCTGAACGTCAACACGGGAGAACTGGCCCATGCCGATGACCGCCAGGAACCCGGCGATGCCGGCCAGGAGAACGCCGTTGATGATCCATTCTTTTGTGTTTGGGGTCATGGCTTCAACCTCACAGTTCATCACTTTCCGGCGCGGGGGACGCCCCCGGCTTGGGTGTGGGCTTCGCCCCCTTCCCCAAATCCTCGCGAATCAGTTGGGCTGGCTCAATGTTGAACTCCAGATAGCGTTCCCGCGGCACACCAGACAACCGAATCGTCAACGTGCGGATCTTGAGCTTCCGCTGGGCCAGACTCTTCAGCAGTTTCGTGAGCGTCCCCATGTCGCCCGGGACCCGCTGGATAAGAATCCCCTGATAGGAGAATCCTTCGACGTCGGGGATACTCGTGCTCTTGCCGAAATCCGGCGTGGGAAGACCGAGATTTCTGAAAAGATCCTCCATCTGCTCGCTGAAGATCATTTCGGGAGTCTTTCCTTCGCGAGCCTTCGGAAGCGTGCCCTCGATCTCCCCGAACTCCCGATCCACTTTGTCCCCTTCGTTCAGAATGCTCTTTTGGCGCTCGAGGCGCTCCGTCTGGGCGGCCAGCTCCGCTGAAACCGTTTGATAGCGGTCAATGAACCCCTCGAGATAGCCGAAGTACGCTGCCACGCCCACCACAAGCGCTATCGTGATGAAGACGATAGTTCTCTCTCTGCGGGTGAGATTGTTCAGAAGTCGCATTCTCCAGATTCTCTCCTCGAAACCATCCTCACGGGGTCTTCCCGGCCAGTTGCTCCGCGGCGGGTATTGACGCGACCGCCGCTTCCTCCTCTTTCTTCTTGCCCTTCTGCTCGGTTTTGCCCAGGTAGCAGTTCAGCTTGAACCGGATGGGCTGAACGTTCCCCGGATACCAATTCTGGTCGCGCCCCCAACTCTCCACCTTGACCTCGCTGAAATGCCTGGTGCTTTTCAAGTGAACCGTCAGATCGTTCATCTCGCCATAGGACATCGCGGTACCCGACAGCCCCAGGGTCTTCCCCGCGGTGTACTGGAACTCCGTGATCGCCACGTGCATCTCGTTGGGATTGAAGAGATCCTTCCAGGAGCTCATGTCGTTCAGGATCGCCATAGCCGAACCTTCGGGTTTGGACTGGTCCTTGAGAATCTTGATCTGGCTCTTTCGCTCCCGGATCTGCTTCTCGCGCGGGGCTCCCTTGTCCGCCTGCGCCCGAATCTTCTCCAACTGCCGCTCCTTCGACGAGATAAGCAGATTCGCGTACACAAGAGCACAGATGACCAGCGCCGCCGCCAGAGACCCGGTGAGGATCAGCGACCGCTTGCGTTTCGTCGTGTCGTGGCTGCGCACGTAGTCCGAGGGCAGGAGGTTGACCCGCACGCTGCCTTCGTCCATGTCGCGCGCGATCGCCCCGGCCGCCGCGGCGTATGCAAAAGGAGGCAAACGCAGCGAGGAAGACCTCTGCTCGAGCCGAAGGCCCTTCGTAAAGGGATCAATCTCGGTCAGGGGAACCTGCAACTGGTCGCGCAGCACGTCCTTGAGTCCGCGCAGGCATAAACCGGCGCCCGAGTAGAACAGCTGGGAAATCGGCTGGCATTCAAACTCCCGGTTCGCGAACTCGTGCGTCTTCCGGATTTCCTGAACAAGGCGATTGACCCAGTTCTGGACAGCCAGGGGACTCTGAGGGGAACCCGACGCTCCCTCGGGCGTCTGGAACGACGCGCCGGAATCCTCCGGGACCTCGGCTCGCTGGCCGGAAAAAACATCCATCTCCTCGATACGATCCATCATCGCCAGACTATCCCCGGCGGGGCCATCCGGCGAAAGGGACGCGAAGAGCTTCTCCACCCCAAGCGCGATGCTCCGCGCGAAAATCGGCACCCCCCTCTGAAGAATCGTGATGTCCGTGGCGGACATGCCGACGTGGATCTGGGCGGCGGTGGGATGCTGCCCCGTGTCCCACGCCCCGCTGTATGTGAGCGCGTTGAACAGGGCCAGCGTCGAGACCTCGAGACACGTGAGGTGAATGCCCGCGGCATCCATCGTGGCGGTGATCTCCCAGGCCGGCGGGCCGTCCAGGGCCGCGATCACCACCTGCGCGCCCTGAATGCCCTCGAGCCGCAGAACGTGGTGGGAGATCACGTGCCGCTCCACGTTGAAGGGAATATGCCGCTCCGCCTCGAACCGCGCCATTTCGCTGACCTCGGCGGGGTCGGTGGAAGGCAGAGTGACAATGCGCAAGGTGACCCACTGTTTGGGAATGATCGCCAGCGCTTCGCGGACCTTCAGATTCGCAGCCCTCAGCGCCTGCCGAATCGCCGCCCCATTCCTCTGGGAGGCGGCGGAAGGCTTGACCTGAGAGGACGAGTCTCCTTCCGCTTTCTCCAACGGCACCGTCAGAAGGGACTTCAAGACGTGGCTGCTCTTCACGCTTTGCCAGGCGAAGACGTGACAGAAAGAGCCCTGGAATTCAACGACGTACATGATCTAGAAGGAGTTCCACCCTTTGAGATAGACGACGGGAACCAGCCACGTCATCACCGACACTCCGTCGGGCCGAACCATGGCCCTGGTCTTGCATCCCGGCGGAATCGCCTCTTCCTGCCCTTCTTCTTCGAGGTAGGGAATGTAGGCCCGATCACAAGTGGCCACTATCCGCGCCGTTGGCAACGGCCGGTCCTCCGAGGTCCTGGATCTCGAGTTCCAAACCTTCACCGCGCGCTTGCCATAGCGCGCCTCGCAGAAGATAGTAAAGCAATTCGATTGGGTTGTCAAGGGAACGACACTCCGCGCCTTGGCCAGAAGTGCACTGGATATCCCCTCCACCTGGACGAGTTGATCCACGCTGCGGAAAGCCGACGTGTTGTCAATGCCGGTCTCCCCCTCCCTTTGCCTGTACTGGACGACGGCCCTCGCCAGGGACTCGCCGGTCTGGACGCTGCCCGCGGCAAACCCAAGCACCGCCGCCAGGCACTCCTCGCGCAGCGTATTGACGTTGGATTGGCGGGCCCGAACGCTGACCAAATCCTTAAGTCCCGGCTTCCGGCGCCCACGCTGCTCGCCTTGGCTGGGGAAAAACTCCGGCTTGCCGCCCTTGCTCGGATCATATCCATAGTAGAGCTCCGCCGTCATGCCCGGAATCTGCAGCAGCTCCTCCACCGTGTCAAAAGGAGCGTTCTTCGGATAGCAAACCGCGCCGCCTTCATCCGAACCCCGAACCTTTCTCTGCATCTTGGAATAGTAGGATATCTCGCTCTCGCCTTTTCCGCTGCACACCATGTTGTCCAGATCCTTCCAGTCGTAAATGGCGTCGCTGATGTCGGACGCCTTTGGCTCCTCCACGCCGAGAAGAATCAGCAGGTCCTTCATGACCTCCCGCGAGAGCGGATTCGCGTTGTTCAGGTCCAACCTGCTCTCCTCGTCAACCACCAGCAGAGAGTAGTTCCCCACGGGATCGCCCCGCTCTTCGGACGCCACTTCAAAGACGCGCGGCTTCGTTGACCCGCCCGCCCACACGTCCCCGTAAGCGTCAAAATGAGTCTGCGGCATTATGTTCTGGTCCTCGGCCAGCAGGTTGTCGTTGCGAAGGTCCGTCACGGCCCGCGCTACGCCAATCCGGCCGAGTTGCTCGGCCAGGAATTGGTCCCGGTGAAGCCCCGTCAGTCTCATCTCCACAAACATCTCGAAAGCCAAAGACTCGGCCAGCAGGCTGAGCACCATCACAATCCACAGCGTGAGCACGAGGACCACGGCGCGGCGGCGGGACTTGGATAACACGCGCAGTCTCATCTCCTCACCGGCCTCCTTGTACCAGGGATGGGCTCGGTCGCGCCGGACCGGAAAAGCTCGTACTCCTGCGGAACGTATGTTTCGATGGCGCCGGGCACCCAGATTGTCGTCTCGATTTCCCGCGCCAGATTCCCCGATCTCCGCCCGGCGCTCCCTTCCTTCTTGGCACTGGGTTGCTGCTGCATGCGGATGCGGATCTTCACATAAGACGGCAAGTTGTCGTTGCTGCGATTCTGATACGTTGAAAGCCGCGGGCCGAACAGTGGGTCATTCGCCTGAAAGTCAAACGGCGGTGTGCGGTACTGTTTGGCATCCGAGTCCCACGACTCGGCCTCCTTCCAGTCCCCGTCCGCGTAGTAACCATAGGTGAGATCGAAAACGGTGACGTTGCGGGCGATGAGTTCCGGCGGTTCCGGGGGCTGCGGAACCTCGACGAAGAAGTTGGGCTCCACCGGCGGCGCCAACTGCGGCGGGAGAGTGCCTTGGGCCGCCAGAGCCCAGAAGTCCAGGAAAGGCATCTTGGCATCGGCCGCCTGCTGGCGGGCCGCCTCGCTCGCCTCGCGGATCTTCACGAGCTGCCCTCCCAGCTCCGGATTGAGCTGCATCGCGCGGAAAACCCTGGACCGTTGGCGGTAGAGGTTGTTGTTGGCCACGAAGTACTTGACCCGCTCGGCGCCCAGATAAGAGTTGTCCGTAGTGCCGTCCGACGGCAGGCAGCGCGAAAACTCCAGCACGTCGGCCTCGCCGGAGCTGCTGCCCACGAAGCGGAGATTGGCCCTCAATCCCACGAAGCTCTTCATGTTTTCCGCCTCGTCCTGCGGATGCGAGATGAGGCCGGGAATACTCACGGGCTTGCCGTCATTCAAGTCCCGCAGGATCTGCTCCTGGTGCTGAAAGACCTGCCTCTGCAGAAACTCGAACTTCTGATCATACTTGTCCTGAAAACGGATGCTCTTCAGATCCCGCACCACGATCTCCAGCGAGAACCGCAGGGTCTGCATCATCTCGGCGGACTCGCGCCCCGTCTCGAACGCGCGCGTGGACACGCGGAAGGTGTTGTAGAGCGCCGATACGCACACGGCGAAGATCGTCATGGCCAGAAGGACCTCCAGCAGCGTGAACGCTCCGGCGCCGGCGCGAGAGGACCGAGGATTGCGGATTGCGGATTGCGGATTGCGGATTGAGTGCTGAGTGCTGAGTGCTGAGTGCTGAGTGCTGAGTGCTGAGGACTGAGAAGACAGTGCTGAGTGCTGTGTGCTGAGTGCTGAGTGTTGAGTGGACATAATCGTGAACTCGTAATTCGTGATTCGCAATCCGCAATCCTTAATCCACAATCCTCAATCCGCAATCCCCAATCCTCAATCCTCAAATCCTATCTTGTTGCCCATGCGCGCTCCGAAAGTGAACCGCTCCGAGCCGGTGAGGGCTGTCTCGACCTGCAGCAGCTTCTTCGGAGCATCCCTCTTCGTGTTCCGTTCCGGCGCATACCATATCCCCAGGCTGACCCTCCGCAGCTCGACCAGGCGCCCCGCTTCCACCATCCGCGGAACCCCCTCGTAATCCACCACCTCCGTCCGGTGATTGACATTGTATGAGAAACCCGGGTAGAGCAGCCCGAAATCCCCCCGCGATTCGCCCTTGGGCGGAGGGGTGAGTTCCCACTTCTCCAGCAACCCCCGCGCCAGAGTCGTGGCAACGGTCAGGTTCCGGCTGTGGCGCGAGGCCTTCATCGAGTTGGTGAAAGACTGCAGCACCATCACCAGTGACACGCTCAGGATCGTCAGCGACACGAGCACCTCGAGCAGCACGAAGGCCGAGGGAGAATGATGAATGCGGAATGATGAATGATGAACACCGTGAAGCGATTTCCCAAATGGGTATTCGCCGACACATCTCATCGGGGGATTCCGTCTTGAATTCATCATTCGTCATTCCGCATTCATCATTCCGGTGTGGCCGGAATCTCCGGCGGCGGCTCGGGCGGGCCGCTATAAGCGCGGACGGCGCCCGACGCCCCGGCAATCTCGACCGTCATCTGGCGCTTGTCCAGGTCCTCGATCACGAGCGTGCTGGCCGAGGCCGAACCATTGCTGAAGAACTTGATCCGCGCGATCTGCTCGTGCCCGAATGGATCGGTGGCGGACTCGATCTGACTAAAGCGAATCCGCTTGCGCTGGGCGTCCAGCTCGCGCGTCTTCTCTATCTCGCGGAGATCCTCCCGGCCGCTGTTGCGAGCCGATTCCTTCTCGGGGTCCAGCACCAGCCGGTAGCTGTTTTTCTGTATCTCCACCCGCAATTCCGTGGTCTTGCCGCGCAGGATCGCTTCCTGACGCGCATACTTGGCCAGCAGCGCAAACTGGCGCGTGGCCGCGTTCAACTGGTTGCGCCGATGGGTTCCTTTCATCATGGGAAACGTGAACACCAGGAACACCGACAGGATGGCCAGCACGATCATCAATTCCAGAAATGTCACGCCTCGCCGCATGGCCGCCCCCGCTAGTCCTGCCCCGCCGTCGGATCCAGGCCCATGATCGGCAGCATCATGGCAATCACGATAAAACCCACCACGAGCCCCAGCGCCAGAATGATGACCGGCTCGAGCATCGAAGTGAGAGTCTTCAGAGAGCGGTCCACCTCGCGCTCGCAAGTGTCGGAAATCTTCAGGAGCACCTTGTCCAGCTGCGCCGTCTCCTCCCCCACCGCGATCATGCTGGTGAGGGCGGGCGGGAAGAACTTGTTGTCCGACAGCGTCGCGGCCATGCTGCCCCCCTGGGAAATGGAAGGCGACAGTTTCTTCACCTCGCCCTGGATGACCGTGTTGCGGATAACCTCCGTGGTGATCTCCAGCGCCGTCAGGATCGGAACGCCGTTCCGCAGGAGGTTCCCGAGCGTCCGGGTGAAAAGGGCCAGCTCGCGCTTGTGGATGATCGTGCCCAGGACGGGAATCCGCAGAATGTTGGTGTCGAAGAGCGAGCGTCCTTCCGCCGTCTTGAGGAACTGCCGGCCCAGTATGACCAGCACGATCAGAATAAAACCCACTATCCACCAGTAGTCTCTGAGAACCTGCGAGACCCGCATCATGATCTGCGTGGGGACCGGAAGCGTTTGCCCAAGGTCGGCGTAGACGCCCGTGATCTTGGGCATGACGACCGTGATCAGAATAGTGATCACCAGGCTTCCCGCCAGGACCATCACGGCGGGATAAGCCAGAGACGCGAGGATCTTCCCCTTCAGCGCCGCCTCGTTTTCCGCGTAGTCCGCCAGGCGGAACAGCACGTCCTCGAGCATGCCGCCCGTCTCGCCCGCGCGCACCAAGGCAATGGTCAGAGGGCCAAACACCTTCGGATGCCGCTGCAGAGCCTGCGCCAGCGAATCCCCCGACTGAACGTTCTTGTTGATGTCCCCCACGATATCGCGCAGGACTTCCCCGCGCGTCTGCGCCAGGATGATCGCCAGCGACTTGACCAGCGGAATCCCCGCCCCCACCAGGTCGGCCAACTGCCGGTTGAAGTTCACCAGGTCGGATGTGGCGACTTTCCCGCGCATCGCGGCCAGGCTCAGGCCCGACTTCGCCTTCGGCGTCACGTCCTCGATCTTGACCGGGAAATACCCCATCGTCTGCAGACGGGCGATCACCGCCTGCCGATCCTCGACCTCGAGAGTGCCTTCGATCTTCTCGCCCGTCTTGTCACGGGCTGTGTAAACGAACTTGGACATGGCGTGTTCCTGGTCTACGGTTTGCTCGGTTGGGCAATCCCTATAGTAACACACAAGACGGGGTGGTAATATGTCTCGCTGTCCCAGACCTCCACCCCATCAGGGGTCCTGCGCCACACAAGCGCGTCGCCTGTACCACAGGAAAAGGCACTTGTCCCTGCTAGTTTCCGCATGCCTAAGAGCGCCAACAAGCGCGATATCACGATGTGGCTTGGCCGGCTAGCCTCCGCGCTTGCCTGCTCCAGTTTAATGAGAAACTGCCCCGCCGTCAGATTCCTCCCCGAGAGACTCAGTTTCATTATGAACGTCTTGCCGCAAAGCACCACCTTGAACCCCGTCTGTTCAGTGAAATCGTCAACAATCAACACGATGGGGACTGGTGTGGGGTAATCCAGAGTGGCCTTCCTCTGAGCCGTGCCCGCCGAGTCCGTGGTATCCGAATCTCCGACCCCTGTCCCCCACCTTCCTGCGCTATCCACCCGACTTTCCAGAAGAGTACTCCAAGCCACCAAACCACAGACGCCGAAGGCAGCAGTCAACAACACGAGGAAGTACACCACTGTCCTCTTCATCTGACCTCCATCTTGCCCGCATATTATCGCCCGATCAACGCTCTTTTTGCATCATTTTTCGTCCCCAATCCTCGATCCGAGCGCATCTGACCCTCATGTAGAAGCCGCCCCCGCCGACTTGAGGTCGGTGGAGCGGCGGTTTTGCTCCGGAATTCACGGAAATATCCGACGCCCCGCCGGTTCTATACCGGTGGAGCGATGGTTGAAGACCTTGATGTTTCGCGGTGATTCTTGACGGGTTCCCTCCTTCCCCCAACGGGATGGATTTGATTTCCACGGGAAGAACAAACAATCATCGCTCCACCGACGTAAAGTCGGCGGGGGCGCAAGAGCAGGAAAGACCTTTACTGGAGCAGAATCACGGCCCCACCGACGTAAAGTCGGCGGGGGCCGGAATTCCTCTCCTTGCAAGAACCTGAGATGCGCGTCTCG
>Ga0315281_10011666_pt1 | contig 12031 bp, 13 predicted proteins | sample YL17G07_0_MG_FD_204540 | JGI IMG/M metagenome (GOLD analysis project Ga0315281, IMG submission 204540) | Sediment microbial communities from Yellowstone Lake, YNP, Wyoming, USA - YL17G07_0 | ecosystem: Environmental > Aquatic > Freshwater > Lake > Sediment | place: USA: Wyoming | collected... | reverse complement strand
TGGTCCTGCTCTATGACGACGTGGCGCTGCCCTGGGGCACGCTGCGCATCCGGGAGCGGGGCAGCGCCGGAGGACACAACGGCGTGAAGTCGGTGATCGGCACGCTGGGCACGGATGAATTCTGCCGGGTGCGCCTGGGCGTGGGGCCGGATCATCCGGTGGGCGACCTGGCCGAATATGTGCTCCGGCCGATGAAGAAGGCGGCGCTCGAAGAGGCCGCCGGAGAAATCGGCGAAGCTGGGGACGCGGTCGAGCGGATTTTGCGGGAAGGCGTGGCCGCGGCGATGAATCAGTACAACCGCCGCAACGCGCTGCCGGGGGAAGAACCGGCGTAGCGAATTTGCAGAGAGTTTCCCGGGGCCGCGCCAGAAGACATCGGCGCAGGCGTCCGGAGAAGGAAACAGAGGGAACCATGGAAGAACGTCTGTATGACCTGATCTTCATCTGCCGTCCGGCCACGCCGGAAGAGGAAGTGAAGAAGCTGGTGACCGCCGTCGAGACGGCGTGCGCGGAAAAGGGCGCCAAGATCGAAAAGACCGAGCTGTGGGGAACGAAGAAGCTGGCGTACCGCGTGGCCAAGCACCGCGAAGGCATCTTCGTCTACTCGCAGATCCGCACCACCCACGGCGAGCTGATTCTCGAACTGGAACGCCGCCTCGGCGTGCAGGACGCGGTCATCAAGTACATGACCATCCGTCTCGACGAGGACATGAAGCGCCAGAAGAAGTTCGGCAAGAAGCGCGAGAAGCGCGCCGCGCGGCGTCCGCGCCGCAACGTGGCCCCCGCGGCGGTAGCGCCGGCGGCTCCGGCTCCGGCCGGGGACCAGTCCGCGGCCGGCTGAGCCGGAACGCGGAACAGGAACACGTAGGAGAAATTTGGCCGCACAGGCCAGAGATTCGCAACAGGAGAAAGGCAGGATCGTATGTCCGAGGAACAGAAACCAGCAGCTCCGGCCGAACCAGCGGCGCCCGAGGCAGCACCGGCGCCCGCGGCGGCGGCTTCACCAGCGCCCACAGGCGCGCCGAGTCATGGCGGGCCGAGTCGCAGCGGAGGGCCGCGCCGCGAAGGCGGGCCACGCCGTGAAGGCGGACCCGGCGGTCCCGGTGGACCGGGTGGTCCGGGAGGACCGCGGCGCGGAGGCAAGCGCCAGTTCTTCCGCAAGAAGAAAGTGTGCAAATTCTGCACCGAGAAGATGGACTACATCGACTACAAGAAGGCCGAGATTCTCGCGCCCTTCGTCCAGGAGCGCGGCAAGATCATGCCCCGCCGCCTGACCGGCACCTGCTCGCGCCACCAGCGCTGGCTGGGCGTGGCCATCAAGCGCGCCCGCAACATCGCCTTGCTGCCCTTTGCCGGGCACACACCGGGTGCGGGCTCCTCCGCTCCGCATCGCTTCAGCGAACGCGGCGACCGCGGGGACCGCGGCGAACGCGGAGATCGTGGTGACCGGGGAGACCGCTAGCGCGGCGAGTTTGCGCGCAATGTAAGAGCGCCCACACAGGCTCCGGTTAAACCGGGGCGGGCGCGAAGATCGGGAGAGGAAATTTATGCAGATTATTTTACAGGAAGACATCGAAAAGCTGGGCCACCGCGGCGACGTGGTGGAAGTCAAGGCCGGCTACGCGCGCAATTACCTGCTGCCGCAGAAGCTGGCCATCGAGGCCACCAAGGGCAGTCTCAACGCCATCGAGCGCATCCGCGCCTCCATGGCCAAGAAGACCGCCACCGAGCAGGCCGCCGCCGAAAAGCAGGCGGAACTCCTCAATGGCGTCACCTTGAACTTTACCCGCAAGACCGGCGAAAACGACCAGATGTTCGGCTCGGTGACCTCCGGCGACGTGGCCGAGGCGCTCGCCGCGCAGGGCTTCTCCATAGACAAGCGCCAGGTGCAGTTGGCCGATCCCATCAAAACGCTCGGCGAATTCCCGGTGACCATCAAGGTCTTCCGCGAGATCACCGCCAGCGTCAAGGTGATTGTCGCCAAGGAAGCCTAGTTTTCATCGTTTCGGGCAGGAGAATTTCCGCGCCGCTGTGCAGACTCACTCTGCGCGGCGGCGTTTCCTTTTCTGTCAAGCTGGCCGCCGCACGTTTTCCACCGTTTGAAACTTTTGCACATTTCGCAGGATTGACCCGCGCGCACTTTGCCCGCACAATCCCTCCTCGACCTGCCCCGCTGGCTGATATTTTTTTGCCTTCGTTTTAGGATATTGCCTCGCGGGCCGGAACTGTGCTATCTATAGCGAAGGAAAAGCGAACAAATGCCGTCCGACAGCTCCATCGAACGTCCCCTCCCGCAGAGCCTCGACGCCGAGCGCTCCATCCTCGGCGCCATCCTGCTGGACAACAACGCTCTGAACTCCGCTCTCGAAAATATCCGCGTCGAGGATTTCTTTCTCGATCAGCACCGCCGCGTTTTTCAGCGCATGATGGACCTGGGCGAGAACCAGCAGGGCATTGACCTCATCACCCTGACCGAAGAGCTGCACCGCCGCGGCGAGCTGGAGTCCTCGGGCGGCGCGGCCTATCTGGCGTCACTGGCCGACGGGCAGCCCAAGGTCGCCAACATCGAGCATTACGCACGCATCGTCAAGGAAAAGGCGCTGCTGCGCAACCTCATCCACGCCTCGCACGGAATCCAGCAGCGGGCCTTCGAAGGGGAGGAACTCGCCGACGCCATTCTGGACAACGCGGAGTCCTCCATCCTGGCCCTGGCCGAGGACCGCATCCGCGCCGGCCTGGTACCCATGAAGGAGATCGTCCAGCAGAATTTCGACCGTCTGGAAAAAATCTTCCGCGAGGGAAAAAGCATCACCGGTGTACCCACGGGCTACAGCGAACTGGACAAGCTGACCAGCGGCTTGCAGCCTTCCGAGCTGCTGATTCTGGCGGCGCGCCCCTCGCAGGGAAAAACGGCGCTGGCCCTGAACCTGGCCGAAAATATTTCCGTGCGCGCGGGCCTGCCCGTGGCCATCTTCAGCCTGGAAATGTCCAAGGAGTCGCTCTTGCAGCGTCTGGTGGCCAGCGTGGCCCAGGTGGACGCTCACAAATTCCGCACCGGGCATCTGGGCAAGGACGACTGGCGGCGAATGACCGCGGCGCTCGGAGAAATCGCCTCCGCCCCGCTGTGGATCGACGACGCCGGCTCCATCAGCGTCCTCGAGATCGGCGCCAAGGCCCGCCGCCTCAAGCGCGACAAGGGGCTTTCCCTGCTCATCGTGGACTACCTCCAGCTGATCACCGCGCGCGGCCGCTTCGGCAACCGCAATGAAGAAGTCTCCAGCATTTCGCGCAGCCTCAAGGCCCTGGCCAAGGAGCTGCAAATCCCCGTGCTGGTTCTCAGCCAGCTGACCCGCGCCCCCGAGCGCGAAGAGCGCGGCCCGCAGCTCTCCGACCTGCGCGAATCAGGCGCCATCGAACAGGACGCCGACGTGGTCATGTTCATCTACCGCCCCCATTTCTTCAAACTGGACTCTCCCCCCGAGGAGCGTGACCAGGCCGAAGTGCTCATCGCCAAGCAGCGCAACGGCCCCACCGACAAGGTCAAGTTCGTCTTCCGCAGCCGCCTGACGCGCTTTGAAGAAGCCGCGCCGGATGCCTTCTCGCAGTTCGCCCAGGACCAGGCCTGAGCCGCGCGCGCACGCTTATTCTCCAAACAATACATTCCTTTGCCGCCGCCCGCGCTGTTGCCTGAAACGCAGCAGCCGCGCGGGAATTCGCTCCGCGCGCCCGCAATGTCGTAAACTCATTTCTTGCAGGCAAGCCGGGGGAGCATGGCCACGAAAAAAAAATCACACACGCAATCGAATGGAAGGCCCGTGTGGGCCGAGGTCTCTCTGGGAGCGCTCTGCGCGAATTTTCGCGCCATTCGCGCCCATGTGAATCCACCGAGCGAAAAACGCAAAAAGCCCCGCCAGGTGCTGGCCATCGTCAAGGGCAACGCCTACGGCCACGGCGGCCCGGCGGTGGCCCGGGCGCTCGAAAAGGCCGGCGCCAAATGGTTTGGCGTGACCTGCGCCGCCGAAGGCGTGGAAATGCGCCGCGCGGGCTTGCGCGGCAATATCCTGGTGCTGACCGGTTTCGCGCCCGGAGAAGAAAAGCAAATTCTTGAAAATAAGCTGGTTCCCGTGGTGATTCGCATCGAGCAGCTAGAGCAAATCGAGCGCGCCGCGGCGCGCCGCGCGAAGAACTCGCGCCGGGCTTCCGTTCCTTTTCACCTCAAAATCGATTCCGGCATGAACCGCCTGGGCATCGCCCCCGGCGAAGTGCCCGCTTTCGCGCAGCAACTGGCCCGCTGCCCCCATCTGCGCCTGGACGGAGTCTTCACCCATTTCGCATCCTCCGGCGTTTTCGACGATTCTCCCGCCGGGCGGCAGACCCGCGCCCAGGAAGAGGAGTTTTTCGCGGCCCTCGCGCGCCTGCGCGCTCTGGGCATGGACCCCGGAATCGTGCATCTGGCCAACAGCGGCGCCATTACCGCCCGCCCGGAGACCTGGGCGGACATGGTGCGCCCAGGCGCCCTCCTCTACGGCTACCACCCCGGATACGACCCCGCCGAGCGCCGCGCGGAGATGGAAGCGCGCCTGCCCCTGCGCCCAGTGATGAGCCTGCGTTCGCGCATCATCAGCATCCGCGATGTTCCCGCCGGCGCCGGCGTCGGCTACGACTCGACCTACACCACCAATCGCCCTTCGCGCGTCGCGGTCATCGCCGCCGGCTACGGCGACGGCCTGCACCGCTCTCTGGGAAACCGCGGAAAAGCACTGGTCCGCGGCTGCTTCGCCCCTATTGCCGGGATTGTTTCCATGGATGTGACCATGCTGGACGTTACCGACGTGCCCGGCGCGGCGCTCGGAGACGTGGTCACGATTTACGGCAGGGATGGAGAACACAAGCACCCCGCCAATCTCGTCGCGCGCAGCATCGGAACCGTGACTTCCGACCTGCTGTGCGCGGTGAGCCATCGCGTGCCACGAATTTATCTCGCCTAGGGTCCGTCAGAGACCCGATTGCCAAAAAAGAATACACGACCTGCGCATCTTGCAATTTAACATTTGTTGAAATGTGCTCTTGACGCCGATGACCTAACGCAATATAAGTTAGAGAGTAACAACCATGCGCCTAGGACTACTAGAACGTAGTGTTGAATCCGTATATAGATATTAAAGGAATCTAATTTCTCGTTTTGGCTTCATAAATACGGTATGGCGAATAGAGCCCGCTCACAGGCAAGCCCTGGACCCATTACTGTATAGGAAATAGAGACGGCAAAATCGGGTACCCGGGGTGAAAAATGGGTGTTACGCAGCAAGCAAATATACCCTCGCAGAATTCTTCTTCTTATCTCCGCGATTCCTTGCTGAGGCGACTGTGTTTTATGGCCGGGGGGATACTGCTCTGCGTGGGGCTTGCTCCCATGGGAAACCGTCTGTGGAGCGATCTGGCGCTGGGCTTGGCCATTACCGCGGGGGTTCTCCTGGTTGAAGCAAGCCTGGCGCGCAGCGGAGTTCGCGCGCGGATTGGCATCTTTGCGGGGGCGCTGGGAGGGCTGCTGGCGGCCTTGCTGTTTACGATGGTCGTGACGCGCGCCGGTGGCAGCGAGCCGCTCCAATCGTTCCTGCCCTACATGGCCTTATACGTCTTCGGCTATCTGGGAGTGTCCCTGGGGTTGCGCGTCGGCCAGCAGCTCAAAGGAGGGGCGTTTGCGGACGAATTCGTGGCCGAAGCCGCGGGCGGCGCCGCGACGGCCCAGGGCAAGCTGCTGGATACCAGCGTGCTCATTGACGGGCGCATCGCGGAGATCTGCGAGGCCCAATTTCTGGAAGGCGTGCTGATCGTGCCCCAGTTCGTGCTCCGCGAGCTGCAAATGGTGGCCGATTCGAGCGACGCCCTCAAGCGCCAGCGCGGCCGCCGCGGCCTGGAAGTCCTGCAGCGCATGCAGAAGATGGCCGGTGTGGAAGTGCGCGTCGTCGAAGAAGACGCCCCAGCCGCCCGGGACGTGGACCAGAAGCTGCTCGAAGTGGCCGCCCGCCTGCACGCCAAGTTGGTTACCAACGACTTCAACCTGAACAAAGTGGCCGCGGTGCGCGGCATTGCCGTGCTCAACGTCAACCATCTGGCCAGCTCCCTCAAGCCCGTGGTCCTGCCCGGCGAGCCCATGCACGTCTTCATCCTGCGCGAGGGCAAGGAGCAGAACCAGGGCGTCGCCTACCTCGACGACGGCACCATGGTCGTCGTGGACGGCGCGCGCCGCTTCATCAACAAGGCCGTGGACATCAACGTCACTTCGGTGCATCAGACCCCGGTGGGCAAAATGATCTTTGGGCGCCTGGATGAGCGCGGAGATGCCGCCGCGCCTCTCTCGCGGGGTGCCGCAGCCGCCACGGGCCCCGGCGTGAGCCACGGTGCCGGGCCGACGGCGCAATTCCCCGATGGACCCACCGGTGGCCCTGCCGCGAAGCGCCCGGCCTTTTCCGACCCGGACTCCGAACCGCGCTAAGAACGCCCGTGCAAGGAAGGGAGCGGCCCGCCGGGGGTGTGCCCGGAAAACACTTCCGATTCGCTCCGCGCTCCCCATTTGATGTAAACTCTTTTCTCCCAGAGGCTTGGGGGTCCTATGAAACGTATTGCCGCCATTTTGCCCGCTGCCGGTCTTGGTACCCGCATGGGCGCCGATAAGCCCAAGCAGTTCCTCGAACTCGAGGGCGTGCCCATCGTGGTGCATACGCTCCGCCGCATCGCCTCCTGCCCGGCGATCACGGATATCTACGTGGCCACGCGGGCCGACGAAGTGGCCTGGCTCGAGGCGCAGATCCAGGGCGAAAAATTTTCGCAGAAGGTGCGCGTCGTGCGCGGCGGAGACACGCGGCAGGATTCCGTGGGAGAAGCGTTGCGCGAAGTGCCCGCCGACGCCGAACTGATTCTGGTGCACGACGCGGTGCGCCCCTTCGTCACCCGCGAGCAGATCGAACGCGTCATCGAAGAGGCCCGCCGCTGCCAGGCCGCCATCCTGGGCATCCCGGCGATGGACACCATCAAGGAAGTGAAGCGCGCCAGCCTGCCCGAGGACGTGGCCCTCATCACCGCCACGGTTCCGCGCGAGCGGGTGGTGATGGCGCAGACGCCACAAGTCTTTCAGGCGGCGCTGTTCCGCGAGGCCTTCGCCCGCGCCGTGCAGGACGGCGTGACCGCCTCGGACGAAGCCGGCTTGATCGAGCGCATGGGGCATGACGTGCACGTGGTGCAGGGCTCCGAGCGCAATATCAAGATCACCCGCCCCTCGGACATGGATCTGGCGCGTTTCTACCTGGAACTGGAGCGGCGCGGAGCATGAGCGTGCGCTGCGGCATCGGCTACGATTTGCACCGCCTGGCGGAGGGCCGCCCGCTGGTGATTGGCGGGATGGTCGTGCCCTTCGAGAAAGGCCCCGTGGGCCATTCCGACGGCGACGTCCTGGCGCATGCTATCTGCGACGCGCTGCTGGGCGCCGCCGGTGCGGGCGACATCGGCACGCACTTTCCGGATACCGACCCCCAATGGAAAGGCGCGGCCAGCCTGCAATTCCTGGAGCACGCCCGCAAGCTGCTGGACGAGCGCCAGCTCGCGATCGAGCACATTGACGCCGTGGTGATTCTGGAAAAACCCAAACTGGGGCCGCATTTCCCCAAGATGCGCGAACTGCTTGCCAAAGCCCTGGGCGTTCCCGCCGAGCGCGTGCACCTCAAGGCCAAGACCAACGAAGGCGTGGACGCGGTAGGGCGCGGCGAAGCCATCGCCGCCCACGTGGTCGCCACGCTCTCCTCCCTCTGAGCGAGATCCCCGCCATGCCGCCTGAAGAAACCTCCGAGGCTCACGACGCCGAGCGCAGCAATCCCTTTACCGCCGCCGACGTGGCCGTCATTCTGCGCGAACGCGGCTGGCTGGCCGGAGACTATTCGGAAGCGCAACAGGCCTGGTGCGAGCGGGCCGCGGCCATGCTGGGGCGGCATGCGGCGGAGCGCGATGGACTGGCTGGATTGCTGGCACTGGTTTTTCATTACGACGCGCACGAACTGCTGAGCCAGGTGGAAAATCACGCGGTCCTGTCGCGCTATGGCGCGCGCGAGGTGATCCGTGAACTCGCGCTGCTCCTGCTCGATGGACAAACTCTTGATTCGGATCGCCTCAAAGCGGTGATCACCGCGCTGAAAGACGGTTTGCAGTTGCGCGGCCGCGATCTTTTCCATCCGCTGCGCCTCGCTCTGGCTGGGCGGACGGGCGAAGGCCAGCTGGATCGCGTGATTCTGTTGCTGGATAGTGGCGCCGCGGCGGGATTCGCCGGGCAGGTGAAGAAGGCCTCCGAGCGCATCCTGGAATTCTGCGCCGCGATGGACTGAACCCCGCGCGCCGTCGGAGCTGGTTCTCTCCGCTTTCAACTCTCCCCGCAGGGCGGTAAACTGGTATCTCCATGGACAAACTCACCGGAATTAACGCGGTACGCGAAGCCCTCGAAGCCGGGCGGGCCATTGACCGTATCGTGATCGCCAAGGGCCGCCAGGACACCCGCGTGGAAAAAATCGTGCAGCTGGCGCGCGAGCGCGACGTCCCGGTGCGCTTTGAAGACCGCGCCCAGCTCGACCGCCTGGCTTCCACGCAGGACCACCACGGCGTGGTCGCGCTGGTGGCCGCGCGCGCCACGGTGACGTTTGAAGATGTAATGGCCAAGGCCGCCGCGGATACCGATCGCAAAGGGCTGCTGGTGCTTCTCGATGGCGTGGAAGACCCCCACAATCTGGGCGCGATCATTCGCACCACCCTGGCCACCGGCGCGCACGGCGTGGTCGTGCCGGAGCGCCGCGCGGCGGGACTGACGGACACGGTGGCGCGGGCCTCGGCCGGCGCCCTCGAACACCTTTCGGTCGCGCGCGTAAAAAATCTGGTGCGCACGATGGAAGAGATGAAAGAGGCGGGCTACTGGCTGATTGGTCTCGACGAGACCGCCGAGAAGAGTTACACCGAGGCCGACTACACCTCGCCGGTGGGCATTGTGCTGGGCGGCGAAGGCAAGGGGCTCCACGAACTGACCCGCAAGCGCTGCGACTTTCTGGTCTCCCTGCCCACCACCGGCCCCATCCGCTCGCTCAACGTTTCCGTGGCCGCCGGCGTGGTCCTCTTTGAAGCCCTGCGCCAGCGGCGTGGCAAGACTGCAAAGTAACCGCGCAAGAAAAAAGCCGGGCGGAAGCCCGGCCTCTTTTCACGAGTCACAAGTCACGAACCACGAGTCACTGCCTACTTGTCGTACTGAATCATCGTAAAAATATCCAGTCCGTCCAGCTTCTTCCTCCCGCTCAGGAACGTCAGCTCGACCGCGAAGGCCGCTCCGTCCACCACGCCTCCCAGCTTGCGGATGAGTTCCACAGCCGCCGCGGCGGTGCCCCCGGTGGCCAGCAGGTCGTCGCACAGCAGCACCTTCTGCCCCTTCTGCACCGCGTCCTCGTGAATTTCCAGCGTGTCCGTGCCGTACTCCAGCGCGTAGGAGACGCTGGCGGTTTTTCCCGGCAGCTTCTTGGGCTTGCGCACGGGCACGAACCCCGCGCCCAGGCGGTAGGCCAGCGCGGGCGCGAAAATAAAGCCGCGCGCTTCGATGCCCGCCACCAGGTCGATGTGGTGATTCTTGTAGTGGTCGCACAGGCGGTCAATCAGGGCGTGAAAACCATTCTTGTCCTTCAGCAGCGTGGTCACGTCGTAGAAAAGAATTCCAGGTTTGGGATAGTCGGGGATTTCCCGGATCAGCTTCTTCAGCTCATTCATGCCATGCTCTCCTCAGGAGTTCGTGAGTATGGAAAACGCTTCATCGTACCGCATTTCTGGCGAGGCGTGTTCTTCGATCAAATCGGTGACCTGGGATCCCAGGGGGCCCTTCTTGAGGGCCGCGGAAAAGGCCTCCAGTTGCTCGGGAGCGCCCACGGCGTAGGCTTCCACGCGTCCATCATGGAGATTGCGGATATAGCCGGCCAGTTCCAGCTTCTGCGCGGCGCGCTGGGCGTAATAGCGGTAGCCCACGCCCTGCACGATCCCGGAGATGAAATAACGCCGCGTTTGCCTCGCTGTGGACACGATTGTTTTGCCTGCCTCGCATCTCAGTTTAACAGATGCCCGTAGCGGGGCGGGTGAGCAGGAATCGCAAAGGTTCCCGGATCTGGCCGCGAAATGGCGGTACACTGAACGGAAACGCGGGGCGGTGTGGCCGCATCTAAGGTTTTGATGAAAATACACGACCCGAAGCACTTCTCTTTCTCCGGCGCCCGAGCGGCGCTGTTCCTTGTCCTTCTTTCCGTCATTTTGAGCGGCGCACTTCCCCTGCCCGCCCAGGACTCCCGCCCCGGTCCCATGTCCCCTCCTCCCCCGGAGAAAGCCGTCCGCCGCGTGGGCAATACCGTGGACCCCGACGCTCCCTTGCCGGCCGCCCCCGAGGAGATCATCCGCAAATTCACGGAGAAGGAAGAACGCACCGTCGAGGCCCGCACCCATTTCTGGTATCGCAAGACCGTGCGCCTGCAGGAGTTTGGCGGCGACGGCAAGCCCGCCGGGCAGATCGAGATCACCATGGAGCCGGCCGTTACTGCGGACGGAAAACCCTACAGCCGCATCGTGGGCCAGCCGGTTTCCACGCTGAAGAGTTTGCAGCTGGCCCCCGAAGACCTGGAATCCCTGGCGCTGCTCATGGCCTATCCGGTGACCGCCAGCCTGCGCGCGAAATACGATCTGCGCTACGCCGGCAAGGAACAGCTCGACGAAATCAGCTGCTACGTCTTTCAGGTGCATCCCAAAGCCGTCGAGCGCGGCCACCCCTATTTCGACGGCATCCTCTGGGTGGACGATAAATATCTGGAAGTGGTGAAGACTTACGGAAAGTGGGTGACCGACCTGGGCCCGGTGCATTCGCCCACGCTGCCCTTCACCCTGTTTGAAACCTACCGCGAAAATGTGGAAGGAAAATACTGGTTTCCCAATTACTCCAGCTCCGACGATGTCCTGCATTTCCAGTCCGGCGACGTGCCCATCCGCCTGATCATCAAGTGGACCGGTTACAAGCGCATCTCCCCGCCCGCTCCGGAGAAGCCCGCGGCCGCCCCGCCTCCGCCGCCCGCCAAACCCAAGCCGTAATCTCTTTGCCATCATGGAATAACTAAAACAAAGCGGTCATCCTGAGGCCCCGATGTTTTTTATCGGGGCCGAAGGATCTCAACTGTACGTTTCAGCGACACCTGCAGTCGAGATCCTTCGGCTTCGCCTCAGGATGACCGCCGTGGGTTGATTGGGCGCAAATCAAACGAACTCGCCCAGCGCCGCAGCTTCTCTTGATTTTGTTTATGTAGCGCCACCCTTTAGGGTGGCATCTTAAGGTTTTTCTTTCCCCGGCAATCCGTCAAACGAACTCGCGCAGCGCCTGCGGCAGCCGCGCCAGATTTTCCAGCAAAAGCTCCGGCTGCTCCGCGCGCAATCGCTTTTCCGTGGGAAACGGCCCCAGCACGCCAATCGCGCGCACTCCGGCGCGCCGGGCCATCTGTAAATCCTCCGGCGAATCGCCCACATATACGCAAACACGGGGATCGAGCCGCATCCTCCGCAGCGCCAGTTGCAGCGGCGCCGGATGCGGCTTGCGCTGTGCCGTGTCCCCGCCGCAGACGCGCGCGCCAAACAGCGTAGTCAGGCGGAACTCGCGCAACTGCCGCGTCACCCGCGAGCGGTCCCCGCTGGTCACCAATCCCAGCCGGTGCCGCCGTCCCAGCGCCGCCAGCACCCGCCGCGCCCCGGAAATGAGCCGCGGCCTGTGCTGCGCGTAGTGCTCGCGCCAGGTGCGGTCGGCTTCGTCCCAGTGCCGGCGCGGCAGCCCTGCGGCGCGATACACGCTGTACCAGTCCGGCGAATAGTGCTCGGTCAATTCCGCAATGCCCCAGTCGATGCCCATCTTGCGGAACAGCGCCAGGTAAGCCTGCGAATCGGCGTGGTAGGAGTCCAGCAGCGTGCCGTCCCAATCGAAGAGCACGGCGCG
>Ga0315281_10011665_pt1 | contig 12031 bp, 10 predicted proteins | sample YL17G07_0_MG_FD_204540 | JGI IMG/M metagenome (GOLD analysis project Ga0315281, IMG submission 204540) | Sediment microbial communities from Yellowstone Lake, YNP, Wyoming, USA - YL17G07_0 | ecosystem: Environmental > Aquatic > Freshwater > Lake > Sediment | place: USA: Wyoming | collected... | reverse complement strand
GATCGATCTAACCAGCTTGCGCATCGTGGCTGGGAGGATGCCGATAGATTTGAAACGTGAAGTGATGGCCTGGCTCCATGCGCACCAGGCGGAACTGATTGAGGAGTGGAAATCATGGCAACGATGAAACGTCCCCGGCTTGCGGCCGTCAAGACGCTGTCCGGCCACCGGCTGCGGCTGACCTTTATCGACGGCAGCATTTACACCGTGGCGCTGGCCGGCGAGTTCGACAAGTTCCCGGGTCTTGCGCCATTGCGCGATTCCAAGGCGTTCTCCAAAGCGGTCGTCATTGAGGGCGAGGGCTGGACGGTGGAATGGCCTGCCCTGGACATCCAGATCGGGGCGGATACGCTCTGGCTCGACGCCCAGGCGCAGAATGCGCCCGACGAAAATACGCGCCTGTTTGCCCAATGGCGCGCCCGTCATGGGCTTTCCCTGACGGAAGCGGCGAAAGCGCTCGGAATGACCCCGCGCACCATGAGCGCCTATGGCTCTGGCAGCCGTCCTGTACCGCGTTATATCGCCTTGGCCTGTAAAGGGTGGGAGGCAGAACACGAGTCGAAGCGATAAGCGGCAGGCTCGGGCATTACTCGCAGCGCTTGGAATCGTGAAGTGACTGGCCACGCCTACACCGAAGACCAACTCGTCGAGCAGCCCGCGATCGCGCTGTTCGCCGAATTGGGCTGGCAGACGGTGTCGGCGATGGAAGAGGTGTTCGGACCGAGCGGCACCTTCGGACGCGAGACATCGGGCGAGGTGGTGCTGCTTCCCCGCTTGCGCGCGGCGCTGGAGCGGCTGAATCCGCAGTTGCCGGGCGAGGCGATCGCGAGCGCCCTGGATGAACTGACACGCGACCGCTCGGCGATGACTTTTGCGGCGGCGAACCGCGAAGTCTGCGGTTTGCTCAAGGACGGCGTCAAAATTACCGTGCCCGATCGTGAGCGCGGCGGCCTCAAGGACGAGCGCGCGCGCGTGGTGGATTGGGAGCATCCGGCGGCGAACGATTTCCTGCTTGTTTCGCAGATGACGGTCACCGGGCAGCTCTATACCTGCCGGCCGGATCTGATCGGATTCGTGAACGGGCTGCCGTGGGCGGTGATCGAGCTGAAGAAGCCCGGCGTGGCGGCGCGGCAAGGCTTCGACGACAACCTGACGAGCTACAAACACCCGCAGAACGGCATTCCGCAACTCTTCTGGTACAGCGCGTTCCTGATCGCCTCGAACGGCACGGACAGCAGGGTCGGGACGATCACGGCGGACTGGGAGCGGTTCTGCGAGTGGAAACGCATCGAGCGCGAGGACGAGCCGCGCCGGGTGTCGCTGGAGGTGATGCTGCGCGGCACCTGCGCGCCCGCGCGGCTGCTCGACATCGCCGAGAACTTCACCCTCTTCTCGGAGCACAAGAGCGGCCTGGTGAAAGCGATGGCGCAAAACCACCAGTACCTCGGGGTGAACAACGCCATCGCCGCGACGCTGGAGGCGCGCAAAGCGGGTCACGGACGCGGCGGGGTGTTCTGGCAGACGCAGGGCAGCGGCAAGAGCTTCTCCATGGTGTTCTTCGCGCAGAAGATCCTGCGCAAGCTGCCGGGCAACTGGACCTTCGTCGTGGTGACCGACCGGGTCGAGCTGGACGAGCAGATCGCCAAGACCTTCAAGGCCTGCGGAGCGGTCACTCAGGCCGAGGGCGATGCCTGCCACGCGCAGAGCGGCGCGGAGTTGCGCAAACTCCTTGCGGAGAACCACCGCTATGTGTTCACGCTGATCCACAAATTCCAGACCCCCGAAATGCTGTGCGACCGCGCGGATGTGATCGTGCTCACCGACGAGGCGCATCGCAGCCAGTACGACACGCTGGCGATGAACATGCGCGCGGCGCTGCCGAAGGCGCTGTTCCTCGCCTTCACCGGTACGCCGCTGATCGTGGGCGAAGAACGAACCAAGGAGGTTTTCGGGGACTACGTCTCGATCTACGACTTCCAGCAGTCGATCGAGGACGGCGCCACGGTGCCGCTCTTCTACGAGAACCGCACGCCCGAACTGCAACTCGTCAACCCGGACCTGAACGAAGACATCTACAAGCTGATCGAGGACGCCGACCTCGACCCGGAGCAGGAGGCGCGGCTGGAGACTGAACTCTCGCGCCAATACCACCTCATCACTCGCGACGACCGCCTCGATACGGTGGCGAAGGACATCGTGCGGCACTTCACCGGTCGGGGTTTCCAGGGCAAGGCGATGGTGGTATCGATCGACAAGGCCACGGCGCTCCGCATGTACGACAAGGTGCGGAAATACTGGCCGATGCTGGATAACACCGACATGGCAGTGGTGGTATCGCCCGGTCAGAACGAGATCGAGCGAATGAGATTGCTCGGCCTCGACATCGTGCCGCACCGCAAACGCATGAACGAACAGGCGCTGGACGAGAAGTTCAAGGATCCGGATGACCCGTTGCGCCTCGTGTTCCTGTGCGCCATGTGGCTGACCGGGTTCGATGCACCGAGCTGCTCGACCGTCTACCTCGACAAACCGATGCGCAACCACACGCTGATGCAGACTATCGCGCGCGCCAACCGCGTATATCCGGGCAAGCACAGCGGCGTGATCGTGGACTACGCCAACGTATTTGCCTCGCTGGAGCGGGCGCTTGCGATTTATGCCCAGGGCCGGGGCGGCGATCTGCCGGTGCGCGAGAAGAAGGCCCTGGTCGAGGAGTTGCGACGCGCAGTTGCGGGGGCAACGGTTTACTGCCAGACGCACGGCGCGGACCCGGCAAGAATCGAAAATACACCTGTGGAAAACTTCGAACGGGCGCAGGCGGTCGAGGACGCGGCCAATCGCCTGCTCGCACCGGAGACCGTAAAGAGGGATTTCCTGGCGCACGCCCGGTTGGTGGACGCCCTGTTCCGGGCAGTGAAGCCCGATCCGGTCGCGGTTGAGTTCACGGTGCGATGCGGCTCTATCCGTGCGCTCGCGGACTATATCCGGAACCGCACCGAACCGCCCGATATTTCCCACGTCATGCAGGGCATCCAGGAACTGCTCGATCAATCCATCGGCGCCGAACCCTTCAAGATCAGGGACACGGCGTCGGGGCACTACGCCATCGACCTGTCGAAGATCGACTTCGGCGCGTTGGCCAAGCGTTTCGAGAAGAAAACACCGACCAGCAGCGACTTGGAAAGACTCAAAGCAGCGGTGAAATTGCAGCTTGAACGCATGGTGCGCCTCAACCGCACCAGGGCCGACTATCTGGAGAAATTCGAGGCGCTGATCGAGGCCTACAACAGCGGCAGCCGCAACATCGAGGAAATCTTCAAGGATCTGCTCGCTCTGACGCAGGTGCTGACCGAAGAGCAGGATCGGCACCTGCGAGAGCGTCTTAGCGAAGAAGAACTGACCATCTTCGACATCCTCACGCGCCCCGGGCCCAACCTCAGCACCGAAGAGCGTGACGAGGTCAAGAAGGTCGCGCGGAAATTGCTCGATCGCCTCAATGCGTTGCTGGTGCTCGACTGGCGCAAACGATCATCGGCACGCGCCCAGATACGTCTCGCCATCGAAGATACCCTCGACGACGGCCTTCCCCGCACGTATACGAAAGAACTCTACAACACCAAGTGCGAGGTGTTATTCGAGCATGTGTATGAGAGCTACCAGGGAGACGGCAGGAGCGTATACGTGTACGCCGGGTAATCTCCGACAGATCAACTCGCGGGAACGACCGCGGTCGCTTCGAGCTCGATCTTGCCCGGACTGTCGAGCAGGTCGGAGACGAAGATCATGCTCATGCACGGGTAATGCCGTCCCATCAGGCGTTTCCAGATCGCGCCGAGTTGCGGCCGCGCCGCGAGATAGGCCGGCTTGTCGCAGCAGAACGCGGTGATGCGGCAGATGTGTTCGGGTCGTCCGCCGGCCTCGGCCAGTACCGCCAGCACGTTTTGCAGCGCCTGCTCGAACTGGGGCGCCACTTCGGTGGAGTGAAACTTCTGCTGTGCATCCCAGCCCACCTGTCCGGCGATGAACACGATGCGTCCGGGCGCAACTGCGATGCCGTTGGCGTAGCCTATCGGCGGCGCCCAGCCTTGCGGTAACAGTACCTGCATGTTTGCTCCTTTTTTCTCGCGTGGGCGAGCTTGCCCGCGAATTCGATCAGTTCCTTAATCCGACAGCACCGGCGGATCCTGGTCGGTTTCCCAGTTGGAGTCCGGCACGGGGGTGCGCTTGAGCCATTCCTCGATCAGGCGCACGTGCTCGGCCTCGTCTTGCTCCATCTCCAGCGCACCTTTGCGCGCCCCGGCGTTCTCGGTGGTTTTCGCCAAATGGGCAAAGAAGTCGCGCGCCCGCTTTTCATTATGCAGCGCAATCTGCAACGCATGATACGGCTGCATCAAATAATGCAGCTCGGTCGAATCCGCGGTCTCGGGCCCTTCGGCCCCTTCCCAGCGCACGTTAGCCGACGATACCGGCGATTGCTTCCAGCCCATCTGCTCCAGGATCTGGTCCGCATGCCGCTGCTCGATGCGCGACAGCTTGCGGAACAACTCCGCCACTTCGCGGTTGTTATGCAATTCCATCGAATCGGCGAACTCGGCGTAGCGCTCGGCAGCCTCCGCCTCCATGGCATAGGCATGCGCCATGAATTCGGACGCGCTGACGACCGGCGCCGCCTTTGCTTTCGTTGCGGCCCTGGCGACTGGCGCCGTCTTTGCCTTTGCTCTTGCCGCGACCTTGGCGACCGGCAGTGCCGTTGCCACGGCCTTCGCGGCAGTGCGTTTTGCCGCCGTCGTCTTCTTAGGCGCGGCTACCTTAGCCTTTTTCATGCCTGGCTTCATGCCCGGCTTGGTGCTCTGTTTCCCGCTTTTCCCGGCGCTCTTCTTCGTGCTCATATCGCGAACTCCGCTTCCAGGTCCGATGGACTGTTCTTTCCCTCGTCGATCGGCGCCTGGTAAGGCTTGCGCCCGCCTTTATACAGCACCCCGATGTTGAAGCCGTCGTCGGTCATTATGCGCCGCGCCGCGCGTGCCGCGTCGTCGGTGGTCGTGACCGGCGCCGGCCGCGCCAATCGCTTCCATTCGCGCTGCTCCGGACGGAACGTCACGCATGGACTGAGAATTTCGACAAAGGAGAATCCGGGCGTGCGGATCGCATCGGCGATGATATCGGCGGTGCCGTTGGGATCGCCCGAGTAGGCGCGCGCGACGAAATTGGCGCCTGCGGCTAGCGCGATCACCAGCGGATGGAAGGTGCGCAGGCCGGTGCCCCCGGGGGAGAGTTTGGAATCCCAGTCGGGCTCGGTGGTGGGCGAAGGTTGGCCTTTGGTCATGCCGTAGACATGATTGTCCATGACGACGTAGGTGAGATCGACGTTGCGCCGGCAGGCATGCAGAAAGTGGTTGCCGCCGATGGAGTAGCCGTCGCCATCGCCGCTCGCCACGACCACCGTGAGGTCGGGACGCGCGAGCTTCAGCCCGCTCGCAGCGGCGAGCGAGCGTCCGTGCACGCCGTGGAAACCATAGCAGTTGGTGTACGCGGGAATGCGCGAGGAACAACCGATGCCCGATACCACGGCAACGTTCTCCGGCCGCAGATCGAGCTTGGCGAAAGCCTTGGTGAACGAGGACAGCACCGAATAGTCGCCACAACCGGGGCACCATATCGGTTTGTAATCGGACTTGAATGCCTGCGCCGTGATCGGCGCGGCAGTGGCGGGCGCATTCATGAACGGCTCCATTCGGTGATTTGCCGGTGAATTTCGTCGGGGCGCATCGGCAGCGGCCCGGGGTGGCGGAAACTCCTCACCTCGCCCGGCAGATCGTACTCCGCGCGCAGGTACCGGTACAGCTGCCCGCTATGGTTCTGCTCCACCACCAGCACCCGCTTCGCGCCCTCGAGCGCCGCGGCCAGGCGCTCGGGTTGCGACGGGCTGAGCAGGCGCAACGACACCAGCCGCGCCTTGATCCCGTGTGTCGCCGCGCGCGCGAGCGCTTCGCGTGTTGCACCGGTGCAGGAACCGAAAGTGACAAGCGCAAGTTCTCCCTCGCCTTCGATCTCGGCCCAGCGCTCGCCGTAGTCGTATTGCGCGAGCTTCCTCGCGCGCTTGTCGAGTTGCCTGGTGTGGTCGGCCGATTGGCTCGACGGAATGCCATGCTCGTTGTGCTCGAGCCCGTCGGCCGTGTACGCAGTGCCCGGCGTGCCCGGAATCGCCATTGGCGAAATGCCCGACGCGGTAATGGCGTAGCGCTTATAGCTTTCCGCTCCCGCGGGCGCCTTCAGGCGCGCGCTCACCAAGCCGATATCGGCGGGTGGGTCCACCACCGCGCGTGTCTGGCCGAAGTACTGGTCGGAGAGCACGATGGCCGGGCATTGCATCGCTTCGGCCAGGTGCACTGCCCACTGTGTCGTGGCGACGCAATCGGCGATCGAGTTCGGCGCCACCACTACGCGCGGCGCATCTCCATGCAATCCGCTGAGCGCGATATTGACGTCGCTTTGCTCGCTTTTCGCGGGAATACCGGTCGAAGGCCCGCCGCGCATCACATCGATGACCACGATCGGCACTTCGGCGGCAACCGCCAGACCGAGCGCTTCGGTCATCAGCGACAGCCCCGGCCCGGAAGTGGCCGTGAGCGAGGGCACGCCGCCGTAGGAAGATCCGATGATCATGTTGATCGAAGCCAGTTCGTCCTCGGCCTGCACCAGTACGCCGCCGACTTTCAGCAGCGCGGGCGCCAGCCATTCCAGCACTTCGGTCGCCGGCGTGATCGGATAGCCGGCGACGAAACGCACGCCGCCGCGCACCGCGCCATAGCCGGCAGCCTGATTGCCGGTGATCAGCCAGCGTGAATCCGGGCCGGTGCCAGGCGCGGTTTTCCCTCTTGCGCGCGGCGCAGGCTGTTGGTTTGCACGAGGCGCCGATTTTTCGCTTGCGCCAGACGCAACGTGCCGCGCGAGGCGCGGCACCGCCGGCAGCTTCGCGGCCGCAGCGTATCCTGCTTCCGCCGCGGCAAGGTTGGCGTCCATTTTCTCCCCGCCGCCTTTCTTGAGCGACTTCTGCAGTACGGCTTTGACCACGTCCTCAGGCAGACCCAGCAATCCGGCGGCGAGTCCGAGCGCAATCATGTTGGGCCAACTCCCGGGAAGCGCCTTGGCCATTTGCTTGAACGGTAATGGCGCGTAGCGCGCGCCGCGCTTGACGAACACCTCGGGTGGCTCTCCCAGGTCGGGATCGCCCAGCATCAGGCTCGCCGCATCAAGCGGAATTTCGTCGGCGAAACGGTGAATGTTCTGCCAGTCGACGCCGACCAGAACGTCGAAACGGTCGTCCAGGCATTCCACCGGCGCGTGCGCGAAGCGCAGCAGCGCCGCCGCTTCGCCGCCGCGGATCTGTGGCCCGCTGGAGCGTACCATCAGGCCGTACCAACCCGCCTTCGCCGCGATCTCGAGCAGCAGGTTGCCGGCGGTCATCACGCCCGCGCCGCCGCTGCCGGTAAGCGCAAGGGAAATGCTTGCCTGGACTTTTTCGATATGTCCTGCCATGGTATGACCTCCGTCTCGCAAAGCAGTTTGCGCGTCGTTTCCGATCTTGGCCGATCACTTTTATTTTGGGCTTGACTTCTAAATACGCATTCTAGTACCATAATACTTAAATCGGATCGAAGAAGTCAAGCTGAACTTGAATTACCGGTACAAACTAGAAGCGCGGCAACCTCTCTTGGAGGCATGGGCATGAGTACAGTCGCACACTGCTGGATGATGACCGCACCGAAGGTGCCGATGGTCGAATCGGCATTCGATCCGTTCCCGCCTAAGCCCGAAGAGGTGGTGATCGAGGTCGCCGGCTGCGGCGTCTGCCACACCGACCTCGGCTATTTCTACGACGGCGTGCGCACCAATCACGCCCTGCCGCTTACGCTCGGCCATGAGATCAGCGGCCGCGTGGTCGCGGCCGGCAGCGGCGCCGAGGCCTGGCTCGGAAAAAGCGTGATCGTGCCGGCGGTAATCCCCTGCGGCGAATGCGACCTGTGCAAACGCGGCCGCGCCGCCATCTGCCGCGCTCAGAAAATGCCCGGCAACGACATCCAGGGCGGCTTCGCCAGCCACATTGCGGTGCCTGCGCGCGGGCTCTGCCCCGCCGACGAGAAACGCCTCGCCAACGTCGACCTGACGCTGGCCGAAGTGTCGGTCGTCGCGGATGCGGTCACCACCCCATATCAGGCTGTGCACCGGGCCGGCGTAACCCCCGGCAGCCTCGCCATCGTCATCGGCGCGGGCGGCGTCGGCGGCTACTGCGTGCAAGTGGCGAACGCCTTCGGCGCCAAGGTAGTCGCCATCGACGTCGATCCGGCCAAACTCGCCACGATTGCGCAGCACGGCGCCGCCCTCACGCTGAATCCGAAGGAACTCGACCCCAAGGCGCTCAAGGGCGCCATTTCCCAATTCGCCAAGGACAACGGCCTGCGCACGACCGAGTGGTTCATTTTCGAATGCTCGGGCACCGCCGCCGGCCAGCAGAGCGCCTACGGACTGCTGGTACATGGCGCCACGCTATGCGTGGTCGGCTTCACCATGGACAAGATCGAGTTGCGGCTGTCCAATTTAATGGCCTTCGATGCGCGCGCCCTGGGCAACTGGGGTTGCACGCCCGAGTTCTATCCAGCCGCGCTGGAGTTGGTGCTTGCGGGGAAAGTGAAGGTCAAGCCCTTCGTCGAAGTCCATCCGCTCGCGGACATCAATCGCGTATTCGAGGCGACGCACCAGCGCGAAATCAAGCGCCGCGCCGTCCTGGTTCCAAAATTCTAAGGAGATTTGATTATGTCGACCAGCCCAGTCCGGGAATTCAAGAACCACGAACTCGACGAGGATTTCACGCGCCCCGGCGTGCGCTACGAAAAACGCCCGGCGCAAACCCCGGACGGCAAGGTCGTGTCCGGCCTCTACAACGCCTGGGTCTGGCTCGACAACCCGGGCCAGTTCAACTCCTACACCACCGACATGGTGAAAGGCGTGATCCTCGCCTTTCGCGCCGCATCGAATTCGCGCGACGTCAACTGCGTTGTCTTCACCGGTGCCGGCGACAAGGCCTTCTGCACCGGCGGCAACACCAAGGAATACGCCGAATACTACGCCGGCCACCCGCAGGAGTACCGCGCCTACATGCGTTTGTTCAACGACATGGTGTCGGCGATACTCGCCTGCGACAAGCCGGTGATCTGCCGCGTCAACGGCATGCGCATAGGCGGCGGGCAAGAAATCGGCATGGCCTGCGACTTTTCCGTCGCGCAGGATTTGGCGCGTTTCGGCCAGGCCGGACCCAAGCACGGCTCGGCGCCGATCGGCGGCGCCACCGACTTTCTTCCGGTCATGATCGGCGCCGAGCGCGCCATGGCGGCATGCGTACTGTGCGAACCGTTCTCGGCGCACAAGGCTTATTACATGGGCGTGATCACCGACGTGGTGCCCGCATTGAAGGTAGACGGCAAGTTCATCGCCAACCCGATGGTCGAAACGAAGCAGATGACAGACGAATTCGGCAAGCTGGTGTTCGGCGACTTCAAATCGGGCGACGCGGCGAAGCAGGCCAAGGCGCTGATGGCGCGCGGCACGGTGGACCTGTCGCTGCTCGACGCCAAGGTGGAGGAACTGTGCGCGAAAATGCTGCTCACCTTCCCCGACTGCACCACCAAGACCATCGAGGAACTGCGCAAACCCAAACTCATGGCCTGGAACGCGAACAAGGAAAACTCGCGCGCCTGGCTCGCGCTCAACATGATGACCGAGGCACGCGCCGGCTTCGTCGCCTTCAACGAAGGCACGAAGGACGACCGCGAAGTGGACTTCATCGGCCTGCGCCAGCGGCTCGCGCGCGGCGAAGGCTGGGGCGACGCGCTGCATAACGCGATCCAACCGAAAAACAAGCTCAAGGCTTGATTCCGTGGCCGCGGAATCACCACTGAACGTCGCGCCACCGAACGCCGGGCCGCTGAAAGTCTGGACCGAACGCAAAGGCGCGCTGCTGCGGCTGCGCCTGGCACGGCCCAAGGCGAACATCGTCGATGCGGCGATGATCGCGGCACTGCAGGCGGCCTTCGATGCGCACCGCGAGGGTGCCGGAATCCTCGCCGTGCTCGTCGACGCCGAAGGTCCGCACTTTTCTTTCGGCGCGAGCGTCGAGGAGCACCTGGCCGAGCGCTGCGCGGCGATGCTCTCCGGCCTGCACGCGCTGCTGCTCGCGATGCTGGAATGGCCGGCGCCGATCCTGGTCGCCGTCAGGGGGCAGTGCCTCGGCGGCGGGCTGGAACTCGCCATGGGCGGCAGCCTGATTTTCGCCGCCACTGACGCCAAGCTCGGCCAGCCCGAAATCCAATTGGGCGTATTCGCCCCCGCCGCCTCCTGCCTCATGCCGCCGCGCATCGGACAGGCCGCGGCCGAGGATCTCCTGTTCTCCGGCCGCTCGGTCGGCGCCGACGAAGCACTGCGGCTGGGTCTGGTAAGCTCCGTGTCGGCCGATCCGGAGGCCGCGGCACTCGCTTATTTCGATCAGCACCTTGCGGGAAAAAGCGCGAGTTCGCTCGCCTGCGCCGTGGCTGCCGCCCGCGGCGGCTACCTCCCCGAGGTGCGCCGGCGCATCAATGAAGTCGAGCGGCTTTATCTTGATCGCCTGATGCAAACCCGCGATGCCAACGAAGGTCTTGCAGCCTTCATCGCCAAGCGTCCGCCAAAATGGGAGCACCAATGAGCCAGACCGTGCAACAGATCGTCGAGCGCTGCCAGACGCTGTTCGACGACATGAACTTCACTTCGGTGAAGGAGTGGAAAGCGGCCGTGCCCGGACGCAAGGCGATCGGCTTCATGCCGGTCTACGTGCCGCGCGAAATCATCCACGCCGCCGGCATGCTGCCGGTGGGGATCATGGGCGGAGGCGACCAGTTGGAGGTGATCCAGGGCGACGCGTACTACCAGAGCTACATCTGCCGCATTCCGCGCTCCACCCTCGAGCTCGGGCTCACCGGACGCCTGGACTGCCTGGACGGCATGCTGTTCCCGTCGATCTGCGACGTCATCCGCAACCTCTCCGGCATGTGGCAGATACTGTTCAAGGACAAGTACGTCAGGTATTTCGACGTGCCGCAGAATTACCAGGACGGCGTCGGCGGCACCTATTACATCCACGAGATGCAGGTGCTGCGCGACGATATCGGCAAGCTCGCGGGCAAGCCGATCACCGACGACGCGCTGCGCGCCTCGATCGCCGTGTACAACGAAAACCGGCGCGCGGTGCAGGAACTGTACAAATACCGCGCCGCCAAACCCTGGCAGGCCCCGACTTCGGAGGTGTACCTGGTGCTGCGCGCGGGCATGGTGCTGCCGGTCGAGGAGTTCACGCAACTGGTGCGCGACTACATCGCGGCCACCGACGCGGTGGCGCGGCCGGTGCGCGACAACGCCCGTATCGTGCTGACCGGCGCTTTCTGCGAACAGCCGCCGCTGGGCCTGATCAAGTCGATCGAGATGGCCGGCTGCTACATCGTCGACGACGACTTCATGCTGGTCATGCGCATGCTGTTCGACGACGTGGTCGAAACCGGCGATCCGCTGGACGAATTATCGAAATCGTTCCTCCACCGTTCGATGCAAACATCGTCCAAGTACGACGAATTCAAGAAGGACAAGGGCAAGTATCTGCTCGATTCGACCAAGCTGAATGCCGGGGAAGGGGTCATTTTCGCCGCGCCCTCTTTCTGCGATCCGGCGCTGCTCGAACGGCCGATGCTGCAGGCGGTGCTCAATGAACACAAGATTCCATACACGGCATTCAAGTACGCCGAGAACACCGGCCAGATGGCGCCCATTCGCGAGCAGGCCGGAACCTTTGCCGATTCCATAAAACTCTGGAGCGCAGCATGAGCACACCCATACAAATGGCCCCTGCACAAGCCTCGAAGAAGCCGGTCCCGGCGGCGCAGAAAGAGGACGCGATGCTGTTGCAGAAAGAAATGATCAACCGCAACTACCATGAGCTTGCCACCGC
>Ga0315281_10011664_pt1 | contig 12032 bp, 16 predicted proteins | sample YL17G07_0_MG_FD_204540 | JGI IMG/M metagenome (GOLD analysis project Ga0315281, IMG submission 204540) | Sediment microbial communities from Yellowstone Lake, YNP, Wyoming, USA - YL17G07_0 | ecosystem: Environmental > Aquatic > Freshwater > Lake > Sediment | place: USA: Wyoming | collected... | reverse complement strand
GCCGGCGATGGCGCCCGCGGGCGCGGAGGCGGTCAGGGGCGCGGCCAAGGATCGCGCCGACGTCGGCGTGACGGCAGCGGCGCCGGTCTGGGCCGGAGCCAGGGCTCCGGCCGTCGGGACGGCAGCAGCAGGGGCATGGGCCGAGGCCTGGGCCGCGGCCCAAGCCTCGCGATGGCGCCCGCGGCGCCCGCTCTGGCGGGCGCCGCGGCTGGGCCCGTGACGGCGCCGCCGCAGGTGGACGCCGAGACCCCCGCGCTTTCCCCCAAACGGTCGCGCCCCGTCGTGGTCGTCGCCAAGCCCGAGTCCTGCATCGCCTGCGGCACGTGTGTCGACACGTGCCCACGAGATGCGATCACCCTCGAAGAGACGGCCGTGATCGACCCAAGGCTCTGCAACGGGTGCGGCTTGTGTGTCAACGATTGCTCATATGGCGCGCTCGCGCTCTCGGAGGTCTGAGGCGATGCGCATCGCCATCGCCAGCGGCAAGGGCGGCACGGGCAAGACGACGCTTGCGACCAACCTCGCGGCGCTGCTCGCCGGGCGCGGCGTGACGGTCCGGCTGCTCGACTGTGACGTCGAGGAGCCGGACTGCCACCTCTTTCTGCACCCGCGCGTCGAACACCGCGAGCTGGTGAATGTTCTCGTGCCGGCCGTCGACGAGGAGCGCTGCACCCTGTGCGGCGCCTGCGCCGAGGTGTGCGCCTTCAAGGCCATCACCGTCATCGGCTCCACGGTCCTCGTGTTCCCCGAGCTGTGCCATTCCTGCGGCGCCTGTTCTCTTCTGTGCCCGGAGAAGGCCATCGACGAGGAAGGCCGCGACACCGGTGTCGTAGAGCACGGCATCGTGTCCCTGCCGGGCAGGCCTGCGTTTCCACTCGTGACCGGCGTGCTGTCCGTCGGCGAGGCGAAAGCCGTGCCGACGACGCGCGCCACGCTGGCGTCCGCCGACGACGCGAGCGTCGACGTCGTGCTCGTCGACGCGCCACCGGGCACCTCGTGCCCCGTCATCGAAGCGGTCCGGGGCAGCGACCTCGTCGTCCTCGTCACCGAGCCGACGCCGTTCGGGCTTCACGACCTCGAGCTCGCCGTCGAGATGGTGCGCGCCCTGGATCTTCGCTGCGTCGTGGCGGTGAACCGCGCCGATCTCGGCGACGACCGCGTGCACCGCTTCTGCGCCGACCAAGGCATCGAGATCGTGCTCGAGGTGGCCAACGACAGACGCATCGCCGAGGCCTACGCCCGCGGTGAGCTGCTGCTCGACGCCATCCCGGGTCTGGAAGAGGAGTTGAGCGTTGCGTGGGAGCGCATCGCCGCCGCCGCACGCCGGCAGGAGGTACCCTCATGACCCCGGCGCGCGAGCTCGTGGTGATCAGTGGCAAGGGCGGCACCGGCAAGACGAGCGTAGTGGCCGCGTTCGCGGCTCTGGCCGGCGGCGCCGCCCTCGCCGACTGCGACGTGGACGCCGCCGATCTGCATCTGGTGCTGCATCCGGAACTCGGGTCGGAACACCCGTTCAGCGGCCGCAACCAGGCGGTCATCGACCCCGAGGCCTGCACCGCCTGCGGGCGCTGTGCCGAGGTCTGCCGCTTCGCGGCCGTGCTCGGCTCCCCCGATGACGGCTACACTATCGACCCCATCGCCTGTGAGGGCTGCGAGCTGTGCCGCCGCGTCTGCCCGGCCGAGGCGATCCGCATGACGCCGGTCGTCAACGGCGCCTGGATGCTCTCCGAGACCCAGTTCGGCCCGCTGGTACACGCCCGCCTCGGTGTCGCCGAGGACAACTCGGGCAAGCTCGTGACGCTCGTGCGCAACGAAGCCCGACGGGTGGCTGAAGAACGCCGCCTCCCGCTGGTCATCGTCGACGGCTCGCCGGGGATCGGCTGCCCCGTCATCGCCTCGCTCGCCGGCGCGCATCTTGTGCTGGCGGTCACCGAACCGACGGTCTCCGGGCAGCACGACCTCGGCCGCGTGCTGCAGGTCGTGCGCCAGTTCCGGTTGCCGTTCGCGGTGTGCGTCAACAAGGCGGACCTCAACCCCGGCCTCACGACACGCATCGTCGACGAGGTGACGGCTGCCGGGGCGGAGTTCGTCGCCACCGTCGACTACGACCCCGCGGTCACGCACGCCCAGGTGGCAGGCACCGACGTCATCGCCTACGGCGGCCGCGCCGCGGCGGAGATCACCAGGGTCTGGGAGGCCGTGAGCGCAGTGCTCTCGCCGTCCCTGGAAGGAGAAGTCATCGATGGGTGAACGTCACACGCACGGCGGACCGGCGGGCGGCAATGACGGCCACGGCTGCAGTCAGATGGATACCGACACGCGTCGCCAGCAGGACCAGCTCGAGGTGCGGATGCTCCTCATCCGCCACAAGTTCCTCGTGCTGTCGGGCAAGGGCGGGGTCGGCAAGAGCACGGTCGCGGTGAACCTTGCGACCACCCTCGCCGCCGCCGGACGCCGCGTCGGGCTGCTCGACGTCGACCTCCATGGGCCGAGCGTCCCCGGTCTCCTGGGTCTGAAGTACGCGCCTCAGTCAGGAAGAGCCGGCGGGATCGCCCCGGCGCCCGTGAGCGAGAACCTCTGGGCGATGTCGATCCAGTTCTTCCTGCCGCAGGTGGACGACGCGGTGATCTGGCGCGGCCCGCGCAAGTACTCGGCCATCCGCGAGCTGCTGGCCGGCGTCGACTGGGGGCACCTCGACTGCCTCGTCGTCGACGCCCCTCCCGGCACGGGAGACGAACCCTTGGCGCTGGTCGAACTGCTGGGCCCGGGCGCCGGCGCCGTCGTCGTCTCCACGCCGCAGCACGTCGCCGTGAGCGACGTGCGCAAGGCGCTGGGATTCTGCAAGGCACTCGACCTGCCGGTACTTGGCGTCATCGAGAACATGAGCGGCTTCGTCTGCCCACACTGCGGCGAGACCACCGATGTGTTCCTTCGCGGCGGCGCCGAGATCATGGCGGCCGACGCGGGCGTGCCGTTCCTCGGCCGCATACCCTTGGATCCGACGGTCGTGCAAGCCGGAGAGCGGGGGGTGGCTCACGTCGACGCGTTCGCCGGTTCGCCAACGGCAAAGGCGTTTGCCGCGGCAGCCGAACCTCTGCTGCGGCTGACCGAGCGTCCGGACCAAGATCTCGACGTCGGGACGGGGGACGTGCCCGTCTCCGAGGCGACGTCCGCCGCGACGGCCGAGGGCGCCGGGCGCGAAGGATGACCGCTGTGCTCCCCGCCGATGAGAGTGTGTATGGTCCCGTGCCGTCGCGGCGCTTGGGGCGCTCGCTGGGACTGGACGTGGTGCCCTTCAAGACGTGCACGTACGACTGCGTCTACTGCCAGCTCGGTCACACGACCGACAAGACGCTGCGCCGGCAACGCTGGCTCGAGCCCGCGGACGTGCTCGCTCGCGTCCGCGAACGACTCGAGTCGGCGCCGGACGCGATCGCTCTGGCCGGCTCGGGCGAGCCCACGCTGTACGACGGCATCGGCGAGGTGATCGCCGGCATCAAGGGGCTCACCGCCACCCCGGTGGTGGTGCTCACCAACGGCTCGCTCCTCGGCGTGCCGGCGGTGCAGCGCGACCTGGCCGCCGCCGACATCGTGATCCCGTCTCTCGATGCTCCCGGCGAAAGCCTGTTCAGACTCGTGAACCGCCCTCACGCCAGCCTGGGGTTCGCGGAGGTGCTCGACGGCATGGCCGCCTTCAGGGAACGCTACCAAGGGCAGATCTGGCTCGAGGTCATGCTGCTCGGGGGTGTGACGGGCATCGAATCCGAGGTCACGCGGCTGGCAAGGGTCGCCGAGCGCATCGCGGCCGACCGCATCCAGCTCAACACCGTCGCGAGGCCGCCAGCGGAGCGCTTCGCCGAGGCGGTCTCGCCGGACCGGCTGGCCGAGTTTGCGGCCGCCTTCACGCCTCGCGCCGAGATCATCGCCTCGAACGTTTCGGCCGGACGGGGCGCGAGCGGCGGCGACGCAGAAGTACTGGCCTTGCTCGGACGCCGCCCGTGCACCGTCGCCGATATCGCGGCCGGCCTGGGCATCCATCGCAACGAGGCGCTCAAGGTCGTCTCGGCGCTGGTCGTCTCCGGCGCCGCCGAGCAGAGCACCCACGACGGCCGGTCGTTCTACAGGGCCGTCGTCGACCACCATCCCTCAGAGGAGAGACAATGAAGGTCGTCATCAGCACACAGGGTAGCGACATCGACGCCCTCGTCGATCCGCGCTTCGGGCGCGCCCGCTGGTTCGTCGTCGCGGACTCCGAGAACGACGCCTGGGAGGCGCTCGACAACAGCAGCAACGTCGAGGCCAGTGGCGGCGCCGGCGTCCAGGCGGGCACCACGGTCGCGGCGCAGGGCGCCGAGGCAGTCATCACCGGCAACGTCGGGCCCAACGCGCACAGGGTCCTCGCCGCCGCCGGCATCGCCATCTACCAGGCCGGGAATGGTGTCACTGCACGCGACGCGTTGGCCGGGTTCAGGCGCGGTGAACTGACACCGGTCGGAGCGCCGACCGTCGGCGGCCACTGGTCGTGAGTGGGGCGAAAGAGAGGCACCATGGAAGGACAGGGAAGACCCAGACAGCGCCGTCAGCGACGAGGCGAGGGGGTCTGCGACGGCGCCGGGCAGGGACGTGGGATGGGCCGGCGCGGCGCCGGCGGCCAGAGTAGCCTGGGGTCACGCACGGCGACGCGGGCGCTCATCGCGGCGGGCACCTATGTCGCTCAGGACTTGCGCGACCCCGACGGCGTCACGCGGCCACTGCTTCGCCGCACGGCGCTGCGGATGGTGGCAAGCCGGCAGGCGACGCTCCGGCGGCTCGGTAGTGCGTACTTGCGCGGCGACGCGCCCACGCCCGAGGAGCTGTCCGCCAGCGCGGCGGCCGCGGGTCCGCTCCTCCTGCCGCCGGGTCAACCCGAGCAGGCGCCAGCCGAGACGGCGTCTCAGGCCCGGCCCGATGGCACGGCCACCGCGGTTTGAAGGACGCTCACCGTCCAGGTATGATGAGCATATGCTAATAACGTCGAAAGGCCCGCATGTCGCGACCTCCTATTGAGCGTTCGGTCGCCGGGGTGCCGCGCGTCACCCTCTTCAAGCCGGCTGGGATACCCGGGCGCGAGCTCGAACGGCTGCAGCTCGCCGTCGACGAACTCGAGGCCATACGCCTGGTCGATCTCGAAGGTCTGAGCCACGAGCAGGCGGCCGAGGTCATGGGCGTCTCACGCCAGACGGTCGGCCGCGTCCTGGAGCGTGGCCGGGCGAAGGTCGCCGAGGCGCTCGTCGGCGGCAAAGCCATCCTCATCGGCGGCGGCCAGTACCGCGTGGAGCCACGGCAGCTGCTCTGTCGCTCCTGCGGGGAACGATGGATCGACGACGCCGAAGGCGGACCCGCGGCGACGTGTCCGACGTGCGGGTCCGCCGATGTCGGCGTGTGCTGGGGACCGGGCGGGCGCTGCGGCCGCCGTCACGGCAGCGGCGGCGCCGGCCAGAGCGATCGACGCGGACCCGGCTGCGGATCGGGCGGCGGTCGCCACAGGGGCGGCCGCGGCGCCGGCCCAGCGTGATCTGACCAAACCGAACGAGAGTGAGAGAGCGATGACCGACGAGACCACCACGAGAGTGCGTGTAGCGATCCCCTCAGAGTCGCCCGGCGGGCTTCAGGCGCGGCGCTCCGGCCACTTCGGCCGCTGCGAGTGCTTCACGCTGGTCGATGTGAGCGACGGCAAGGTCGGCGACGTGCACGTGCTCACTAACGCCCCCCACACCGACGGCGGCTGCATGACGCCCGTCATGCTGCTCGCCGAGCACATGGTCGACGCCATCGTCGTCGACGGTATCGGCGGCCGGCCGCTCATGGGCTTCAATCAGGTCGGCATCGCCGTGCACGCCGGCCGTGGTGACGACGTGCAGACCGCCGTGCACGCCTACATCGCCGGCGGCCTGCCCGTGGTCGGTCTCGAAGGGGCCTGCCAGCACTAAGGAGCCCGCGGTCACCAGGGTCTCGCCGGCACCGGCGGTCGTGGAGCCGCCTGGCCGGTCGAGGCTCAGGCGTCGCTCGTCGTCACGTCGAACTCGGGCGGCTCGTGGAGGTGCTTCTTCACGGTGCACAGGTTCATGGCGTTGACGATGGCGGCGCGATACTTCTCGGGGAAGCCGGCCGGCAGCTTCAGTTCGAGGTCGATCTTGCCGATCATGCCGCGCTCGGGATCGACGTGCGTCCGCATCGCGAGCCTCGCCCCCTCAGGGTCGATGCCGCGCTGCTGCATGAAGCCCAGCGCGTAGATGCCGGCGCACGTCCCGATCGAGGCGAGGAACAGATCGAAGGGGGCGGGCGCCGACCCGTCGCCCCCGCCCGTCGCGGGCTGGTCCGTCTCGACCGTGAAGCCCTTGTAGTCGGCGTACACCCGCTTGCCGCCGGGGAAGTAGACGTCCATGTCCATGCGTGGGTCCTTTCCACGGGGCGCTCGCCCCGTCGGTCCTCGTCTCATGTCTTCACATTTCCATGTTTCGCAAATGCGAAACTCTGCAATACTGTTGTCATGACCGAGAACCGACAGCGCTACGCGATACACGCCGGCGTCTTTGCCGCGCTCGCCAACCCAACGCGGCACGAGATCGTCCACCTTCTGTGCGAACGTGACCGGACGCCATCGGAGCTGGCCGCCGCGCTCGAGATCAGCGGCCCGAACCTCTCGCAGCACCTTGCGGTGCTGCAGCGTGAGGGCCTCGTGAAGCGCTCGCGCGAGGGCGGGCAGGTGTGGTTCCAGGTCATCGATCCGCGTTTGGCTGAGGCCTGCGCCCTCATCGACGAGATCCTGAGCCGCGCGCTCAGCGATCGCGTCCACGCTTTGGAAACGGAGACCGCTCATGTTCACTCGTAACGAAAGCCCGCTCGACCGCGGGGTCCGCGGCGTCGTCGGAGCCGCCCTGGTCGTCACGTCGATCGCCGGCCTCGGTCTCACGACTCCGCTCGGCATCGCCGCCGCCGCCGTCGGGGCCATCCTGCTCGTCACGGCCGCAACTGGCTTCTGCCTGCTCTACCGTCTTTTCGGCGTCGACACCGTGAAGAGCCACTGAGACCGTCCATGATCTACGTCAACGAGAACGCCTGCCCGCAGAACCATCCCTGCCCGGCGGTGTCATCCTGTCCCGAGGGGGCCATCGTCCAGGACGACATCTCCTCGGCCCCGCGCATCGAGCACGAGCTCTGCACCGAGTGTGGCGCCTGCACGAGCGTGTGCCGCGTCTTCTCGCAGGTCGCCGAGCCGGCCGCGGTCGGCTGATCCGCTGACGGCGCGGTGAGACGGCGGGGGCCGCGGCCGGCAGGCCCCCGCCCCCGCCGACGCCCGGCTCCGACCCCGTGGGGCGCGCGGCGGGCCGCCGGCCCCGCGGCGGGGGGGGTGCGCGGGGGGGGGGGGGGCCGCTCGGCCCCCCGCCCCCGCCGTCTCCGTGCTCAGACCCCTTGGGGCTCGCGTCGGGCCGCCGGGTGCCATCTCAGCCCGCGGCGCCCACCTTCTTCTCCGCCGCGGCGATGATCGCCCGCAGCTCCTCGTCGCAGGCGAGCGGCTCAGGCTCGGGCGCCGCGTCGAGGATCGCGTCCACGCGGTCCCCTGCGCGCTCCGCCAGCGTCCCCCCGTCCTTCTCGCGCCAGGCCTCGTAGGTCGCGCGCTCGAAGAGGCTCGGGTAGTAGTGCTCGCGGCAGTGCCGAAGCGTGTGCTTCGTGGCGAGGAACTGGCCGTCGGGTCCGACCTCGTCGATGAGGTCGAGCGCCAGGGCCGCGTCGCTGGTGTCGTACGGCGCGCGAAGGTGGCGCAGCCAGCCGACGATCTCGTCGCAGATCGCGAGCTGCGCGAACGAGTACGTGAGGCCAGACTCGAGGTATCCCAGGTCGTGGACGACGTCGGGCCCGGCGAGCGACTCGACGGCCAGCGTCAAGGCCGCCTCGGCGGCGGCCTGCTGGTCGACGAGCTTGGCGTCGCTCGCCCCCGCCAGCGAGAAGCTCGGCAGGTCGGCCCAGCGGCTGAGGGCGATCGCCGTCGCCCGCTGGTCGGGATTCGCGTAGCCGTAGACCATCGTCTTCATGTCGAGGCCGCCGCCGCCCCAGCCCTTGGTCATCACCGGGGCGCCCTCCTTCACCGCCTGTGCGAGCACGAGGCCGGTGAGGACGCCGGCCCAGAAATGGGCCACGGCGCCGGCCTGCGTCGCCGGCCCCGTCACTCCGGCCTGGGAGCCGGGGATGTAAAGGATGGGGATGCCGCGCTCGGCCAGGAAGATCACCTTCTCGAGCGCGTCGGCGTTGTGCAGCAGGCCGGTCGCAGTGTTGACGTAGCAGGCGAGGAAGGGTCGGGCGGCGAGCGCCGCGGACCCGCCCGCCACCGCCTCGGCCATCGCCACGGCGTCATGGCAGCCCGACGACTCGTAGGTGACGAGCACGATCGGCTTGCGCGTGCGCGTGAGCATCTCGCGCATCTGACGCCGGTCGGCGACCCTGTTGTCGACGTCCGTGGGCAGGAGCAGCGACATCACGTAGTCGACGTTCGGCAGCGCGTCGACGATGTCGACGCCGTCGCCGACGTCGGCCATCGTCGGCTCGCGGCGCGCGCCGGTGCGGTGGTCGAGCAGGTTCAGGCAGTCGGAGCCGGGGCCGTAGAAGGTGCGCTCACCGTCGAGCGCCATCGCCGGCGCGCCGGTCTGGTCGTAGATCGTAAAGCCGCTCGGCGCCCTCTCGAGGGCCCAGGCCACGAGGTCGGCGGGGATGCGGACGATGCCGTCGGCGTCGACGCGGGCGCCGGCCTTGCTCAGCAGCTCGACCGCACGCGGCAGCTCCAGGCGCACCCCCGTGCGCTCGAGGACGCTCACCGCCGCGCGGTGCAGCCTTTCGCACTGCGCGCTCGTGACCCGTTGGTATGGCCAGGCGGCCGTACCTCTGCCCGATGTCTCCTGCCCCTGCACTGCTCCCTCCTCGTCGTCTCATGCAGCCGCTATGCTGTCGCCTATGAACGAGCGGGACAAGGGCGGTGCGTCCAAGTCCGGCGCGGACTGGTTCGGCGACGAGCCTGACGCCGGGGTCGGGGGACCGGAGGCGCCGGGCCTGCGGCGAAGGGCGCCGCTGCAGCCGGCGCCCACCGAGGAGCTGCCGCTGCACCCGGGCGATGCCCCGCCGGCCGAGCACGGCGCGGGTCGGCGCTTCGGGCTCCCCAGGACCGTCGTCGTCTACTCGCCGGCGGAGCCGCCGAAGCAGGGACCCGGCTTCCGCATCCCGGTCAAGACCATCGTCTTTCTCGTCGCGGCCGTCATCGGCTTCTACCTGATCTGGCCGCAGCTGCTCGGCTTCTGGGACGCCGTCCCCGGCCTGCGCACCGTCGAGTGGTGGTGGTTCGCGCTCATGCTCGGGCTCGAGGCGGCGTCCTACGCCTGCTACTGGGGCATGATGCGGGTCACGCTCCGCGAGCCACGCTGGTTCGTCCTCGCGACCACGCAGCTGTCGGCCAACGCGTTCGCGCGCGTCGTCCCCGGCGGCGCGGCCTCGGGCGGGTCGATCAGCTACCAGATGCTCTCCGCCGCCGGGGTGCCGAAGGGCCGAGTGGTCACGGGTCTCACCACCAACACCCTGCTCTCCAACGCCGTCCTGTTCATGCTCCCTCTCTTCTCACTGCCGGCGATCCTCGGCGGAGCGCCGATCGACCCCAGCCTGATGCGGACGCTGATCATCGGCGTCGTGCTCTTCGTGCTCATCATCGCGGGGGGGCGATCGTCCTGTTCACCGACGGCACGCTGTCGTGGGTGGGTCGAGTCGTGGCGCGGGTGCTCGATCGCGTGAAGAAGTCGGGCGCGCCGCGCGCCGGCCTGCCGGCGCGCCTGCTCGAGGAGCGCGACTTCATCAAGGAGTCGCTCGGAGATAAGTGGTGGCAGGCGCTGACCAGCGCGGCGGGCAACTGGCTGTTCGACTTCGTCGCCCTGCTTGCCGCGCTCGCCGCGGTGGGCGCCCAGCCGCGGCCGTCCCTCGTTCTGCTCGGCTACGTCGTCGCCATGATCCTCACGTGGATCCCGCTCACGCCCGGCGGCCTGGGCTTTGTGGAGGTCGGCCTGGCGGCGACTCTCGGCCTCGCCGGGGTCGGCGCCGCCGAGGCGACGACCGCCGTACTCGCCTACCGCCTCGTTTCGTTCTGGCTGCCGATCCCGGCGGGGGCGGCGGCGGGGGCGCTGTTCAGGCGCCGGTTCGGGGGGAAGGCCGCGGGCGAGGCGGAGGCCACGGCCGAGGCGTAGGGCTGACTCGCGAGGCGTCGGCGCGCTCGGACAGGCCGTCCGAGAGATGAGCCCGCCGCGTCCCGCTGTCTCGGGCGTAGTATGGCCCTGACGCGAAGCCATGAAGGGAGGCCACTCATGGCAGTGGACACAGGCGCGGCGATCATCGAGAAGGCCCGCGAGCTGGGAGCCGTGGCGGCAGGCATCGCGAGCGTCGAGCTGCTCATGCAATCGCCGTCCCATCAGATACTGGCGAAGTTCGGTACGAAGATCGACGGCGAGTACGCCTACGACGAGGAGCATGACCGGAGGCAGGTCGACTGGCCCGTCGAGGCGCGCTCGGTGGTGGTCATCGCCGTGTCCCATCCGAGGGACGAGCCCGAGCTCGACTGGTCCTGTGCGACGGGCCAAACGCCCGGCAATCGCCTTCTCGTCCAGGTCGCCCAGCAGCTGTCTGACTGGATCCGAGAGAGTCCGGACGTGCGGGCTCGCCCGATGCCCTACCACGTCGAAGAAGGCGGCGTCTACGTGAAGGACGCGGCCGTGCTGGCAGGGCTCGGCTGCATCGGCAGGAGCAACATCGTCGTCAGCCCGGAGCACGGCCCCCGGATCCGCCTTCGCGTGCTCCTGCTAGACGCGGAGCTGACGCCCACGGGCCCCATCGCGTTCGACCCTTGTCGCGGCTGTGGCAAACCGTGCCGCACCGCCTGTCCCCAGCAGGCGTTCGCGACGGCCGTACTCTCATCGGCCGAAGCGGGGATCGACGAGCTTCCGGGTCGCGACGGGTCGTACAGCAGAGCCAGGTGCAGGACCTGGTCGGCGAGGCGATCGCGCTCTTCGAGATGATGGGGGCGCGGTACGACCTGGCGCAGGCAGTGGAGTTGCGGGAGCGAATCGTGGCATGCGAGTAGGCCCCCGCGAGGGCAGGCATCGCGCTCGACGCTTCGCGCACCTTCGCTCAGTGGGCTAGGAACTGAAGTGTCTTGCCAGGTCCTCGCGGTCGGTGATCGGCGCGGCGCAGGCGAAGTGACGGCAGACGTAGGCTGCGGGTCGGCCGTCGACCGGCCTGCGCTCTTTCAGAAGTGGGACCTCGGTCGCCTCAGGAGCGGCTCTCGACGCGGCGACGATGACGTGCGGGCGGAAGGCTGAGCGGACGACGGCAAGCAGGGACCGCTCGCCCGGCTCCGCGCGCTCGACGGTCGCCGAGGACGCGCCCAAGTGCTCGCCGACGATCGCCACCTCGAGCGGCGGCGCGAGGTACAGGTCGAGGGCGACGAGCCACTGGGCGAAGCCCAGCGGCATCGTCGCCGCGTTCTCGGCCATGAGCTGCAGCGCCGCCTCGGCGGCCGCGACGTAGCGGTCGTCGCCGGTGTAGGCGGCGAGCTGGACCAAGACAAGCGTCGCCATCGCGCCGCCTGAGGGCAGGGCGTTGTCCTCTTCGCTTCTCGGACGGCGCAGCAATGTCTCGTGATCGTCGCTGGTGGCGAAGAAGCCACCGGCGCCGTCGGCGAAGTGCTCGAGCATCGCGTCGGCCAGCTCGCGCGCGGCGACGAACCAGCGCTCGTCAAAGCTCGTCTGGTAGAGCTGCAGGAGGCCCTCGGCGAGGTCGGCGTAGTCGTCGAGGTAGGCGTTGAGCGTGGCGCCGCCGCCTTCGCTGCCGTCCTTCCACGTGCGCAGCAGGCGTCCGCGCTCGTCACGGACCTCACCGAGGAGAAAGGCCGCGTTAGCCTCGGCTGCCTGACGATAGTCATCGCGGCCGAGCACGCGCGCGGCCTCGGCGAAGGCGGCCAGCATGAG
>Ga0315281_10011663_pt1 | contig 12032 bp, 9 predicted proteins | sample YL17G07_0_MG_FD_204540 | JGI IMG/M metagenome (GOLD analysis project Ga0315281, IMG submission 204540) | Sediment microbial communities from Yellowstone Lake, YNP, Wyoming, USA - YL17G07_0 | ecosystem: Environmental > Aquatic > Freshwater > Lake > Sediment | place: USA: Wyoming | collected... | reverse complement strand
CGCCGCCTTGGCCGCCGAGTACGGCGAGCGCGGCTCCAGCGGGTCCTCCTCGCGTGACCAGCCCGTCTCGACGGACCCGTAGACCTCGTCGGTGGAGACCTGGACGAACCGCGGTGCAGCCAGCGACCGTCCGTGCGCATCCCGACGCTCCCCTGCCCCGGCGCGGACCTGTTCGCGGCGGCAGGCCTCCAGGAGCACGTGGACCCCGATGACGCCGGTCGTCAGGAACGCCTCGGGATCCAGGATGGAGCGATCGACGTGCGATTCGGCCGCGAAGTTGACGACGGCGTCGACGGACCCCGCCAGCGGCGCCACCACCACGGGGTCCGCGATGTCGCCCTGGACGAAGCGGAAGCGGCCCGCCTGCTCCGCGTCCGCGTCCACCGACCCCAGGTTGGCGCGGTTGCCCGCGTAGGTCAGTTTGTCCAGCACCGTGATCCGGGTTCCGTCGCGCCGACCCAGGATCTCCCGCACGAAGCACGAGCCGATGAACCCCGCGCCGCCGGTCACCAGCAGGTGTGGATGCTCGGCGATGGACCCGCCGCTCCGGGCTGGCTCCGTCACGGGGCCGGTGTTCCCCGTCTCGCCCCGGGCCCGGGCGCCGCCGCCCGACCGGCCTCGCCGGCGCGCTCATCGAACGGCCGCTGCGCCGGCGGTTGCAGCCGTCCCGCGGCATCGTCGGCGGAGGCCAGCTCGGCCGCGCGGAGGAGCGATGGCACCGTCCCGGCGTCGGTCCAGTAGCCGTCGTAGACGCGGGTGAAGAGCCGACGTTCGGGGATGTAGTGGTTGAGGACGTCGGTGATCTCGAACTCGCCCCGTCCCGACGGCGCGAGGCGGTCGATCACGTCGAAGGCGTCCGGCCGGAGGAAGTAGACGCCGATCGGGATCAGGTCGCTCTTGGGAACCCTGGGCTTCTCCTCGAAGCCGACCACGTTGCCCGCGGCATCGAACTCGGCGACGCCGAACCGTTCGGGGTCCGGGACGCGGTACAGCAGGGTCCCCGCGCCGTACGGGCCCGCCTCGAAGTCGCGGGCCACGCTCTCGAGGTCCGGCCCGCGCAGGATGTTGTCTCCCAGCACGACGCAGAACGCCTCGCCGCCCACGAAGTCGCGGGCCAGGCCGATGGCGTGGGCGATGCCGAGCGCGCCGCGCTGGTAGCGGTAGGTCAGGTCGATCCCGAAATGCGACCCGTCCGCGAGCAGTTCCACGACGTCGCCGACGCTCTTGCCGCCGACGACCACCATGACCTCGCGGATGCCCATGCCCGCCAGCGTCTCCAGCGGGTAATAGATCATCGGCCGGTCGTAGATCGGCAGCAGGTGCTTGTTGGTGACGATCGTGAGCGGGAAGAGCCGCGTGGCGGTCCCGCCCGCGAGCACGATGCCTTTCATCGCGGCACAGGGTAGCAGGGACCCGCCGGGCGACGCCCTCCGGTCAGGGTCCGCTGCTCCGGGCGGGCCGTGGAGTGGGCGCCCCGCCCTGTCCCGGGAGCGGCGTCACGTACGGCTGCTCCGAGTCCGGGAGGGTGCCGTCGGGGTTGGTCAGCTGTGTCGGCTGGAGGTTTGAGTCCGGCAGGCCGCCCAGGTAGTTCGTGATCACGAGGACGTATTCGAGCTTGACCAGGTCGATGGCCGGCTCGATGTAGGCGGTCTGGACCACGGCGTTGGCGTCGCGGTTCACGTCCACGATCTGGCCGATCAGGAGGCCCTTGGGGTACGGCGAGCGGACCTGGCTGGACAGCTCGATGCCCGCCGTCACGACCTCGTCGCCGATCTTGGGACGCTCGGCGGCGTCGATGTTCTGCATGACCAGCGCGGCGCCGAGCTGACCGACGACCTCGCCGGTGGCCGCGCTGGGCCCGATCTGGCCGACCACCGTCGATTCGGTGTCGATGATCAGGCGGACCCGGGCGAAGGTCTGGCCCACCTCGATCACCCGTCCGGCCAGCGCGCCGCCGGCACCGATGACGACGTCCCCGACCGCAATCCCGCGGTCCGTGCCACGGTCGATCGAGACGATCCGCCGGAACTCCGACGACTCACGGGCGATGACCTGGGCAGCCACGGTCTCGAAGGTGAGGCCGCCGCGAACCTGGAGGAGCCCCGTCAGCATGTCGTTCTCGCGCTTGATCTCCTCCAGGCGATCGTTCTCGACGGTGAGCCGGGCGTTCTCGTCCGCGAGGCGCTGGTTGGCCTGGCGGAGCTGGTCGATCTCGGTCACGGCGTCCGCCACGGAGGCTGCCGTGTGCGCGATGTCGTTCAGGACCCCCTGGATCGGGCGAAACGCGAATCCCACGGCTCGCTGGAACTCCGCGACCGGCGCGCTCGACGAGGCCGCCATCAGGACAACCGAGACGAGGAGGAGCGCGCCGTAGGCGATCCCGCGGCGCCGAACGGTGCGGTTGGCGAGGAGTCCGGTCATCCCCGGCGTGCTACCTGGGCGGGCGAGCGTAGGTGTCGGCGACCAGGACCCGGCTCATCCGGTCGAGCTCCTCGAGGACGATCCCGGTGCCCCGGGCGACGCAGGTGAGCGGGTCGTCGGCCACGTGGACGGGCATCTGGGTAGCCTCGGCGATCCGTCGATCCAGGCCCACCAGGAGCGCCCCGCCGCCGGCGAGGACGATCCCCTGGTCCATGATGTCGGCGACGAGCTCGGGCGGCGTCTCCTCGATCGTGTCCTTGATCGTCTCGACGATCTGCGAGACCGATGGCTCGATCGCCTCCCGGATCTGGTCCGCGCCCACCTCGACCGCCCTCGGAAGTCCGGTCAGGAGATCGCGCCCCCGGAGCGTGACCCGCTGGACGTCCCACTCGCCGGGGTAGGCCGAGGCGATGGCGACCTTGATGTCCTCGGCCGTGCGCTCGCCCAGGAGGAGGTTGTACTCGCGCCGGGCGAACTGGACAATGTCCTGGTCCATCTCGTCGCCGCCGATGCGGATGCTGCGGGACACCACGATCCCGCCAAGGCTGATGACGGCCACCTCGGTCGTCCCGCCGCCGATATCCACGATGAGGCTTCCCGACGGCTCGCTCACCGGGAGGCCGGCCCCGATCGCGGCGGCCATCGGCTCCTCGATCAGGCGGGCCCAGCGCGCCCCGGCGTTGAGCGCGGCGTCGCGAACGGCGCGCTTCTCGACCTCGGTCACGCCGGAGGGGACGCCGAGGAGCATGCGCGGTCGCGGGATCATGCCGACACGGTCGTGCACCTTCTTCACGAAGTAGGCGATCATCTGCTCGGTGACGTCGAAGTCACTGATGACGCCGTCGCGAAGCGGTCGCACCGCGATGATGTTGGCCGGCGTGCGACCCACCATCCGCTTTGCCTCGGCCCCGATCTCCAGGACGCGGCGCGTCTTCGCGTCAATGGCGACGACGCTCGGCTCGCTGATCACGATCCCCCGGCCACGCACGTGGACGAGGGTGTTGGCGGTGCCGAGGTCGATCCCGATGTCGCGCGAGAACAGGCCGAGAATGCGGTCGAAGGCTGACAAGGGCGGTCCTTCGTGTGGCGCGGGCCCACGGGCAGATCGGGCGATGCCGGGATTGCGGCCGTCGGGCACCCCGCGGAACCGGACGAAAGTATAGCCGCCCCCTGCCCGTAATCCGGTCCGGAGCCGCGCGAGGGCTGGTCCGAGGCCGCGTCAGAGCCTCAGCCGGCCCCGCGTCAGACCTCAGCCCGCCGTGCCGGTGCGGCCCGCGGCGCGGTCAAAGGCAACGCCCCGGTCGCGCAGCGAGACATACCGGTCGTGCCCGATCACGAGATGGTCGAGGACTTCGATGTCGAGCAGCCGACCGGCGGCAAGCGCCTCCGCGGTGAGGTGGAGGTCATCCGGGCTCGGCGTCGGGTCGCCCGAGGGATGGTTGTGCACGAGGATGGCGCCGCTGGCGTTGAGCCTCACCGCGTCCCGGAACAGTTCGCCGACGCGCACCAGACTGGCGCTCACGTTGCCCTGGTAGACCGTGACCACGCGCAGGACGACATTCTTCGTGTTGAGGAGGACGACCCGCAGTTCTTCCCGCTCCAGGCGGCCCATCTGCAGCACGAGCCGCTCGGCGAGGTCGGCGGGAGACCGGATGATCCACCGCTCCGAGGGCCAGTCGGCGAGCAGGCGCCGTCCCAGCTCGAAGGCCGCCTCCAGCTGGGCAACCCTGGCCGGGCCGATCCCGGGCATGGCGTCCAGCTCCGAGCCGGCGGCGCGCGCCAGGCCGGCGAGACCGTCGTGCTCGGCCAGGGCACGGCTGGCGAGTTCGACCGCGTTGACCCCGCGGCACCCGGAGCCCCAGACCAGGCCGACGAGTTCGGCGGCGGTCAGCCCGGCCGCGCCGCGCAGCCGCAGGCGCTCCCGTGGACGCTCCGCTGCGGGGAGCTCGCGGATCGCTCGCGTGGTCATGGTCGCGTCCAGCCTCGACTCTGCCGGCGGGATGGATCGGAGAACGCCCGGGGAGTCCCCGGACCCGGATGACGAGAGCCCGCCGATTCCCCCCGCCATCCGGACCCGGGAACGAGGTGAACCATAGCGGGCGACGCTCATCGCGCCGTCACCCGGCGCTTCACGCCCGATCATCCGGGACGGCTACCCTGCCCGGGCGGCCTCGGCAAGGACCATCAGGAGGCCGTTGAAGGCCGCGTGCAGCCCGATCGAGGCGTACAGCGAGCCTCGCCGGACGAAGATCCAGCCGAGGGCGAGCCCGACCGGGATCCGGGCCACGAACCCGATGAGCGCCTGGGGGGCGGCCTCGGCGAACGTGGGGGCCCCGATGGTGAGGACATGGACGAGCGCGAAGAACGCCGCGCCGCGCAGGATCGCGCTGCGTGGACCCAGGCTGCGCAGCCAGGCAGTCGTGGCAAAACCCCGGAAGAAGACCTCCTCGCCGATCGGAGCCACGATCGCCGCCGAGAGGAAGTTCAGGATCAGTCCAGGCGTGGTCCCGGTCACCGGCAGCGGGCTGGGCGGCGTCGTGCCAAGGAGCGGCACCAGGACGCCTGCCACCAGACCGGTGACGACGACCACGGGCAGGGCCATGCTCGCACCGAGTCCGAGGTCCGCGAGCGCGGCGCCCGGGTGGACGCGGCGAAGTCCCATCTGGGCCCAGCTGAGGGCGCCCGGGTCGACCACGAGCAGGCGGATCAGGGCGATGTAGACGGCTGCCGTGATCAGCAGCGACAGCAGCGACGCGAGCGGCGAGCGAACGTCGAGCCCGGCCGCACCGGCGGGCCCCAGGAGCAGGACGACGCCGAGGACCGTGACCGGCAGACAGGCCGCGAGCACCAGGAACGGGGACGGTCCGCCGAACCCGACGCGGCCCTCCGCGCGGCGCTGGATCCCCTGGGCGCCGGCCGCGCTGATCAGCCCGACGACGAGCAGCACCAGCGCGGCAAGGACAAGCACGAGGCCGACGGGACCCGTCGGTCCGCCCAGCACGGCCACCACCAGGAGGCCGAGGCCGAGGCCGGAACCCAGCCAGCCGGCGAGGTAGAGACCCGGGGCGACCCGACCCTGCAGGGTGAACGGCGAGGATGGCGGCGCCTGGCGGGGTGCGTCGTCCGGCGCCGCATCGCCGTCGGGTGCCGCGGGGTCCGGTTGGCCCGCGTCGGTCAAGCGTCGACGCCGTCGGCGGCGGGGCTGCCGGACGGCGGCACTCGACCGGCCGTCGTACCGCCGCCGGAGCCGGGTGGCACGGCGGCCTCCCGCGTCGGGCGGCCCGGGCGCCCGGGCCGTGGCGCGTACGCAGACGGCTCCACGGCGGCCTGTGTCGTGCCGAATTCGCGACCGCACCAGGCGCAGAGCGCCCAGTCCAGGCCCACCAGCCGGCTGCAGTTCGGGCAGACCCGGTTCAGGCGGGTCCGACAGGTGGGGCAGACGATCCACTCGTCGTTGACCCGGCGGCCGCAGGTCGAGCAGGCGCGAACAGCCTCCACCTCGGCCAGCAGCGCCTCCTCGGCGAGTGTGCGCTCGTAGACCTCGCCGACCTTCTCCTGCGGCCGCACGACCCGGTAGGCGAGGACGCCGAAGGGGAAGAGGATCGGCGTGAACAGGATGATCAGGCTGGCGGCGAAGTACGGCAGGAGCGGGTTCGCGGTCCGGAGCTGCATGTCGCGGAAGGCCCAGTACGCCGCGGCCAGCCAGAGCACGGCGATGTAGAGCGCCGCGGCGCGCATGCCGAGCTGGACCACCGGACTGCCGAAGAAGCCCCCGATCGAGTCGAAGATGCCCGTGATTTCCTTCGGCATGACGGGGCTGGCTGCCTCCTGCAGCGGGCGGGACGGCCGGCGTCGCGCGACGGCCGGATCAACGCCCGCAGTCTATCAGGGGTCCGACGGCGACCCGACGGCGCGCGACCCGATGGCGCGCGACCCGATGGCGAGACTCCAGGCGATGCTGCGCCAGGTCGCCGCGATCCCCGCCAGGACCAGCGCCCCGAGCCACGAGGCGACGAACAGCGTGCAGAGGGCGACCAGTACCAGCGGGGAGTGCCCTGGCTCCAGGGCGAGGCGCATCCGCTCCCAGAGCACCCCGGCAGCGAACAGGCCGGGGCCCAGGAGGAGCGCCAGGACGACCGTCCCCGCGAGGGCCACACCGAGCGTCGAGACGGGGCGCCGCGCGACGTGCCCGAGTGCCATCCCGAGCGCTGCCACGATCCCGGCATCGCGCACCAGCACCTGGCGCACGGCCAGGCCACCGATCGTCTCGGTGATCAGCCACGTCGCGAGGACCACTGCGGCGGCGTCGGATGCGTCACGCAGGATGCGCACCACGAGTGGCGTCGCGGTGTCGTCCGGCAGGATCAGCTGGTGGTACCCGGCGGCGTACAGGCGCCCGAGCGCCCAGACGCAGGCGACCGCCAGCGGCGCCAGGCAGGCCAGGCGAACCACGAGCATCCGCGCGACCAGACCCGGCGTCGCCCGGCGTTGCCCGAGCGACAGCGCCTCACGGGTGAGCACGAGATCCGCGCTGACCCCCACGGCCTGCCCGGCAAGGAAGGCCAGCGTGAACGCGGCAAGCGTGGCCACGATCATCCAGAGAAGCCGGTCCGTGGGTCCGGCGGCGGTGACGTTGAACGCCCCGATCGCGATGCTCAGGCCGATGGGCGTGGGCAGGACAGTGACCGGCAGCACGAGAAGGACCACGCCTCCGCGGGCGAGGAATCCCATCAGGCCAACCGCGACCAGGATTGGTCGCCCACCCACGATGCGTGCGGCGGTCACGAGCGCGTGCGCGGGGAACGCGGCCCGGCTCCCGGCCCGTGTCCTCGCCAGGAGCTGCGTCACGGCGTGGGGCTGGGTCCCGGGCTTCCGACGAGCTGGTTGAGCCGGCCCAGCGCGTCCTGGACCGCGGCGATCTCCTGGCCGTAGCGGGCGAAGTCGCCGGCGCGCAGCGCCGCCTGGGCTGCCTCGAAGTGCTGGTTGGCATAGGCCACGAGGGCAGCCACGTCGCCGGCCGAAGGCGTGGCTATGGGTCCCCCGCCGGGTGACGCCGACGGCGACGGTCCGGGCGATCCGCCCGGACCGGGGCTGGGCGTGGGTCCGGGACCCGGGCCGGAACCTCCGCCCCCTGACAGCAGCAGGCGGAGCGCATCAGCCAGGGTGTTGCCCCAGACGATCTTCGTCGGGGATGCGACCACGATCTTCTGGAAGGTGGGGAATGCGCTCGTGGTCGACTGGAGGTAGAGGGGCTGGAGGTAGATCAGGGTGTCCTGGACCGGCACGACGATCAGGTTGCCGCGGATCACCTTGCTCCCCGACTGGTTCCACAGGCTGACCTGGGCGCTGATGGTCGGGTCAGCGTCGATCTGGGCCTCGATCTGGTTGGGCCCGAGGACCGACGTGTCCTGCGGGAAGCGGTAGACGACGACCTCTCCGTAGTGCTGCCCGTCGCTGCGGGCGGCCACCCACGAGATCATGTTGGGCCGCTGCTGCGGCACCATCGGCTGGAGGAGCAGGAATTCGGAATCGGCCTCGCCCGGCATGCGCATCACGACGTAGTAGGCCTCCGTCGCCAGCGACTGTTCGCTGCCCGAGTCCTGGGGAACCGTCCACAGGTCGGCCCGGCGATAGAACGTCTCGGGATCGGTAACGTGGTAGGTCGCGTACATCCGAGTCTCGACGTTGAACAGCTCCTCGGGCACGCGCAGGTGCGCCCGGAGGTCCGCGGGCATCTCGTCGAGCGGATGGAACAGGTCCGGGAAGATCCCTTCGTAGGCGCGCAGGATGGGATCGACCGCGTCGGCGGCGTAGAAGGTCAGCGTCCCGTCATAGGCGTTCATCACGACCTTGACGCTGTTGCGGATGTAGGTGAACGGATCGCCGGCCAGCCCCGTTGCCCCGCCCAGGGTCGCCGGGTCGAACGGCTGGGCGTTGGGGAAGCGGTCGCTCACCGTGTAGGCATCCTGGATGTAGACCAGCCTCCCGTCGTCACCGACGACGAGGTACGGGTCCTTGTCGTAGCGCAGGAACGGGGCGATCAGCTGCAGGCGGTCCTGCAGCGTGCGGTACATGAGCAGCTGGCTGTCGGGGGTGATCTGGTCGCTGATCAGCAGGTTCAGGTCGCGGAAACGGGCAGCGAAGAGCAGCCGGGTCAGGGTCGTGTTGAGAGGAATGCCCGTGTTCCCGGTCCAGCTCGTCCGGGCGGACTGGTCCGAACCATCGGGCGCCGCGCCCTGCGGATAGTCGAACTCCGGCTGTCGGGTCCCGGTGATCACGTAGTTGCTGCGTCGCTCGCCGAAGTAGATCCGCGGCTCGCTCACGACAGGCACGCCGGGCGCAGAAACCGGCGGCAGATCGCGGATGAAGAGGCGGGGGAGACCTTCGGGGGTCACCTCGTTGACCGGGACCATGGCGAGCCCGACGCCGTGGGTGTACGTGAGGCGCTGGTTGACCCAGCTGGAGGAATCCGAGCGCTCCTGGGCGAGTTCGCGCGCCGAGAGCATGACCTGGCGGGTCACGCCTCCGATCCGGTATCGGTCCACGTCCACGTCCGTGAAGTCGTAGTACTGGCGCACCGTCTGGACCTGGTCGAGCGTCGCGCCGAGTGGCCGGTAGTCCCACAGGCGAGCGTTCTGGAAGGTCGGCGCCTCCGCGTCGACGGTTGCCTGGGTCAGCTGGGCCTCGCCGCGGTAGTCCTGTTGGGTCCAGCGGTCAAGCCCGAAAGCGAGCCGGGTCATCTGGATGTTGTTCGCGATATACGGGCGCTCCTGGCCGAACTGGTTCGGATCGACGGTGAACTTCTGGATGAACTGCGGGTAGAGACCACCGAGGACCACGGAGGCGAGCATCCAGACGCCGACCGCGAGGCCCAGCGGCCACATGAGCCGGGTGAAGGCGCCGCCCACCAGCAGCGCGCCGGCGAGGGCGGCCACGGCGGTCAGCACGTCGAGCGCAACGAAGCGAGCCGCCTGGTCCGTGTAGGCGACGCCCACGGCGAACCCCTGCGTGCCGTAGGCCAGCTCGAACTTGTCGAGCTGGTAGCCGGCCGCCACCGAGAGCAGGTAGAGACCGCCAAGAACGGCCAGATGCAGACGGATCGGCGTCGTCAGCTGGAAGGCGGAGCGAGCCGCGGCGATCGCGTACCGGATGCCCGAGACCACGAGCGCGGCGATGAGCAGCCCGTTGACGAGCGACTGGACCAGCCGAAGGAACGGAAGCTGGAAGAGGAAGAAGCCGATGTCGCGGTGGAAAATCGGGTCGGTGACCGGGGAGGCCGGGTCGACGGCAAAGGTCGTCTGGTTGCGCCAGAGGAGGATCGTCTCCCAGCGTCCGGAAAGACTGGCACCGAGACCGATCGCAAGGAAGATGCAGAAGCCGACGACCAGCCAGCGCCACAGCGGAGTCAGGTCAGGAAGCTCGCCCAGCTCGATCGTTGGGCCTGCCGGTCCCGAGCGCCCCACCGGGCGAGGGCCGAACGGCGGCCGGCCACCCGTGCCGCCCCCGAATGCGCCGCCGAGTGAGCCGCGATCCTCAAAGGCGCCGCCAGCCGCGGAGAGACGCTCCATGAGGCCCTGCAGGGCGCTCGGCTGGGTGGGATCCGGCGGCGGTGACACCCGCCCGGCCAGCCACGTGTTGCCGAGAAGGAACAGGAGGGCAGCCAGGCCCGGGACGGCAAAGAGCACGGCCTGGGCCGTGATCCGGGTCCAGAAGACCGAGTCGAACCCGACGCTCTGGTACCAGATCGCGTCGGTCCAGAGATCGAGGCCGCCGCCCACGAAGGGCACGAGCAGGACGATGGCGACCACGAGGGCGGTCAGGCCGATGCGCCGGCCGGTCTGCCGCATGCGATCGCCGGGACCGGCCCCGTCGTCGGGACCCCCACGGGGTCGTCGCGGGCCACCCGGACCGCGACCGCCGGGAAGAGGTCGGGGCGCTCGCCTCAGGGCCGGCTGCGGCTCCTCCTCGGGCTCGGCGTCCCGGGATCCGTCGGCCGCGGCGACGTCCTCGTCATCTCGGGGCTTCTCGGAATCGTCGGAGTCGGCGGCCGGCCGGACGGTTGGCCGGTCCCCCGCGGGCGTCTCGTCGGGCACGGGCTCTCCCTGGCGGCGCCGCAGCTCGTCCATGAATTCGTCAAACAGATCGCGCATGGCGGTCCCGCCAGTCTACCCCAGTCACCCCGGGAGACCCGAGCACATCACGTCACGGCCGGGCGAGCGCCTCGACCGAACGGCGGAAGGCGGCGAGGACTGTGTCGGCGATCTCGTTCGGACGCATCGTGGCGACGCGCATCGGCTCCCACTTGAAGCCGGCCCGGACGGCCAGCGGCATCTCCCACGGGCGGCCTGGCTCGGCGGGTGGGGCGGCCGGCCCGAGCCGGATCGAGAGGCGTCCGTTCTCCTCGAGGATCATCCCGGAGAGCGACCCGGCGAACGCGGGCCCCAGGCGGAGGAGCGGAGGTTCGGGGGGTGGGCCGGCGAGTGGGCCGACGGACCGGAAGGTGGCAGGCTCGTCGCCATCGGTCACCCAGAGCACCGCGAGCCACCAGCCGTCGTCGGTCGTGGTGGGCCGGCCCATGCCGGCCCGGAGCGGCCGTCCATGGACCACGAACTCCTGCTCGCGGAGGAACGACGGGCCGACTCCCACTCGGACCCTACTCCCACTCGATCGTGGCGGGCGGCTTCGAGCTGATGTCGTAGACGACGCGGTTCACGCCCGGAACCTCGTTCACGATCCGGGACGAGATCCTGCCCAGGACGTCGTAGGGGAGCTTCGCCCAGTCGGCCGTCATGCCGTCTTCCGAGGTCACCGCCCGGATCGCCACCACGTTGGCATAGGTCCGCAGGTCCCCCATCACGCCGACCGAGCGGACAGGCGTCAGGATCGCAAACGACTGCCAGAGCGAGCGGTAGAGCCCGGCCGCCTTGATCTCGTCGATCACGACCCAGTCCGCCTCGCGCAGCGTGTCCAGTCGCTCGGCGGTCACGGCGCCGATGATTCGAATCGCCAGGCCCGGTCCGGGGAACGGCTGCCGCATGACCATCGCTTCGGGCAGGCCGAGCTCCAGGCCGACGGCCCGCACCTCGTCCTTGAACAGGTGGCGGAGCGGCTCGATGAGGGTGAACCGCAGGTCCGCGGGGAGTCCGCCCACGTTGTGGTGGCTCTTGATCTTGTGGGCCGCCTTCGTGTCGGACGTCGCGGATTCGATGACATCCGGGTAGAGCGTGCCCTGGGTCAGGAAGTCGATCCGGCCGAGCTTGGCGGCCTCTTCCTCGAACACCCGGATGAACTCGTCGCCGATGATCTTGCGCTTCTGCTCCGGATCCTCGACGTCGGCCAGGCGGCGGAGGAAACGCTCGCGCGCGTCGACCATCACCAGGCGCATGCCGAGGTTCGCCTCGAAGGTCGTCCGGAGCAGCTCCGACTCGCGCTTGCGCATCAGTCCGTGGTCGACATAGATGCAGGTGAGCCGGTCGCCGACGGCGCGGTGGACGAGCGCGGCCGCCACCGCCGAGTCGACGCCACCGGAGAGGGCGCAGATCACCAGGCCGGCCGAGTCGGTGGCGCGGGCATGCCCGTCGACGCGGGTGCGGATCTCCTCGATCGTCGAG
>Ga0315281_10011662_pt1 | contig 12032 bp, 7 predicted proteins | sample YL17G07_0_MG_FD_204540 | JGI IMG/M metagenome (GOLD analysis project Ga0315281, IMG submission 204540) | Sediment microbial communities from Yellowstone Lake, YNP, Wyoming, USA - YL17G07_0 | ecosystem: Environmental > Aquatic > Freshwater > Lake > Sediment | place: USA: Wyoming | collected... | reverse complement strand
TGTATCCGCCCGGATTATCCCTCCAAAACAAACGGGTTCACAATAGAAAAACAGCCGCGAAAAACACCCGCGGCGGTAGGGACGGCAGGAATTCCCAAAGGTCCGGAAGTAGGGTGCTGGTGAGCGCAGCGAACCGCACCAACTCCCTCATCCCCTGCTGCCACATCCTGGAAGGCGCCATACCTCTTGGAGGCACAACGCCTGGTAGAGGCACAATGTCCGGCCGAATGGCGCGGTTCGCTTCGCTCACCAGCACCCTACCCAACACGACCATTACGTTTTGTTCCTTTGTTTCCCTATCTGACAACAGAGGGACCGATGGAGGCGCGCGACAGCCGGCGCCCCTACCCCGGAACACCACGCGTAGGGGGGCATCTTGATGAAGCTACGACGAATCCAATCGTAGGATGGGCCTTGGCGCATCACGAATCCAATCGTAGGATGGGCCTTGGCCCATCACGAATCCAATCGTAGGATGGGCCTTGACCCATCAATCGTCTCGCTGTTTCTCGCCGTTTCTCGCCATGTCACGCGGACTTATTCAGAAAAAGCACTGGAAATGATGGGCCAAGGCCCATCCTACGACTTTTGCTGGCTCCGTCAAGATACGCCCCACACGCAATCGCCCCTCTCCCGGAGCATCGTGCGCAGTCGCCTCACCCCCCGGAACACCACGCGCAGTCGCGCCTCTCCTGGAACACCCGCGCGCAGTCGCCCTGTTTCTCGATCCGGGCGTGGTATTCCTGAAGCGAGCGCAGCTCTCCGCCTCCCTCACGGCTGGCCGCGATTCCCTTGGCCGCGGCAACCGCCGCCGCCAGCGTCGTGATGTAGGGAATCCGGAACTTGATGGCCGACTTGCGGATGTAGGAATCGTCGTACTGGCTCAGTTTGCCCGCCGGTGTGTTGATCACCAGTTGGATTTCGCCGTTTGTGATCGCGTCGGCGATGTTGGGCCGGCCCTCGTGCATCTTCAGGATCAGTTCGGTTTCGTAGCCGTGTTCCCTGAGGAAAGCGTGCGTGCCCCGGGTGGCCTTGATCCGGAACCCGAGTTCGGCGAAGCGGCGCGCCGGTTTTAGAATGATCTGATTTCCTTCAAAGCGAACACCCAGCAGGCGGCGGACAATGAACAGGCTGACTTCGCCGGAGGTCCACGGAAGGATGCCCGCGGTCGGCGCCTGGGATCGAACCAGGGGAATTGCCTCGAACCACGCCCCGGTGCGGCCCCCTGAACCGTGTTGAGCCACTCCAGCGCGGCGGAAGCGCCAAAAAGAATCGTGCGCACGGGCTCGCCATTGACGGCCCGGCGTTTGATGAGGCGTCCGTTTTCGACCCACGCGCGGCCGGGCAGCTCGAACGCCGCCTTTGGGATGCGACCAGCTTCGCTGAGCCAGCGCTCGGCACGGTCAGCAGCCCCCAAGGGCTCAGCCACGGCGGCAGCATCCCGCAGGCCCAGGATGACATAGGTCTGGTAGGCGAGTTCATAGGCTTCATCGAGCGTTCGCTCCCAGAACTCGCGGCGATTATGTACCATACCGGTCTGGTCACGAAACTCGGGTCGTAACGGGCGCTCCACCATGGCCAGGAGCTTCGCCCGGTGCTCCCGTATCAGTGAGTCGTCGCCGGTCCAGTCGCGGTAGGCTTTCAGTGCGTGGAGCAACTCGCCCACCTGGTCAGATTGTTCGCGGTCCGGACTATCGAACCCGCGGGCGATCATCGTGCAGCCTTCCTCATTCACCATTTGTTCGAGGACGTGAGCGAACCCGCGCCGGGCCAGTTCGAAATGGCCCGCGTGAACTAGTCCCAGCAACGTATTCGAAGTGTCCCGCACCCACTGAGATCCGTATTCGAAGATGCCGGCATCCATCACGCCGTTGTCGGCCACCATTGCCGCCAAACCAAAGCGCGCTTTGTCAAAGATTTCCTGCACGGTGGCGTCACTCGTCCGCACGGAAGGCGTCGCGACCCAGGCTTGCCGCGTCTTCGCAAGCATATCGGCGACATTGAAGACGGCCAGGCTCTGTGCACCGGTGGAAACGGATGATACGGGCGGAACGGCTGTGAGCGGAGACCCACTTTCAGCCTGTCCGGGAGGAATCTGGGTCAGCAGCACTGTGTCAACTGAGACCGATATGCATTCAAAGTGACACAATATGGAAGAACTCACCACAGAGACACAGAGGCACAGAGGAACAACCACAAAGACCACGAAGACACAAAGATCCGGGGAACAAGAGGGTTTCTTTCCACCTTTTCATTCGATGCTTTCCTCTGTGCCTCTGTGTCTCTGTGGTGAGTTGTTTTTGGGGGTTTCCTCGTGGCCTTCATAGATTGGTTCCCGCAGTGTTCATGCATTGAACAAGGGTTTGAATTCTATCTCTTTGATCGCTACTCAGTATGAGATCGTCTGGCCGGGCGCAAGATGCAACGGGCCGATCTCAATCGTACCGCGCTCGATCATCGCACGCGTCGCAACATCCGAAGCCAAGCCAAGAGCCATGCGGCATTGGGCATTCTGCCGCACGAACCAGCCGCGCGTCACCTTGCAGGGTCCCGGCGGCAACGCGAGCCGCAGACCGACTTCTTCCGGCCCGACGAGGTTTGCCGAGTCCAGTTGAATGCGGCGCAGAAACACCCCCTTGTCAGCCGACGTGTTCGATCCGCGCCCGAATCTTCGACTTCTGCCGATGGTGTTCTTTCTGCGCGTCGGCCAGCGGTGCCGGCAGCGGGGCGGCGAGGGCGGGGGATGTGATTCTGTTCATGCTCGTATTCCTTAACGGCCTGAATCTCCTTGAGTTCCGCCTCGGCTCGCTTCATCTGGTCGCCAGAAAACTTGTCCTGCAACTGCTCCGCGGAAAACTCGAACTGGAACGGTTTGAAATCCGCCGGGCGCTGAGGTGTAGTGGGTTGTTGCGCGTGCAGCGCGGCCAGCGGACCCAGCAGCAGGGCGGTCAACAGTGTGTTCATGGTTTGAACTCCATCTTCTCGCCGGGTTTCGTCTCGCGCTCGATGAGCCTAGCGCTCCAAGGATCCATCAGCCGCAGCTTGCCGCCCACGGTCGAGACGATCTCCAGCTTCGCAAGCTTTCCCGCGCGCTGTTCAGCGCTGACAAGGAAGCCGCCTTGCGCACGCAGGGTGGCAAACTCCGCGTCCTTCTCTTTCGGCCAGGCGGGAAAGACGCGGATAATGTCGCCGACGCTTTGTAGCAGCAGTTCGGCGATGGCGCCCGCGGCGGCGAACTGCTCGGTGAAATGACCACAACCATCGCCGGCCTGAAGCGTGATCGTGCCGTTGGGGCGCGAGCGTTTGAGAAACTCCGTCTTCATGAACTCCTTCGCGTCGGGAAGACTCAGCCGCGCGCGGGCAACCGGCATGATGATCGAGGAGTTGTAGCCGTTCCACTGCACGCGCTCGACGGTGCGGATGAACTGACGTTTCACCGGCTCCGGCGAAAACCACGTGATGTCGTCGGCCGGGAACACGGGCACGACGGGCACGGCGATGTTGTAGTTGGCGGGCGGCGCGTCCTCGACGTCCACGCCGATCGGTTCGAGGTCTTTGGAGAGCGGGTAGTCGGGCAACGCGGCTTCGGCGCGCTTGAAACGTTCCACCCGTTCGGCGTCGCGGCGCAGAACGCCGGCGCCTTCGATGGCGGCGCGCAGCGTGTAGCGGGCATAGGCGATGTCGTAGGCGCAGTTGCGGTTCCTTTTGAAATCCGGCGTCAGGCTCCAGTGCTCCGGAGAGAAGCTCGGCGCCAGCACGACTTTGCCCGAGGGCGTGCGCTCGCATTGCTCGATGAAGTTGGCGTAGAACGTCGCCACGTCGCGCATCGCCGGGTAGGCGACTTCCTCCAGGAACCGGCGGTCGGGGCAAAACTTGTAGTGGAGCCAGATGTTCTGCACGGCGTGGCCGGAGACGCCGATGGTGTAAGCAAAGGGCGGGAAGGCGTGCATCCGGTTGTTCTTGGAGCGGCATTTCTCCGGCTCGGGCAACTCGTGGGTGAAGACATTGTGCGGGAAGTGGGCGCCGTCGAAACCGTAGGTTTGCCGGCAAAACCAGCGGGCGCGCGGCAGGTACCGGAAGATCATCCGCTCGTAGGGCTCCGACAGTTCCGCGTGGTTGCAGATGTAACTGCCCCAGAACGTTTGCTGGGAGTTGTAGTTGAGCGTGTGGCTGCCGTGCCACGGCGGCGAGTCGTTGGTCAGCCCGGCGTAGAGGCCGATGGCTTCGACGCCGGGCTTGCTCACGCAGCGCAGGAAGTAAAGGTTGCGATACCACATCGCCCGCAACTCGGCGTCATCGAGGTTTACGCCGCTGGCGGACCAGAACTTTTCCCAGATCGCCTCGTGTTCGGCGATCAGCGAGGCGTCCGCCGACGTGAGCGTGGATCGAGCCAACCCGAGCGCATCGGCGAGCGGGTCTTTGGACTCCAGCGAGGTGACGATCGCGACCGCCTTGCGATCACCGTCGGCGGCCAGCGCGACGGCGAAGGTCATCCCCGGCCAATCGGGATCGGCGGGCAACTGCTGCCGGACCCACTCGACGCCCTTTTCTTCGCCGTGCTCCGGCGCCGGCAAATAGCTCGCCAGCGCCGCATCGAGGTGGGCCGGTTGTGGGCTGTGGATGAGAAACGCGTTGCGCTGGGCCAAAGCGCGGACGACGGTCTCGCCGTGCTCGCCGATTCTGGCGACCGCGCGGCGGAGATCCAGCACGGACGCGGCGGCCCGCGAAAGCCGTTGGAGGTCCACGGCCAGTTTCCCGCCGGGCCCCTCGAACCCCGCTGCGTAGAAGCGGTTCTCGGCACGCTTGCCGTCCACCGTCCAGGTGTAAAGGATGATTTGGCGGACTTCGTTGCCCGGCGGCAGCTTGAAAGTGCGTTCCTCGGTCGCGTGCGGACTGTCAATCCACAGGCTGGAGAAAATGGGGCGGCCGTCGGGCGCCAGGAGGTCCACGAAAAAGCGGGCGTTGCTGGAGCCGTAAAGTTTCAGCCGCAATGTCGGGTAACGGTCGGTGGAGACATCGAGCGGGCCGTAAGCGAATCCGTTGGAGGCTCCCTCCCGGCCCTCGATGGCCATAACCGCGGCGTCATCGCGGTTGCTCCAATCGTTGACGCGGCCCTCGGCGCGGATGCGTTGCCACGCCGGCTCCTCGGCCGGGCCGAGCACCAGTCGCGCACACACTCGCGGGCACGGATACGGTTTGTCCCAGCTCGGCATCGGGCCATCGGTCGGGCCGTCGAGCTTCTTGCTCTTCACGTCAATCTTCAGCAGGGGCGGATCATTGGCACAGCCAATGCGGGCGTCCCACACGTCGTTCTTGGTCAGTCGCAGCACCAGGGACTGGCCCGACCCGTGGAGCACGGCGTTGATGTCGCCGTTGCCGAGAATGAGTGAGTTCTCCATGATGTCGTCGAGCTGCTCCTGCCGGATGCGCGCGGCATCCAACGCCGCGGGAAACGGGATTGGCTCCGCGACTGCGTGCGAAACGGCCAGCGGCGCCAACAGCAGGGCGGCGAGGGTGATGGATGGGCGTTTGTTCATGAGGGAACCTCCGGTAATCATCTTTCTGAACCGGGTTGAGGGTTGAGGTCCGGTTTTTGGCGTGGTGGCGGTCATGACGGCTCCTTCGGTTGTGGGTTTCACGGCAGTGGGCTCATCACGACGTTTTGGCGGCGTGATTCGGGCGTAACGCTCAACTGTTCCAGCTTGCCGGCACGATAGACGCCTTCGACGGTGGTGTTCTTCGGGGCGCGCAGTTTGAACGACACATTCCAGTCCTTCGGCCAGGCCGGCAGGAGGTGGATCCTCTCCCCTTCGGATTGGAGCAACATGAATTGCAGCGTGGTCAGGATGTTGTTGCCGTGGTCTTGGTCCGGTATCCAATCAAAGTTCGGCCCCCACATGACCGGGAAGCGATAGCCGGTATTGATCTGCGCGGCGCGGGCGGCGACCAAGCGGGCCGCTTCATCACCGAGGCCGAGGCACGCGGCCTGAATGCTGTCCTGACACCACCCCATGTTATGCCGATTACCACGCTGCGCGTAGGTGTCGCGCGCCATGCCGAGTTCGGGGCGACCGACGCCGTAGAGCCGGTAAGGGAAGACGGCGTACAACTCCGGGTTCTCGGAGTTGCTCTTGCGCGAGAACGACTCGGCAGGGCGCAACAACTTCACGCCGTTCACCTCGGCGACCGGCACGGGCGGCAGTTCGTTGAGCATTTTCTGCCAGCCCGCGCGTTGCTCGGCGGAGGTCACGCCCGCCGGCAAGGCGAGCAGGCGTGGCAACAGGAACCGCAGGCCGGCAATCTCGGGCAACGGGTTCACCGCGGAGTGCCAGGTTTCCAACGATTGCGCCGGGTCGAACCGGATTCTCCCGTTCGTGTCGCGTTTCGCCCAGTACAGGTTCAGGAAGTTGATCAAAGGATCCGCCAGCGGAACGAGCGTGTCCTTCGCGAACTGCCCGTCCTGGGTGAAGTCGTAACGGTCGAGCATCACGGCGATGAGTTCGAGGCTGCCGTTCCAGTACCGGCTGATGTAGCTGTTCGCCGGTTCGGGCGCGTTGTTGCTCCAACCGTAGTCGCCGTTGTTCGGCAGGCCCCACCAGTACATCGTTTCGGGAAACTGCGCGGCGTTGGCAAACCCGTAGTACGTCTGGATGCGCGCTTTGCTCAACGGCAGCGCGTCGCGGTATATGCGGAACCACGCCTCCATCAAATCGAAGTCGCCCGCCGCCAACATCGGCCAGTACGCGAGGCGTGTGTTCTGGAACCAGTAGTTGCCGCCCCAGCGCCGCCAATCAGGATCGCCGTCCGGCGTCTCGGGCGACGCGCCGGGTTGCTCTTCGACCGTGAAAATCGAGCCGTTGAATTTGATCGGCGACCGGCCGCGACCCGAGCAGGAGTCCATGAACCGTTGCAGCATGTAGCCGCGGTTGACGGTCTGCGCCTCGGGGGTCCCATCAATGATGATCCAACTCCGCGCCCAGAAGTCGTGCCACCAGGACTCATGGGCGCGCCGCGCTTTTGACACGTCGAACTTGCCGGCTTTACTCTCCAACTGATCCAGTTGCGCCAGCCACGCTTCCGGCGTCTCGGTCTGCGCAGTGAGCACAGTCACCGACAGCGCATGCCGCTTCGCCGGTGCCGCCGACTTGAGCGCCTGCTTGCCATCCCCCACGAAACCTTCGCCGCGCAGGCTGGCGCCGAAAGTACGATTCAACAACGGATCGGCGAACCGGTCCTTCAGAGCCTCCAAATGCTGCACCTGCAAGCCGAGTCCGTAAACCGACCGCGTGTTGCGGTGGTACCACAAGACGCGCGGTTTCTCGGAGGCCACCACGACGTCCGGTAGGACCGTTGGCTTGAAGGCGGACGCCGCCAGACCCCCGCCGGAATGGCTGTCGTCATCGCCGCCGAACGGGCGCTCGCGCAACCGCCACAACTCCACGTGAGCGCGGCAGTCCACCGGCGTTCTCGATTCGGCCTCAAGGCGCACCACCGGCCGATGCGCGTCCACCCAGAGACCAATGCGTACACCGCCGCCGGTGGCGATGTCAATCCGGCCCTCGGCCAACTTCAGTTCCTGCCGGAACCCGTTGGCCACGACGAGCGCGGGCTTGAACTCCACACGGATGCGCCCGATCTTGCAGAGCCGACCGTTCTCGTCCCACGCGTCGGTTTTGCTGACGTAGAACACGAGATCGCCGGACGGCTCGACCCAGACGTTCACCCCGACGTCGCCGTTGCCCAGCGGCATGGAGCCCTTGGCGTCGTTGCTGGGGGAGTCCCAAACGACGTTGTCTCTGGTCTTGGGTAGAACGGGCGCCGTTGTTTCGGCCATAGCCACCCCGCAGCAAAGCGGAGCGGCGATAGTGATTAGCTTCCCCAGTGTCTTCATCGCGATTCTCCCCTCTTATGTGCTATAGTTCACCCGATTCGGAGCCTTGAGACAACGCCATGATCGTCTGATCGAGCCGCGGCGCAGTTGCAGGAAACATGAGTTGCTGCCCGTCGCGGGTTGTCACTTCGACGTAGTACTCGATCCCTGCCGCCCGAATCGGCGGCAGATTGGTCCTGTATACGCCGCGGGCAACATGCTGGAAATCCACCGCGGCATATTCACCCGTTCCCATGGTTCGTCAGCGGAGCCTTGTATCTCGCAGAGGCTGCTCAGCCAGGGCGGATCCTTCTTCTGGGATCGAATCCGCTCCAGCACCGGGGCTGGCATGACAGAGGGATCCCGCGGGCTGGGCACCTCGGTGCCAATGCACGTTTTGACACCCAACCCGCGGACAAGGCCAAACGCCTCGCGGTACATCGCGCCACAGTGGTTGAACACGTCGCCTACGCCGACCATGTCGGCTTTGGTCTGGGTAAGGGTTTCCGCGCCCTTCCGCGCACGCGCCAGGACGGTGAACCATCCGCCGGTTGCCAACACGCATCGGCCGGCGAACCGGCCGTCTTTGATCTGGCCATTCTCGGCGATGGTCATCCAATCCGTGGACTTGCCGCGCGTCGCGTCGCTGCTTAAGTCAGCTTTCGCCTCTACGATCGTTGCGCCGGCGGGCGCCCTGCCCTCGATGCGGACAGCGGCTTGCTCCTGCTTGTCGCGCTGACAAACCTGCATAACCAACGGCAAACTTAAGTCGAGTTCCTCGTTGCCAAGGGCCGGACCTGCCGCGGGCCATAGCCCAAGAAAGACAAACAAGATTGCTGATTTTTGCATATTGACCCCTGTCACTCGCCCTGGGCCTTTCTCTTGAGGTGTGTGGACAACCGCTCTGTCGCTACATTCCCCTTTTGCGAATGGTCAGCGTGCCCCGCGAATCCCTTTTCCGGCCGGAGACGCGCACGACGGCTCGCAGGCCCAGCGACTTGCCAAGCCCCGTGACCGTCAGGTAGTAGCGTGTCGCATCCGGCGCGGCTTTCTGAACAAACTCCGGCAGAACCGTCCCGTCGAAAATGTATTGCAGCGATTGGATTTCCAGGGGACTGCCCCCCGTAGCGTTGAAATCAATCTGGTACACGCAGGAGTCCTTGCAGAAAGGCGTCAGGTCAATATCCACCGTTTTCCATTCTGTCCCGACGGTTTCCGCCGACCATTCCCAGACTTTTTGGGCTACATTGGCCGATTCCGGCGCGGCCCCGGCCTTGGGGGCATCGCATACAGCATAGACGGCCAGCTTGCGGATGAGCGGCTCGGCGGCCGATTTCACGATGCGCAGCCGGACCTTGCTCATCTCGGTCGGGGCAAACTGGTCAATCTTCTTGTGGCCAATCGAAGTGCCGCGGCAGAGTTCCTTCCATTGGCCGCTGACGAGCCCTTCGATCGCATACTCCCGCACTCGCTCGCCTTCGGCGATGTTCTCCATCGTAATCACATGATCGCTGCGGGTCGGCCGGCCGAGGTCCAGTTCGACCAACTCGCCCTTGCCGCTGGTTTCGGCGATGCTCTTGCCGAATCGGCGGCGAATCTCCGCGCCGAACTCCGCCGCGCGTTTTGCGTCCGCCTCCGGCATCAGGCCGGTGGTGTCGGGCGCTATGTTCAACAGCAGCACCGCCCCCCGGCCCACCGACTGGTAGTACATCCCCATCAGTTGATCAACGCTCTTGAGCGTGTCGGCGTTCTTCGAGTTCCAGAACCACTGAGCGCGGATGCGGGCGTCCACCTCGTTGGGCATCCAGGCGTCCCCGCCGGGATTGCCGTCTGCCCCGGTCGAAACGCCGGATTTTGCCCGGGCAAGCGGCAGGGAGTTCCAGTTGGGGTAGGGCGCTACGCCGTCCTCGTTGCCCACCCAGCGGATCGTTGCGTAAGGGCCTTGGAAAACCATCGCCTTCGGGCAGTACTGCTTCAGGATGTCGCCCACGTCGGTAATCGAGCTGCCATCGAACCAGACCTCGAACATCTCTCCGTAGCGGCTCAGGAGTTCCGTGAGTTGCTGCCGGAAAATCTTATCGTAGCGTTTTTGGGCCTCGGGGTTGGCGCAACGGCCGCCGCCGCCGGCGCCGAACTTCGCGTCCTGGGGACTCAGATACACGCCCAGCTTCATGCCGCGTTTCCGGCACGATTCGGCCAGATCCTTCATCACGTCGCCCTTGCCGGCGCGCCAAGGGATATTCCTGACGCCATAATCGGTCGTATCGGTCTGCCACCAGCAGAACCCGCCGGTGTGCTTGGCCACGAAAACGATGTACTTAGCGCCCATCGCCTCGGCGGTGGCGACCCACCGGTCGGTGTCGAGTTTCTCGGGATTGATCTTCTCCAGCGGCGTGGCAAGGGTGTCGTATTCGCTGTCCTGCCACGTAGCCGGGCCGACGTGAACAAACACGCCGATCTCGCAATCGTGCCACGCCGCCTGTTCCGGCGTGGGCCGAGCCAACTTCACCTCCGTCGGCTGGGCGGCGGTAGAGATAAGGCTGAACAAGACCACCGTGGTCGCAGCCCGGATCTGTTTGCGGCAACAGGCGAAAAAGTTGAGGGGAAATTTCATAGTGCGATTCCTCCGCGGGTGTGATTTGCCAATGTCGAGTTGTCAGTCATGAGTTTCCTTGTCAGTGGCTCAGCGAAATCGGTAGGCGCAGGCGGTTCCAGTTCCGCGTGATCTTGGCCAACGCATCCGGCACCGGGCCGTCGTGGCCCTGCAGGACACCCCGCCACTCACCCTTTGAATCACGCCATAGTGCCACGTCGGCGCGTTGGGGTATTTCAACCGCCATGTCGCCCGCCTTGAAGTTCTTCAATCCGCCGGCGGCCATGGCCTCGACCTTGCCCTTCTTGTCAAGCCGCACCGCCGCCACGCCGACGGCATCGAAGCTGACGTCGTGGCCACCCTGCCCCGAGCCCGGTCGAGGGGTGACTTTGATGGTCTTCTGAATCGGATCACCCCGCACGTCCTTCTCGCCGGAAGCGATAATGACCGTGCCGTCGAGCAACCGGCACTGTCCGCTCGGCTTGGGCATCATGGATGCGGGAAACCCGGCGACCCCGCGCATCGTGCAGGGCGTCTGCGGCTCAATGCCCCGCGCCTTCAGATGGGCAATGGCCTGCTGCACGGCGGCGGCGGCCGAGACTGGTTTCATGGACGGTGGAAGAGGGGCCGCGGCGTCCAAGGGATTGCCCTCAAAATCCATGGTCCAATCGCCGACGCGGAACAAGGCGGTCTTGCTCCCGGCCGCGGCCTTGCGGAAGAACTCCGCCACGGCGTGGCGTTCGAATTGCGGGTGGTAGAGCACGGCCGCCGCGTAGCGTTGCGGGCCGTATTGGAGGCTCCCGTCTTCGGCGAGCTTCAGGTTCCCGAGGGCAATCTCGCTGCTGGGGATCAGGTCCGCGTAGAAACCCTCGGCCCACAGACCATTAGTCACTTCGAGCCCCGCGTCGGCAAAGCCTTTGCCCGACCAGTTCAGCGCATCGGGATGTCCGAACACCACAGCCACGGGACAATCCAGGGGAGCGGTAGAGATGGTGTTGAGCAGACCTATTCGCGCATCCGCCTGCAACACTCGGGACTCCGCCAGCGACCAGGGGTTGGTCTCCCACGGACCCGGAAACTGGGGATGGAAATTCATCCGGCCACCACCCAGAGCGTGTCGCCAGATATCCTCCTCATAGGGTTTCAACGAGCTGTCGTAATACATGTTGTACCAGAGTGGGCTGTGCCACTTCTTGGCCAGCGCCGTGCGCGCGCAAAACGGCGTCGCTTCGTCTGTCTGAGCCAGATCCCGCTGACAGGCCCACCAGTCCAAGCCGTTTTTGAAAACCTCGTTCTCATTCGGGTAGGGGTACCAAGTCGGATGCGTGGCCGACAGGGCCTTCTGGCCGAAGACTTCCTTGATGGCATGGTAAAAGGCGGTCTCCACCTCAGCGTTGCGCTGCCAGTTCATCTCCATGTAGTGATTGATGGCCGCCGCGCGTTCCCCCTCACGCCCTTTCTCCCCCAGGCTCATCAACAGAAGGTCGCGCACCAGATCGTGACCGGGCCTTCGTTGCGCATAGACCTCGGCCATGAAACGGGAGAACCAGAGGTTTTCGGCATTGGCCA
>Ga0315281_10011661_pt1 | contig 12032 bp, 14 predicted proteins | sample YL17G07_0_MG_FD_204540 | JGI IMG/M metagenome (GOLD analysis project Ga0315281, IMG submission 204540) | Sediment microbial communities from Yellowstone Lake, YNP, Wyoming, USA - YL17G07_0 | ecosystem: Environmental > Aquatic > Freshwater > Lake > Sediment | place: USA: Wyoming | collected... | reverse complement strand
AGCATGCCATCGGAGGGGTCGAGCGCGACCACTTCCCGCGCGAGCAGGGCGATCGGAAGGGCGTAGCGGCCACCCCCCGCGCCGATATCGAGCCAGGTGTCGCCCGGCTGCACGAGCGAGCGGATCAGGTCGAGGGCCGGTTCATCGGTGCGGTGAGGGTCAGCCTTGAACACGGAGGCGACGGGCGCGTAGAAGTCGGGCCGCTCAGGCGCTTCGCGGAAGCGTTCGGCCTGTTCACGGTTACCGCGCACGCGTGCGCCCCAGGCGGCGAGGGCGGCTTCGGCGGAGGGACGGAGGGCATCGGTCATGGTGCGAGTCTGGCCCAGCCGCGAGTGCGCCGCAACGCCGGCGGCCCTGTGCTAGGCTCTTCCCACAGTTCTCCAACGAGGAAGCCGCATTGGCGACGAAAGACCCCCGCGAACCCTTCACCCGTCTCACCGTCGATGAAGCGAAGGCGAAGCTCGAAGCGGGCGAGGCCGTGATGATCGATGTCCGCGAGCCCGACGAATACGTCGAAGTGCACGCGAAGGGAGTGCGGCTGATCCCGGTGAACACGGTCATCGGCGAAGCGAAGCAGATCCGGGACTTTTCGGGTGGCAAGGAAGTGCTGTTCATCTGCAAATCGGGGCAGCGGAGCGCGCTTGCCGCCGAGTTCGCGACCGCCGCGGGGATCGATGACATCACGTTCTACAACGTGGAAGGCGGCACCACCGCCTGGGTCAAAGCCGGCTACCCCACGGGCGACTAGCCTTTCGGCCCGTCGCGGCTCTCCAGCCGCTGCCCCGGAGAAACTCTTTTCCTGCCGAATCCATTGACCAAGCGGTAAATAAGCGCCTAGTATCGCCCGCGGCCTGCCCGGAAATGCCGGGTAAAGCGCCGAGGAGAGGGACTGCATGTCTAGCATGGGACGCAAGTCGAAGTGGGTATGGGCAGCGGCGCTCATGGCCCTGTTGGCCATTGGGTTCGCCGCGTGCGGCGATGACGACGACAGCAGCGGCGGCGCGAAGGGCTTTAGCGACGCTGGCTACAAGGCCGCCGGTTTCAAGACGTTCAGCGTCGATAGCGGCGCGACCATCAAGATCGGCATCTCGAGCGCTCTTTCGGGCGACGTGAAGGGCCTCGGCGTACCAATCGCCGATTCCGCCGAAACGGCCGGCGAGGGCGTCACGATCAAGGGCCATAAGCTCGAATTCGTCCGCGAAGACGACCTCTGCTCGCCGGAGGGCGGCCCGGCAGCGGCTGACCGCCTGATCAAGGCGAACGTGGTTGCGGTCATTGGACCGATCTGCTCCGGCGGCACGCGTGCCTCGCTCGCGGCCTACGACAAGGCCGGCATCACCCACATTTCGCCTTCCGCCACGGCAGGCGACCTCACCAGCCCAACCCGGCCCGAAGGCCCGTACGTGACCTTCTTCCGGGTGCCGGTGCTGAACGCCGACGAGGCGGAAGCCCAGGCGAAGTTCGCCAAGGACACGCTTAAGGCGAAGAAGGCCTTCGTGGTCTTCGACACCGACGACTACGGCAAGGACCTTGCCGAGCAGTTCCAGAAGTTCTTCAAGGCGGGCGGCGGCAGCATCGTTGGCAGCCCGGCTGGCTACGAGAAGAAGACCACCGACTTCAAGTCGGTTATTTCGAACATCAAGGCCGCGAAGCCGGACGTCGTCTACCTCTCCGGCTTCTACGCCGAGGCCACGCCGTTCCTGCAGCAGCTGCGGGCCGAAGCCGACCTGAAGAGCATCCCGTTCCTGGCCGGTGACGGCGTCAAGAACGACGAACTCATCAAGGGCGCGAAGGATGCCGCTGAAGGCGCCTACCTCGCGTTGCCCGGTAGCACCGGCACCGGGTTCGCCGACTACAAAGCGAAGTACGCCGCCAAGTACAAGGGCGACGCCGACGCCGCGACGTTCGGTCCCGAGGCCTTCGACTGCGCAACGATCATCATCAAGGCGATCGACAAGGTTGGCACCGATAGCGGTGGCAAGCTTTCGATCGACGGCAAGAAGCTGAACGACGCGATCAAGGGCTCCGACACGGCGGGCGCCTCGGGCCAGATCAAGTTCGGTAACAACGGCAACCGCGCTGGCGGCATCACCCGCTTCTTCCAGGTGAAGAGCGGGAAGTACGAAGAAGTCAAGAAGTAGCGTCGCAAGCCGCTACCGCAACCTGACCACGAACAATGGGAGAGGCGCAGGACACCTGTCGCCTCTCCCATTTTCATGAGAAGCCAACCACCCGCCTGCCGGGGTTCGCATGCATCCGCTCTTCTTGAGTTCCGCTGAGTTCTGGTCGGACCAGGTCGTCAACGGTCTGACGACGGGCAGCATCTACGCCCTCATCGCACTCGGGTACACGATGGTGTACGGGGTGCTCCAACTCATCAACTTCGCCCACGGCGAGGTGTTTATGGTGGGGGCGTTCGCCGGGTACGGGACGTTGCTCGCCTTCGGCGGCGATGACGTAACCGGCTTCACCATCACCATCGCCATCCTCGCCGCCCTGCTGGCAGCCGGGGCAGCCTCGATGGCGACCGCGGTGGTAATTGAGCGGGTGGCCTACCGGCCCCTGCGAAACGCGCCCCGCCTTGCGCCCCTGATCAGCGCAATCGGCGTGAGCGTGTTCCTGAGCCACCTGGTCGACGACGGCTTCCTCGACGGCAAGTCACAGTTCTATCCGCAGATCTTCCCCACGGGCAACGTTGGCTTTGGCCCGATGAGCGTGAGCTACCTGCAACTGTTCTTGATGGGGTCATCGCTGGCGATGATGGCGATCCTCTACCTCGTCATCCAACGGACGCGGACGGGCACGGCGATTCGCGCCGTGGCGGAAAGCCGCGATAACGCCGCCCTAATGGGGATCGACGTGAACCGGGCGATCGTTATCACGTTTGCCTTAGGCGCGGTCATGGCGGGCTTCGCGGGCGTGCTCTATGGGCTCTTCTTTAGCAGCATCCGGGGAAGCATGGGCTTCATCCCCGGGATCAAAGCATTCACCGCGGCCGTGCTGGGCGGCATTGGGAGCATCCCCGGCGCAGTGCTCGGCGGCTACTTTCTCGGGCTCACGGAGACGGTCGGTCGTGAGCTACTGAACGAGATCCCGGGCGTGAACCTGCCGAACCAATGGAAGGACGTGGTCGCCTTCGCGCTCCTCGTGGTCATCCTGATCTTGCGGCCCAACGGCATCCTGGGGCAGCGGACGACCAAACGTGCCTAGGGTGAGGGCTGCCATCCTCACGGCACGGCGCCGAACCTGGGAGCGCATCCCGGAATGGGCGCGACCGCTGGCGTGGCTCGCGTTCTGCCTTGTGGTGCTGGTAGTGCCGTTCTTCGACGAAATCTGGATGCGCATGTTCTTCCTCGTAGCCCTCTACGCGACGCTGGGCATCGGCCTGAACGTCGTCGTTGGGATGGCCGGGCTGCTTGACCTCGGGTACGTCGCGTTCTTCGCTACGGGGGCGTACACGGTGGCGATCTTCAGCTCGCCGGTATCGCCCGCGGTGCACGGCCACCTGGACTTCTGGGTGCTGTTGCCGATGGCGGTGGGAGTCGGCGCCTTCGTGGGGGTGTTGCTTGGCTTGCCGGTGTTGCCCCTTCGCGGCGACTACCTGGCGATCGTCACTCTGGGCTTCGGCGAGATCATCCGCATCCTCATCTTGAACATGACGAACTACACGCGGGGATCATCTGGGTTGTTCGAACTGCCGCCGCCGAACATCGGCTTCCGCCACATCGATGACGTGCGCTCGTTCTACGTGCTCGCCGTGCTGGCGGCGTTCCTCGTGTGGTTCGTGACGTCCCGATTGCGCCGGTCGCGCACGGGGCGGGCATGGGAAGCGATCCGCGAAGACGAGGACGTGGCGGCGGCGATGGGTATCAACACGACCCGCTACAAGCTGATGGCCTTCTCGATCGGCGCATCGATCGGTGCCCTCGGCGGGGCAATCTACGCACCGTTCATCGACTTCATCGCGCCGCAGTCGTTCACGCTGTTGGTATCGATCAATGTGATCGCGCTCGTAATTATCGGAGGGATGGGGAGCACGCAGGGCGTGGTGGCAGGCGCGCTCATCCTGATCGGCGTGCCCGAGCTGTTGCAGTTCCAGGAGACGGCAACCGTGCTCGAGAAATTCGGGTGGCTGCAAGCAGGGATCAACCACGCGATCGACTGGTCCAACGCGCTGACGCACCTCGACCTCGGCGGTCTGCCCGCAGCGGACAAGTGGGGCCAGAAGATCGCGCTTTACCGGTTCATCGTGTTCGGCGCCCTGCTGGTGCTGATCATGGTGCTGCGGCCTTCGGGGCTGTTTCCGTCGCGCCGGCGGGAGCTGAAATTCGAAGACGCGCCGGTGGAATCGGCGGCCGGGGTGGGTGAGTAGTGGCGGGCGCGACGCTAGCTGCCCGCGGACTGGGCATGCGTTTCGAAGGGCTCAACGCGCTCGATGCTGTGGATATGGATGTGGCGGCCGGCGAGATTCGTGGCCTCATCGGTCCCAACGGCGCGGGCAAGACGACGCTGTTCAACTGTATTTCCGGCTTCTACGGGTCCACATCGGGTTCGCTGTTGCTGGATGGGACCGAGATCACGGGCCTTCCACCGCACGAAATGAGCCAACTCGGGGTTTCGCGCACCTTCCAGAACATCCGCCTGTTCGCGAACCTGACGGCGATCGAAAACGTGCTCATCGGGCGGCATGGGCGGTTCGGCGCGCGACACACGGGGGGCGCGAAGCGGCGCGTCCACGGGGCGAACCGGCTGATGAACGCGCTTCGCGAAGCACCGGGCGCACCGCGGGCATTTGCAGGCACGATCGTTGAAATCGCAGGTGCGGTCGCGCGTCCACGGTCGGTGCGGGCGGCCGAGACCGCCGCCATCGCCCGTTCTCGCGAACTCCTGGCCGCGGTGGGCCTTGCCGGCAGCGAAAACGAAATCGCGCACAACCTCCCTTACGGCGGCCAGCGACGCCTGGAGCTTGCTCGCGCCCTGGCCACGGCGCCGCGGTTGTTGTTGCTCGACGAACCGACCGCGGGGATGAACCCGCAGGAGAGCGGGGCGATGGTGGGGCTGATCCGGCGGGTGCGCGACGAATTCGAGACAACCATCGTGATCATCGAGCACCAGATGCGCGTGGTGATGGGCGTCTGCGACCAGATCACCGTGCTGGACTACGGCCGGAAGATCGCCGAGGGCACACCCACCGAGGTGCAGCACGACCCGCGGGTGATCGAAGCCTACCTGGGCACGCGCGCAATTGGCGGCAGCGATGCCCCTGCTTAGCGTCGAGGGGCTGGTCGCGGGCTACGGGGCGATCACCGCGATCAAAGGGATCTCGCTGACCGTGGAAGAAGGCGAGATTGTCACCCTCATCGGCTCCAACGGGGCGGGGAAGTCGACGACCCTGCGGGCGATCTCCGGGCTTATCAAGCCAGAGCGAGGCGCCATCCTGTTCCAGGGCAAGGCGATCGACCGCCTCCCGGCGCACAAGATCGTCCGTCTCGGGATCTCCCACGTGCCAGAAGGGCGAGGCATCTTTCACCGCCTGAGCGTGCTCGAAAACCTGGACCTCGGCGCCTTCCAGCGGACGGACAGGGGAATCGACGCCGACCGGGAGCGCGTGTTTGCCCTGTTCCCGAGGCTGAAGGAACGGCTGAAGCAGGCGGGGGGGACACTTTCCGGCGGGGAGCAGCAGATGCTGGCCATCGGGCGGGCGCTGATGGCTCGCCCAAAGCTCCTTCTGCTGGACGAGCCTTCGATGGGCCTATCGCCAATCCTCGTCGACGCGATCTTCGCGACGATCGGGGAGATCCGCGCGCAGGGGTCCACCATCCTGCTGGTGGAACAGAACGCGATGATGGCGCTTGAAGTTGCCGACCGGGCCTATGTGCTCGAGTCGGGCGTGATCGCGCTCGAAGGACGTGGCGCCGACCTGGCGAAGGACGACCACGTACGCAAGTCGTACCTCGGTGAGGAATGAGCGAGCCGCGAGAACGGCTATTTGAGCTGCGCGCCGGGCGGTTTCGGGCGCTGGAATGGGCGGGTGAGGGGCCGGGCGTGCTCTTCCTGCACGGGCTTGCCGGCGTAGCGGAGGTCTGGGGGCCGACAATCGAGGCCCTAAGGGCGCACAGGCTGCGGTGCGTCGCGATCGACCAGCGGGGACACGGCCACAGCGCGCGACCCGCGGAGGGATACGGCATCGGGAACTTCGTCGCGGACGCGCTGGGCACGATGAAAGCGCTGGGCCTGGAGCGGCCTCACCTCGTCGGGCATTCGATGGGTGCACGGGTCGCGATGGTCCTCGCGGCGCGCCACCCGGAGGCGATCCGCTCGGTGGCGATCGTGGACATTGGGCCGGAGGAGTGGAAGGCGAACTGGCAGCAGTCGGTCGCGGCGTTCGACCGGATGCCGGCCAGCTGGCCCGACCCGGAGACCGCGATCGGTAACGCCGGGCGGGCGCGGCCCGGCTCCAGCCTCGATTCGGCCCTGAGCAGCGAGTCGCTGCGGGCGGTGGCGCTGGCGCGCCTGCGCACCCTCCCGGACGGCTGCGTGGAGTGGCTGGCCGACCGCGAAGCGCTGAAGAAAACCGTAGTGAGCCACCGGAGCCGGAACTACTGGCGCGATTGGGAAGCCCTGGGCGCCGACGCGCTCTTCATCCGAGGTGGCGATTCAAACGAGGTGCGTGCCGAGGTCGCCGCCAAGATGCGCACCCGGAACCCCCGCGTACGCTACGCGGAATTCGAAGGCGTGGGCCACAACATCCCGCTGCTCGCGCCTTCGCGGCTGGCGGCCGAGCTACGCGGGTTCTGGGAATCGCTGGGCGACTGACGGAGCTTTGAGACGCGCCGGCCCGGCCGGCCTCTCGTTGATTTGACGAGCTCCCCGCGGGCACGAATCATGCCCTTCCTGCCGGGGGCGATTAGCCTCGGCGTGCGGTTCGGGCGGTTGGAATCCTGACGGGGCGATGCCATGGGAGCGGGACCTTCTTGCACGTATACTGGTCATGCGCGGGAGCAGATGCTTCGGAGGGGAATTCCTGACGATGCGGTGGAACACGTTCTCACGCACTACGACACCCGTCGGCCGGCGCTGCCTCGTGTCAACGCCAAGCCCGCCGAGATCTACATCGGGCGATACGAAGGTCGCTCGCTGAAGGTCTATGTCGAAATTGGGTCGACCCCTCCAAAGGTCAAGACGGTCGCCTGGAGCAGATGAACGTGAAATCCCGAGCGCCGAAACATCCAACGGTCACCTTCGATCCCGACGCGGATGCCCTGTACGTATGCCTTGTCGATGGCCAGGTGCACGAGACCCACCCCATGGGCGACCTTCGCCTCGTTGACTATGCCAAGGATGGCACGGTCCTTGGGATTGAGTTCATCAGTGCCAGCCAGGGGGTTGACCTCGCCGACGTGCCGTTCGCGCCAACAGTGGCAGCTGCTATCGGCGATAGCGGGTACCCCATCCCAATCTTCGCCTAGAGCGGCATCTTGGCCGCGCCGAGCGCGTCCAAGGCGCTGGGTGATCGCTGCGCGCCAGAACGAACTTTGAGCACCGCCGAAACCGTGTACAGCTTCACAACGCCTTGCTATGATGGACAAGGAGAAGTCTGCCCAACTCCCCCACTGACCAACGCACCCCCCGCTAGCCACACGAGGTTTGGTAGTACCCATGACTGAAGATTCCCTGACTGAGAGTCCCGCATCCAGCGCCGACGCGATGATCGGGAGCGTGCTCAGCCGCCTCTCTAACCCCGAGTTCGGAGAGGCCGAAGCCGACGAAGAAGAAACCGTCGCCGAGACTACGAACGACGAAGAAGACCCTGCCTTCGACGCTGAGGAAGAAGAGGAAGAAGAGACCGCAATCGCCCTGCTGACCGAGGAGTCGGAAGGCATCGACGACCCGGTCCGGATGTACCTGCGCGAGATCGGCAAGGTCTACCTGCTGACCGCCGACGACGAAAAGCACCTCGCCCGCCAGATGGAGGAGGGGAACCACCTCCGCGCCATCGAAGAAGGGTACGTCGCGGCGTACGGCCATCCGCCTTCGGCCGCGCGCGTGGCAGTCTCGCTGCTGGAACAGTGGACGGGGCTGCTGCCGGTGTACAAAGCAGCGAAGTCGTTCTTGGACGAGTACGACAAGCTGACCTCGAAAATCGCGCCGGTGCTCGATGAGAACGGCGTGGAGATCCCGGTACGCCCGCCCCGCTGGCGCCAGTCGGGCACACCGAAGCTGAAGAACCTGAAGTTTTCCGAGGTCCTGGCCGACTCGCAGTACCGCGGGCTGGTGGACGCCGAGATGGACCCGAACTTCAAGCCCTACGTCGCCGCGAAGCTGAAGCGGACGGAAGAAGAAGCGCACCTCCAGATCGTCCAGCTCTCGATCGTGACCCACATCCTGACGCCGGACCTCGTATTCCAGATGGGCGAAGAGGCGGGCGGCGAAGACGAACTCGTGCCGCCGGCTGAGAACCTGGTCGAGAAGATCGCGCCGCTCGAAGACAAGCTGCGGTACCACTTCGACACCGTGAAGCACAACGGCGATAAAGCCGAGAAGCGGCTCACTGAGGCCAACCTGCGCCTCGTGGTGTCGGTCGCGAAGAAGTACATCGGCCGCGGGATGTCGCTCCTGGACCTGATCCAGGAAGGCAACATCGGCCTCATCCGTGCGGTTGAGAAGTTCGACTACCGCAAGGGCTACAAGTTCAGCACCTACGCCACCTGGTGGATCCGCCAGGCCATTACCCGGGCGATCGCCGACCAGGCGCGCACCATTCGCATCCCCGTGCACATGGTCGAGACGATTAACAAGCTGGTGCGCGTGAGCCGCCGCCTTGTACAGGAATACGGCCGCGAACCCACGAGCGAAGAGATAGCCCGCGGCATGACCGAGTCGGGCAAGCCCGATTCGGCCGCTGCCTACACGCCGGAGCGCATCCGCGAGATCCAGAAGGTCTCGCAGGAGCCGGTATCGCTGGAAACCCCGATCGGCGAGGAAGAGGACAGCCACCTCGGCGACTTCCTGCCCGACGAGAGCGCGCTCGCGCCTGCGGAAGCGGCCAGCCAGCAGCTCCTGCGCGAACAGGTGGAGGACGTCCTTGCCAGCCTGACCAGCCGCGAACGGCGCGTGCTCCAGCTCCGCTTCGGCCTCGAAGACGGGCGCAGCCGCACGCTGGAAGAGGTGGGCCGTGAATTCGGCGTCACCCGCGAGCGTATACGGCAGATAGAGGCGAAGGCGCTGCGAAAGCTTCGCCACCCCAGCCGCAGCCGCAAGCTCAAGGACTACCTGGACTAACCTCCAGCCGCGAATGCCCGAAGCACCGCGCCCGATCCCGTCCGACTACAACGACGCGGTCTTTCGCCACGGCACCGAAGCGAGCGCGCTCGACTATTCGATCCTTCGCGACGAGTACCGCGACGTTCATCCGCTGGTCGCGGACCGCTTCGCGGCGGCGGGGGCTGCGCCGGTGTTGGACATGGGTTGCGGCCCGACCATCCTCGGTGGGCTACTCGACGCGCGGGGCGTCCCGTGGGTCGGTATCGATGCGGCGCGGGCCCGGCTGAACAAGGGCCACGGCCCGCGCGTGCTCGGGGATGCGAGGTCGTTGCCGTTTTCGGGCGAGTCGTTCGGGGGCGTGGCGGCGCTGTACATGCTCTACCACTTCGAAGATCCGCTGGCACCCATCCGCGAGGCGCACCGCGTACTACGTCCGGGCGGGCTGTTCGCGGCCTGCGCTCCGAGCCGGTCCGACGACCCGGAACTGGCCGAGTACCTGCCGCCACGGCCGCCCGAGACATTCGACTCAGAGCTGGCGCCGGCGCTAATCAGCACGATGTTCGAGGTCGTACGCATCGATTCCTGGGACATGCCATTATACCGGCTGCCCGACCGCCAGGCGGTGTGGAACTACCTCGTCTCTCGGGGGACCGCCGCGGAGGTCGCCGACGACGTAGCGGCAAAGGTGATCACGCCACTTTGGCTGACGAAGCGTGGCGCGACGGTGTGGGGGCGGAAACCAGGGTAACAGCCCTCACCAATCACATCAGCGGCGCAGGCGCGCGAGATCAAGGATTCGGCCAACGCCGGGCGCCTCGCCCGCCAGCCGCCTGATATCGCCGGCGTCGCCCGTGACGATGTCGTCGCCCCGCCTCGCGGCGCCCGCCACCACTGCGGCGTCGACGATGTCCGATGTCCCGGCCCTCCCGCAGAGTTCGCCGGTCTTCCGGGCCAGTTCATCGCCCAGAGGCTCAACCTCGCACGCGGCGAGGACACGTGCGAGGCGCGCGTTCCGAGGCCCCCGCCACACCTGCGCGAGAGCGACGGCCGGCACGGACTTGTCGATGTCGACGACCGCAGCCCAAAACGCCCAGAATTCCCGGTCGCCCCGCTCCGCGGCGATGAGCGCGCCGCTGTCGAAAGTCAGGCCAGCCAAAGCTTCCTGGCCTGGGCGATCTCTTCGTCCGTGATGCGCCCATATTCGGCTTCGTAGTCCGCGAGGGCTGCGCGGGCGGCAATGCCGCGGATCTTCCTCCGCGCCGCATCGGCCAACCAGCGGGAAACGTTCTCGCCAGACGCTTCGGCGAAACACCGGATCTCCGTGACGAGTTCGGGATCCATGGAAACGGCGATCTTCTCAACGGCCATGACGAAATCATACCACGGTATGAACGCGGCGGCGCGACGGTGGGGGGGACGGAAGTAGCCTTCCCCACGGTTATTCGCATCGCGTAGGATGCGCGGAATTACGGGCGGGTAGCGGATACTCGCGCTGCCGCACCACCGAGAATGCCGCACATTGCAGCGACCGGGGGAGGATATGGTAGAACAAGGACCTTCAACAGCAGTAAAGATTGGCGCTGCAATAACAGCAGGAGCACTGGTTGCCGGAGGTGGAGCAGTCTTAGCATACGAATCGGGGATTTTTGACTCAGGCGCTTCCTCACATACTCAAACAATTCCTACCCCGGAACAACCCACGATAATTCCTGGCACTTCTGTAATCAGAACCGCAACTCCTGAGGCAACAGCAATTCCTACGCCAAAATCAGGTTTCATTGAAAACGCCGGAGCTTTTACATATAGGACAGAAAGCGGAGAAGTCTTGAGCGTTCCTCAAATTGACGGTCTTATAGCAAAACTTGTTAAGGTTGGAGACACAAACGAAGTGCAATACTTTGCAAAAGAAGGAAATCCATATGGAGTTGAAGTCAACAAGTCTGTCGGAGAATACAAACCAAATGTTGATATTTACGAAAACAGCCAAAGAAAAGAACTTGGAGGAGTATCGTTAGTACCTCAAGTTGTACAAAAACTACTAAATAATGCTATTGCGGAAATTCCAGAGCAGCGCAATAAGTGGATTGTTGTGCCACCAGTAGATATTAATGCTGTAGTTGAGAGCAGGATTTTATTGAGCTTTACACCAAATATAAATACAAAAAAAGACACCTTAGAAGTACGCTTTACTGATAAAGTATTACCATTGTTAAATATTATTCCAGGAAATCCAAATATAAAAACATTAAAAAGTCCTGTTTATAAGTGGGCGTATTTAGATAATATTATAAATATTGCTCCTAATAATGTCACAATAATTCCAGGAACAGAAATGAGCTATCTTGTTGTGGGTGGAAACTTCACTAATGCTAACGATCAGTTAGTTTCAAAAAAAGCTTTTGGAGAAAGAATAACTGAAGTAGAAGATAAGGTTTATGTTGGTTATGGGAATCCTGGGGGAGCAAGAGATATAGATAAAGATAAAATTTTAACTGTAGGAAATAAGATTCCTGTTTTTATTCAATCCTCAGACAAGTAAAAGCCATTCTTTAAAAGTATCTTTTCTTGACATTATTTTTGTGCTCGACTAACATAATAATGTATGGGTTTTTTCTTGAAAAAAATTATTATATTCCCGCCGAGGTTGTGCCGCGATGCCCACGCCCGCTATCCCGAAGCTGCTCTCCAGCGAACGCGCGTACACCGGGCGGCTGTTCAGCATCGACCTTGAAACATTGGAAATGGACGGCGGCGTGGTCGCGACGCGC